>Ga0209006_10000051_pt1 | contig 117451 bp, 103 predicted proteins | sample JacPin_JW_Ref_O2_FD_188567 | JGI IMG/M metagenome (GOLD analysis project Ga0209006, IMG submission 188567) | Forest soil microbial communities from Algoma, Ontario, Canada - Jack Pine, Ontario site 1_JW_Ref_O2 (SPAdes) (version 2) | ecosystem: Environmental > Terrestrial > Soil > Boreal... | reverse complement strand
CACATTAGGGGCAAAAAACACATCAAAAACCGGTGTGCGTCCGCTGAACGTTCGATGTACGCCGACTGTGCCTTCGTAGATCACGTTCCCCCCTGTTTTGAATTGGATTTTATTCCGCTGCCACCTGCCATTTCATCTTGCTGACATCCACTCCTTCTTTGGCCATTTCATACAATGGTGAAAGTTCGCGCAACCGCGATACGGTCTCCACCACGCGATTCGCCACGTAGTCCACTTCCTCGTCCGTGTTGAAACGTCCCAGCCCAAATCGGATGGAGGTATGCGCCAGATCTTCGCCCACTCCCAATGCCTTCAGCACGTAGCTCGGTTCCAGCGTCGCCGAAGTGCAAGCCGACCCGCTCGACACCGCGATGTCGTTGATCCCCATCAGCAGCGATTCGCCTTCCACATACGCGAAGCTGATGTTGATGTTGTGCGGCAAGCGATGTTCCATCGAGCCATTGATAAATGTCTCGTCCAGCCGCGACATGATCGATTCCCGCAAGCGCTCGCGCATTTTGAACAGCTTCGCGCTTTCCGCCGCCATTTCCTGCCCGGCGATTTCGCAAGCCTTGCCCAGTCCGATAATTCCGGTCACATTCAGCGTGCCGGAGCGCATGCCGCGTTCGTGTCCACCGCCATCAATCTGCGCCGAAAGCTGCACGCGCGGATTCTTGCGCCGTACGTACAACGCGCCCACGCCCTTCGGCCCGTAAATCTTGTGCGCCGAAATCGACATCAGGTCAATACCGTCTTTCTGTACGTCCACCGGGATCTTCCCGACGGCCTGCACGCCGTCCACATGGAAGAAAACTCCCTTTTCCTTCGCGATCTTCCCGATTTCCGCAATCGGCTGCACCGTCCCGATTTCGTTGTTCGCGTACATGATCGAAATCAAAATCGTTTTCGGCGTAATCGCTTTGCGCAATTCGTCCAGGTTGATACGCCCGTCTTTCTCCACCGGCAGGTAGGTCACCGTGTAACCGTATTTCTCCAGGCGCTTGCAGGTATCCAGCGTCGCCTTGTGCTCGGTCACCTGCGTAATAATGTGATTGCCCTTCTCGCGGTACATTTCCGCAACGCCCTTGATGGCCAGGTTCGTTGACTCCGTCGCGCCACTCGTGAACACGATTTCTTTCGGCGTCGCGTTAATCAGTTTGGCGATCTGCGCGCGGGAATTTTCCACCGCTTCTTCCGCCACCCAGCCAAATTCGTGGTTGCGGCTCGCGGCATTGCCAAATTTCTCGGTAAAGTAAGGCGTCATCGCCTCGAGCACGCGCGGATCTACCGGCGTAGTCGCGTGATTATCAAAGTAAATCGGAAGCTTAATCGCCATTCTAGTCTCCTCAACCCCTATCAGTTTTTCAGTCCCCAGCCCAAGTAACCGCGTCCGAAACTTCCCAAACTCTCAGTGCCCTCAGCCCTTTCTTGGTGAACTCTGTGTTAGATCTTTTTGCCTTTCGGCTGTCAATGCTCAAACCCTCAATTCCACCATTTCCGAAGCCTGAATTTCGTCCGTCATCTGCGAAATCGTCACCTTGCCAAGCACCTCAAGAATGCTGTCGTTCACCCGCCGCAAAGGTTCCCGTATCGAGCAGGTCGTGGTCACGTCGCAGGCCCCTCGCGAAGTCACGCAGGAAGTAATGAACAACGGCCCGTCAATCGCCCGAATCACATCCAGCGCCGTAATCAGCGAAGCGTCTCGCGCTAGCGTGTATCCCCCGCTCGATCCGTGCCGTGCCGCAACCAGCCCGTTCTTCGCCAGCTTCTGCAGCACTTTCGCCATCAGCGGCGTGGACATCTTATAGATGTCCGCAATGTCCCCCGCGCTACATGATTCGTGACGTCCGTGCGTCGCCAGATGCTTCAGCGCAATCAGCCCATAATCCGCTTTTTTCGAAAGCTTCATCATAAGAGTCATGTGCGACTGATTCAGTCGCATTTCAATTCTAAATCCAGCTTTCCCCGATGTCAACCAATTCTCTTCCCGCAACTCTAATCAATACAATGCCTTAAACTACGACCAGTATAGTCGCATTGGTCAACTGTCCCGCAGCGAATGGCATTCTCTCAACGGTGAATGGGAGTTTTGGCGACTGATTGGCGGGTTTGAAATGGTTGGAACGTTACTCGTCACAGCCAGCGTTTCGCGACGCGGCCGTCGAATCACATTAGACCGCTAGCTAGATGCCCGACCCTGCGCACGACGCTGATCGCGTCTTCGGCTCCGACTCGAGTCCCCCGGTGAAATAGAACGTCGCGCCCTGTTCCACTTCCGCCTCGGCCCAGATGCTTCCGCCGTGGCGCTTGACGATCCGCTCGACGGTCGCCAGTCCCACGCCCGTGCCTTCGAATTCTTCCGGGCGGTGCAATCGCTGAAATTGGCCAAATAATTTGCGCGCGTCCTTCATGTCAAAACCCACCCCGTTGTCGCGAATGAAAATCACTGGCTGCCCTTCAACCTTCGTCTGCCCGACGCTGATCACCGCCGTTTCGCGGGGTCGCGTATATTTCAAGGCGTTCGAAAGCAGGTTGGTCAGCACCTGCTTCATCAGGTCTTCATCGCATTCTGCGCGCGGCAAATCCTCGATCTTCCACTCCACCTGCCGCCTTTCGTTGGCCATGCTGAGTTCTTCCACCACATGCGCCACCAGACGATTTAGGGATATTTTTCGCAAATGCAGCGGCTCTTTTCCCACATGTGCCAGCTTCAACAAAGCTTCCACGATGCGAGTCATGGAGCGCACCGCGCTTTGTATTCGTTCGATGTAGTCGAGTCCTTTCCAGCTCAGCTGACCTTCCTCGGCTTCCGCCAGAATCCGCACGAATGCGTCCACGTGGCGCAGCGGCGCACGCAGGTCGTGTGACACCGAGTAACTGAACGCTTCCAGTTCGCGGATGCTGGCCTCCAGTTCACTGGTCCGTTCTTTCACCCGCTCTTCCAGTTCGCTATTCAGTTTTCGTATTTGCTGTTCAGCTTGCGCGCGGCTGATCGCGTAGCGGATCGCGCGCGACAAATTGTTTCCGTTTGCATCGCTCTTCGCAATGTAATCCTGTGCGCCTTCCTCCACCAACTTTAATGCGAGCGAATCGTCGCCCAGGCCGGTCAGAATAATGATTGGTACTCTGGCTGCCACCGCTTTTACTACGGCGAAAGTATCCGGCCCTTGGCTTTCCGGCAAAGATAAGTCAAGCAGCACAGCTTCGATCTCGCCCGCCCGTAGCCGCTCCACTCCCGCGCTCAACCTATGCGCGATCTCTAAATCGAACACATTCGACTTGGCCCCGGCTAGCGATTCCTGGATCAGCCGCGCATCGCCCGGGTTGTCTTCGATCAGCAAAACCTTGTATCGCTGTTCGCTCATTGAATCTGGTTGGGGAACTGTACGACCGCCAGCCAGAAGTCTTCCAGTGATCGCACCACCTCACAGAATTGTTCCAGGCCGACCGGCTTCGTCACGTAGCAATTGGCGTGCAGGTTGTAGGTTCGAATGATGTCTTCTTCGGCTTTCGACGTCGTCAGCACCACCACCGGAATTCTCTTGAGCTCGCCATCCGCCTTGATTTGAGCTAAAACCTCGCGGCCATTCATCACCGGCAAATTCAGATCCAACAGGATCAGGTCCGGCGTGGCCGCGCCCGCATATTTGCCCTGCTTGCGCAGGCGTGCCAGGGCATCTTCGCCGGTATTCGCCACGAACAGATTGTTTCGGACTCTGCTGTCCTTCAGCACTTCTCGCGTGAGGCGCACATCTCCCTCATCGTCTTCCACCAGCAAAATATCAACCGGATGCAGCCGAGACTCGGTTTTCATCACGTTGTCGGACCTCCTTTTCCTGAATTTTTGCCATGGGCAGCGTGAAGAAGAACGCCGAACCTTCGCCGGGCGATCCCTCCATCCAAATCCGCCCGCCGTGCCGCTCCACAATTTTTTTGCATATCGAAAGCCCGATCCCGGTTCCCGGATATTCCGTCCTGGTGTGCAGGCGCTGAAAGATTACGAAGATGCGGCTGGCCTGCTCCGGAGAAATCCCGATTCCGTTGTCCCGCACTGATATTTTCCAATTGTCCGCGTCCGCTTCCGCTTGTATTTCCACCTTCGGCGGCTTGTCGCCACGAAACTTGATCGCGTTCGCAATTAGATTTTGAAACACTTGGCTCAATTGCTTCGCGTCTCCCATCACCTGCGGCAATGCACCCCAGGTTATTTCCGCGCCGCTTTCTTCAATCGTCAGCGCTAGATTCCCCAGAGCACGGTTCAAAACAAAATCGCATGATGTCGACTCGAACACCTTTTCCTGGGTTTCGATCCGCGAGAATGAAAGCAGATCGGAGATCAAGTTTTGCATCCGGTTTGCTCCGTCCACCGCGTAGTGAATGAAATCCCGACCGTCACTGTCCAGCTTGTCCCCATAGCGCTTGCCCAGCAGTTGCGTGAAACTCGCCACCATCCGCAGCGGCTCTTGCAAATCGTGGGAGGCCACATAAGCAAACTGCTCCAATTCGCTGTTCGACCGCGCCAGTTCCTTCGCGTGCCGGTCAAGTTCCGCCGTTCGCTCCGCTACCCGCTCCTCCAACCCTTGGTTGGCTTGTCGAACCTCATCTTCCGCGCGTTTGCGTTGAGTCATTTCCTGTTGAACCGCAATTCCAGCGAGAATCAGGAAAAGCAGAGCCAGAGCGTTCCCTCCAAAAATCATGCCTCTCGTAACTCGCCTGCTTTCCTCCCAAACTTTTGATCGTTGAACCAGTAACCGACCTTCTTCTTCCCTCATGCTGGCGACTGCAATTCGTATCTGCTCCATGCGCTGGCCATCGGCTCCTCGACTCACCGCCTCCGACGCGGCCGCCAAGCCGCCCGCTCGCCGAGTTTCAATCGCCTGCTCCAGCCCATCGAACTTCTCCGCAAGCAACCGCTTCACACCATCTATCGCCCTCTGCTGTACCGTGTTGTCCGCGGTCAGCCCCCGCACCTGTTGTTCTTCCCGTTTTGCACTTTCGACTGCCTTTCGAAACGTTTTCAGATACGCTTCTTCATCCCCGGTGATGATGTAGCCCCTTTGCGCGTTCTCCGCCTCGGTTGCATCGGCGAGAACCGCATCTAACCTCTCCAAAACCAGGTTTGAATGCGTAACCCAGTCCCGGTCCTGGCCGGTGCGAGCCATAGCGCGGTAGGAAAGCACACAGACGGATACAAGGATCGCCAATGCCATTGTGAATCCCGCGATTGTTTTGCCTCTAAACGTCATCTTCCGGCCTGGCATGGTCGCGGTTCCGATTGTTTTGGTACATCAAACCGCCTCGCCGTGCACATTTGGTCTATCGGCTCGGATGGTGAAATCTTGGGGAACTATCGCAATAACCGCAATCTTCAGAGTTGTTTCGAGTCCCCGGTGTCCCGATTAGAAAAATCTCACGACCCCCATGCCCCAGCCTGCCGCCTTTCTTGCCGAGCCTTCGCTAACTCCTTTCCCCGACTCTTCGCTAATTTTCTCGCCGCGCCGGTTTGACTTGTGGGTTAGAATCCCCTGTCGAATGGATTCCAGTACTTCCAGACCCGTTACTGCTATCTACCCCGGCTCCTTTGACCCGGTCACCAATGGCCATCTCGACCTGATTACCCGAGCATCTAACATCTTTGGGAAATTAATCGTCGCGGTCGCCCACAACCTCGAAAAAGATCCGCTGTTTTCTGAAAAAGAACGCGTGGAAATGCTGGAAACCGCGACCTTCAAGTGGGACAACGTGCAGATTGATGTCTTCGACGGCCTGCTGATGGACTACGCGCGGGCCAAAAACGCCGCGGTGATCGTGCGCGGCATTCGCGCCGTCTCCGATTACGAATACGAGCTGCAAATGGCCATGATGAACCGCAAGATCGAGCCAGACATCGAGACTGTTTTTATGCTTCCCGCTGAGCAGTACAGTTATCTGAGTTCGCGCCTGGTCAAGGAACTTGCGCGCCTCGGTGGCCCGACCAAGGATTTTGTTCCGGCGAATGTGCACGAACGCCTGATCGCGAAATATAAGTAAATGTTGTTCCGGCAGAGAAAGCTTCTGCGTTTGTTTGGTTTTGTGGCTTAAGAAAAATCGAAGGAGCGCCATGGAGACAGCCACTGTGCAAAAAACGGAAGAATCAATTCAGCTCGCCGATCGCGTCAATCGCATCAATGTCTCACCGACGATGGCCGTTCTGCAGGAAGCTGAGAAACTGAAAGTCCAGGGCATTGACGTCGCGGACTTCGGTCCCGGCGAGCCAGACTTCCCCACTCCCGAACACATCAAGCGCGCCGTAATCAAAGCGCTCGACGAAAATAAAACAAAATATACGCCCGTCGCCGGCATCGCCCCGCTGCGTCAGGCCATCTGCGATTGGCACAAAGCGCAGCTCGAATCCAATTACACGCCGGCTGAGTGCGTCGTCAACGTCGGCGGAAAACATTCCATTTTCAACGCGGTCTGCTCGCTCGTGAATCCCGGCGATGAAGTGATCATCGGCGCGCCCTACTGGGTCAGCTATCCGGACATGGTGAAATACGCTGGAGCCAAGCCTGTCTTTGCCGAAACGCTCGAAAACGATGCCTTCATGCTGCGCGCTTCCCAGGTCGAAAAAGTGTTGACTCCAAAAACCAAAATGGTCATCGCCAATTCGCCCAGCAATCCCACCGGCGCGGTCATTCCTCCCAACGAATTCGCGCGCATCGAAGATCTTTGCAAGCGTCGTGGTGTGTGGCTGCTCTCTGACGAGTGCTATTCGCACTTTGTTTACAAGGACGCCAAACCGTTTTCCATCGCCAGCGTCCCGGGTTCGAAGGATCGCTTGATCATCGCCGGTTCATTCTCCAAAACTTTTGCCATGACCGGCCTGCGGCTCGGGTACATTCTCGCGCCCAAGCCTGTGGTGGATGCCATCGCTAAACTGCAAAGCCAGTCCACTTCCAACCCCACCTCCATCATTCAATACGCCGGCCTAGCGGCCATGCAAGGCTCGATGGATTCTGTAAATGAGATGCTCAACGAATACGCGCGCCGCCGCGAACATATTCTAGCGGGGCTTCGCGCCATTCCCGGCGTCACCTGCGTTGCGCCTATGGGCGCGTTCTATGTGTTCCCGAATGTCTCGGCGCACTTCAATCCAAAAATGCCCGACACGACTGCCGCCGCTAAGCAATTGCTCGAACGCGAGCACGTTGCCGTCACTCCCGGCGAGGCGTTCGGCGCGCCCGGCTTCTTGCGTCTTTCCTACGCCACTTCGATGGAACGCATTGATGAAGGCTTGCGCCGCCTCACTCGTTTTTTTGGTAACGCCGCGTGAGTTCGAGCCGGGCGCCGCTGTGTCCCGCTCGGCTTGAGCCGATTTTCAGTCCCCGGCCCTGGGGGGCGCGCACGCTTGCGCCGCTTTTTCCCGAAAAAACCAATCTCGCTGAGCCGCTCGGCGAGGCCTGGCTAACGGGTGACCAGTGTCGTTTCGCTTCGGGGCCATTTGCGGGGAAAAAACTCAGCGAAGCCTGGCCGGAAATGCCCGCCGAGTGGACTGGCACGCAAATCAGTAGCCGCAATGCAGCGTTTCCTCTTCTCGTAAAATTTATTTTCTCGCAGGAAAAGCTTTCCGTGCAGGTTCACCCGGATGATGCCTACGCCTCGATTCATGAACAGGCCGCGGGCGGCCGTGGTAAAACGGAAATGTGGTATGTGATTGACGCCGCGCCCGGTGCCGAAGTTCTCGTCGGCCTGAGGCCCAATGTCACCGCCGCAACTTTCAAGCGCGCGATTGCCGACGCCTCCCTCGAGGACTTGTTGCAACACATACCGCTGCGCCCGGGCGATGCGATGTTCGTCCCCGCTGGCACCGCCCACACCATCGGCGCTGGCTTCGTCCTCTGCGAAATTCAGCAAAGCTCCGATCTCACCTATCGCGTCTACGATTACAACCGCTGCGATGCAACTGGAAAATCTCGCGAACTTCATCTTGAAAAAGCGTTCGACGTGATTCGTTTCGGCGAACAACTCGGCGGCAAAGTTGCCCCGGCAACAGTTTCCCGCAACGGCGTCACCAAGACTTTCTTCATCGCCTGCCGCTATTTCGCCACTGAGCGCTGGCAATTCGCGCATCCGGTTTCGACCGAATCCTCACGCGAACATTTCGAACTGTGGATCGTCATCCAGGGCGCCGGCTCCATTCGTTGGTCGCAGCAATCCGCGCCGTTCGCGCCCGCGCAAGTCTGGCTCATTCCCGCCGGCCTAGGCTCTTTCGGATTTGCTCCCGAATCGGACGCTACAATGTTGCGCACGTGCGTCCCGGCAAATCTCGCGTCGGTCGCCGCACATATGCAACAGCAAGGCGTCAGCGCCGTCGATGCTTCGCGTTTGGTATTCGCATGAGCCCATCGGCAAGAAACAAGATGCTTCCGGCCTGTGCCGTCCTGCTCGCCGGCGGCCGTGGCACTCGCTTCTGGCCCCGCAGTCGCACGCGCACCCCCAAACAACTTCTAAATATCACCGGCGGCGATACCATGCTCCGCGAAACTGTGGCGCGACTCGTCCCCGTTTTCTCTGAAAGGAATTGTTGGGTCGTCACCAATTTTGAACAAGCCGCCGCGGTCGGTCGCGAGCTTCCGCGCGTCCCGGCATCCCATATTCTCGCCGAGCCCGTGGGCCGCAACACCGCCGCAGCCATCGCACTCGCTGCAATTCACCTCGCCCACGAACACGGCGACGCCATGATGGCGGTCCTTTCTTCCGACGCGCACATCGCAAACGCAAACAAATATCGCGGGCTGCTTCGTGTCGCGCTTCGACACGCTTCCACTCCCGGCCACCTTGTCGTGTTCGGCGTTCCGCCCACACGTCCGGAAACCGGCTATGGATACATCGAACGCGCAGCACGTGTTGCCGGCCATTCCTCGGCGCAAATTTTCGCAGTCCGCCGCTTCACCGAAAAACCAGAACTCGCGCTGGCTCGTCGCTACGTCGCGTCAGGGAAATATTTTTGGAACGCCGGGATGTTTTTCTGGCGCGTCTCTACTTTCCTGGAATTGCTGTGCCGCTTCCTTCCCGCAACCCATGCCGCGCTCACTGAACTCGCGAAAACCATCGGTACTCTCCGCTACGCGTCGGCGCTGAAGGAAATCTACCCTCGGCTCGAAAACATTTCGGTGGATTACGCAATCGTCGAACCCGCCACCAAAAGCCGTCAAACCGCATCGTCGCCGCGCAACGAAAGACAATCGGCGGGAAGTTTTGCGGAGCCTCGCGTTTCGGTAATCCCCGCGGAAATCGGCTGGAGTGACATCGGCACCTGGAACGCCGTCTACGAATTACTCGCCAAGCCGGGCGGAAATTTCGCCGCCGGCCCATCCCTCACTCTTGATGCCACCGGGAATTTTTTCTGGTCCCCGAAGAAATTCGTCGCCGCCCTCGGCGTCCGCGATCTGGTTTTGGTCGAAACCGACGACGCCATCCTCCTCTGCCCGCGCAGTCGCTCCCAAGACGTCTCCAAGATCGTCAAATGGCTCGAAGAGAAAAAACAGAAATCCCTGCTGTAAGCCTCGCTTGACGCGCCAAGAACATCGAATGCTCCCACCAATTTGGCGCTCCCCACATAGCCTGCGCTCCCACATCACCGCTTCCCGCCACCAAGCCCTTCGCTTATACTTTTCCTCCGTGAGCAAAATCACATTTGGCACCGACGGTTGGCGCGCCATCATCGGCGAAGATTTCACCTTCGACAACGTCCGCACCGTCGTCCGCGCCATCGCCCGCTACGTCGTGCGTGCAGAGAAGCCCGGCGCCGAAATTCTGGTCGGCTACGATACGCGCTTCGGGTCGAATCGCTTCGCTCGCGCCGCCGCGGAGACCATTTCGGCGGCGAGCATTCCGGTCAGCCTGTCCACGGCCGCGGCCCCCACTCCCGCGCTCTCCCTGCTCGTAAAGTTGCGAGGCGCCGCCGGTGGCATCCAAATTACCGCCAGCCACAATCCGTTCCAGTGGAACGGTGTGAAATACAAAGCCAGCTACGGCAGTTCCGCTTCGCCTGCCATCGTCGCCCAAATTGAAACCGAACTCGCGCGCGTTCAACGCGAAGCTGTCCCAGAACTTCCTCCGCAGCCCAATCGAATTCAGTCACTCGATATTCGCGCTCCTTATCTTGAAACTCTCGCCGGTCTCGTGGATTGGGACCGCATTCGCGCCTCAAAATTTTGCTTCGTCGTGGATCCCATGCACGGCGCGGGAAGCGGCCTGCTGGTCGAACTTTTTCGCCGCCACGGCGTTCCTTGCGACGAAATCCGTGGCACCCCCGATCCGCTTTTCGGCGGTGTGAATCCCGAACCCATCGAGCCGCATATCGCCGCGCTGCGCCGCGCTGTCACCGAAGGCAAATACGATGCTGGATTCGCGCTCGATGGCGACGCCGACCGCATCGGCGCGATCGATCGCGACGGCGCATTCATCACTCCTCATCAGATTTTTTCCATCTTGCTCTGGCATCTCGCCGGAACGCGCCAGCTCACGGGCGAAGTCGCTAAAACTTTCTCCACCACCAAAATGGTCGACAAAATCGCCGCGAAATTCGACCGCAAAGTCTGGGAAACACCCATCGGTTTCAAATATATTTGCGACCGCATGCTCGAAAGCAACATTCTGCTCGGCGGTGAAGAAAGCGGCGGCATCGGCACCAAATTATATTTGCCCGAACGCGATGCCTCGGTGAACGCCCTGCTCCTCGCCGAAGTGATGGCCTGGCACGGCAAGCGCCTCGGCGAACTGGTGAGCATGCTTCACCGCGAATTCGGCGAACACCATTACGGCCGCGTGGACCTGATCACCAAGGACGGCCAAAAGGAAAAGTCGCTCCGCTATTTCGCGGATCCCAAATTGAATTCGATTCTCGACTGGCCGGTCATTCGCCGCGAAAATATGGACGGCATCAAGCTCTATATCGGTGACGTCGGCTGGGTGATGGTTCGCGTCTCCGGCACCGAAAATATGTTGCGCATTTATTCCGAAACTACTCGGCCCGAAACCACTCGCCGCGCGCTCGATGCAGTCGAAGCGATTGTCAGAAAACTGTAATGACAGGCAGCCGTTGTCGGTGACGACAGCAAGGCTGAGCACGGAAGGGGTACAATGATGGAAACCGTAAACCTCAAAGAAAAACTCTCGCGCGTGAAGGAATACTGGAGTCCCAAAATCATTGGCGAGCTAAACGATTCGTACGTGAAGGTCGTCAAACTTCAGGGCGAATTTGTCTGGCACCATCATGACCACGAAGACGAAATGTTTCTGGTGGTCACCGGAAATCTGCGTATGCGTTTCCGCGACCGCGAGGAAATTATCAAGCCCGGCGAATTTATCATCGTTCCCAAGGGCGTCGAACATCTTCCCGTCGCCGACGAGGAAGTCCACATCGTGCGCTTCGAACCAAAAACGACTCTCAACACCGGAAACGTGCACAACGAGCGCACTCACCAGGTATTGGAGCGTATCTAGAACCCGACCTAATCACTCCAGCGGAGCAACCACATGAAACGGCGCCTTTACACTCTCGACGTTTTCACCACCAAGCCTTTTGCCGGCAATCCTCTCGCGGTTGTCACCGATGGCGACGGCCTCACTACTAAAAAAATGCAGGCTATCGCACGCGAAATGAATTTATCGGAAACGGTTTTCATTCAGCGCCCCACCAATAATCGCGCGCTGGCCCGCCTCCGCATTTTCACTACCACCCAGGAGTTACCTCTCGCCGGTCATCCCGTTATCGGCACCTGGTTTCTACTCGCCGAGCTCGGCGTCGTGCCCGCTTCCGAAGGCAGCGTGCACATCCTGCAGCAAACCGGCGCGGGAATTCTTCCCGTCGAATTCACTTTTCACCACGGTCGCCCGGTGCGCGTCACCATGACCCAAAAACCCGCGCGTTTTTCGCGCGCGCCATTCAGCCGCGCCGCTCTCGCCGCCACTCTCGGCCTCAAGCCCAGCGACCTGGTGCCTTCGCTGCCCGTCGAATTTGTTTCCACCGGCATTGCTAACCTGATGGTCCCGGTGTCGCGCACCGCCGCCCTCGGCCGCGTTCAAATGAACATGCGCGCCCTCGCACAATTGATCGCGCCGCACGGAACGATGGCCTACTGCTTTGCCATCGAAGGGCGTGGCCGCGTGCGCTCCCGTGGCATGTTGCCCTGGGGAATCATGGAAGATCCCGCGACTGGCTCGGCCGCCGGCTCGCTCGGGGCCTATCTCGTTCACCACGGTCAGCTCAAACCCTCGGAGCCTCTGCTCGTGAATCAAGGCGTCGAAATGGGCCGACCCAGCGAAATCCACGTGGAAGTCACTGCCGAAAAAGACAAGCTCACTCCCAAAGTGAGCGGCTCCGCAGTGCGCATCTTCGAAGGCGAAATCGACGCCTAAATCCGGCAAGTCAAATATACGAAATATCGCAATCAAGTTTCGAAACGAGATCTAAAATCAATTGAGCATTTAAGTTAAGAAGGTGGGCGCCCCATCTTGCGTTCCTCAGCAGGGTGGGAGGTTTTGTAGAAGAGAGAGGGCCCGAATTTCGTACTCGTCGTAAAATCAACATCGTATTTTCAACGCACTGATTTTCCCGCTAATTTTCCATGCTCTTATAAGCCGCATCAAGAATTCCATTCAGAAATCCTGGTGAATCCGCCGATGAAAATTTCTTGGCTAGTTCCAACGCTTCGTCCATCACCACTTTCGGCGGCGCGGTTCCAAACTTCAATTCGTAAATCGCCAGGCGCAAAATGCTGCGGTCCACCGCCGCCAGCCTTTCCAATTTCCAATTCTCCGCCAGCTTTTCGATGACCTTGTCGCTCGCTTCGGCATGCGCGATCGCGCCTTCAAACAGCTGATCGGCGAATTGCTGGGTAGTATCCGACGCGCTGGCCTGTTTCCAGAAATGCTCTTCCACCAACGCCGGTTTCTGGCGCGTCATATCCCATTCAAAAAGCATCTGCAGCGCGAATTCGCGGGATTTCCTGCGGAGGGTCGCCAAAGTTACCCGCGCCGCGCCCGGCGGCCTACACCAGTCGTCTTTGCGGGATTTTTTCCGAGCTTGCGCATCAACTGCCCCATTTCAATCGCTCCCAGCCCTGCTTCGTATCCTTTATTTCCGCCCTTCAATCCCGCTCGGTCGATCGCCTGCTCCAGCGTGTCACAGGTCAGCACGCAAAATATCAGCGGCACGCCGGTATCGAGTTGCGCCAGCTGAATTCCGCGCGCCGTTTCCGTTACCACCACGTCGTAGTGCGAAGTCTCTCCCCGCAAAATGCATCCAATACAAATGATCGAATCGAAATTACCGCTGGCCGCCATTTTCTTCGCCGCCAGCGGCAGTTCGAACGAACCCGGCACTTGGACCACTTGAATCTGCCTTTCTTCAGCGCCCCCGCGTTCGAGTGCGCCGAGCGCCCCGGACAGAAGCCGGTCCGTGATGAAATTGTTGAACTGGCTCACCACCACGCCAAACCGCAACCCGCTCGCGTTGAGTCCGCCCGCGGTCTTCACCGTCTTGAATTTTTCCGTGGCCATCCGTCAGCGTCCCTCGAACTTCGCGGGACGTTTCTCCACAAATGCTTTGGTTCCTTCGCGCATGTCCTGGGTAGCGCAGCACAGACCGAAAAGCGTCGCCTCTAGATATAGTCCTTCTTCCTGCGGCATTTCCATCCCGCGCTCCACCGCTTCCATCGCGTACTGCACCGCAATCGGCGCGTTGGCGATAATTTTCCTGGCGATCGCTTCCGCCGTCACCAGCAGTTCTCCCGGCTCCACCACGCGATTCACCAATCCGATGCGCAGCGCTTCTTCCGCCGAAATCATCTCGCCGGTCAAAATTAATTCGTGCGCCATTCCTTTGCCCACCAACCGCGGCAATCGCTGCGACCCGCCGTAGCCCGGAATAATTCCCAGTTTCACTTCGGGCTGGCCAAGCCGCGCCGTTCGGCTGGCGATTCGCATGGTGCAAGCCAGCGCCATCTCGCAGCCGCCTCCCAGCGCAAATCCATTGATCGCCGCAATTGACGGCTTCCCCATCGTCTCCAGGCGGTGAATAATCCCCTGGCCAGCCAGAGTATATTCGCGCCCGCCCACCGGATTCTGCTGCGCCAATTCAGTGATATCCGCGCCCGCAATAAACGCCTTTTCCCCGGCACCAGTGAGAATCAGCACGCGCACGGCTGCGTCGGCGTGCACCACATTCAAAATCTCGCCCAACTCCTCCATCGTCTTGCGATTCAACGCATTCAATACGTTCGGGCGGTTGAACGTGATGCGTGCGATCCCTTCCTTCGCATCCAGCAGCAAATTTTCGTAAGCCATCGGTCGCCTTGTCGTATGTCACGGAAATTTTAGCATTGGAATGATACCCGATTCCGAGCCGTTTCGCAGAGCCGCCAAGTCTTCATCCGTGCGAACGAGGCCCTTCGATATTTCAGCGGATCGAGTGCAGGCGGAACTGGAAGTAGTAGCAGTGCAGCCGGCGGCTTTCGGCCAAAGTAATGCGACCGCTTAGGGAAATAGGCGAGTTTCCGGATGAATCCTAAAGTAGATTAGGTCGGATATTTGGCTGAAATATAGTTCTGCAGTTGCTCGATCGTCTCCTCTTGCTCGGAGACCAGCCACTTCACCAGATCGCCAATCGAGACAACTCCCAGGACTTTCTCACCCTCCACAACGGGAAGATGGCGTATGCGGTTCGCCGTCATGAGACTCATGCATTCGTCCACGGATTCGCCAGCGGTCACGAAAATTACCGGACTGCTCATGATCTCCTTGACCAGCGTGCTTTTCGACGACCTGCCTTTGAGGATGACCTTCCGCGCATAATCGCGCTCGGAAATGATTCCGGCAACTTTGCGCTCCGTCATCACCAGCAACGCCCCGACGCTCTTGTCCGCCATTTTTTCAATGGCCTCGTAGACCGTCTGCTCCGGCGCCACAAACCACACTTCGCCGCCTTTGCGCTTCAAAACTGAACCAACTGTGCCACTGATTTTGATAGTCATCGGACACCATACCTGAAGGGGACTTCGAGGGCCGGACAACAACTAATCACCGGATGGTAGTCCTGCATGCCAAGAGAAGTCAAACTTCATTGGCCCGGGCACCTCACGCGCGAATTCTCGCGAACGGACGCCCCCGCGTTCTCCTCTTTCGTGTGTCCGCACAGCCAGCTTCCGACTAGGCCGACATTGATTCCACGATCACCGCGATTCCTTGGCCGCCGCCGATACACGCGCTCGCCACGCCGTACCGCGCATGCCGTCGTCGCAATTCATACAGCAGCGTAAGCACTAGCCGCGTACCGCTCGCCGCCAGCGGATGCCCTAGCGCGATCGCGCCGCCGTTCACGTTGGTCTTCTCGCGATTCAATCCCAGCACTTTTTCCACTGCCAGATACTGCGCCGCGAACGCCTCGTTCACTTCGATCAGGTCCATCTGCTCAAGTTTCAGCCCGGCAACTGCCAACGCCTTCTGAATCGCCGGCACCGGTCCGATGCCCATGATCTTCGGCTGCACGCCGGCGGTCGCATATCCCACCACCCGTCCGAGGGGCTTCAACCCGCGCTCTTTGGCGATTCTCGCGTGGGTCACCACCACCGCCGCCGCGCCATCCACGATTCCGCTCGCATTCCCTGCCGTCACGATTCCGTCTTTGCGAAACGCCGGCTTCAACGCCTCCAGAATCTCCAGAGTCGTTTCCGGACGCCGGTGGTCATCCTCCGAAACCATCGTGGTCTTTTTTCCCTTCTTCACTTCTACCGGCACGATCTCATCCTTGAAATATCCGGCGCGAAACGCCGCGTCCGCCGCTTGCTGGCTGCGTAGCGCATATTCATCCGACGCGCGCCGTGTAATTCCCTGCTCGCTCGCGAGGTTTTCCGCGGTCTCCGACATGCTGAATCCGCAATAAGTGTCGTACAGCCCGGACATCAGCGAATCCTCCAGCTTGCCTTCGCCCAGCCGAAATCCCGTGCGCGCACCGCGAATCACATGCGGGCACTGCGACATATTTTCCATCCCGCCCGCCAGCACCATCTTTGCTTCACCCAACAAAATTCGTTGCGCCGCCTGGGTGATCGATTCCATTCCGGAGCCACATAGCCGGTTCACCGTCACCGCCGGAGTTTCAATCGGCAGTCCGGCTTTCAATCCCACGTGCCGCGCTCCGTAGAGCGCATCCGCGCTGGTCTGCATCACGTTGCCAAAAATCACGTGGTCGAATTCCTGGGCGTCCACGCCCGCGCGCCGCACCGCTTCTTTGCCTGCCGCCGCGCCCAATTCCAGCGCGTTCGTATCGTCGAACGCCCCCATGTAGCGGATCATCGGCGTGCGCGCGCCTTCCAGAATCACAGCATCCGTCGTAAACATTTTCCCTCTCGTTTATTTTTTTAGAATTGCAAAGCAGGTCAAATACAATCAGAAGTTAGTTTCGCATTACGGCGTCAAAAGCGCCACCAGCGTGTCCCCGCCCCGCTGCCGGGCCTCTTCCAATCCGGATTCCGCTCGATTGATCCATTCCGTCACGCGGTCTTCGGTCTCGTCTCCCGGACGCGTTGACGCCTCAGCCACCACCGCGCTGATCGTCAATTCCGGAGTGCCCCAGGAAGGCTGAACCGTCGTCGCCGTCTGCCGCAACTTATCCGCCAGGATCAGCGCATTATCAATACCCGTATCCGGAAGTATGAACACCAGCGACCACGCGGTGTACTTCACCGCGATATCCGTTTGCCGCACCGAAGTCGAAAGTGCCCGTGCCAGTTGCTCGATGTAGCGATCCACAGCCGTATCGCCGTGCTGCCGCAAAATTTCTCCGCCGCGATCCACATGCAACACGATCAGCGAAATCGGCGTACCTTGCGCCCGCGAACGATTCGATTCCACCAGGAGGCAATCAATGTACGCCCCGCGGCTCAATAGCCCGGTCTTTTCGTCAGCCACCGCCAGCGAACGCACCAGCGAACGCAGTCGCGTGTGATTCACCGACAAAACCAACTGGTCGCCCACCGCCTGCAGAAAAAAACTTTCATTCGGCTTCCACTTTCGCGCCTTCGCGTCGCCGATCAGCAAAGCTCCCGACTGCGCCTGCGTTTCCTTATCCGTCAGCATCACGCCCAACGCCGACTCCAGGCCCACGTCACGCAAACTCGCGATGCTCGACGCATGCAGCTCGAAACCGCCCAACGAGTCGGGCGTCACTTTCGAAATCAATCCCACCACGTTCGAAATTTTTCCCGCGCCCACCGTCGGCACGCCGGGCGAGGAATATTCGGACGTCAACTGCATCCCATCGCCCGCCGCTCCCACCGCAATCAGGCAGCGTGTGGCCATGAGATGCTTACCCACTCCCGAAGCCGTCGTCAACAGCACGTCGCGCGGCGTCGCTTGCCGGTACATCAGCCGGTTGATTTCAGCAATCGCGGCAAGGTCGCGGTGAGTATCGGCGGGTGATGGCACCGCTCCCGCCGGCGTATCGTATGCTTCCAGCCGTTGCGCCGGCTGCTGGCGCGGTGGTGGTTCCATGGACGGAGCAGGTGTTGCCGCCAGCTTCGGCACAGTCTTGCGCGGCGCGCCCTTCGGCCACCAATTCGCGCGTTCGTACAACGCACGCAACCGCTCGTTTTTTTCTTCTTCGCCCGGAAATAATTCCGCGATACGTTCCAGCCGTTCCACCGCTTTGCTCTGCAGCGAGTACTGCAGAAAAATCTCCACCTGCACGATCAAATCTTCCAGCGCCTGTTGTGCCCGAATTTCTTCCGGCACCGCCGCCGAATTCGCCGAAGGCTCCCGTCCTGCTCCGGTGAATCCGTCGGTGCGCGTTGAAAACGAAGCCGCTTTCGCTGCTCGCGCCATTATGTTCTGCAGAAACGCCGGGTCCGCTTTGCCTTCCAGCTTCGCAATTCGTTCCTGGTTCCGGTAATCGTAGGGGTCAATATCCACCAACCGGTCCAGTGATTCGCACGCCTGCTTCAATTGATCCGCGCCTAGATACAGATCGAACAAACGTACCAGCGCGTCGAAATATTTTGTTTCGCGGTTCAATTCCTCGTACATCTTTGCGACGACTTCCGCCACCGGCAGCGACTCCGGGTAGGTCGAAGCCAGGCGGTCCGCCTGCATCGCGAACTCGCCCTCTTTTCGCAACGCGCGCATGGTTTCTTTCGTTTGCACCAGCAGCGCCGCGGCCTTCCCATCTTCCTTTACACGAACGTACGCCGCCGCCAATTCAAATATCTTGGTGAATCCCTCCGGCTTTTGCTTGTAGTAAGCGTCGAACGCGTCTCTGGCCTGGTCCAGTCGGCCGGTGCGCAGCAGCGCTTCTCCGTACAACGCCAGAAACGAGGCCTCCGTTTCGGTCGCCGCCATGGGTTCTAGGAGTTGTGCGGCGGTTTCCGCATCGCCCTTCCGCAATTTCCCTTCCGCGAAAAGCAGAGTCGCAATCCGGTCCTGCGGCGAGAGCTGGTGAGCTCGTCCGAAATACTCAATCGCGCTATCCAGCGCGTTCGAAGCCAAAAATAATTGTCCGGCTCGCAGGAAACTCCGCGTCGCCAGATCGGAATGGTGCATCGCTTCCGCTGCTTCGCCCAACACTACGTGCCGCTGCGGATTTTCCGGATCGAGCAGCGCCATACTTTCATAACACGCCAGCGCTTCGATCCCGCGATGCTCGTCCTGGAACAATCCCGCCGCGATGGAAAATTGCTCGATCGCTTCCGACGCGCGGTTTTGTTTTTGCAGCAGGGTTCCGTATCGCATTAAACGATCGGGAGGTTGGGGGTAGGGCCGGAGAAACCGCAGGAATACGGCCGAAGCTTTCGCACCATCGCCGCCTTCGACCAGGCGGTCAAACTGAATTCCATAATACTGCGCGGCAAGTGCCGGCTCGCTCAGCCGTGTATAGATATCCGCCAGCGCCTGCAGCGCTTCGGTATTGGCCGGCGCCTCGTCCAATACAGCTTGATACTCCGTTACCGCTTCGCGGAGTTTATTTTTCTCCAGGCTGCGTCGCGCCCGCTCGAGATGTTTGTTGATGTCCTGGGCCATGGGATCGCGTGTTCATCGGGTCTTACGGGCTTGCTGGGGAAGTCCGGCCGCGAGCTACGCCGCAATAAATTCACGGCTCCCGATTTTTTCTTCGCGGCTTGAATCTCCACTATATACCGGACCGCAACCCGCACCCAAAATCAAATCCCACCCCAGTTCCCAAGAGATACAGCAATGTCAGGCCAAACCAGCGTTCACACCGACTGAGGTTGTTGCGACGAGCTAGAGTTTTTCGCTACGTTCTCATCTTCGTCAAACGCCACGCTCAGCGACCAAGCCTGCCAGCCATTGCCGCACAGTACGCCGTCATCCAGAGGAGCGAAGCAACGAAGGATCTTTCTTCGATTTTTACCACTCCGCGAAAATTACATCCAAGGGGAGCATCTGAACACCCATGCGCCTACGCATTCCCCGCAGCGGTCCTTCCCCGCGCCTCATTCGGCAATGATTTCACCGTTGATCGAATCGTCCGCAGCGTCAATCCACTCCGGATCAGCCCAAAAAATCCCAAAAATATGAACGGTATGGTTAGCGCCAGAAACGCGAAAATCGAAAAACTGGTCGCCGTGGTTTTTTCCACCTGGAATACGCTGAGTCCCAGCACGCAGAAAAACTGGTACGACCCCACGTTAGCCGGCGCGTTCGGCAGCGACACGCCCAGGTTGATCACCAGCAGCACCACAATCGCCGCCAGGAATGGCAGCTTCAATCCGTAGGCCATCATCATGGCCCAAAGCCCCAGCACCTGGCACCCCGGCAGGAACAACGACGCCAGAACCGCCGGATAAAAACTCACCGCCGTACCCATCGAATGTAGTCCCAGCAGCGCGCTCATCAATCGTCCTGGCAGCTTCCTCGGCCCGCGCCCGAATTCCGGATTCTGCGCCAGTTTTACTTCCAGAAAATAAATGACAACCACCACGATGGCCAGCAGCACTAACGTGACAATTCCCAGCGTGTCCGCAACCCGTCTAAATCGCCTCGGCAGATCCACCAGCAGTGACACCACCGCGAGCGACGCCGTCGCAATTACCAGGTCCACCAGCCGCTCCACGCCCACCGACCCAAAAACTTTTCCCAGCGAGATGTCCTCGGAATTTGAAATCAGGTAACTGCGCAGCAATTCTCCCGGACGCAGCGGAAAAATCAGATTCGCAAAAAGTCCCGCATACACCGCGCGAATCGCATGCGTCAATTTCACCTTTCCAAAGGGATGCAGCAGCCACTTCCAACGCAAAGCTTGTACTCCATAACTCAATACGTCGAATCCCATTCCAACCAAAACCCATTTCCAATTCACACCGGCTAGTTCCCGCAGCGCCTGCACGATATGAAAATCGTGCAGTACCCAAGCCAGCGCCAGCACCGCCAGCACGTACCCCACGATGCGCAGGATTCGCGATCTTTTTTCAGGCGTGATGCCCAGCGCCGTCCCGCGAGGATCGGTGCCGGAAGTGGCGGAAGAATCAGTCCGCTGCTCGCCGGTCTGATTCGGTCGTGGAGAAGTGTTCAAAGATTAGGGTCCTGTGGATTGTGGTAAGTTGCCTGATTTTCCAGGCGCACCGGAATTCTGCCCGCCTCGGCACCTGCTTGCTCGCGGTACCCAGCGGCAAACCGTGCAGTCCAGCTTATTTTGTCTGCTGCTTCGGTTGTTGTCCCTGGAGATTTACACAATGCCGCGTCCTCTTGACTTGAAGAAAATCTCTCTTCGGTCCAAAGTCCGGCACGTCTGTCGGCACTCTTCGTGTATGAATCTCGACTTGTGAGCACTGATTCGCGCCACCCGGATGGCGCGACCGCCTAAAACCCGGTACAGCCTACGACATCCTTCCTCGCCATTCAATAAATGACTGTCTATATCGAGCGTTCCCCAGTTACCAATCGGTGCGCGTGGCATGGGAAGCCTCATTTTCGCCAAACCCACTCCTCGGACCGCCCCGGCATCTTCCCTATTGCTTTCCCATAGGTTCTCTGGCACTCTAACTATGGCAATCCCATAGGAGCACGAGCGACTTATGCCGTCCGCTAAAAACGATGTCTGGCAGGGCACCCTGGCCCTGATGATTCTCAAAACCCTCGAAGCTCTCGGCCCGCTCCACGGTTACGGTATCGCCCGCCGCATTGAACAAACCAGCGGAAATCGCCTGGCCGTGAATTACGGCACCATTTATCCCGCGCTCCTCAAACTCGACCAGGAAGGTTACATCGCCTCCGAATGGGGCCAGTCCGACAACAACCGCCGCGCCAAATTCTACAAACTCACTCGTGCCGGCCATAAACAGCTTCGTAAGGAAGCGCAGGATTGGGAGCAAACCACGGCCATCCTTGCCCGCTTCCTCACTCCGGATTCGGGAACCTGATCCATGTTTTGCTTGTCGTTTTGCTTCTCGCGAGGAACACCATGAACCCAGCCCGAAGCTGGCTTTCGCGATTCGGCGGCTTCTTCAACAAATCCACCCACGACCGCGAACTGGCCGACGAAATCGAAGCGCATTTCCAGCTTCACATGGACGACAACCTTCGGGCCGGCATGTCCGCCGCCGAAGCCCGCCGCCAGGCTCTGCTCAAATTCGGCGGTGTCGAATCTGCCAAAGAAGCCTATCGCGACCGCGCTGGACTCCCCTTTCTCGAAACTTTATTTCATGACGTCCGTTTCGCCTTCCGCATGCTTCGCAAAAACCCCGCCTTCACCGCCGTGGCCATTCTCACGCTCGCTTTCGGCGTCGGCGCCAGCACCGCCGTTTTCAGCTTGGTCAACGCCGTGCTGCTGAAGCCACTTCCCTACCCGCATTCGGAGCAGATCGTTTTTCCCTGGCGCCAAAGCCCGCAGGGCCTCAACCTCGGCTACAACGAAATTCCCTGGGGCCGCACCGAGTTCCTGACCCTCGCGCAGGAATCCAAAGCGTTCGAATCTCTGGGCGCATTTCAGAGCGACTCCTTCAATCTCACCGGCTCGGGCGATCCCGTGCGCCTTGATGGCCTTCGCGCCTCCGCTGGATTTTTCCCATCGCTCGGCGTTTCGCCACTATTGGGCCGTACCTTTACCGCCGACGAAGACCAGCCCGGCCACGCCCACTCCGTCGTCCTCGGATATCAGTTGTGGCGCGATCGTTTTGGCGCGGACTCCACAATTCTCGGCCGCGCCCTGGAACTGAATGGCGAGGGCTATACCATCATTGGCGTAATGCCCCCAGGATTCGATTTCCCGCGGGCCGCAGAAATGCCCGGTGGTTTCACTTTCGCGCGCGAGGCCCAGCTTTGGATTCCGCTTGCGCTCTCTCATGCTCCGCGCATCCCCGCCGAAGACGACCTGCTCGCCATCGTCGGCCGCCTGAAACCCGGCGTCAGCATCGCCCAGGGTCAGGCGGAAATGGATCTCTTCACTCATCGTTTTGAGGCTCAGGGTCCCGGCGCCAAGGGTTGGTTCAACCAACGCGTGACTCCGCTGAACCGCCAGATTGCCGGCGACACCCGCCATCCTCTACTACTCATTCTTTGCGCCGTCGGCGTGGTGCTGCTGATCGCCTGTTCCAACGTAGCCAGCCTGCTTCTTACCCGCTCCCTTGGCCGCAAACGCGAATTCACCCTGCGCGCAGCGCTCGGTGCCAACAACCATCGCCTGATCCGCCAGCTTTTGACCGAAAGCTTGCTTCTCGCGACCTTCAGCGGATTCCTCGGAATCCTACTCGCTGGGGCAATCGTTCACTTCATCAAAATTGTCGGCCCATCGAACATCCCCCGCCTCGGCGAAACGAATCTCGACCTTCGCGTCCTGTTCTTCGCGCTCGCAGTTTCCTTCTTCGCCGGAATTCTCTTCGGCCTCGCGCCGGCCATCGCCGGCGGCCGCAAAAATCTGAGCGAATCGCTAAAAGAAAGTGGCCAGCGGTCCGGCGAAAGCCGCGCCAACGCCGGCCTGCGCAACGCGCTCCTCGTTTCCGAAGTCGCGCTTGCGTTCGTTCTGGTCATTGCCGCCGGGCTCCTTACTCAATCCTTTTTTCATCTTCTCCGCGTGGATCCCGGCTTCGCTCCCGAACGAGTCCTGACTTTCGAACTCTCCCTGCCCGCCACAAAATATCCTGACCAGCCTCACACTACCGCTCTCTACCAAAACGCGCTCCAAAAATTGCGCTCGATGCCCGGCATTGAATCTGCCGGGATCATCGAGACTCTTCCGATGGGTGGCGCCACGGAAAGCACTGGCATCCGGATTCCCGGCCACATTCCGGCCGACAAAAACGAAACGCCGTATGCGAATTACACGATCGCCTCTCCCGGCTACTTTTCTACCGTCGGCACTCCGCTTTTGCGCGGCCGGGATTTCCTGGATTCGGATACCGCCGATTCCCTCCCGGTAACCATCATCAACAGCGCCATGGCCAAAAAATTCTGGCCGGGCAGCGATCCCATCGGCAAACAGGTAGGCCCCGGCAGCCCTCTTTATCCCGCCGCCACCATCATCGGAATCGTTGCGAACACCAAGCGCCTCTCCCTGCGCGAGGAGCCCGCGCCCGAAATGTTTGTCCTCTACAATCAAAAAGTTTGGCCGTCGCTGCTCACCATGGACGTTGTGCTGCGCACCAAGGCCGACCCAGCTTCCGCTTCCACCGCCGCGCGCCACGCTATCCACTCCGTTGATCCGGACTTGCCACTCGCCAAAATCGCTGCGCTCGAAACGCTCGTTGACGATTCCGTTACCCAACAACGCTTCGCCATGCTAGTCCTCGGAGCCTTCGGCGCTCTCGCGCTGCTCCTCGCCTCCATCGGAATGTACGGCGTAATTTCCTACTCCACCATGCAACGTACCCAGGAAATCGGAATCCGCATGGCCCTGGGCGCACAACGCCGCACCATCCTGGCCATGGTCCTCAACCACGGTGGACGCCTCGCTGGCCTCGGCATCGCCATCGGCATCGTTGCCGCCATCGCCATGGCCCGCCTGATGTCCAGTTTCTTATACGGTGTTCAGCCGGCCGACCCCGCAACCTTCGCCGCCGTCGCTCTGCTCCTCTGCGTCGTGGCCCTGCTCGCCTGCTACGTCCCAGCCCGCCGCGCCATGCGCGTGGACCCCATGGTCGCCCTACGCTACGAGTAGCGTCTCGGCCACACGAAACGCATCGGCCAGAGCCAGCGCCGCAGCCGCGACAGAAGTTAGCCCGGTCCGCAGGGGGGCGAGTATCCGCAACCGCAAAAATCCTGAGGTTTCTGATCCCGCTTTTTCTCTCCACACCTTTTTCGAATTTCGATTTTCCGCCGTTGTATGGCAAACTCGGAAGTTTGAAACGCGCGGTTGGCGCGCGCAAAGCGGCGTTTGCATTGCCTCGGCCTTCGTTGCCACTTCCGAGACAGCATCATCGCCGCAGCCCGTGCCGGAAGCCAAAAAACGGACCATGGATCCCCAGTACATCCGCAATTTCTGCATCATTGCGCACATTGACCACGGCAAGTCGACCCTGGCCGATCGCCTGCTCGAGCTCACCGGCGCGCTCACCCAGCGCGAGATGCAGTCCCAGGTCCTCGACTCGATGGATCTCGAACGCGAGCGCGGCATCACCATCAAAGCCAAAAGCATTCGCCTGCATTACAACGCGCGCGATGGCCACGAATATCGCCTGAACCTGATAGATACCCCCGGTCACGTGGATTTTTCCTACGAAGTTTCGCGCGCCCTCTCCGCCTGCGAAGGCGCGCTGCTGGTGGTGGACGCCAGCCAAGGGGTGGAAGCGCAGACCGTTGCCAACGCCTTTCTCGCCTCCAAGCACAATCTGGAAATTATTCCGGTTATCAACAAAATAGATTTGCCCGCCGCCCGCATAGATTTTGCCAAGGAACAAATCGAAAGCGTTCTGGCCATTCCCGCCGACGATGCTCTGCCGATCAGCGCGAAATCCGGCCTCGGCGTGGACGAAGTTCTCGAGGCAATCGTCCGCCTCGTTCCGCCGCCCAAAGGTTCGGCGGATTCTCCCTTGCGCGCTCTGATTTTCGATTCGTGGTTCGATTCCTACCGTGGAGCTGTCGTGCTTGCCCGCGTGATGGAAGGCCGCATTACGCCGAACATGAAAATTCGGCTTTCCTCGAACAACGAAGTCTATGAAGTGGAAACGCTCGGCGTGCTTACGCCGAAACCAGTGGCCCTCCAGGAACTTGCCGCCGGCGACGTGGGCTTCATCGTCGCCAACATCAAACGCGTGGCCGACGCGCGCGTCGGCGATACCATTGTCGAAGACGGCCGGCCCGCCCCGCCGCTCGAAGGCTTCGAAGCCATTAAGCCCATGGTTTTCGCCGGACTTTTCCCGGTGAACGCCAGCGATTACGAAATGCTCCGCGACGCGCTGGGCAAATTGCAACTCAACGACGCCGCATTTTTTTACGAGCCGGAAAATTCCGTGGCCCTCGGCTTCGGTTTTCGTTGCGGGTTCCTGGGCTTGCTGCACATGGAAATCGTGCAGGAGCGCCTCGAACGCGAATTCAACATCGGCCTGATCACCACCGCGCCCAGCGTGCAATATCGCATCACCACTACCGCCCACGAACTGATCGAAGTGGACAATCCCACGAAATTTCCTCCGCCTACTTCGATCGAGAAAATCGAAGAGCCCATTCTTACCGGCATGATCATCACTTCCGAGGAATCCGTTGGTGGCGTGCTACAACTCTGCGAGGAAAAGCGCGGCGTGCAGAAAAAATTCGAATACCTCTCGCCCACGCGCATCATGCTGACTTACGAAATGCCGCTGAACGAAATCGTTCTCGATTTTTACGACCGGCTGAAAAGCGTTTCGCGCGGCTACGCTTCGCTCGATTACCATTTGTCCGGCTATCGCGAGTCGGACTTGGTAAAGCTCGACGTTCTGGTCGGCGGCGAACCGGTGGACGCACTTACCGTAATCTGCCATCGCGATCAATCCTACGAGCGCGGCCATGACCTGGTCACCCGCTTGCGCAAATTGATCCCGCGCCAGATGTTCGAAATTCCGATCCAGGCCGCCATTGGCAGCCGCATCATTTCCCGCGAAACCATCAGCGCCATCCGCAAAAACGTAATCGCCAAGTGCTATGGCGGGGACATCAGCCGCAAACGCAAACTCCTCGAAAAGCAAAAAGAAGGAAAAAAGCGCATGAAGCGCGTCGGCCGCGTGGATATCCCCCAGGAAGCCTTCCTGGCAGTCCTAAAAGTCGCCGGCGGCGCCTCCGACGAAGAGTAACGAGATGACCTCAACATTCGTATGTTTAGTCGCCACCGGTCTTTTGTTATTCAGCAACCCTTCGTTGCGACGCGTTAACGAGGAGCGCGGCAGCCAACAACAAATGACCGAGCAGAGCGTTGAGGCACGGCAATACCTCAACGACGGTGTCCGAGCCTTTAAGGATGGCAAGATCGCCGGCGCCATCGAGAATTTCAAAAGAGCCGAAGAGCTTGACCCAACCCTTGTGAATGCCCAGCTGTATCTTGGGACCGCCTACTCCGCTGAATTTATTCCGGGCGATACATCGGCGGGCAACGTGCAAACTGGCCATCTGGCGCTTGGCGTTTTTAAAGAACTCCTGAAGGAACACTCGGACAACGTGTCAGCCATCGACGGTGCAGGCACAATCCTCTATTACCTTTCCGGGAATCCATTCGACACCCAGATAATGGAAGAATCTAAATCGTTCCATCAACGGCACGTTGAACTGAGACCGCAAGATCCAGAGCCGTATTATTGGATCGGAGTGATCGATTGGACTATAGCATTCCATGGGAATCACGAAATGCGCCACGCTTACAACAAAACCGCAAGCCACGTATTGGGAGACCGCGAGCCGATGGTTCCTGAATTAGCCGCATCGTTCGAGCAAAAGTATGGGGAAACAGTCCAAGAGGGGATAAAGAATCTCAATCAAGCAATAACACTTCGTCCGGAATACGGCGACGCGATGGCCTACCTCAATCTGCTCTACCGTCAAAAGGCGGATATGGAGACCCCCGCAACTGCCCGAGACAACGATTTGAAGGCGGCCGATGACTTAGTTAACAAAGTCAAAGCGATCAAGGCAAAAGAGTCGGTGGAAGTTCCGCAGCGGTAGGTGTTTGTTATTTGCTCTTCTTACTTCGGACCGTCGCTGCGAGTTCGCCGCGCGCGAGGCGCAGGGAAATTTCATCGCCCAGCGCGACTTGATCGACGGAACGTAGAACTTTCCCGGCCGAATCGTAGGCGATCGAATAGCCTCGTTCGAGAATCTTGAAGGGGCTGCGCTCTTCCAGTTGCATCATCGCGGATTCGAGCCTGCGGCGCTTCGCTATCAACACGCGGTCGAAGCGCATCTGCATTTCATGCGCATCGCGCTCCCATTTGCGTCGAAATCCGGCTACACGAGCGCGCAGGTCGAGCGCGGCGAATCGCATCTGCGCGAGATTCAGCGCGCGATGTTTTCGCGTCACCACGCGATCCAGCGCGGTGCGGAGGTTGCCACGTTGCAGCTCGATGTGGCGGCGCAAAACTGCAGCGCGGCCACGCAGGTCGAACGACGCGATGTGTGCGGCCGCTTCGGTGACCCGCTGGCGCGCCATGGCCAGACGCAGCCGCAAACCGATCGTCAGTGAATTGGAATAATCGTCCAGAAGTTGCCGGCGGCCACGCAGCAGGAAATCCAGCTGGCGAAATCCGCGATGCGTTTGCAAATCGCGGACGTGATGCTTCCATTGCGACAGGTGAAAACGCATTTGCTGGGCGATGCGGCGCGCATGCTCCGCGATGTGCCGCTCGAATTCATCGCGCGAGCGCACCACGATCTCGGCGGCCGCGGAAGGCGTCGGCGCGCGCAGATCCGAAACAAAATCCGCAATCGTAAAATCGGTTTCGTGGCCGACGCCGGTAATGATCGGAATCACCGATTCGGAAATCGCCCGCGCCACCGTTTCTTCATTGAAGGTCCACAAATCTTCGAGCGAACCCCCACCGCGCGCGAGAATCAATACGTCAATCGTTTTCACGCGATTGAAATACCGCAGCGCCTGCACGATTTCCACTGCTGATCCCGCGCCCTGCACCTTCACCGGAAACAGCGTGACTTGCGCATTCGGAAATCTGCGTTTCAACACGCGCAGAATGTCGCGAATCGCCGCGCCGGTCGGCGACGTGACCACACCGATGCAACGCGGCAAAACGGGCAACGGTTTTTTCCGCGTTTCATCGAAAAGGCCTTCTTCGAGTAAGCGTTTTTTCAGCTGTTCGAAAGCGAGCTGCAGCGCACCGAGACCGACTGGATCGATATTGGTGACGTAAATCTGATATTCACCGCGCGCGTCGTACACGCTGAGCGAACCGCGCACCGTAATATGCAAGCCATCCTCGGGCTTGCATTTTATTCCGCGCATCTGATCGCGAAAGCAGACGCAACGAATCTGCGCCCGGGCGTCTTTCAGCGTGAAATAGTAGTGGCCTGACTGCGCGGCGCGGCAATTCGAAACTTCGCCTTCCACCGAAATGTCGGGAAGATTTCCTTCGAGCAGCTCGCGAATGCGCGCGGTCAGCTCGCTGACTTTCCACGTGCGGCGTTCCGGCATCAAATTGAAAAGCGAAGCCTGGTTCATGGTTTACCGGCGGAAATAATTCACCAGCCACATCACAATCGAAAGAATTACGCTCAACACAATGCAGGTCACTACCGGGAAATAAAAACTAGAATTTGATTCTTTGTACGAAATGTCGCCAGGCAAATGGCCGAGACGAAACGGCAATTTTCCGGACGCCAGCAGGAAAGCTCCGGCCACAGCCAGCGCGATACCGCATACGATCAAAATCCTTCCGAGTTCGCGCATCGAATCCATTTTTATCCGGGTCTGGCGACATTCTACCTGAAGTGGGCGGACCAGCGCGAAGAGAGCGAGTAGAAACAGAGTCGAAGCAAAGAAAACCCGGCACCGACAGTTCCGGCACCGGGTATTGTTTAGGCGAGTTCAGCGCCCGAGAAGAAGTAACCAATTTCAAACGCGGCGGTTTCCGCGGCATCTGAACCGTGGGTGCAATTGTACTGAATGCTTTCCCCGAGTTCCTTGCGGATGGTGCCGGGAGCAGCTTTAGTCGGATCGGTGGCACCCATGGTGTCGCGCCATTTCGCAATGGCGTTCTCAGCTTCCAGAACCATCACCACAGCTTTGCCCGCGCTCATGAAGGCGGTGAGTTCGCCGAAGAACGGACGCTCGCGATGCACGGCGTAGAATCCTTCAGCTTGTTTCTTGCCGAGACGCAACGATTTGATGGCGACGATTTGAAATTTCGCCGCATGAATCCGGCTGATGATGTCCGCAGTGAGGCCGCGACCCACCGCGTCGGGCTTGATGATCGCTAGAGTTCTTTCCACTGCCATTCGAGTATCTCCTGGGCTTAAGATAAATTTGCGACGGAAATTCTGAAGCTATTTTCGTTTCGCTTTCTTTTTTGCGGGCTTCTTCGCTTTTGTGGTTACGGATTTCTTTCCCCCTGATTTCGGTTTGGACTTCGATTTGTGCAACACACTGGCCAGCGTGCTGCCAATATCGGCTGGGCTTTGCACGGTGTGGATTCCGGCTGCACGCATGGCTTTATATTTTTCCACCGCGGTTCCCTGTCCACCGCTGATGATCGCGCCGGCATGGCCCATACGCCGGCCGGGAGGCGCGGTTTGTCCGCAGATAAAACCGACGACAGGTTTTTTTACGTGCTTCTTAATGTATTCGGCGGCGGTTTCTTCGGCGTTGCCGCCGATTTCACCGATCATCACGATGGCGTGGGTATCGGGATCTTCGTTGAACATGCGAATGGCATCGAGAAAACTGGTGCCGATAATCGGGTCGCCACCAATGCCGATGCAGGTGGATTGGCCGATGCCGAGACGCGTGAGCTGGTCAACTGCTTCGTAGGTCAGCGTGCCACTGCGGCTGACGACTCCGACATTTCCTCGTTTGTGAATCGAAGCGGGCATTATTCCGATTTTGCATTTGCCGGGAGAGATGATTCCGGGACAATTGGGGCCAATCAAACGGGTCTTGGAGTTTTTCAGCGCAGCCGCGACGCGAACCATGTCCAGAGTCGGGACGCCTTCGGTAATGCAAATGACGAGCGGAAGCTGCGCGGCCATGGCTTCCAGAATTGCATCCGCCGCAAAGGGGGGCGGAACAAAAATGACAGAAGCGTTAGCATGCGTGGCTTTCACGGCGTCGGCTACGGTATTAAGAACCGGAACGCCCAGATGTTTCGTGCCGCCTTTTCCGGGCGTGACACCGGCAACAACTTTGGTTCCATAATCGAGCATCTGCTGCGCGTGGAAACTGCCTTCGCGACCGGTGATTCCCTGAACGATCAGGCGAGTGCCGCTGTCTACCAGAACGCTCACCGGGCACCTCCGGCGAGTGCGACGGCTTTCTGCGCGCCGTCTTTCATTCCATCCGCGACGGTGAAATTCAGCCCGGAATTTTTCAGAATGTCTTTGCCCTGTTTCACGTTGGTTCCTTCCATGCGCACGACCACCGGAATTGTGAATTTCAATTCGTTGGCGGCGTTGACGACGCCGCTGGCGAGAATGTCGCAACGTAAAATTCCGCCGAAAATGTTTACAAATACGGCTTTCACGTTCGGGTCGCTGAGCAGCAACCGGAAAGCGTTTTTCACCTGATCTTCGGAAGCGCCACCGCCGACATCCAGAAAATTCGCGGGACTTCCGCCGCTAAGTTTGATGATGTCCATGGTGGCCATAGCGAGACCGGCGCCATTGACCATGCAGGCGATGTCGCCATCGAGCTTGATGTAATTGAGTTTGAATTTGGAGGCTTCGACTTCAAGGGGAGTTTCTTCGTCCAGGTCGCGCAGGTCTTTGAATTCGGGATGGCGATACAACGCGTTGTCATCAAAAGTAACTTTTGCATCGAGCGCAAACATTTTCCCGTCGCCAGTAACGACGCAGGGATTGATTTCAATCATCGAAGCGTCGGTCTCGACGAAGGCGCGATAGAGCGATTGAAAAAATGGAACGGCTGCGCCGACTTGCTCCGCCGTTAGTCCCAGACCAAAGGCCAGTTTGCGCGCTTGAAAGGCCTGGAAGCCCACAGTGGGATCGATGGTCTCGCGGAGAATCGCTTCGGGATTGTCCTTCGCCACTTCCTCGATTTCCATGCCACCGGCCGCGCTGACCATAAAAATCGGCGCGCCCACTTCGCGGTCGACCAGAACGCCAACGTAGAGTTCGCGCTTGATATCGAGACCTTCTTCAATGAGGAGACGGCGCACGATGCGGCCTTCTTCGCCAGTTTGGGGCGTGACCAATTTCATGCCGAGAATTTGTTCGGCGTGGCCCAATGCTTCGTCAGGAGATTTCGCGAGTTTCACGCCGCCGGCCTTGCCGCGGCCACCAGCATGAATCTGGGCCTTCACTACCACGACGTTGGTGCCAAGGCGCTGTGCTGCGGCGCGCGCTTCGTCTTTTTTCACGACAACTTCGCCACGCGGAACCGGAACGCCAAATTTGGCGAGGATCGCTTTGGCCTGATATTCGTGGATCTTCATGCTGGCTCCATCGGCTTCCTGAGGGTCGCCCTCAATAGTGCTAAAATTTCTGGCAATCGAAACGACCAAGTTTACCCGGAAGGCGAGAGCGGGGCAAGGAGCGGCGTGGCACTGGAAATGAAGGGCAATTGCGAGAAATGCGGCGCGACAATGGCGATGGACGCCGAAACATTTGTCTGCTCGTACGAATGCACATTCTGTGCCGGTTGCACGGCGCACCTGAAGAGTATTTGCCCGAATTGCGGAGGAGAATTAGTGCGACGACCACGTCGGAAGGTTGCGCATGAATCCGCGTAACGCGCTTCCCGCGCAATCCTGCCTGCGTAGCTGCGTGGTGCCTGCGTGATTCAGAAACTACTGGAGAAAATTCGGGCCGGACGGGATTTGTCGCGGACGGAAGCGGAATCGGTGATGGAGCAGATTCTCTCCGGGGCATCGAACACGGAGGAGATTTCGGCGTTACTGCTCGCCCTGCGTGACAAGGGTGAAGCAGTGGACGAAGTGGTTGGGTTCGCGACGGTGATGAGGCGTCACGCGACGCCAATTTTCCCGGCCGGACACAGAATTCTGGCCGAGGCGCTGGTGGATACGTGCGGAACCGGCGGCGATGCGCGCGGGACGTTCAATATTTCGACTGTGGTGGCGTTTGTGGTCGCGGGCGCCGGGGTGCGAGTTGCAAAACACGGAAACCGCTCGACCGGCGGGCGTAGCGGGTCGGCCGACGTCCTGGAACAGCTCGGCGTGAAAATCGATTTACCGGCGGCGCGAGTGGCGGAGTGCATCGAAGAAATTGGAATTGGCTTTCTGTTCGCGCCAGCGATGCATTCGGCTACGCGGCATGCGACCGCAGCTCGCAAGCAAATTGGCGTGCGGACCGTTTTCAACCTGCTGGGACCATTGACGAATCCGGCGAGCGCTTCGGCTCAAATCGTGGGTGTGTATGACGCGAAGCTGACCGAGCTGGTGGCGAAGGCGCTGGGCGAACTGGGCTTGAGCCGCGCGCTGGTGGTGCATGGAGCGGATGGACTGGATGAAATTTCGTTGAGCGGCGAAACGTACGTTTCGGAACTTCGTGATGGCGCGGTGAGAAGTTTCTCGGTTACACCCGAGGATTTCGGATTGACGCGCGCACCACTGGATGCGATTCGTGGAGGAGACGCGAAAGAAAACGCGGAGATCATGCATAAAATTCTGGGGCGTTCGTTGCTGTATCGTGCCCACGGACCGCAGCGGGACATTGTGTTGGCCAACGCGGCGGCTGTGCTGGTGGTGGCGGGGCGCGCCACGGATTTTCTGGATGGGGTGCGCGTGGCGATCGAATCCATTGATTCCGGAGCGGCGCGAGAAAAACTGGAGGGCCTGATTGGCTTTGCTAAGGATTAAGTTGCCACGCGGATCTGCTTGCGTCTTTACCTGCTTATGGAAAATCAGTACATGATGTGAGTTTCCATTTTAGATGGGTTGTTATTGACGGCAGAGTCGAGGTCGAGAAGTATTTTTCCGGCGCCGGTGTCCGAAGGTGGGTAACAATTGCCGTCGGAATCGTAAGTCAAGCCGCAACGCGCCGTAAACTCCTTTCGCCGTGGTGATTGCGCGAATTGCCAAACGCGGACGTAACTGAACCCGCTCGCTGAAGGTTGCGGAGGATTTTTAGGATAGGCGCAGCCTGGCGAAGGGGGACAGGCATCGTTGTAGGCGAAAAATGCCTTTACCGACGCGCGCGCGTTTTCATAAATGTCTTCCATGGTCGTGATGTAGTGATTTTTCCCTTCTTTGACTTTCATCCCTGAGCAGTAAACGCCCGCAACGTACGATTGCGAATCGACTCCTTCGCTCCAGCCTTTGATATAGCTCATCTGAGAAGGCGACATTCGGCCACCCTCCTCGATGTCCAGGTAAATTATCGTGTTGCCGACAAAACCCTCCTGTCGAGCTGCGGTTACGGCGATGTCCGCATCACGTGCTCCAAGGTCACGAGGATCTACGGGCGGCTTGAGTTCCTTCGACAGGCGACCATTGAACAGGACAAGGAAACCAAAACCGTTCTTCACTAAAACTTCACGTTTGCCGGCCCAGGTATTTCCCTTGGCACCAGGTGGCACGTTGAGCCAGTAACCGGAAAACGCGAACGTCTTTTTGAGCCGCGGCCACGCATCATCGCCCGGGTAATCGTTCACGTCGAATCCAAGATAGCTGTGCGTCGGCATTGGTTCCACGTCGGGCTTTGGTGAGGACGACTGCTGCCGACCGTTCATAAAAGGAAATATCAGAGTCAAAAGAACCAGCGACCCGGTCGCGCGCCTAAGAATCGCTGAATTCATGCCTATGCGAACTCCTCACGGAAAAGCAATGGGGATTGCCGATCTGGCCTTCAAATTCGCAGAAAATTCTTCAGCAAGTCAAATCCCGATGTGGTCAGGACCGATTCGGGATGGAACTGCACACCCTCGATACGGAATTTGCGATGGCGCAGGCCCATGATGACGCCGTCGGCGGTTTCGGCGGAGATTTCCAGGTCGCGCGGAAGAGATTTGCGGTCGACGATGAGCGAATGGTAGCGCGTGGCGGTAAATGGTTTTGGGAGATTTTCGAAAACCCCGCGGCCATCGTGCTCGATTTCGCTGGTTTTGCCGTGCATCAATTTTTGCGCGCGGATGATCCGGCCGCCGAAGGCCGCGCCGACAGCCTGATGGCCCAGGCACACTCCGAGAATTGGAATCTCGCCGGCAAAGCGTTGGATCAACGGGATGCTGATGCCAGCTTCCTGCGGGGTGCACGGGCCCGGGGAGATGATGATGCGCTCGGGACGCATGGCGGCAATTTCGTGGAGCGTGATCTGATCGTTGCGGCGAACATCCAGTTTTTGACCCAGCTGGCCGAGATACTGGGCGAGGTTGTAGGTGAAAGAATCGTAGTTGTCGAGGAGCAAAATCATGTCGCCCTCATATTCTAACGTCTGAACGATGATTGTCGAAGTCGATCGTTCTGTTGCTACCGGAGGTAGATCAATTCGATGTGGCGCGGAGTTTGATAGTGGCGGCGGGAAGCCCCCGCGATTGAAGCGCCGAAAGAGATTCGGTCCAGGACTGCACGAAGCGGCCAGTCGCCCACTCGGCCATGACGATCTGGGTGGGTGGCAAATCCAGGAGTTTCGCGCCGAGTTTGTTTTCGGAGAAATCAAACAATGTAACGGAAACGATTTGAGTTACCTCGGAGTTCGGATCAACCTGCTTGGACTGGATAGCGAGCAAGACGGACGCGCCTGGCGGGACATACGCGTCCGAAATCCCCGGCAACTGTGCTTCGAGCGTCGTCCAGGGGATGGGAAGCGGAGTGGCATGAGTAAGGCTACGCGGCACGACCACTTTAGGATCGCCAGACGCTGCACACACGCGGCCGACCTGGGCAAAAGCGTAGGTTCGCCATTCACCGTGAGCGTGTTTCAGAGACCAGCCCGTTTGCTGCGTGTCCCCGTCAGAAATGCAGGAATCTCCCCCAGGCTGGCCGGTGGAAACAGCGCGGATCCAGGCGCGATGGCCGGCAGCGCCGAAAGGAACATCGAACGGAATTTGCTGCGACGCGGGCCCAACGAACGGAAAAGGATCATCCGGGTTTTGCACCCAGATCTCCTTATACGTGTTGCCACCCTGCGGCTCGCAGACTTCTGAAACGCCCTGAAAGTATGAAACGGAAACCAAGTCGGGAAGGACGCTTCCGAACCAGCGACTCGCCCAACCACATTCCGAAGGCGCATTCGGATCGGGCGGGTGCTCGCTATCCGGGTCCGGGACGAACTCAGGATTGTATGCATCGTCGAAGAGGCGCTGAGCCGTCTTTGAATCGCACGGTGGAAATCCCAATTCCAAGACAGGCGCCTGGCCGACCGGAACAGCATAGGGGACATCTGCCGTGCTGATGTTCCCGTGGTTGTTCGGATCGTCCTTCGGCGCGGGCGTGAACTGGCAGGTATGTTCGATGCCCATGCGCCAGAAACCGGACTTGCGAGGAACGATGATGTCGGGAACTTTCGCGACGATGCGCGCGCCGGAAACATCGCGGACGATCCACAGAGTTTCGTATCGAACCATGGAAATATCGCCGAAGGCGTCAGGGCTGCGCTCGTGGACCACGTGAGCTAGCAAGAGTCCAACGGGAGACGCGACCGGAGATGGAGTTGAAAGCTGTTGAGCGCGTGTCGCAGGGAGAGCCAGAAGCAACGTTAGCAAACAACCGACTAGAATTCTCTGCGCGAGCATAGCGGATCGTAACGTAGTCGAGGTTGCGAGAGCGCTGAAGATGAACGAGACGTTGGCCAATCAGTACAGCACGAACAAATTAAGTAGAGAAGGTAGAGCTAACCGGGATTTCTGAGGGACGGTGCATCTTTGACTCTTCAAGCCTCAACGCTAAAAACGCTATTCCGCGCGGCTTCCGTTGGCGCCACGATGTGCAATTTCAAGTGCGGTAACAATGGCGCGCGCTTTGTTGACGGTTTCCTGATATTCGCGCTCTGGGACGGAATCGGCGACGACGCCACCACCGGCTTGAATGTAGGCGCGGCCATTTTTTGCGACCAGAGTGCGCAGCGCGATGCAGGAATCGAGATTGCCGGAAAAATCGAGATAAAGAATGGCCCCGGCGTAAATGCCGCGGCGGGTGGGCTCAAGTTCGTCAATGATTTGCATGGCGCGAATTTTTGGCGCGCCGGAAACGGTCCCGGCCGGAAAGCAGGCCATGAGCGCGTCGAAACAGTCGAGACCTGGACGCAATTTGCCGGAAAGGCTGGAGACCAGATGCATGACGTGGGAGTAGCGTTCGACGAACATGAGGCGTTCGACGGTAACCGAACCGTATTCGGAGACCCGGCCGAGATCATTACGGCCGAGATCCACGAGCATGATGTGTTCGGCGCGCTCCTTGGGATCAGCGAGAAGATTTTTTTCGAAGGTTTGGTCTTCAGATTCGTTACGACCGCGCGGAACAGTTCCGGCGATGGGGCGGTAGGAAATTTTTTGATGTTGCACTTTGACGAGCATTTCGGGCGAGCTGCCGACGACGGAAAGGTCGTCGAGTTTCAGGTAGTAAAGATATGGCGACGGATTCACGACGCGGAGAGCGCGATAAATTTCGAACGGGTCGGCGCTGGTCTGTGCGGAAAAGCGCTGGCTGGGGACAACCTGAAAAATATCTCCGGCACGAATGTAGGATTTCGCTTTGCGGACGGCGGCGAGATATTCGGGTCGCGTGAAATTTGATTTCATGCGCAGCGGTTGGCGTGTTTTGGCGTGGCGCGTACGCGGCAGCGGGCCTCCGAGTTTGCGGCGCGTGCCATGGATTTCGCGGGCTGCGGCGTCATATTTCTGGCGCAGGCTTCCCTTCCCGTCGGTGAACACATTTTGAATCACCCAGACGCGATGGCGGACGTGATCAAAAGCCACAAGACCGCGATAAAACATCATGACGCAATCGTCGAGCTTCAGTTCGTCGGCGCCGGTGGCGGGAATTTGTTCAATCAGGCGGACCATGTCATAAGCGAAGTAGCCGATGCCGCCGCCGATCAGCGGCGGCAGCCCCGGCACGCGAACGGGGCGATAGCGCGAGGAAAGCTTGCGCAGCAGTTCGATGGGGTTTTCGACCAGGCGTTCGCTCCGGCCATCGCTTTCGATCAAGCAATTACTTCCGCGCGAGCGAAAAACTTCTTCGGGGTTCGCACCGGTGAAGGTGTAACGGGCTATATTTTCGCCGCCTTCGACGCTTTCCAGGAGAAACGAGTATTTCGATTTGTGGCCGATGCGCAGATGCGCTCCGACCGGGGTGAGCAGGTCGGCGGTGAAAGTGTCATAGACCGGAACGAGATTGCCGTCCCGCGCCAGGCGCGAAAAAGTTTTGAAATCGGGCTGGATCATCGGGAGTGCCGCTTTTTTGTGACGCGGGCTACACGGGCGCGAGATTTTTCCTCGGTTTGGAGGGCGCGAAGAACGGCGCGGCGCATCGGTTCGATGGGCGCGCGCTGGCCCATCCAAATTTCCCACTGCGCTGTTCCTTGGGCAATAAACATGTCGAGACCTGAAACAATTTCGATGCGGCGACTGGCCGCGAGTTGCATCAATTTGGTGACGCGCGGGCGATAGATGAGATCGAAAAGCAAATGACAATTAAGCTCGCGGGCTTCCAGTGGAGATTCCGATACATACGGATACATTCCTACGGGAGTGCTATTTACGATCGCGTCGAAAAATTCGCCGCGAAGCCGGTCGCGTGGGATCGCCTGACCGCCGACCGAGCGGGCCAGAGCCGCGGCTTGCTTGGGACGCCTGGTGCACACGCAAACGATGGCTCCGGCTTGGGCGAGGGCAAAGGCGACGGCACGTGCCGATCCTCCCGCGCCAAAAATCAATACGCGACTGCCATGCAGGGGAATTTTGCGTTCGAGCGCACGAAGAACTCCGATGTAGTCGGTGTTATAGCCATAGAGTTTTCCGTTGCCGCGCACAACCACGGTGTTGACGGCGCCAATGGATTGCGCGACGGGATCACAGCCATCGAGCTGGCGAAGAATGGCTTGCTTGTGCGGAATGGTGACGGCAAATCCGGAAATTCTGAATCTTTCGACGACGGAAAGAAAATCGCGAAGATCGCGAACCAGAAACGGAAGGAAAACGGCGTCAACTTTTCTGGCCTGGAATCCGGCGTTGTGAAGATGCGGCGAAAGCGAGTGGCCGATGGGATCGCCAATGACGCCATAGACGCTGGTTTTTGCGTTGATTCGATCGGCGCGGTATAGCTCTTTCATGGCGCGAAGTGAAATTTGGCCGGGAGCGGTGGCGACTTCAACCGGCGCGTAGGCCAGCGCGTGGCGACTGCGCAAAGCAAGGATGCGGGCCGGGAGGGCGATATCGCCCATGGGGACTGGAATCACGTTGCGATGCGTCTGCGCCAGTGAAATTAATTTTGCGGCTTGCGCGAGCGAGTCACACTGGGCGGCGATTTTAATGGCATCGGCGCCGGATTTACACAATTTGGCGATCAGCCCATCGTACTCGGAAGGCGTGCGACGAAAAAAGTGAACGGAGGCAATGCGGCGAGCGTCGCCGAGCATTACCTCAAGCAGTTCCGGCGGGCAGGCGGAAGACGTCTCGATATCGAGGTCGTACCACTCGCAGCCGGCGCGGACGGCTTCAGCGAGATGCAGCAACTGTTTCGCGACGCTGCCGCGATAGAGGCCACCGGCGGGACGGCGGCGACAGGTCGCGATCAAAGTTGCGCGCAGGCTTTTGGTCGCGCGAAGGCGGGTGATGAAACGCGCGATTTCGGCGTCGTCACGGAGCCAATCGAGACGCAGCTCGATGCTGCGCGTTTGGGTCAGCGCCTGCTGCAATTGGCGCCACATGGAACGAGAATCGTAAGCGGCGACGACCGCGCAGATTTTGTGTTTGCCGAACATTGAGGCTGGTAATCCTATCTCTTTTTGCAGGGTTCGTCAGGCGGAAGTAGCAATGGCAGTGGTCCGTATTTCGACAACGCGACCAATCACTGCAGGAAGCGCTACGCCCGTAAATCTGCGGGGATTATCGGTGGCGATTACCGGAAATTGCTGATCAGGACTACGTCGTTCTGGATTTCGCCTTTGGCGAGATAGAGGGTCTTGCCGTCGCGGGACTAGGCGAAGCCGAAGATGCGGCCGGAAGTGAAATTGGGGACAGGATGGGGAGGGCCGCCGGCAGGGAAGCTTTAGAGGCGACGAGGCCGCCAGGCGAAGCTAAATCAGATGGGGCAATTACGGCAAAGCCGGAACGTGAGCGCTGCCGTATCGCAACGGCGACATCGGTCGGAGAGGCTGCCAGCATCCTTGTGGGAACTTTCGACGCGGCACCTCGGCGCGAGAACCTGTCCTTTCGTACAGGGGGCGGCTGGTTGCGGGGCGCGGTACTCAATGTGTAAAGCGGGGGCGAAGCTTGTCTTGACGGGTCCCAGTACGCCTATTACAGTCGCCATATCGGCTACTGCTGTGGGGTGCGCTTGTCTTGCGGCGCCAAGAATTCAAAGGAGCGAGCATCATGCGTGGGAAACTTGTCCTTGCCGGTCTGATTTTGAGCCTATCCGGGGCTGCGGCCTCGGCGCAGACCGCTGCAGTACCAATCACGAAGGATCTCTATTGCACCGGAACGATCACCAGCGAATCCATGCCCAAGGATTCCTACATCATTACCGGGGAGGGCTCGAACTACAAGATCACCTTCACGGACGGCGACTTTGTTTACCTGAATAAGGGCGCGAGCGCCGGTGTAAAAGTGGGCGATGAGTTTTCGGTCATCCGCAAAGTGGTGGATCCGACGGAAGAGGATTGGTCGAAGTGGCAGTCGGAGATTATCAGGAAGCTGGGAACCTGGTGGGAGGATGAAGGTCGAGTGAGAGTGGTGGTCGCACAGCCGGATACGGCCATCGCGCGGGTCGAAAGCACCTGTAATTACCTGCAGCGCGGCGACGTGATTCTGCCGTTCAAGGAACGTCCAGCGCCTCCCCTGAAAAATGAATCGAATTTCGATCGGTTTGCGCCATTCAGCGGTAAGGCCACGGCGATGGTGATGATCGGCAAAGCGTTTCAGGTGGAACTTGGAACGAATGACGTGTTTTTCGTGAACCTGGGCGCGGAGCAGGGCGTGCGAGTTGGTGACTATTTCCGGATTTTCCGCTACACCGGAACGGAACACGAGACCGCTTACCAGACGCGACGATTTGCTTTTGACGCGGCCAGCGGTGACACGATCTATGGCCGGATTTACGGATTCGGAAGCTCGCCGAAAAAATGGAAATGGGACAATACGCCGCGCGAAGTGATTGGCGAAGGAATCGTGCTGCGTACGGGGCCCAATTCCGCGACAGTGCTGACGACGTTCTCGTTGCGGGAATTTTTCGTGGGCGATTACGTGGAGATCGAGTAGGCGGAATCTAACGAAGGACGTTTTTAAGTTTCGAGGATGCCCGGATTTCTAATCCGGGCATTTTTTTTTGCTCATACGAGTTAAGGGAGGTTCAGGGCTGGAGCTAGTCGTTCCGCGCTCTCTCTCGGGATGGGGGTCAACTCAATGGTTGGTGCTAGGGGTTAATTTCATGAGTTCAGGATTGCTTCGACTAGCGGGTGAGGGCGTCTTGAGGTTTTTCTTCCTGGTTTACGAGCAGCACGGCACGGCGGCGTTGTTGGACGCGAAAATTGATCTGACTCCAGAACATGTGGAAATAGTGGGCGGCTGAAGCCACGGCGCTGATGACCACGAGCCACAGAAGCGTCGTGCCCAAAGGTTTCAGCGCTGGATGATTCGCGGTGAGGATCACCGCGACGCCGGCGACAACTTGCAAAATCATTTTTACTTTGCCGAGCGGCGAGGCGGGAATGATCAGACCCTCCACCGAAGCAATTTCGCGAAGGCCCATGACCATAAATTCGCGGCCGATGATGATCACCACCATCCAAGCCTGCATCAGACCCATCTCGACCAGAGAAATAAAGGCCGCGGAAATCAAAAGTTTGTCGGCGATGGGATCGAGAAGAATGCCCAGAGTGGTGATTTCCTTGCGACGGCGGGCCAGATAACCATCCATCATGTCGGTGGACGCTGCAACAATCAGAATCAAAACGCCCCAGACTTCGAAATGGATCGGCAATCCCAGAAAATCGAAATTCGGTTCGCGGGTGAGAAGCACGACGACGAGGAGCGGGACAAAAAAGATGCGCAGGGTCGTCAGACTGTTAGGCAGATTCATTGAGTTCCCGGACGAACGACACGCGCTGGGTCAAATGATGGGACTTCGCAACTATAATCCCGCGAATGGGTGGAGTCAACGGTACGATTTTTCGTGATCGCCCATGCGTTACGAAGTTTTAATCGGAGCGACAAGCCCCTGTAATAGTGATGTTTAGCGCACTTGACCGCTGCAAATCTGTGCAAAAGCTACCGCGGGCTAACAGGTTCAAAAGGCCACTCAGTGACGCCGGGAACAATGGTACCGCGAGACTTAAGGTATTTTGTTTGTTTCACTTAGAAACGGGTCTGTGCCAGTCTGTTTTGCGAAATGCAGTTTATCAAGGGTTTTCGGCGTCTTTTGACATGACCCTTTTCCACAACAATTTCCACAGAAAGCATTTTGCGCCGACATTTCATCCAGATAGAGCCGAATCGAATACGACCAAAACGGTGCCTCACACTTCGGGAGTTTCCGGCTGGCGAGGGAAATCCGAGGACGCGGATAGAGGGATCATAAAATCCTCGAGGCGGCGGGCAAAAGATTCAGGCAGTTCAACTTCAAGGTACATGTGGTTATCGAGAATTTTCGAATTTAGAACCCGGCCGCAAGCGTGAACGAGCGAAAGATGGCGACCGTCAGAAACGGGAATGCGCAAATTGAGATGGACGAGTGGGTCTACCGGAAGTTCGGCGTCCATGCGCGCGAGCAAATCCTCAAGACCGTAGCCGGTGACTGCGGAGGTGAAAACTTTACTACCGGCGCGACCGTTGGCTTTCAGGAGTGTGGCGAGATCTTCCTGGGCAAGCAGATCTGTTTTGTTGAAGACCTGAATCCGCGGGCGATCCTGGACTCCAAGATCAGTGAGAACCTTCAGCACGTCGGCATCCTGGCTGGCGTGATTGGGATTGGAAATATCGCTGACCTGCACGATCAGCGCGGCTTCCTGAACTTCTTCCAGAGTGGCGCGAAAGGCGGCAATCAGATCGGGTGGCAGGTCGCGAAGAAAACCGACGGTATCCGATAACAGAGCGCGGCGACGCGAGGGCAGACGCACGGCGCGCACAGTCGGGTCGAGCGTTGCGAACATTTTCGAGGAAGTCAGAACCTCGGAATGCGTGAGAGCGTTAAATAATGTGGATTTCCCGGCGTTGGTGTAGCCCACCAGGGCGATCATGCCGAGCGGCACGGCCTGGCGCGCGCGGCGGCGGGTGGTGCGCTGACGGCGCACGGTTTCGATGGCTTGATTGATTTTGCTGACGCGGTCGCGGATGCGGCGGCGGTCGGTTTCGAGTTTTTGTTCGCCAGGGCCGCGCGTGCCGATGCCGCCGCCGAGACGGGAGAGCGATTCGCCGCGGCCGGTGAGGCGCGGAAGCAAATAATTCAACTGGGCGAGTTCGACCTGCAACTGGCCTTCACGAGTACGCGCGTGCATGGCAAAAATATCGAGGATCAGTTGGGTGCGGTCCACCACTCGCGTGCCGATGATTTTTTCCATATTGCGAAGCTGCACCGGCGTGAGGTTGTGGTCCACGATGACGAGCGGGACGTGATGGAGCTCGGCTTCGGCGCGGATCTCGTCGAGCTTACCTTTGCCGACAAGGGTGGCGGGGTCAAGCGCATCGCGAACCTGCAACATGCTGCCGGCGATGTTGGCTCCGGCGCTTTCGGCCAGTTCGGCAAGTTCCTGCAAGGAATCGCGTCCGCTGGCGGAAGGATCACCCGCGCCACCGCGAGGAGATTTCTTCAGACTGACGCCGACGAGCAGGACGCGTTCTCGAGGATCGACGGATTGGGGAGTTTTCATCGCGTCTTGGAAAATTTTGACGAGCGTAAAGTTTGGCGCGGGGTTGACATTTATTCTCTGATTATACGCCTAAGGATGGCTTTGTGCATGTTGACCCCGTCACCACCGATTCGGTGAAGGCCCAAAGCTTCTGCAAACCTCTCACTCTGCCGAGAAACGCCGGATGGGGCGCCCAGCTTCGTAACTTTGGCTTTACGCAGTGTGATCCGCGGAGCGGTCCGAGGCTGCCAGGATCAGATCGGAGAAAAATTCGTCGAGAGTGCGGCCGGAGACTTGGAATTCGAGGTCGCGCGTGGCACGGTCGAGCCAGCCGAGATACACGAGCAAAGTAATTTCGGCCCAGGATTCGGCGGCGGGCGCGACGAAGCCGATGGCGCGAAGGACGCTAGCGATGTGCGCAATTCGTTTCTTTTCGATGGCGGAGATTCGCGCGGCAATGCGCTCATCGCGACGCGACCAGGTGCGCATGGCGGATTCGAGGCGCGCTAGTTGCAGATCGGTGCAATGGTGAACGAAGCGCGCCCAGCGAGCCGCGGCTTTGGGAGTAATCACGGTTTCATCGAGCCAGTCGTTTTCGTCTTTTTCCCAGCGCTCGAACATTTTCGCGAGTAGTTCTTCGCGATCCTGAAAGTGCCAGTAGAAGCTGCCTTTGCTGACGCCCAAATCGCGGGCGAGCAGTTCGATGCGAACTGCTTCGATCCCTTCGGCAGCGAGGCGCGCGAACGCAGCTCGAATCCAATCGTCGGGTTGCAGCGGAGAAGCTTTCAAGGCTGTTGCGGAAGCCATGCGATCACCTGTAAGAGGCGGCACGATACTCGACGGCGATAAGGCGCGTCAAGTTTTGCGCGAAATCCTCAGGAAATCCGCGAATTTATTATTTGGAGAGCAGCGGCGGAAATTTCCGGAGCGTCGCCAAAGCCGGCGAGCCAGTGCACGTCCGGTTCACGGCGAAACCAAGTGAGTTGGCGTTTGGCGAAATGGCGCGTAGACTGCTGGATCTTTTCCGTGGCCTCTTTTTTGGTGAGCCTTCCGGCAAGATGCGCGCGCCATTCGGAGTAGCCGATAAATTGAAATGGCTTGGCGTCTGGCGGGACGGCAGTCTTGATGAGCTGAGCGACTTCTTCGATCCAGCCGACTTGAATCATGGCTTCGATACGTGAGTGGATGCGATTGTAGAGCGCTTCGCGCGGCGGATTCAGGCCGATTTTTATCGAGCGATAACCTTCGAGAGGGGTGCGGCCGCTGCGATGAATTTCTCCCACGGGCTTCCCTGCTATGACGCGCATTTCGATGGCTCGGATTGTTTTCTGCGTATCTTGAGGAGCGATGCGCGCCGCCGTTTCAGGATCGAGACGCGTGAGAAGGCGATGAATGTGCGCGGCGCCACGAATTTCGACACTGGCGCGAAGGCGCTCGCGAATTTTCTCGGAACGTTCCGGTGCGTCGGCGAGGCCTTCGAGCAACGCGCGAAGGTACAGCCCGGTACCGGCGGTGATGATGGGGAGCTTGCCGCGCTGGCGCAGATCGGCGAGAACCTGGAGGGCGCGGCGACGATATTCGCCAGCGGTGAAAATTTCTTCGGGCTCGATCAGGTCAACGAGGTGGTGCGGAATTCCCTGATGCTCCGCATGCGGAATTTTTCCCGTGCCGATATCGAAATGACGGTAAATCTGGGTCGAATCGCAGACCAGGATTTCGCCATTCAGTTTTTTGGCGAGTTCGATGCCCAGCGCGGACTTTCCGGAAGCCGTGGGACCGAGGATGACGACCAGCGGCGCGAGGCCACTCATCCGGAAAATTTCCAGCGGATGAGAAGTCCGAGCATGACCAAGCCAGCGAGAAGGAGCGCGCCGATAACTTGAGTGCGATTGATGGTCATGATTGAAGGTAACTGATATCAGGCAGCAATATCAATTTGGCTGGTGATTTTGTCGAGCCGCATTACTGCGGCGCGGAGCCGGGCTTTATGTTGTAAAAATACGTAAATCTCAATTCGAGGTAGGGACCCTTAAATTGAGGTGGCAGCGGCTCGAACGGATTGGACGCTCGAATGGACGATAACGCGGCGGTGTCCAACGGGTCTTTTCCTGAAGTTCGATCCAGATTTAAGCGCTCGCCGGGAAAACTGCCATCGCGGTTAATGCGGAAGGTGATGGATACGATTCCTTTGTCGCCAAGATAAACGGATTCGGGCATCACGGTGTACCAATTCTGCCGGACCTTCGCAACCAAACGTGCGATGTAACCACTGAAGTCCACGCCTTCGGTGGGAGACAGGATATCCACGGCGTTTCCGGTCTGCGCTCCGCCACCACGACCACCGTGGCCGCCGCCTTGACCTGATCCGCCGGCGATTCCCCCATCCGTGCTGTAGCTTTGGTGGCCTGCTTTGCCGATGGCGTCCTGCATCTGATCGTTCATGGCCTTGTTCGGCGACGAACTAGGAAGTCCGAGATTCAAGTTTTTCGTGGTGGGCTGCGGTTCAGCGGGAAGCAGCACGGACTTCGCAGGAGGTGGAATGTTCGTCGGCGGCACGGTCAAGGGGTGAACGTCCGGCTGAGGCGTCGGTGCGGATGGCAGATCGGTCGGCGGACGTTCCGGACTCGGCGCAGGCGTTTCAATGCGGTGCTGCTCGGGACGCGGAGGCGCGACCTTGTTCAAAACTTTGTTATCAATTTTTACTTTTGGCGCGGGAGGCGGTCCCGGCGTCTTGGAAAGGTCACCAGCGTCGGGAGGCAGATAGACGACACCGAGAGATTTGCTGGCGAGTTCAATTTCGTCGCGAGTGGGAACGTGTGGCGGAAAAATTTTCGGCAGAAAAATCAGAAAAATGATGAAAGCGATGTGGCCCGCGATGGAGGCCGCTCGGGTAATGGCGTCCCATTTCGCATCGCGGCTCTCTTCGGGCTCGACCAACAAGTTCGCTTCGCCGGTGGTGAAAATGTCGGGCTGGATCAGTTCGCGGAGTTCGGGAGTCATCTCCTGCGGCTGATCGAACCGGTCTATTTCGCGTTGTTCGGGTGGCTCGACATAGGCCGGGACGACCACGCGGGAGTCGAGAATGGCGATGGGAATGTGCTCGGTGATGGGCCCAAAATCGCCGAACGGCTTGGCTTCCATTCCGCGGCCAACGAGGGTGCGGTCAACCAGGACTCCGAGAGGAAGATGTTCGGGAATATTGGTCTTGCCGGTCAGTGGCGGCGCGTCAGACAGTTCGGAAGGAACGACGGTGCGGTCGTCCATGTAGGTGGAGACGCGTTTGGGCGACTTCTTGTCGCCATTCTCCGTGTACGGCTTTACATCGCGCGGAACGAGAATTCTGGGGATCATCGGACTTCCTGCCGGTCGAAAGAAGCCAGTTTGACGCGGCCAGCGTGTTCGAGGATGCCCGCGTTTACGCGGTCGGCGAGTTCGAGAGCGCGAAGGCCGGCGGCACCATCCACCAGGGGCGGGCGACGGGTGCGAATGGCGTGCAGGAAAGCACGCAACTCGGAACGCAACGGCTCCTCGGGCGTGGTGGGAACTTTTTCGAAATTGATGGGCTGCTGCAGATTCTTGGGATCAACGCTGACGCGCAGAACATCCTGGCGAGTGAAGTCTACGGAAATATATTCGTGGTGCTGAAAGAAGCGTATCTTGCGGACGCGTTCGGTGGAAACGCGGCTCGCGGTAAGATTCGCGACCGTGCCGGAAGCAAATTCGATTCGGGCCTGGGCGATGTCATTTTTGTCGGTGATGACCGGAATGCCCACGGCCTTGATGTCGGTGACGGTGGAATTCACGAGCGAAAGAAGAATGTCAAGGTCGTGAATCATCACGTCGTAGACGACGTCCACGTCAAGGCTGCGCGGAGTAAAAACGCCGAGGCGGTGAATTTCGAAAAACATGGGACGCGAAACGATCTTGCGGACCGCGACCACAGCCGAGTTGTAGCGTTCAAGATGACCGATCTGCAGGATGCGATTGGCGCGTTGGGCGGAGGCGATGAGGCCACTCGCTTCGCCGACCGAAGAGGCCATCGGCTTTTCGACCAGCACGTCCATGCCGGAATCGAGAAGATAGCAACCGACGCGAGAATGTTCGGCGGTAGAAACGGCGAGACTCACGGCATCAACTTTCTCCGTGGCCAAGGCGTAGACGTCGCGGATCACGCGGGTTTTGAATTCGGCAGCAACTTGTGCGGCGCGTTCGGCGTTGGAATCAACGACGCCAACCAGCTCCGCACCTTCCATCTCGCTCCAGACACGAGCGTGGTTGCGCCCAAATTCACCGACACCGACAACTGCCACTCGAATGGTGTTCTGATTCACGATTTCCTTTTCGTCTCGCGCTTATCTGAGTCTCGCGGCGTTACTTTCGGTGCGCTTCCCTCTTGCTGGCCCGGCGCAAACGCCTGGATCGCAATTCCTGCCTCATCGGCGGCGTGAATCAAGGCTTCGCGATCGAAGAGCAAAGTCTTACGGGCGTCAATCGCCAGCGCGGTGACGTTTGAACGCCGCATCACCTCAATCGTCTTAAGACCAATCACCGGAACATCGAAACGCATGTCCTGCCGTGGCTTGCTGACTTTAATGACCACCAGGCGCTGGCCGCCGGTGATGCGCGCGGCACGCTCAATGGTTTCGTCGGTACCTTCCATGGCCTCAATCGCGACACACGCCAGGTCGCGAACTACCACCATCTGGCCCAGGTCCAGCGCAGCAATCTGGCGCGCGACGCCGTGCCCGTAAGCGATGTCTGCTGACTCTGATGCATCGGGGGCGCGCTTCGTCAGCACACCCTCATGCGGCAGCAGCGGGCCCAGGAACTTGGTCGAGTCCACCAGTTCGATGCCTTCGTCTTCGAGCACCCGCGCGACGGCGCCAATCAGCGAGTCGGTATTTTTCGAAGGCAATGTGAGCAATAATTTTGCCAGCTTCCAATCCGGGCGAATCGAACTGAAAATCTTATTGTGCTTCACCTGGCCGGCCATTACCGCATGTTTCACACCTTCTTGCTGCAATAACTCAATGGTGCGGCTTAATTCTCCGAGGCTGACCCAGTGCAGGCGCTTGGCCACGCGTTCCAGACCGGCGGAAGCTTCTTCGCGAATCGCGATAACGGTCATCTCAATGCCTCTACTACGCGCGCCTTCCAGAACCAGGAAGGGAAAGTCGCCGTTGCCGGCGATCAAGCCCCACCCCGTGACCGCAATTTCCGCAGATTTCAAATCCGTGGCTGGCACCATCACGCTATTTAGTCAGGCCGCGCTCGGCCGACTCAACGAAGCGGATTAAGCATAAGACGTCTTCGGAGTGTGAGAGGGTTCCACGCATTTTCTCGAGAGCCTGCGTGGTGTTGAGCTTGGAGCGAAGAAGAAGACGGTAGGCTCTCTCGATGGCTTCGACGCGCTCAGCGGAAAAGCCCTGGCGTTCGAGGCCGACGCTATTCACGCCGTAACACCGCGTGCCACGCGGGGCGACGATTTTGGAAAATGGCGGCACATCCTGGGTGATGACGGTGTGCGCGGCGATGTAGGAATATTTTCCGATGCGGCAAAACTGATGGACGGGACAAAAAGCGCCGAGTTGGGCGTAGTCTTCGACGCTGACGTGGCCGGCTAGCGTGGCTCCGTTCACGAAAATTGTGTGGTTTCCGACGATGCAGTCGTGGGCAATGTGGGCGTAGGACATGATCAGGTTATGGCTGCCCACGCGGGTGACGGCTCCGCCTTTTGCAGTGCCGCGATTGACCGAAGAAAATTCGCGGAATTCATTTTCGTCGCCGATTTCGAGGGTGACGCGCTCGCCTTCATAAGTGAGATCTTGAGGATCGCCGCCGATGACCGCAAACGCGTAGACCCGATTTTTTTTGCCCAGGCGGGCGGGGCCCTGCACGACGGCATGATGATCGAGGCGGCAGCCATCGCCGAGTTCGACTTCATCGCCGACGACGGCGTAGGCGCCAACGGTTACACCCTGACCCAGTTTCGCGGAGGGTGAAACCAGCGCGCGCGGGTCGATTTGGTTGGTGGTGCGTTCTTCGACTTTCAACTTACCGAGCCTTATCGCCAACGGTAGCGACGGGATTCATGGAGCGTTCCGGAGTGCCGTCTGGTTTCAGATCAACCATGGCGCACATGATGGTGGCTTCGACGGCGATTTCGCCATTGACGCGGGCGACGCCGGCAACTTTGCAAAACGGGCCGCGAAAGGTGATGACGTTCACTTCGATGCGCAATTGATCGCCGGGCACAACCGGGCGGCGGAAGCGCGCGTTATCCACAGCCGCCATGTACATGAGTTTGTTGTCGCGATCCTTCACTTCGCTGAGCAAGAGCAGGCCGCCGATTTGGGCGATGGATTCAATGATTAGAACTCCGGGCATGACCGGCTTGCCCGGAAAATGACCCTGAAAAAAGTATTCGTTCACCGTGACGTTTTTGATTCCGACGATACGCTTCTTCGGTTCCATTTCTTCGATGGCGTCAACCAAGAGAAAGGGATAACGATGCGGCAAGATCTTTTGGATCCCAATGCTGTCGAGGATCATGTGCGCCCCTGGTTCGTTTACGGGTTTTGGATTCGAACTGCTCAGCGCAGGCGACAGCAGACCATTTCGCCGGTACGCAATCTTTCAATTCTATACGAAAGCCAAGCGGGTTGGAATCGGCGTTGCGGGGTGTCGATGCCGCTGATAGCATGGCGCGCGATGACCACCATGCCCGCAGGTTTCCGGAATGTGCCGATACGGCGATTGCACGCAGTTGCTAGCACGCGACGAGATGCGATGGTGAAGTTGCTGGGAGAATTTGTGCGCTGCGAATCGCCGAGCTACGACAAGGCGGCGGTGGATCGTTTCGGAGAAATGGTCGCGAGCCAATGGAAACGACGCGCAGCCGAAGTTCGCGCGCTGAAACAAAAAGAACGAGGAAATCATTTGCGAGTGGAAGTCTCCGCGGCGACTGGGCGCGGGGCGGGACAAATATTGGTTCTCGGACATCTCGATACGGTGTATCCGCTGGGGAGTTTGAAGAAGATGCCGTTTCGAATTGCGCAGGGCAAGGCCTGGGGGCCGGGAACGTTTGACATGAAGGGCGGGCTGGTACTGGCGCTCTTTGCGGTGGACGCTTTGCGTGCGGCTGACGTCGCGCTCCGTAAACGCCTGGTGTTTTTATGGACGTCGGATGAAGAAATTGGTAGCAAAAGTTCGCGAGCGGCGATCGAGGAGGAGGCGCGACGGAGCGATGCGGTGCTAGTGCTGGAGCCTGCTTTTGGCGGCGAGGGCCGGCTGAAGACGGCACGCAAAGGAACGGGCGGCGCAGAGATTATTGTAACGGGCCGTTCGGCGCACGCAGGAATTGAGCCGGAGAAAGGCGTGAACGCGGTACACGAGCTGGCGTTGCAGATCGAGCGATTGATGCGGATGAATAACCCGGCCCGAGGCGTTACGGTGCAGGCCACGGTGATTTCGGGTGGGACGGTGTCGAATGTGGTTCCGGAGTTGGCGCGGGCGGAAGTGGACCTACGGTTTTCGCGATTGGCAGATGCGGCGGGGCTCGAACGAAAACTGCAGGCGCTGCGGCCGATTTTGAAGGGCGCGAAGGTTGAGATGCGCGGAGGAATTAACCGTCCGCCGCTGGAGCGGACGGTGGCGGTGCAGAAATTATTCCGGCATGCGCGGGGATTGATGTCTTCGATGGGATCGAAACTGGACGAAGCTTCGACGGGCGGGGCGTCGGATGGAAATTTTACCGGCGCGCTGGGGATTCCAACTTTAGACGGGCTTGGGGCGGTGGGCGATGGCGCGCATACGCCGCATGAGAATGTGGTGATTGGAGCGCTGCCGGAGCGGGCTGCGCTGATTGCGGGATTGCTGGCTTCGTTGTGAAGCGTACGGTTGCGGTGTTCGGCTAACGAAGGTCTTCGTGGCGCAGCAAGGTGATGGTTTGCTGCTGCAGGTCGGCGTAGTCGGAATGGAGGGAATCACGAAGCGCGGTTTCAGTGCTAGGCGCGGTGGCGATGGTGTCGAGCAAACGGCTGACATCGCCGATGCCGCCAGTCCGGACAATGGATTCCACGGCAGCCAGTGACCAAGCGTAGGCTACCGACGCGGAACTGCCTGAAAGATTGAGCCAGGAACCCTCGAGACTGGCGAGCGTGGGGACGCCTCCCTGGCTCGCAGCATTCAAGAGTGCTCCAGCGGATTCGGTGGAGCGGCGACCTTCCATGTATTGCGCAGTTCCCTCCTGCAGCCAGGTGGGAGCGCGATTGTGCGATTTTTGACCGATGAAACTGTGGGTCAGTTCGTGCTTGAGGACGCGCGCCAGCTCCGGCGTGACGCTGGTAAGTCCCTGCACCGGAATACGAATGCGGCCATCGTTAATGGCACCGGCCCAACTGGGTGCGCGGGTAATGTCCGCAAACGACTGCTCGGTGTAGAGGATCACGCCGATGGGTTCGGGCGGTGTGTAATCGAGCTGCGATTCGAGTTCGTGGAAATCATCTTCGAGCACATGCAGGATTCCGTGAGCCAGGTCGGGCGTGGCGCTACCGTTGTATTTCAAGGCGAAGTGAGCAGTCTCACCTTCACGATAGCTTTCTTCCTCGGCTTTATCGCGTTCAGCCTTTTGGAGGGCATGCTCAACGTCAGCATCGGGGTGCAACCTCTGGGAGCGCTTCCATTCGGCGACAGCCTGATCCATTTTGTTGGAGCCGTAGTAAGCCCAGCCCATCAGCTTGGCAACGTCCGCGGAATCCGGCGTGATGTGCCGGGCGCGTTCGAGCGGTTCGAGGGCATTGGTGAACTGGCTTTGGCGCAGATATAGCACTGCGAGATTGAGCAACAACGGAACACTGTCGGGTTTGAAGCCAAGAGCCTGGCGATAGTGATCGATCGCGGTACTGGTGTCACCCTTGCTGACAAGGAATTGAGCGGCAACGTAATGTGCGGCGGCGGCCTTATCCACCGACGAAGAACCGCCGGAGCGCGCGGCTGTTTCGAGCTGCGCGATATAGGCGAAGTCGATGGAATCGTCGTGAACCACGAGTCGCGCAATATCTTCGGTGCCGCGAAGGGGATCGATTTCAGGAGCAGATACCGGAGGAGCGGAGGCGGCGGCCGACGCCGCGCTGGAATAGCCGAGGTTGTCACGATCTATGCGGGCGACGATTGATTTTGGAATGGACATCTGTCCGGCGGGAGTTTCATAGCGCACGTGATCGCCGTCTTCGACAACATTGGAAGCGATAATCCGGCGGCCGTTTTTGAGCAAAATGGTGTCGGCGGCCGCCGAAGACACGGCGAGCAGGAGCAAAGCACCGAGGAGGGGTGCGGAACGCATACTATATGTTAGCGCGCGCGAGATGATAGAAAGCGAGCAGCTTGCTGCGCAATGCCCTAAGTTGTACAGTCGAGCGATGCGGAATTTTTTGCGATTTTCGCTGCGTGTTCTCCCTGCCTTGCTGCTGATTGGACTAGCGCCAGAGACCAAGTACGGGGCTGCGGCGCAGGAAAAAGCAGATTCCGCGACCGTTGATCCGCATCAGGCCAACGCAGCATCATCCTTGCCCAGCGATCCCCGCGCGCTGTACGAGGCCTTGAACGAACTAAAATTGGATCCGACCCAGGTTTTTTCGGTCAGTGACCTGACGCTTCGGCGCGACGCGCTGCATTTCGCGTTCACCGAGGGCAAGCTGGTATTTTTTCAGCCGCTGGGCGGCAAAGTGACCGGCGTGGTGTTCTTCGGACGCGGCCATGTGGTCGCCACGCCGAGGGATCCCGGCGAGCGGCGGTCACTTTCACAGTATCTTGGCGTACCAATCCTGGATCAGACTTTCACCAGCGCCTACCTGCGATTTACCGACGACACGGCAACGGAATTGAAACATGAAATTGAAACGAACGGAACGCAGCCGGTGAACGATTCGGAACTGGTGGCACGCTGGGAACGGGGCCTGATGACATTGGCTTCTCCGCATTCTCTGCGGATCATGGAAGATCTGCTGTCGCGTGAACCTCTACCTTATTTCTACGCACTGCTGCAAAACGACGCGGTCGGGCGGTTCGATGCGCTGGTAGATGACCGGCGCAAAGAGGAAGTGCTGATCGGACAAGCGCGCATGGAAAATGGAGTACCTACGTACGACGTGTGGGCTTCGTTTCGCGCGGAAGCGACCTCCGCGAAACCACTCGAGCATTTCGTACCGGTGGGCTACGCGGCGGATTCCACCATCGCCGAAGATTTATCGTTGGACGGCAGGACCAACCTGGATTTGAAAGCCGTGCGGTCAGGCGAACGCGTGGTGCATCTGGAGCTGTCGCGCAATCTGACCGTTACGGAAATTCTGGGCGACGATGGCGGGCCGGTAACGTTTTTTCAGAACCAGGATTTGAGTCCGCAAGACGTGATGCGCAGAGGCAACGATGAAATCGTGGTGGTGTTGCCGGAGGCGAAAAACGGGGGCGACGAATTCCATTTGCAGGTGAAATATCACGGCAACGTAATCACCAGTGCCGGGAACGGGGTGGAATTCGTGGGCGAGCGCGGCACGTGGTTCGCGCATGTCGGGGGGGAACACTTCGCGTCATTCGATCTGACGTTTCGATGGCCGAAACGGCTGACGCTGGTGGCGACCGGCGCGAAAGTGGAGTCACGCGAGGAGGGTGAGTTCAAATGGGGCCATTGGCGGTCGGAGGTCCCCTTTGCGACGGCAGGATTCAACCTCGGCGAATATAAAGTGGCCATGATCGGAGACGCACCCAAGGTTCGCATCTACGCGAACAATGAATTGGAAGAGGCCATCGCCAAGCGCCTCGAGGAGCGCGGAGTGACGCAGCTCGAAAGTACGCCGGATTTCGTTCATCCACTCAGCGGAACACTTTCGACGGTGGTGGTTGCAGCGCCACCGCCGAGCCCTTCAGCGACGTTGAACGAGCTGGGCAGTCAGGTGCTTGATTCGATTCGCTACTTCGACCAGATGAACGGCCCATTTCCTTTCGAGCATTTGGATATCGCGCAAATTCCCGGATCGTTTGGGCAGGGTTGGCCGGAACTGGTTTATCTTTCGACACTGGCATTTTTGCCCGCCAGCACGCAGGAGGAAGCCGGGATTGGAGAGTGGACGCAACGCGGGTCGCGCAATCTAATGCCTTTTCATGAAGTGGTCCATCAGTGGTGGGGGAATCAGACCGTGGCTGCGAGTTATCGCGATACATGGATCACGGAAGCGGTGGCAAATTATTTAGCGATACTCTATTCGGACAGCAAGAAACCCGGAGAGCACCGTCTGGCCGGATGGCTGGAACATTACAAAACCGAACTGCTGGCAAAGCCTGCAGGTGCGACTGAGCCACTTGAGCAGATTGGTCCACTGACGCTCGGGCAACGACTGGCATCCGCGAAAGTACCGGACGCATACGCCACGATCATGTATGGCAAGGGCACCTGGGTGATCCACATGCTGCGCCAACTGATGCGCGAACCGGGATCGGCCAATCCGGACGCGAAATTTCGAGATTTGCTGCAGTCGGTATTGAAGGATTACAAGTTTCAAGCGCTAACGACGCGAGATTTTCAACGAGCGATCGAACGGCACATGAACGCGGCGATGGACATCGAGGGAACCCATCACATGGATTGGTTCTTTGACGACTGGGTTCGCGGAATCGGAGTGCCGCATTATTCGGTGAAATTCGAGGTGAAAGAGCGAGGGCAGGGTTTCCTTGTATCGGGAACGCTGGAGCAGAAGGGGGTGGCTGATTCGTTTACCGCGCCAGTGCCGATTTACGGAACGCGTGTGGGAGGAAAGCAAGAAAGACTGGGCGTCGTGGTAACCAGCGGCGCTGAAACGCATTTTCGGTTCACAGCGAAAACTCGACCTTCGCGAATCGTGATTGACCCACAGCTTACTTTGCTGTGTTCCACGAACCAATAATTTGTTTGCGTCCACGCGAGAATTCCAGACATCAAACGCAAGCCGTGTTCCAGAGAGGCACGCAACGAATCCGGTTCGGAAGGTAAAAAAAGTTGGCTTTCAACTTGCGTAAGTGACTCTCAGGTTTTATGCTATGCGGTCTCAGGTTGGACGTTCAGCAGAGTTATAGCGAAAGTGTTTCATCGAAGTGACATTTTGAGTTCGACTCCTTAACGGGTAGGCGAATTCCGCAAGACGCGAAACTGCGGTTAGAAATTGAGCAGCGGCAACGAGATCCTGGGGATCGCGCGTGGATTCTGGATTTACTCAAAAACCTGGTCAAGCGGTCGCGGATCAACCGATCATTGCGCCGGGTCATTCCTTTAAGACCGTCACCGAGAAAATAAGCGCGATTGTTCTGGGCAAGGGATACCGGCCGGGGTGGCTGTTCGGGCTGGCAATTTCGTTTTCCTTTCTAATGCTGCTGAACCTGACGATTGGCCTGCTGTTGACCAAGGGCGTCGGGATCTGGGGAATTAACATCCCGATTGGCTGGGGCTTCGCGATCGTCAATTTCGTCTGGTGGATCGGTATCGGCCACGCCGGAACGCTGATCTCCGCCATTTTGTTGTTGTTGCACCAACAATGGCGTACCTCGATCAACCGCTTTGCGGAAGCCATGACGCTGTTTGCGGTGGCCTGCGCCGGCATGTTCCCCCTGCTGCATATGGGCCGCCCATGGCTGTTCTTCTGGTTAACACCGTACCCCAATGCGATGTGGCTGTGGCCGCAATTCCGAAGCCCGCTGGTGTGGGACGTTTTTGCGGTTTCGACGTACGCTACTGTGTCCTTACTCTTTTGGTATGTTGGACTTGTGCCGGACTTGGCGACCCTGCGGGACAAGGCCGCGAATAAGGCTTCCAAGGTCATTTATGGGGTTCTGGCCTTGGGCTGGCGGAATTCCGCGGTTCATTGGTCGCGCTATGAAACGGCATCGCTGCTATTGGCCGGTCTGGCCACGCCGCTGGTTGTCTCGGTGCATACCGTGGTGAGCTTCGACTTTTCTGTGGGCCAAGTAGCTGGATGGCATACCACGATTTTCCCTCCGTATTTCGTGGCCGGCGCGATTTATTCGGGTTTTGCGATGGTGCTGACGCTCGGCATACCCATCCGTAAGTTCTACCATCTAGAGGACTTCATCACCATGCGCCATCTGAATACGATGGCCAAGGTGATGTTGGCGACGGGCCTGATCGTAGCGTATGGCTATCTGGTCGAGTTCTTCATGGCCTTCTACAGCGGCAATCCCTATGACAAGTTTCTTGTATTCAACAGATTACACGGCCCCTATGCTTTCTTTTACTGGATGTTGTTGAGCTGCAATATTTTTATCCCGCAGCTTCTGTGGATCAGATCAGTTCGAACCAATGTGGCCGTGCTGTTCGTGATTTCGCTGATCGTAAATATGGGTATGTGGCTGGAGCGTTTCGTCATCGTCGTGATGAGCTTGCACCGGGATTTCCTGCCATCGTCGTGGGGCATGTATTACCCGACGCGCTGGGACTGGGCGACATATACCGGAACGATCGGCCTGTTTTTGACGCTGATGTTCCTGTTCGTGCGCTTCCTGCCGGTAATCTCGATTTATGAAATGAGGCAGCTAGTGGAAGCGACGTCGGGCAAGAAGCAAAAACACTAAGGACGGCGAAGAATTTCGATGTCACAGATATTTCATCCCGCCACCAACATCATCGCCAAGGTAACGATCTTTGGCGCATTGATCGTTGCCGGTTTGCTGGGCGGAGTTGCGTATGAGCTGGAGATGTCGCCGTATTACACGAACGTAAATGTGACGCACGAGCAGCCCGTGCCCTTCAGCCATAAGCACCACGCGGGCGAATTGGGTTTGGATTGCCGCTACTGCCATACCACGGTGGAGAAATCATCTTTTGCGGGCGTGCCGCCGACGCAGACGTGCATGACCTGCCATTCACAGATCTGGACGAATTCGTCCATGCTGGAACCGGTGCGATTCAGCTACCGCACGGACAAGTCAATTGCGTGGACGCGGGTGAACGCGGTGCCGCAATTCGTGTACTTCGACCACAGCATACATATCAACAAAGGCGTGGGCTGCACCACGTGCCACGGACAAATCGCGCAGATGCCGCTGACCTATCGCGCGCAAACTTTGTATATGTCCTTCTGCCTGGATTGCCACCGGCAACCGGAAAAATACGTGCGGCCGAGGTCGGAAGTTTTCAATCCGAATTACGTGGCGCCGGCGAACCAACTGGAATTGGGTAAGCAGCTGGTAGCGGAGTATAAGATTCAGGACACGCGACATCTGCAGACGTGTTCGACGTGCCATCGATAGATTTGAATATTTGAATTGGAAAAAGCGAACCGACAAAAAATGAGTTCTGACCTCAATCCGAAACTACCGAACGCGCTGGACATGGATGCGGTGCGCGCCAAGCTGGCGCAGGAAGACGGCAAGCGTTTCTGGCAGAGCATCGACCAACTGGCCGAAACCAAGGAGTACCGGGAATTCCTGGAAAATGAATTTCCGCACGATCCGGAAAAAGATAAGGAAGGAATCAACCGCCGCGAAGTATTGAAGCTGGCGGCTGCTTCGGCGGCGCTGGCCGGACTGAGCGCCTGCACCAAAATGCCGACGCAGAAGATTGTGCCGTACGTGAAGCCTCCGGAAGAAATTATTCCGGGCCGGCCGCTGTTCTATGCGACTTCAATGCCGCTCGCGGGCGTAGCCGCCGGCTTACTGGTCGAAAGCCACATGGGACGGCCGACCAAGATCGAAGGCAACCGCGAGCATCCGGGAAGCCTGGGGGGAACAGACGTATTTTCACAGGCCGCAACGCTGGGATTGTACGACCCGGACCGCTCAAAGACCGTCATGCACGACGGACGGATTTCGGATTGGGCATCGTTCGAAGTGGCGATGGGAAATGCCAAGACGCAATTGCTGACGGGCGGAACCGGGTTCCGCATCCTGACTGAAACTGTCACGTCGCCGTCGCTCGCGGCCCAGGTCAAGGATTTGCTGAAGCAATTCCCCGGTTCGCAGTGGCACCAATATGAGCCCTGCGGCCGCGACAACGTGCGCGAGGGCGCGCGTCTGGCGTTTGGCAAGCCCGTCAATACGGTTTACAAACTGGACCAGGCGGATGTAATCGTTTCACTGGACGCGGATTTCATTACCTGCGGTCCGGGCCATGTGCGCTACACGCGGGAATTTTCTTCGCGTCGGGTCGTAGACGGACTCGATGCGAAATTGAACCGACTGTATGTGGTTGAAAGCATGACCACCAGCACCGGCGCAGTGGCGGATCACCGCAAAGCGCTGCGATCCTCCGACGTGGAGGCATTCGCGCGTGAGTTGGCGGCAGCGGCTGGAATTGCCGGGGCGAAGGGTGCGGCAGGAGCGAGCACGATCCCCGCGGAGTGGACAGCAGCGGCAGGAAAAGACCTGGCCGCACATCGCGGAGCTTCGCTGGTGCTGGTGGGAGAAGAACAACCGCCCGCTGTGCACGCGTTGGGGCACGCCATGAACGCGGCGCTGGGCAATGTCGGCAAGACCGTTTATTACACCGAACCCCTCGAAGCGAACCCGGTGAATGGAATCGAATCGCTGCGCCAACTGGTGAGCGACATCAATGGCGGCAAGGTTCAAATGCTGCTGATTTTGGGCGGAAATCCGGTATACGACGCGCCGGCGGATTTCAATTTCGGGTCAACGCTCGGCAAGGTGAATTTGCGGATTCATTCCGGATTGTATTACGACGAAACCGGCGAATATTCACACTGGCACGTGCCGGCCGCGCATTTCCTGGAAGCGTGGGGCGATGCGCGAGCGTACGACGGAACCGCGAGCGTGATCCAGCCGCTGATCCAGCCGCTTTACGATGGCCATTCGGCGAACGAAGTAGTGGCAAGTTTCACCAAGGATGCGGGCAAGGACGGGCACGAGATCGTTCGTGATTACTGGATGGGCCAGCGACCGGAGAAGGACAAGGCCTACGAAGCGTATTGGGAAACGTCATTGCATGACGGCGTGCTGGCCGGAACGGCGTTTCCGCCGATTTCAGTAACGGCGCGCGCGGACGTGGCAGCGTCTGGTTCGGCGCGCGGCAGCGACGACATCGAAATTGTGTTCAAACCGGATCCCTCGGTGTTCGATGGCCGCTTTGCAAACAACGGCTGGCTGCAGGAGCTTTCGAAGCCAAATACGAAATTGACCTGGGACAACGCGGCAATGATCAGCCCGCGGACCGCGCAGAAATTGGGGCTCATTGACGGCGACTACGTGAAATTGGAATTGGGGGGTCGCGAAATGAAGGCCGGGATCGTGCTGGTTCCGGGCCACGCGGACAATTCCATCACCCTTCATCAGGGCTACGGACGGCGCAAGGCTGGCGCGGTGGGAACTGGCCCAGGATTCAACGCGAATTTGATCCGGCCGAGCAACGCGCCGTACATTGCGAGCGGACTGAAGATCGAAAAGACCGGTGAAAAATATTATTTCGCGGTGACGCAACATCAGTATGCAATCGACCAGGAAGGCCACCCCGCGACTTCGCTCGAAGCCGATCAGGCCGTTCGGCGCGATCTGATCCGCGTCGCCACCCTCGATGAATATCGCAAAGACCCGAATTTTGCGGTAATCGAGGAAGAGCAAGCGACCAAAGGCCTCTCCCTGTATCCCGCGTTCAAATATGAAGGCTATTCGTGGGGTATGTCGGTTGATTTGAACAAGTGTGTGGGATGCAATGCATGCGTGGTCGCGTGCCAGGCGGAAAATAACATTCCGGTCGTAGGCAAGGAACAAGTGATGAAGGGCCGCGCGATGCCCTGGATTCGGGTAGACACGTATTTCCGCGGAGATCTGGACGCGCCAGAAATGTTCTACGAGCCGGTGCTGTGTATGCATTGCGAGAACGCGCCGTGCGAAGTGGTTTGCCCGGTAGGCGCGACGGTTCACAGCCCGGAAGGTTTGAACGAGATGGTCTACAACCGCTGCGTGGGCACGCGGTATTGCTCGAACAACTGCCCGTATAAGGTGCGGCGATTTAATTTCATGCTGTTCTCCGATTACACCACGCCAAGCCTGTTCGGCATGCGCAACCCGAACGTCACGGTGCGCAGCCGCGGGGTGATGGAAAAGTGCACGTACTGCGTGCAGCGTATAAACGCGGCGAAAATTCTGTCGGAAGAACAGAACCGCGCGGTGCGTGACGGCGAAATCGTGACGGCCTGCCAGGGAGCGTGCCCAGCGGAGGCGATCGTCTTCGGCAACATCGGCGACAAAAACAGCCGGGTATCGAAACAGAAAGCGAATTCGCGGAATTACAGCTTGCTGGATGATTTAAACACGCGGCCGCGGACGACCTATCTGGCGCGCGTACTGAATCCGAATCCGGAGATTCGCGGATAGCCATGAAGCTGAAACCACTTTACGGATTGCTTGCGGAATTCGAGACGCCCCAGCAACTGCTGGAGGCGGCGCAACGCACCCACGAGGCCGGCTACCGGAAGATTGACGCGTATTCTCCAATGCCGATTCATGGTTTGGATGAGGCGGTTGGCTTTAATGGAACGATTCTTCCGGCCATCGTGTTTACGGGCGGCCTGTTGGGCGGGCTGACCGGCTTTGGAATGCAGTGGTACGCGAACGTGCTGAGTTACCCACTGAATGTGGGCGGCAAACCTTACAACAGCTGGCCACATTTCATTCCGATTACGTTCGAGCTGACGGTGCTGGGCGCGGCCCTCTGCGCGGTGTTTGGGATGTTCGCGCTGAATGGATTGCCGCGACCGTACCACCCGGTTTTCAACGTGCCGCAATTTGCGCGGGCTTCGGACGACCGTTTTTTTCTGGTGGTGAAATCACGCGACAAGAATTTCGATTTGGACAAGACCAAAGTGTTTCTCGACGGTTTGAAACCGTTTGGAGTGTACGAAGTTGAGGCTTAGTTTGCGAAATTTCGGAGGGCTGCGCGAACGGTCGGCTGGTTTGCGCGGACTGCTATGCGTTGCGGCGTTGGCGATGTTTTCAGCTGGCTGCCGGCAGGATATGCACATCCAGCCCAAATATCTTCCGTATCAAGAGACGCCCTTCTTCGCGGATGGACGCGATGAACGTCCGGTAGTTGAAGGAACCGTGGCGCGAGGCCATTTGCGACTGGATGAGCTGCTTTACACCGGAAAAGAAAATGGCGAAGTTTCGGACAGGTTCCCCTTCCCGATGACTCGCGAGGATATCGAGCGCGGGCGGCAGCGCTACAACATTTATTGCACGCCCTGCCACGCCTACACCGGCAGCGGCAATGGGATGATCGTACAGCGCGGATTCCCGCAGCCGCCATCGTTCCACATTGACCGGCTGCGTCAATCTCCGGCGGGACATTTCTACCAAGTGATGACCGACGGATTCGGTTCGATGTACAGCTACGCGGCGCGCATCGAGCCAGAAGATCGCTGGAGAATCGTGGCCTACATACGCGCGCTGCAATTGAGCCAACACGCGACGATGGATGACGTGCCGGAAGCGGATCGCCAAAAATTGAACGAACAGACGGCTGGGCAATCGCGATGAACCTGACGCTGCAAGAAATCCTCCGGGCCTATCTGGTGGGGTACATCTACTGGATGGCGATTGCGATGGGATGCACGGCGGTATTAATGCTGCACCACCTGACCAGCGGATGGTGGGGCTATCCCATACGGAGAATGATGGAAGCCGGCTCGCGAATGTTCGGGCTGATGGCCGTGCTTTTCCTTCCGATTCTAGCCGGGATGTGGAAGGGGATCTTGTATCCGTGGAATCCGGCCCCCGCAGAACTGCTGGACAATCCGAATTACAAATTCAAGATGGCGTATCTGACGCCGCAGAATTTCACGATTCGGGCAGTGATTTATTTCGTGGTGCTGCTGATCCTGAGTTATTTCCTGAACAAATGGTCGCGCGAGCAGGATGCGACGGACGATCTCGCGACCGACGTTGCGCTGAAGGATCGCATGGTGGCGATCAGCGGCCCCGGCATTATTGCCTGGGGCTTGGTGCTGACGTTCGCGATGATTGATTGGGTCATGTCGCTCGAACCGAAATGGTTTTCAACGATCTACGGCATGATTTTCATGATCGTGGGCGTGCTGACGGCCATGTCGTTCATGATTTTCAATTTGCGGCGCATGTCGAACCGGGAGCCGTTTCGCGATTCGATAACTCCGCAACAGTACAACGATCTGGGCAACCTCATGCTGGCGTTCACCATGCTGTGGGCCTACTTGAACTTCTCGCAGTATTTGATTATCTGGGCCGGAAACATGAAGGACGAAATTCCGTGGTACATGTCGCGTTCAATGGGCCCGTGGACCAAGATTGCGGTAGTGCTGATCGTGTTGCACTTTGCTCTGCCCTTCCTGTTGCTGCTGCAGCGCAATGTGAAACGCCGCGTCGAGCGACTGAGTCGCGTGGCGGCCATGATGCTGGTGCTGAGCATGGTGGACGTGTACTGGCTGATCGTGCCGGCTTACCAGCCGGATCGCATCCTGGTGAGCCAGTTCTTGCTGGTCATTGTGTTTCTAGTGCTGATCGGCGCGATCTGGGTGACCATTTATTTCTGGCAGCTGAAGAGGATGCCGCTGCTGCCGCTGCACGACCCGCGATTCGAAGGAGCGCTCCATCATGAGCATGGAGACTAAGCGTCCCGGGCAGGAAGCGCATCGTACACCCGAGGAGAATTACGAGCACAGCGACGCCAACGTCCCCGATATTCTGAAATCCGGCTTGTGGCTGGCTGCGATCCTGGTGGTAGTGTTCCTGGCGATGCGCTGGACTTTTGGAATGATGGGGAAAATGACGCCGATGGGCGAGCCGGCGTCGCCGTTTGAGAACACGCGGATGATGCCGCCCGCGCCACGGCTGCAGGTTGATCCGCAAATGGAAATCCACAACTATTGCGCCAGCCAGATGCAGAGCCTGACCACTTACGGATGGAAGGATTCGCAGGCCGGAATCGTGCAGATACCGGTGGACCGGGCGATCGATCTGCTCGTGCAGCATCCGCTGCCCGCGCGCGCCGCGGGAAGCGTTCCGGCAGGCGTGAATCCGCCGGTGAAAGTTATGCCGGAGCCTGCTGACGTGACCGGGCCATGCGGATACCTGACCGCGCAGGACGCCAAGGACAAGGCTGCCGCGGAAGCGGCTGGTAAGCCGGAAGAGAAATAAGACAACGCCGCCGTTGTGGCATGATCTGAAGATTTTTTGCTGCCTGAAGTTGAAGTGAGGGACGTCGAGAGTGGCACGTTTTGGAAAATTCGGAATAGTGCGCATGGTGATTCCGGCGCTGGCAATGGCTGGCGCGTTCGCGACGCTGCCACAGTGCACAGTCGCGCAACTCTCCGACCCGATGCAAAGCGTGGGCGTGCGTCCCGACCTGCTGAAGGACGTGGGCATTGATCAGAAACTGGGTCAACAGGTGCCGCTGGATCTGCCGTTTCGCGACGAGACCGGCCAAGCCGTTCAATTGAAGCAATATTTCGGTCAGCGGCCGGTAATTCTGTCGCTGGTGTATTTCAATTGTCCGATGTTGTGTACGCAGGTTCTAAACGGGCAGGAAGCCGCGATGAAGGGACTTCCGATGGACGCCGGGAATCAGTTCGAGGCCGTGACGGTTAGCATTGACCCGAGCGACCGGCCGGTTCTAGCGTCGGTTAAAAAGCAGATGTACATGGGCATGTACGGACACACGAACGCTGCGCAGGGCTGGCATTTCCTGACCGGCGACGAAGCGCAGATCAAACAACTGGCCGGCTCCGTGGGATTTCGCTACGCCTACGATCCAGACTCAAAACAATTCGCGCACGCCAGCGTGATCATGGTGCTGACACCCGACGGCAAGATTTCGAAATACTTTTACGGCATTCAATATTCGCCGCGGGATTTGCGGCTGGGCCTGGTGGAAGCGTCGGCCCGAAAGATCGGGACCCCCGTCGATTCGATTTTGCTTTTTTGCTATCACTACGACCCGCACACCGGGAAATACGGACTATTGATTTCGCGTCTGATCCAGGCTGGCGGATTGCTTACCGTGTTGGCGATCGGCGGGATGATGCTGATTTTTTTCCGGCGCGAGCGGTATTCGCTGCCGAGTTACAAGTCTTAACGCGAACGCGGCAGAAGGGATGGCCGGTTTGCTGAGGATTTTTTCATTGTATATGACGGGTTTGATTCAATTCGGGCTGGAGAATATCGCGAGTGCGGCGGCGTGGATACCGCTGCACCCTCCCACGGCTTCGTCCATCGCGCAGAATGTGGACCTGCTTTACTATTTTCTGACGGCGCTGACACTTTTCTTCACCGCGCTGATTTTCGGGATCATTTTCTTCTTCATGGTGAAGTTCCGTCGGCGGTCTCCGGACGAAATTCCGGCCGACACCAAGACGCATCTGTCGCTGGAACTGACCTGGACCATTATTCCGACGCTGATTACGTTCGTAATTTTCGTGTGGGCCTCCGTGTTATACGTCCGGAATTCGCGGCCGCCTGAATCCTCCATGGAGATGTTCGTCGTGGGCAAGCAGTGGATGTGGCACATCCAGCATCCGGAAGGCGTGCGCGAGATCAACGAAATGCATGTTCCGGTGGGCGTGCCAGTCAAGCTGACCATGACTTCGGAAGACGTGATCCACGATTTCTACATTCCGGCTTTCCGGGTGAAGAAAGACGTGATGCCGGGGCGTTATTCCTCGATTTGGTTCCAGCCGACCGAGACCGGGACGTTTCATCTGTTCTGTGCGCAATATTGCGGCACCGACCACTCCGAAATGATCGGATGGGTTTACGTGATGTCCCCGACGGATTACGCGGCGTGGCTGGCGGGCGGAACGAAGAACGAATCCATGGCGCAGATGGGCGGGCGATTGTTCTCGCAACTCGGTTGCGCGGCCTGCCATACCTCTGACAGTTCGGGACGAGGACCGTCGCTTGCGGGAATTTACGGGACCACCCAGAAAATGCGGGATGGGAATTCGAAAACAGTGGACGAAGCGCTGATCCGCCAGGCCATCGTGAACCCGAATTCGATCACGCTGCCCAATTATCCGCCGATCATGCCCACCTTCCAGGGCCAGGTCAACGAGGAGCAGGTGCTGCAGCTGATAGCGTATGTAAAGTCACTGGAACCGGAAGAAAGGACGACGAGCAGCAAATGAGCACCACGGTTATTGCCGAAATTCCGGGACACGAACTGCCGTCCGAGGAGCGCGTGAACTACCTCACGGTGGACCACAGCGTGAAGTCGTGGCTGCTGACGCACGACCACAAGCGCATCGCGTTGCTGTACCTGATCTCGATCACCTTGATGTTCTTTGTAGGCGGCTTCTTCGCGGTGCTGATGCGCCTGAACCTGATCGAGCCCACCGGGCTCGTCGCTCCGGAAACGTACAACAAGCTTTTCTCGATGCACGGCATCATCATGGTGTTTTTCTTTCTGGTGCCGTCAATTCCGGCGACGCTGGGAAACTTCCTGGTGCCGATGATGATCGGGGCCCGCGACCTGGCGTTCCCGCGAATCAACCTGTTGAGCTGGTACATATACATCGTTGGCGCGGCTTTCACGATGTATGCGGTCATTTCGGGCGGCGTTGACACCGGGTGGACGTTTTACACGCCGTACAGCAGCACGTTTTCACATTCGCAGGTTATTCCGGCGGCGGTTGGAGTTTTTGTCACCGGCTTTTCGTCGATTCTGACGGGCTTGAACTTCATCGTCACCATTCACAAGATGCGCGCGCCGGGACTCACCTGGTTTCGTTTGCCGCTGTTCATCTGGGCGATGTACGCGACCAGCGTGATCTTTATTCTGGGAACGCCGGTCATCGCGATCACCCTGTTCCTGCTGGGCCTCGAACGTTTGCTGCACATCGGAATTTTCGATCCGGCGATCGGCGGAGACCCGATCCTGTTCCAGCACATGTTCTGGTTCTACTCGCATCCCGCGGTGTACATCATGATTCTGCCGGGGATGGGCGTGATGAGCGAACTGATCACGGCTTTTTCACGCAAGAGAATTTTCGGGTACACCTTCGTGGCGTTTTCGAGCCTGGCGATCGCGGTGATCAGCTTCCTGGTTTGGGGCCATCACATGTTCGTGACCGGCCAGTCGGTGTACGCCGGGCTGATCTTTTCGGTGCTGAGCTTCATGGTGGCGATTCCCTCAGCCATCAAGGTGTTCAACTGGACCGCGACGTTGTACAAGGGTTCGATTTCCTACGAAGCGCCGATGCTGTACGCGCTGGGATTCATCGGGCTGTTCACCATGGGCGGTTTGACCGGATTGTTTTTGGCATCGCTCGCGACTGACGTGCATTTGAACGGGACATATTTTATCGTCGCGCACTTTCACTACATCATGGTGGGCGGCGCGGTAATGGCCTACTTGGGCGGGCTGCACTTCTGGTGGCCTAAGATTACTGGCCGGTTGTATCCGGATGGGTGGGCGCGCTTCGCGGCGCTGGTCATTTTCGTGGGATTCAATCTGACATTCTTCCCGCAATTCGTGCTGGGCTATCTCGGCATGCCGCGACGCTACGCGGTTTACCCCGGCGAATTTCAGGTGCTGAACGTGATGTCTTCGGCGGGCGCTTCGATTTTGGGCGTCGGCTACATCATCCCGCTGGTTTATTTCATCTGGTCATTCAAGTACGGTCCAATTGCCGGGCCGAATCCGTGGGGCGCGAAGGGCTTGGAATGGACCACGCCTTCACCGCCGCCTACCGAAAATTTCGAGGAAGTCCCAATCGTGACCGAGCAGGCGTACAACTACGCGGGCACATCGGAGTCGGCCCATGGCTGATATGGCCACCCACAACGCGCACCACGCGCAGCACGACGCGTTCCAGCACCAGTTTGAGGACATGGAGCAACAGCGCGACGCCGGCACCTTCGGCATGTGGGTATTTCTCGCGCAGGAAATCATGTTCTTCGGCGGGATCTTCGCCGCCTATATCGTCTATCGTGCGCTGTTCCACGACTCATTTGAAATAGGCAGCAACCTGCTGAACGTAAAGTTTGGCGCGGCCAACACCGTGGTCCTGATTGCCAGCAGCTTGACCATGGCCTTGGCGATTCACGCGGCCCAGGCTGGAAAGAAGGGCAAGACGCAGGTGATGTACTTGCTGCTCACCGTGCTGCTCGGCGTGATATTTCTGGCGGTAAAATTCACCTTCGAATGGACGGCGGATTACCACGAGCATCTGATTCCGGGTTTTGGGTTTATTATCCGGCCGGAGTGGGGTGCGGCTGGTTCTCACGTTCCGATGTTCTTTTCGTTTTATTTCTTCATGACCGGACTGCACGCGCTGCACATGATCGTCGGTATTCCGATCATTCTGATCATCGCCGTCATGGCCTGGCGCAACAAATTCGACGAGGTGTATCACGCGCCGCTGGAGATGGTCGGCCTGTACTGGCATTTCGTCGATATCGTCTGGATTTTTCTGTTTCCGCTACTCTATCTGGTCGGCGGACGCTATCTTTCAAACGGAGGGCATTGATGTCCGCTCACCTGGTTCCGGTGAAAACCTATGTGGGAGTTTTCCTGGTGCTGATGGTACTCACCGGGCTTACTACTGGGGTCGCTTTTATTGATCTGCACGCCTGGAATACGCCGGTCGCGCTGGCAATCGCGGTCGTGAAGATGGTTCTGGTCGTCTTGTTCTTCATGCATGTAAAGTACAGCCCGTCATTAACCAAGATGGTGATCGTGGCGGGATTTTTCTTCCTGGCGCTGCTGGTTGCGTTCACGCTGGCTGACGAATTGACGCGCATATGGTCTCCGCAAGTGCACGGATGGAGCATCCTGCTCCCTATCCTGCAGGGCCGGTTCTAAGTCTCAACACCGGGCTTCGGGCGCCATGGCGAGTCGAGCTTGCCCTCCGCTCTCGTCTTAGCCCTCCAATGCAAAGGTCATGAAAAGAGCTACCGCCGCGGTCAGTCCAAGTGAAATCAAGAAGGTCAGGTCGGCGACGCGAGATAGCTTCAACCGCGCTTGGTCGTTCCTTGAACGTATCGCAATGTAGGCGACTACGGTTGCGACCAGATAACCCAGCGAAATGAAGGCCAGGAAATTGTCAGCAAGGGTCGTGATTTTTTCGAACCGCGTGTAGATCTTAATCAACCCAATGACGGTGAGACACAGCACCAGCATGTTGGGGCCGTTGGCGAAGATTTTTTCTGAGACGTCAATTTCCGCGCGTTGTTCAAGATTCGCCGAGTCGGACGAGCGGCGTTCTGGTCCGTTACTATCGTTGATAACCTCTCCCACGGAATCCTCCCAGTTCAGTTTGGAAATGCCCGGCGAGTCTATCGCATTGCGGATGCCTTTAACTATTTTGCAAATGGGAATCCAGGCTATTGCGAGTATGCGCGGAAGGCGATGACGGCGTTTAATCCGCCGAAAGCGAATGAATTGGAGAGGGCCGCTTCGACCCGCTGGGTTCGGGGCGTATTGGGAATGTAGTCCAGGTCGCATTCAGGATCGCGTTCGTTGTAGTTCGCCGTGGGGGGAAGAATGCCATGATGCAGGGCGAGCACCGTGGCGATGGCTTCCAGAGCGCCGGCCGCCCCCAGGGCATGACCGTGCATGGACTTCGTGGAACTGACGCCAATCTTATCGGCGTGAGGGCCGAATACTTCGCGGATAGCGGAGCTTTCCACCGGATCGTTTCCCGAGGTGCCGGTCCCGTGAGCGTTGATATAGCCGACCGCCTCAAGCGCGATTCCAGCCTCTTTCAGAGCGCCGCGCATCGCGCGCGCCGGGCCGTGGACGGTCGGTTGGGTGAGGTGGTGGGCGTCGGCGGTCATGCCGAATCCGCAAATCTCGGCGTAGATTTTCGCGCCGCGCGCCTTGGCAACGTCCATCGGCTCGAGAATCATCATCGCGCCGCCTTCGCCAAGAATCAGACCGCGGCGGTCTTTGCTGAATGGCCGGCAAGTATCGGGCGCGACGACGCGCATGGCTTCCCAGGCCTTCAACATGCCGATGGTGAACATCGCTTCGCTGCCGCCGGTCATGGCCAAATCGGCATCACCATCACGGACCAGGCGAAAGGCCTGGCCCATGGCGTGGTTCGCTGACGAGCAGGCCGTGGAAACGGTGTAAGTGGGGCCACTCAAGCCGAACTCCATGGCGATGTGGCTGGCGCCGGCGTTTGCCATGGTTTTGGGAATGGTCAGCGGATGAACGCGACCGCGGCCCTGGACCCAGAGGTCTTCGAACCCTGCTTCGATGGTGGCTTGGCCGCCGACCGAAGAGCCGCAAACGATGGCGGAGCGCTCGCGAAGTTCGGTGGTGAGCTCGACACCGGAATTTTGGAAAGCTTCCCGCGCAGCGATGAGTGAGAATTGCGCGAAACGGTCGAGGTAGGCATCCTTGCCGCCGGCGAAGTGTTTAAGGGGATCGTAGCCCCGAACTTCCGCGCCCATCTTAAAACGAAGCGTGGAGCAGTCCACGGACTGGATCGGGCCGATGCCGGGACGGCCCTCACTCAAAGAGGCCCATGAATCGGCGAGGTTCAGGCCCAGAGGAGAGATAATTCCCAGGCCAGTAATGGCGACGCGGCGCGGAGCCATTCTTCAGTTCGCCGGCGTCGCTGAATCCAGCGGGGGAGCCGGCGGCGTGGCAGCAATGATCTTCTTCATGCCATCAACAATATCGTTAACGGTCTTGAGCGAACGCACATCGTCGTCGGGAATGGAAATCTTGAAGGCGTTTTCGAGTTCGAAGAGCAAGGTAAAAACGTCGAGCGAATCAATGCCAAGATCCTGCAGGCTAGTGTCCAGCTTGATCGAATCAGCCGGAATCCGTTTCACGGAGGCGAGTGTGGAAATCACCTTCTCTGCGACTTCATCTGCCATCTAGCTTTTCCTCCGCTCTATTCAAGACTCTCGCTGGCCCGGCAACTAGGGCTCAGGCGCGATGTGCCGGATACTCCACCGCCTTTACCTTAGAAGCCTATACCACGGCTGGCGCAACATCAAATTCTAGCAGGACTGGCCACGGCGACGCTCGACGATTTTTGGGCCTTCGCTCGATAACAGATCCATCACTGAAAATCATCAGCCGGTGCTCGTCGAGCGCGTTAGTTTGTCGCGGGCGCTGCCTGGAGTTCCAATTTTTTCGCAGCGGCAGGCGGCAGCTTTTCGATGTTGCTGAGAAATGTAACCAACTGCCAGATTTGAGTGTCGTTGAGTGTTTTGTCCCACGCCGGCATGCCGGTCCAACGAATTCCGTGCTGGATGATGTAGAAATTCTGGTTTTCAGACATGTCCGGCGCGTCTTTAAAGAAGACTGGGACCGGCGGATTAAAAGAATTGGCGAAGACGCTGTCCTTGTTCGATGGGACTCCGTGGCACCCAGCACAGTGATTCATGTAGAGATCGGCGCCGCTGACGATGGTGTCCTCGTTCGCTGGAAGAGGATTCTTCAATTCCGGAGCGTGACGGTCGGTGGAGGCGTCCACGGCGGACATGGCGAGATGTTTTTCAGTATCGCTGGACGGTTGATCTGCACTGAAATTCACGAGCCCCGTTTTCACAATAATGAGCCCAGCGAGAAAGATTGCAGCGAGAGCTGTGATGATTCCCAGGATGAATCCTTTCATTTGAGGCTACCTCCCATACCTAGGACGCCATTACAGAGTGTGGAGTTATTTTACCTCGACGAGGCGATTATATTTTTTCAGGACTTCGCGCAGTTTGTCGTGCGGGAGCGACTCAACGACATGACCGTCGGCGCCGGTCATTGTTTTTGCGGCAACCAGCGCGTTGACGACCGCTTCCTCGGTGGCTTGTACGGTGGCTTCAAAAAGCGCGTCCATGCGATCGTTGGGCAACATTCGAATCGGCACTGGGTTTTCCTGATCCAGGCCCGCGCCGGGATTGGCGGTGGAGAACGCGATAAAAATATCGCCGGAGCCGTCTCCGGAGATACTGCCAAGCCGGCCCAAACCGAGCGTGACGCGCTTGGCAATACGTTTCATTTGACTCGGCAGCAACGGCGCATCGGTTGCAACGATCACGATGATCGAGCCCGTGTCGGCGTCCCACACGTGCTTGCCGGTAAGATCATAGCCGACGGGCGTGCCGGCGATTCGCAGTAGATGATGTACGCCGAAGTTGCACTGGACCAGCACTCCTACGGTGTAGCCACCGTCTTTTTCGCGAAGCTTGCGAGATGCCGTGCCGGTGCCGCCCTTCCATTCGAAACAAACCATTCCCGTTCCGCCGCCGACGTTACCTTCGGCGACCGCACCGCCATGTGCACCGGCCATCGCTGCGTCAGCGTCGGCCGCCGTCACATGAAAACCATTGATGTCGTTCAAGTAGCCGTCCCAGGTTTCGGCGACGACGGGAAGCGACCACCAGTCCTCCAGAGGAAGAGAGGTGGCGTGCTTGAGCTGCCAGGCGATCACGGCGTCGCGAACGACTCCGACGCTGTGGGTGTTGGTGATCATGACCGGGCCATACAAAAACCCTGATTCTTCCACCCAGGTGGTTCCGGTCATTTCACCGTTGCCATTTTCGGTGAACCATCCAGCAAACACCGGATCAACTGAGGCTTTGCCGCGCGGGAACACCGCGGTGACACCGGTGCGGACAGGGCCTTTGCCGACGTCCAATTTGCCCTCACCGGAAATGAGTGTGCGATAGCCGACCTCGACACCTTTGACGTCGGTAATGGAATTTAGCGGACCAGGAGTTCCTTCGAACGGAACACCCAGGTCGCGGGCACGCGGCGTTGTTTGGGTAGCTGTCTGACCAGCCAGCGGCAGCGATACCGCAAGGAACGCTAGAGGTAAAAAGGCGAATGGGAATTTCATGAGTGACCTACGGATTGGAATTTAATTTTTGAGTGATTTGCTTCAGCAACGCCGTATTCGTCGCAAGTTCAGCTTCCAAGATCTTCTCCTGCTCGACGGCGCGCTTCCAGTCGCCTGCCTCGGAAGCTTCGGTGAGGCCGGGCAATTCCAGATGAGCATAGGTGTAACGCGTGCCGTAGAGCGAATGTTTGAACCAAGGGCGGCCGGGAATACCCTTTGGATTGCACCAATTTCGCTCGACCTCCATCATTTGCTGGTTAATCAGTTTAATCGTGGAAGGGTCGAGCTTGCCGGCGGAAATCGCTTGGGTGATCGATTGGTTCAGTTCGCGGCCAGCCGCTTGGAAATCGGCAATTTGCCGTTGCAGCGCGGGCAGGTCAATGTGCCCAGTGATTCGATCCGCCAAATTCAAATCCACAACGAATTGACGGATATTTTCGCCGTAGGATTCAAAATCAAAAGGAAGGAATTCCGAGTTTCCGAGGCGCATGGCCAGCACGCCCCAGAGCTGGGTCATCAGGGCGTGATAACGATAGCCGGGATCGCCAAAATGATTCATCCAGAAATAATCGTCGTAGAGCGAATGGTAGACGCCGTAGGGGCCCACGAATGACAGGTTCATGGTGGGAATACCCAGAAAATTCAGGAATACGGTGTGATCGGAACCGCTGCCAATCAGCGTGTTGGCGAGGCGCGCGTCGGGAACCGGCTGCTGCTCGCCAAGCTGAGCCTGACGCGAAATTTTCCATTCGTCGTAGAGCGTCTTGCCCGACGGCGCGGGAAGAGTGCGGCTGACTTCCACCAGCAAGGGCGCGAGCGAGCCGACGGCATCGCCCTGAAAATTTGCACCGGAAGTCGCTTCGTCCACGTTCAGGTAGGCGACGGTTTTCTGCTTCAATTCGTCCGCGTACTGCTCGCCCCATTCGGTTGAACCGGTCAGCGCATATTCCTCGCCATCCCAGCTGCAGAAAACGAGCGTGCGTTTCGGGCGAATCCCCTTCTTCAGCAGCTGGCCCAAATTACGAGTGAGTTCGAGCATCGCAGCCGTGCCACTCGAGGGGTCCACCGCGCCGTACACCCAGGCATCGCGATGGTTGCCGAGAATTACCCATTCGTCCGCAGCTTCGCTGCCGCGGATGCGAGCTTCGGTGACGTAGTAGGGCCGCGTGCTGTCGTCCATGTCCACTTTCAAATGGACGACGACGCGCTTGCCTCCGAGTTTGTATTTCAACGGCAAGCCGCCCTGCCAGGATTCGGGAGCTTCCGGCCCATCCATTTTTTCGAGCAGGGGCTTGGCGTCGTGCCAGGACAACGGAACGCCCATTATTTTCGGAAGCGAGACGGCATCTTCACGCTTAATTCTTTCCGCACCCGGGACTGAGGCCCATCCCGGCGTGAGCGGGTCACCGGGCTGAATAAAATCATAGGTAAAGGCGCCGCGCTGGATGTGGCTTTCGGGGCCCCAAGGGCCGTTCGGATACACGTCGCCCTTTTTGTAGCCGTCCTCCGCGGGGTCGGAGTAAATCAAAATAGCGGCAGCGCCCAGACGCTCGGCGGTCAGGGCTTTGAATCCGCGATAGCTGTAGGGATTTGAATAACGGACCAGAACAATTTTCCCGCGAACGTCAATTCCGTGTTGGCGAAGATAGTCGTAGTCTTCGGGATTTCCGCTGTGTGCGTACACAACGGGCGCGGTGACTTCACCGGAAGCGGAATAGCCCAGATATGCGCCGTCCGCTTTGGGATTTTTTGTGTCCGGGTCAACTTCGTACGGATCTTCGCGAAGTTTGGCCGTGTAACGTTTGGGCTGCACCATTTCCAGAGAAATCTGGCGCGGCGCGGAATGCAGTACATCGTATTCGTGAATAGTTACGTCCTCGAGGCCTTGCTCGCGCCACTGGTCGGCGACCCATCGAGCGAGTTCATTGTTGCGTGGCGAGCCGGCGGGATGCGGCTCGGAGGTAAGGTAGCGGTGAAATTTGGAGATCTGGTCGGTCGAAGTGAGCGCGTGAAATTGCTGCTCGATTTCAGTTTCCTTCGCGGCGGCGTTCGGCGAAAAACCGGACATTTTCGAATCCCACATGCCGGGCGATAAGGCTGAGGCGACGCCAATGGCCAGCGCGGAGACGATTGCGACCGAGCAGACCAAAAGCGCGCGCGACCGGCTAATTGCGGCCAGAAGAGCCTCCGATGCCGGCGAGATGAGATTTTTCGAGGTCGGCGATGGCGCCTTCGAGGGCCTGAGCGATCACTTGAATCATCTGCGTGTTGATCGTAAAAGGTGGGGCGATCAGAATGTGATCTCCGCGTTCGCCATCGGCACAGCCTTGCGTCGGATAAGTCATCACTCCTGATTCGAGAGCGTCGGCCTGAATGCGCGCGCCGATACGCGCGTCGGCGGGAAATGGTTCGCGAGTCCTGGGATCGCGCACAAATTCAATTCCATAAAGCAGGCCTTTTCCACGGACGTCACCGACTACGGAAAACTTCTTGAGTGATTCGAGAGCGGCGCAAAGTTCGAGGCCCATTGGGGGTACGCGGGCGAACAATTTTTCGCGCTCGAGGTAATCGAGAACGGCGGTTCCGGCAGCGGCGGAAACGGGATGAGAGTTGTAAGTAAACCCGTGGAGGAAGGTTCCCGAGCCGTGAGAGATCGCGTCCACAACGTTACCCGCTGCGATGACTGCACCGAGCGGTGCATAGCCGCTGGCAATTCCCTTGCCTACCAAAATAATGTCGGGCGAAACGTCCCAGTGTTCGACGGCAAATGGTTTTCCGGTGCGACCCATGCCGGTCATGATTTCGTCGGCGATCAGCAGGATGCCGTGGCGGCGGCAGATTTCGGCGATGCGCTGCACATAGCCTTCGGGTGGCGGCACAGCGCCGAGCGTGGCGCCGACAACCGGCTCAAAAATAAATGCGGCAACATCTCGGGAATCCTGGCGGGTAAGGAGACGATCGAGTTCGTCGGCGCAATCCACATTACATTCGGGATATTTCAGGCCAAAGGGACAGCGGTAGCAGTAACACGGAGGAATGTGGCCCCATTCTGAAAGCATGGGCACAAAAGGTTCGCGGCGACGGACGTTGCCAGAGACGGAGAGCGCGCCGAGCGTGCTGCCATGGTAACTCTGGCTGCGCGATACAACGCGAAATCTCGTCGGCTGGCCGCGCTCGATCCAATATTGACGCACGAGTTTTAGCGCGGTCTCGGTTGCTTCGGAACCACCGGAAGTGAAATAAACGCGGCCGCCCTTGCGCATGCCCTGGGGAGCGAGGGCGAGAATCCGTTCGGCGAACTTTTCGACAACGGACGTCTGGAATTGGGAGGAATGCACGTAGGCCAGGCGGCTTGCCTGCGCGGCCATGGCGCTGGCAATTTCGGGGACCCCGTGACCGATGGTGACCACAGCGGCGCCGCCGGCCGCGTCGAGATATCGCTGACCGTCAGACGTATAGATGAAACAGCCTTCGCCCCGGACAGCCTGGGGGTAGGATTTGAGGAAGTTTCTGGGAAAAACGGCTTCGTCCATCAGGGGCCGCCGGGTGACTGCCGATCGCGCTGGGTCCGCGATTCGATATCGCGTGAACCCTTCCAAGTCGAGTGATTCTAGCAGAAATTGTGGGGTCAAAAGGCAGTTGCGTGGAATCTGGTGGGTGGACATCAAGCGCGGATCCAAGGATTTGCGTGTAACACATTTTTAATATTCGACCGCCGGTTCCGAGTTAACATATGCGTTTGCAATCACACCAGGAGAGCATGGGCACGATTACGACGGAAATGACACTTGCGCGGGATGCGGGCAAGTCTCCGGAAGTCCCGGCGAAACGCGAATATCCCGGCGCGCTGGTGGTGGTGGAAGGCATAGACGGGTCGGGAAAAAGCACTCAGCTGTATTTGTTAAAGCGCTGGCTGGAAATTCACGGATACCGGATTCATTTCACGGAATGGAATTCTTCCCCGCTGGTTAAGTCCGCAACACGACGCGGCAAGCAACGGCGGCTGCTGACTCCCACAACATTTTCGCTGCTGCACGCCGCTGATTTTGCGGATCGCTGCGAGCGGCAGATCATGCCTTTGCTGCAAGGCGGCTACCTGGTCCTCGCTGACCGCTATATTTACACCGCGTTTGCCCGGGACGGGGCTCGCGGATGTTCGCCGCACTGGCTCCGGAATCTTTATAGTTTCGCTCCGACACCAGACATTACTTTTTACTTTCGCGCACCGCTGGATGTGGCGGTTAACCGCATCGTCGCCGGACGGCCCAAGCTGAAATACTACGAAGCCGGAATGGATCTGGGGATTTCGCTGGATCGCGGGGAAAGTTTTCGTATTTTTCAGGAACGCATTTTGAATAATTACGACGCAATGGTGGAAAGCGATAACTTCGTGCTGATGGATGGAACGGTGCGGGTAAACAGACTCCAGAAACTGATGCGACAAATTGTGGGCGAGCGAATTTCGTTGCAACAATTCGCGCCGAAGAAACGATGAAGCCACCGGAGAAAACAGCCGTTAAAACGAAGGCACGGAAGCCCGCGCGGAAGAAAACCGGCCGCGCCGCGGTGGCGGAATTGCCTTCGCGCTTTTACGGCTCGCCGTTACCCGGAGTGAAACCGGAAGAACTCAGCGGCACGCTGGTGGTGATCGAGGGGACGGACGGTTCCGGGCGTTCGACGCAAATCTCGCTGCTGACGGAGTGGCTAGAATCGGAAGGCTTCGCGGTGCAAACGATGGGACTGCGCCGCTCGTACCTGGTGGGCGAAGATATCGATGGGTTGCTGGCGGAAAATACGGTAACGCGCATGACCTTGGCGTTGATGTACAGCACGGATTTCTTCGACCAACTTGAGCGGAGAATTTTGCCGGCGTTGCGTTCGGGACTAGTCGTGCTGGCCGACCGTTATATTTTCACGTTGATCGCGCGCGCGGCGGTGCGCGGAATCGGACGCGACTATCTGCACGGCATTTATGAAACGTCGCTGCGTCCCGATCTGACATTCTGGCTGAACGTACGCCCTGAAGTTGCCTTCGACCGCGAATTTAAGAAATCGCAAACCATCAGTTACTGGGAATCCGGGCGCGACATGTCGCTTTCGAACGATCTGTTCCAATCGTTCATTCGCTATCAATCCATGATCAAACGCGAATTCGAATATCTTTCGAAAAGGCACGGCTTCATCGAAATGGACGGCGAGGGCAGCGTCGCTGACGTGAACCGGATCCTGCGAAAGAGCATTGCTTCGCATCTGGGTATACGCAGCACGCACTACCGGCCTTCGCACGCCTTGTCGCACCTCTGGCGGTAAACCGTGGCCGCGCCCGTTCAACTGGCAGCGATTGACGCTGGCTCCAACGCCATCCGACTGGCCATCGCGCGGGCTACATCCCCCAAGAATATTGAAATTATAGATAACGAACGCGCGTCGGTGCGCCTGGGTCACAACGCGTTTACGCGGCGGGTGATCGGAAACGATACGATCGGACGGGCCACGCGCGCTTTTCGCCAATTCCGCGACCGCATGGACCAATACAACGTAGGGGCGTATCGCGCGGTAGCTACCGCTGCGGCACGCGAGGCACGCAACCATCGCCGGCTGATGGACCGCGTGCGGCGCAAGGCGGGAATCGAACTCGAAGTGATCAGTGGAGAAGAAGAGGCCAGGCTGGTATGTCAGGCGGTGCAGTGGGCGCTGGGAGATCGGATCCAGCCGCGCCTGATTTTCGATCTGGGCGGCGGCAGCCTGGAACTGAATTTTTATAATCGAGGAGTGCTGGAGCGCCGGATTGGACTGCCGCTGGGCACCATCCGGCTGATGGAGACTTTCTCGCTGGAAGGCGCGATCAACGAAGACCAGACCCATCGTCTGCGGCATCACATTCTTTCCTTGCTGCGGAGCGCGATGCCCGCACCGCCAAAACTCACTCGCTCATTTTCCGTGGCGTGCGGAGGCAATGCCGAAGCGCTGGTTCGTATCGCCGCCGGTCCACTGACGGAACGCGTCCCCACGATCAATACGCGCCTGCTGCGCGAACAGACCTGGCGCATGCTGGCGCTCGATGTCCCGGGACGAATGAGGGTCTACCGGGTACGCAAGGACCGCGCGGAAGTGATGGGTATCGCGGCAATTATTTTTACGACGCTCGCGAAATGGCTGGATTTGCGCTTGATGCTGGTGCCGGGCGTGGGCGTTCGCGAAGGAATCCTGCTGGATCTGGTGGCGGAGCAATATTCGGTACGAATCACTTCGGAGGAAGAGCGGGGCCGGGCCAATGAGCTGCTGGCCAGCACGCGATGGTTTGCGCGACGGCTCGATTACAATCCGCAGCACGCCGAACAGGTGACGAAGCTCGCATTGGCGCTATTCGATCAGTTGCGCCCAATTCACGAAATGGGTGCGGACCTGCGACTGGTGCTGGAAATTGCCGCGCTGCTTCATGATGTGGGACATTTCGTGCATCGCAAGGCGCATCATCGCCACGGTGAGTATTTGATTCGCAACGGGGAAATTCCCGGGCTGCGCGGCTGGAGGCGCGACATGGTGGCAGGGCTGGTGCGGTATCATAATTCGAAATCGGAGCCGCAGTTCGATCATGCTTCATACGCGGCGCTGGACAATGAAAAGCAGCGGCAGGCCCGGGTGCTGACCAGCCTGCTGCGTATCGCCGAAAAGCTTGAGTCCGAACATGCGGAACGCATCGCCGGCGTGGACGTGCAAATTGCGGGACACAAAGCCATTTTTGTAATTCGCGCGATGGACGGCACGCGGCTCGACCTGGCGGGTTTGGAACGAAAATCCGAAATGTTCGAGAAAGAATTCCGTCTAACCGCCGAATTCAGGCGCGCACAGGGAAAAGAGAAGGTAGCCTAAATGATTCTTTATCTGGCACGCCATGGCATTGCAGTTGACCCCAACGACCCCAAATCTCCGCCCGAACCCGAACGGCCGCTGACCGCCAAGGGCGTGCAGAAGACGCGCGCGGCAGCGCTGGGCTTGCTGCAGATGAAAGTAAAACCGGACGTGCTGATTACCAGCCCCTACGTCCGCGCGGCACAGACAGCTGAAATTTTTGCCGAAGCGCTGGGATTTTCGCCGCAGAAAATTCGCACGCATGACGCGTTGAAACCATCCGGAAATCCCGCGGACATTACCAAGGAAATCCTGCGATTGCGGGCCAAGGAACTCATGTGTTTCGGCCACGCTCCACAGCTGGATTTGATGATCGCGCATCTCGTTGGAATGCAACGCGTGTTCACGGCGCTCAAGAAGGCGGGAGTGGCCTGCCTGGAGCACAGCGCGGCACACGCGAAATGGGAACTGCGCTGGATTGTGACGCCGAAGATGCTGCGTCAACTCGCGGAGTGAACGGGATACGCCGGAGCAACAGCCGGAACAAGCTGTAGCGTCGGGACCGAATGGAATCCGGCACGCCAAGTTTGCCAGGCCGACGGATTTCCCCAAGCCATAGTTGCAAATTCATGGAGACGCCGTTTGCGCCGTTGTCCCATGGATTCGAGCCAACGTTCGATCAGCGCCGGACCGAGTTTTGTCTTGTGCCGCCAGATTTCCCTTCGCAGCACATCCAGGTCGTGAACTTCTCCCAGTAAATCCTGCATACGTTTCAGAGAATCGAGCCACGGTTCGCCGAGATGCGGCGCGAAATTCTCAAGCGTGTAGCGGAAATGTTTAAGTCCAATGCGCAGGCGGTGCCAGGCAATGCGGCTGCGGCCTTTGCGGGCAAATTCGTAAAGCGCCGCGGCTTCGTTCAGCCGAGTCAGCGCGAGGCGCTGGTACACAACGCTTTCGGGCGGAAAAAATTGAGCCTTGTCTGACAATTTTTTGGATAGCTTGCGCCAGTCTTTGGGATCAAATTTCGCGAGGGCCTGATCGCAGGTCTTTTTCTGGCTGGCGATGCGCTGCTCCAATACCGGTGCGACGTGATGACGAAGAGGATCCGATGCCGGGCCCAGTTTTTTGAGCCATTGGAGCTTCATCTGTGTGTCGCGGAGCTCGCCTAACGCGCGAAACAGCCGGCGCGTTGATTTCTTGATTTTGCGCCATCCCGGGTCAGGATTTACCTCGCTGAGAGCTTCGGCCATGGCCCGGCAACGGCGCATTGCGGTGCGAAGGTCGTGGATATCGTCCGCATGCCAGCCATGCCGGACTTTATCGGCCAATTCGGCCACGCGAGCCATCCAGTCTTCCAGTCCAACACGGGGCGGCGGTTCGCTATCGCGGAGATGAATGTTATGCGCCATTTCAGCGAGCCACGGGCGGGATGCCAGGCACGGGCACCGAGGCGGATAGAAATAATACCGCCGTAGGGGTGTGCAATGCCAGTTCGGGGCACCAGCTCGACCCCATGCGATCTGACGGATGTGTTGAGTTTCAGAAAAAGGCGCGCCCGCGCATAATGATGCGACGGAGGCGAGGCCGACGTGGCTGAAAAGAGTCGAAGCGTAAATTTGACCCGCGTGTCGCAGTGGGATGACGGGAACGTTGAGCGCAAAGATGATTACCTTGCGGCAGAAGAGCCTTTGGAGATTCGTATCGGCGACCAACCGCTGAGTGTGACCATGCGCACGCCGGGGCATGACGTGGAACTGGCCGCTGGATTTCTCTTTACCGAGGGTTTAATTCAGAATCGCGAGCAGATTCTGGCGATCGATAACGTCGAACCGATAACCGACGACGGCGTGAAACGCGGCAACGTGATCCGGGCCGAACTGGTCGAAGAAGCGGCGCCGGACTTGGCGAAAATGCGGCGGCATTTTTTTGCGTCTTCAAGCTGTGGAATCTGCGGCAAGGCATCGATTGACGCGGTGCGTTCGCGTTTGTTGACCGCGCCGAATCCGGAGTTTCGCGTGGATGCGGAATTACTGACCAGTTTGCCGGATATCTTGCGCTCATCGCAGGACGTGTTTCAGCGCACGGGCGGCTTGCACGCGGCCGCGCTGTTCGATTCGTCAGGAGGCCTGCTGGTGGTGCGGGAGGACATCGGGCGACACAACGCGGTGGACAAGGTAATCGGGTGGGCCTTGCTCGATCATCGCGTGCCGTTGGGAAATGCGGTACTGCTGGTGAGCGGGCGCGGCGGTTTTGAAATCGTACAGAAGGCGCTGGTCGCCGGCATCCCTATTCTCGCCTCGGTTTCCGCGCCATCGAGTTTGGCCGTGCAGCTCGCGCGGGAGCTAAGAATGACGCTGGTCGGATTCCTGAGGGGCCGGCGATTCGTGATTTATTCTGGCGAAGACCGTATCGAAGGTGCGGCGTAGAGAATTTCGATTGATAGACAAAGTTCCCCGGAAGACTGCTAGTTCACAGCTTTACGGTAGGAGCCGGGCGCGAATTCCGCTTGGCTTTCCAGAATCATCTGCCTGAAAACGCCGAGAAGTTCGCGATCCCACCAGCCACGTTCACATTCTTCGTCCATCAGATCGAGAGCGACTTCCGGAGCGAAAGCGACTTTGTACGGACGATCCGTGGTCAGCGCATCGTAGACATCGGAAAGCTGCAAAACGCGGGCGGTCAGCGGGATGGCGTCGCCAACCAGTCCATCGGGATAGCCGGAGCCGTCGAATTTTTCGTGGTGGTGGCGAATGATCGGCAGAACGAGCCGGAATGTTTTCAGCGGAGCGCAGATTCGTTCGCCCACGACGGGATGTTTCTGGATAATCGCAAGCTCCTCGGCGGTCAGCGGTCCTGGTTTCAGCAGAATGGAATCGGGAACGGCGACCTTACCGATGTCGTGAACCACACCCGCGCGGCGCAGCGCACGGATTTGGTCTTCAGGCATTCCCAGGCGTTCACCCATACGCGCGGACATTTCCGCCAGGCGCTCGCAATGGCCTCGGGTGTAAGGGTCGCGAGCCTCAATGCTGTAAGCCAGACTGAACAATACAGCCTCGGCGTTTTCGAGTTCGTCAGTAATTTGCTTCAGGCGCAGCAGCGAACGCGTGCGAGCGAGCAGCTCGTTCAGGTCTATGGGCTTGCATAGAAAATCGTCGGCGCCGGCGTTGATGCCTTTGATGCGGTCCTCGGTGGCGGTGAGGCCAGTGATCAAGACGACGGGCGTGAGCCGCGTCTCGGGAGCCGCCTTGATCCGGCGGCACACTTCGAACCCGTCCATTCCCGGCATCATGATGTCGAGCAGAATCAAGTCGGGGCGAAAGGTGGCGCATTCCGTGATGGCGGAGCGGCCATCGGGAGCGTCGCGGACTTCAAAGCCTTCACGGCGAAGCAGGAACTCCAGCGCGGCGCGCGCGCCCATTTCGTCATCTACAATCAGGATTTTTTCACGCATGAACGAGCGTTGAGGCTCCATATCGTACCCGCAATTTGACAGGACCGGGCTGGTGCGACACTGGCGGTGTGCCGTTGGTTGCTCTGGTGAGCCGGGAACGAGCGAAAATCGGTTGAGATCGTCGAATCAACGGTCCTCTAACTGTATCGTGTATGGCTATTTTGGACAACCTCGGAATCCATGGCGGCGTTGGCCAGTAACCTCAATAGCGAATTTTATTGTTCTTTTTCTCCCAGGCATGGAATGCGGCGAGGGCTTCATCGCGCATGGCCTGAATCATAGGAATCTTTCGCTCCGCGTGGGCGCGCGGGATTTCTTCATAGATAAGCGCGTCGTCGAAACCGAACTTCGCCGCATCGGCCGCGGCATTGGCGTAAAAGACGCATGCCGGGCGAGCCCAGTAAATCGCTCCAAGGCACATGGGGCATGGCTCGCAACTGGTATAAATTTCGCAGCCGGTGAGTTCGAAGGTTTCAAGCGCCCGGCAAGCCGCACGGATCGCCATGATTTCCGCATGGGCGGTGGGATCGTTCTCAGTGGTGACCGAGTTCACGCCTTCCGCAATGATTTTCCCGCCTTGCACGACCAAGGCAGCAAAAGGGCCACCGCCAAGGGCGACGTTTTGCACCGAGAGGGCGATCGCGCGGGCCATGATTTTGCGTTGCATCGTTATACGGTTGATCTCGCGGAGCAGTTCGCGGGCCCGCCAACAGGCGGGATTTGATCCCCGTTAAGTTTAGCGGAGGACGCTGAATCGCGAACGCGTTCTTTGCCAGAAGTTCGAAACTAGAAACTTAGGATCACGATGCGGAAGGATTCGCCGCAGCCAAATCTTTCGGCATGGAAAAAGTCATGGCGGCGAAAGATTTTTCTTTCCGCCGCCAGAAATATAGCAGTGCGATGCCGATCAAGATGAGGGCAAAGCTGAGGCCGGTCCACAAACCTGGCGCGCCCCAGCCCAGGTGAAAGCAAAGATAGGCACCCAGCGGCAGCCCAACCAGCCAGTAAAAAATCAAATGGCAGAGCATCGGTGTTCGGGTGTCGCCGGCCCCACGCAACGCGCCGGTGGCGACAGTTTGCATGCCGTCGAAAAGCTGGAAAAATGCGGCCACGAACAGCAGGGTCGTTGCCGGAGGAATTAAAGCGACGTCAGCGGTGTAGATACGGACGATCGCTGCTGGAAAAAGAAAGAGGGCCAGGGCCATGCAGCCCATGAAGGTCGTTCCCAGAAGCATGGCCGTCCAGCCGGCGCGGCTGGCGGCTGCCGCATCGTGACGACCTAGGCCTTGGCCCACGCGCACCGCCGCGGCTGCGCTGATGCCCAACGGAACCATGTAGGTGCAACTGACGGTGTTCAGGGCGACCTGGTGGCTGGCAAGCGGCACAGCTCCCAGGCGGGCAATCAGCGCCGTCGCAACGGCGAATACCCCCACCTCGAGGCCAAATTGGGTTGCGGCGGGCAGGCCCAGGCGAACCAATTTTCGGACGCGCACGGAACTGGGCAAGCGCGCCGCATTGCGCAAGCCGGTTTTGTTGCGATGGTCGTAATACAGGGCGTAGGCCAGCAGCACCAGCATCATATAGGTTCGCGCGAAGCACGTGGACCATCCGGACCCGACGGTGCCCATCGCGCGAAAACCGAGATGGCCATAGATCAGGGCCCAATTCCCGACCAGGTTGATCAGGTTGGCGGAGACCAGCGCGAACATCACCGGCTTGGCGAGATTCATGCCCTGCAGATAGCGGCGGAAAACGAAAAAGAACAACAACGGAAGCGTGCCCCAATTCAAGGTGCGAAGATAAGGAATCGCCTGAACTAGAACGGGCTCCGGAATTTTAAGAGTGCGCAACAGCGGCTCGAAGAGGTGAATCACGGCCATCAGCAGCGGCGCTATGCCCAGGCTGAGATACAAACCATTCACCATCGAACGATGGCAATCTTCGATGTCGCCCGAACCGTAGGAATGGGAAACCAGCGTGTCGAGTCCAAGCATCAGACCGGTTCCAAAGATCGCAGCGGAATTGAACAGGATACTGCCGAGGCTCACCGCACCAATGGCTTCGGCGCTCTGGGCCTGGCGGCCCACCATCATAGTGTCCACGATGGCCATGGTCATCCAGCCGAGCTCGGCGAACACGAGCGGAATGGCCAGATGCAACATAGGGCGCGCTTCTTCCGCGATGTAGTGGAGGAAAAGACGTTTCAGCATGGCGAGCCAATACGAGCAACCTGATATTTCCAGTAAACCGCGCGCGAACGAGCGATAACCCTCGCACCATCGGTTGACTGTCAGTTTATACCGCTTGGGGGTGAGTGTGGGTGATTACAGGCGGCGAAAAGCGCGGGTCGGACTTAGTTCAAAGTGCTTGCAAGAATGCACAAGCGCAGCTGAGTTTCTCTTATTTTGGCAATGATGGGCTTTGGGTGACTTCGTACCAAATCACGCCGGTTCCGATGGCAACAGCTCCTAGAACGAGAAGTTCGAAATACAGTTTCCGTCTCTTGGTGGGCACCACGCCAGCGTCGTCGCCACGATGTGCCGGCGGAGCCGGTTGCGCTGCCGGTTCCAAATCCATGGTGACGCGATAGCTCTTGCCCGCCGGGATGGTGTGCAGTTCGCCTTCATTATCGAGAACGAGGGAACCGCGATAGGACGTAATTACAACATCCTGCGGACCAATGATGGAGACTTGACCGTAAGCTGCCTGGCCATTCGCTGCGCGCAAAATACCCTGCGGGACTGCAAGCTCAACATCACTCGAAGCGTCCGCCGAAAAGCCCACTGTGCCGCGGCCAACCGTCGCGCGAATTATGCTTTCTCTTTCCGAAAATGTCGCGGCGCTGGAACTGAGCAGGTAAACTTGCGTGGCGCCGAATTTCAGGCGAAGCGTTCCGCCTTCGTCGGTTTGTACCGTATCGCCTGGATACACCGTGGTTCCAACGGCGAGATTCGAATTATCGAGCAGCGCTTCGCGCGCCTGGACGACCAGGCCGAGTGGCTTTGCAGCCGCGGCAAACGCAGGGAGGTCGAGAAGGCAGGCTACTAGAAATATGGCGGTAACAGAACGGGCAATCGAACGCAAGACATCCTCCAAGGTGTATGAAACGAACGTAGGGGTTGGAGGAAAATTCGTCAATGAAACAGGGGCGAGCTGTTACTTAAGTGCTATGGCTGTAGTGGAAACGTAGTGGATTTCTTGGTTAGTGGGAAGGTCTGGAGTATTACGAATCGCGCCATCCGGCGAGTCGTCGCAAGTCGAACTCTTACAGCTTGTCGATTTTTGCCGCGAGAATGAAATCACTTTCGGTGAGACCGTTAATTTTGTGGGTCCACATGGTGACTTCCGCTTTGCCCCAAGTGAGGAGAATATCCGGGTGATGGCCCTGCTCTTCCGCGATAGCTCCTACTTTATTCACAAACGCGAGCGCCTGTACGAAATCCGGGAACTTGAAGGGCCGCGTGATGTGGTGTCCATCCACGACGGTCCACTGCGGCACTTGCTTTGCGAGGGCTTCCAATTCCCTTCCCGCGAGGGGTGGCACACCGCCGCGGCACGGCACGCATGTTTTGCTGGCCAGTTCGCTCATTGATATTTTCTCCTTCCGATTATTCGATCTCTCTGAGTCTACTCGTGAGTGCAGGTCCATGCCAACGCAAAGGGCTCAGTCACAAAGCTCGTGGCGAGATTGCGGGACCATCTGTTATTCTGCGGCGCACTAAGAGGGGTGCTGTCCGAGGAGGGCGTTCAGGAATGGCCGAAGACATTATGGAGCTGAAGGAAAACGCGGAGCACGGTTCGGAAGAACACAGCCTTGCGCCGGTCACGTTGACGATGGCAATTCTGGCCGTGCTGGTGGCGAGCGTTACGCTGCTGGGGCATCGCGCGCACACCGAAGAAGTGTTGCTGCAAACGCGGGCCGCGGACCAGTGGGCCTACTATCAGGCCAAAGAAATTCGGCGGCGCAATTACGAGTTATTTCTGGACGAAATGTCGGTTTTTTCGCTGCAGAATGCGGGACAAGCCTCGGCGATAAAAGAAAAATACGCGAAGGAAGTCGAACGCTACAAGGACGAGTTGAAAGATATCCAGGCCGAGGCCAAAAAAGCCGAGGACGAAGTGAAGGTGCAAGAAGCGCGCGCGGACCACTACGATCTGGGCGAAGTGCTGCTCGAAGCGGCGCTGGTGATTTGCTCGATCACGCTGCTCACCCGCAAGAGGATGTTCTGGTACATGGGAATTGTGCTGGCCCTAGCCGGGATAGCAATCACAGCTCACGGGCTGATGGTTCATTAGATTTTAGATTTTCAGCCAGCGGACGCCGAGCCAGAGAGAAGCCCGCTAGCGATTACGTGGCGCGGTCGAGCGTTCCTCTATGTAACGACGCACATAATCCCCGAAGGCCTTCTCCATCTTCAGGGTGATGGGTCCCGGCGCAGAAGCGATTTTGTGGCCGTTGATTTCGCTGACGCCGAGCATGCTGCGATTCGTCGAGGAAATAAAGACTTCATCTGCGGAGTAAAGGTCTTCGGGCCGAAGTGTCGCCTCGGACACGTCCACGCCAACCGACGCGCCGATCTCGAGCAGCACGCTACGCGTAATTCCGGACAAGCAACCTGAAGTAAGCGGCGGCGTGGTGACTCGCCCGGCGCGGACGCAAAATATATTCGCGGCAGTACATTCGGAGACTTCGCCGCGCTCGTTGAGCAGCACAACTTCGTCAAGCCCAGCCTGCTGCGCTTCGTAATAGTTCCAGACATTGTCGAGCCAGGAGAGGACCTTTACACCGGCGAGCGGCGATGATGCATAGCGGCCAAATTCGCGAAGACCGAGACGCGAAGGCTCGCGGTAAGATGGCAGATCGGCGGAACACAGAAGCAAATCAACACGCGGGAAATTCTCATCGCTGCGCCAGAATCCAACTTGATTGTAAATTGCATAAATCCGGGCAGCGCCTTCGATGACTTTGTTGGTTCGCAGCATCGCCACGAGATGATCCTGAACAACCTCCATGGTGAATGGAAAGGGGCAATGAGTTCGCGCGGCGTCGCGTTCCAGCCGGTTCCAGTGGCGCTCGATAGCGAACGGGATTCCTTCATGGATACGGACGGTGGTGAATATGCCCCATCCATTGAGCAAGCCGGCCTGGCCGGGCGACAGGCGCACGTCTTCGACGGGTAAGATTTTGTCGTTGTGGAAGACGAAGCGATGAATCATGCGGACCTCCCGCGTAACAAACATTCTAGCGCATAAGAATGCAGGTGCGGGCTCTTTGGCAATTTGGATGCACGGATGAGATTGCAACCCGGAAAGGGCACCTCACGCGGTAACAGAGGCGGCCGATTATTTAGGCAGTGGGAACTATTGACACCTGGGTTTTAAGCGCCTAAATTGGTCTTGCAATCTTAGGAGGTCTTTGTGCGACCTATCTCCAAGTCCTTGCTAATCGCCATTTTGATCGGCTCGCTCCTGAATCTTCCAACCTTCGCAGCGAATGACAAGCCGTTGGGCTTGGTGACCCAGGCTCAAGAAGCGCAGATCGGCACAGCGGTGGTAGCAATCGGAACCACGGTGTACCCCGGCGATACAGTGGCCACAGACACAAACGGTATTCTTCGTCTGAAGGTCGGGGGCAGCCAGGTCTATTTGCTCGCATCAAGCGCGGCTACTCTTTCGCAAAACGCGCAGATGGTGCACGCGCTGGTCGCGCGCGGAACCGTTGGATTTTCCTCAAACGGGACGGATCAAGTCGGATTGGAAATCCCCGAAGGTATAGTTAGCGCGGCGAACGGGCAACCTGCCTACGGCCAGGTAACGCTGACCGGGCCACGTGAAGTCATCATTACGGCCTATCGCGGGACGCTGGTGTTGGATAACGACGGGGAGTTGCACACGATTCCCGCCGGGAAGTCCTACCGGGTGACCATGGATTTGGAACCGCCAGCAGCCAAGCCGGTTGCGCAGGAAGCGGCCGGTGTCGGCGGCAACAACAATGACATCGTTGCGCCGAAGCACCGTCACTTGGTCTTCGATCTAATCGTGCTCGGCGCAGTGGGAGCAATCAGCGCCGTGGTCTACTACGAAGTAACCCAGAGCCCGTCCAGGCCGTAAGCCGTTACGACCTCCGTCGGTTAAATGTGGCAGGAACGAATCCCCTGCTTCTCGAAGTACTGCTGATGGTAGTCCTCTGCCTTGTAGAACTCTGTTGCCGGCACGATCTCCGTCACAATCGGACGCTTGAAAACGCCCTTCTCGGTAAGCACCGCTTTTGACTCGCGGGCGTCCTTCTCCTGCCCAGCGTCGTGAAAGAAAATTGCGGAACGATACTGAGTTCCTACGTCCGGGCCCTGGCGATTTACAGTCGTGGGATCGTGACTCTTCCAAAATGTCGCGAGCAGTTCTAGGTAGGACGCCTTGGCGGGATCGAAATCGACCTCGACTGCTTCGGCGTGCCCGGTACGTCCCGTGCAAACTTCCTTGTACGAAGGATTCTTGGTGGTGCCACCGATATAGCCTACGGTGGTTGACGTGACTCCCTCGACCTGCCGGAATGCATCTTCGACTCCCCAAAAACAGCCTGCTGCAAATGTTGCTTTTGCCATGAGGTCAAACTCCTGAAAATCGTTGAAGGAATGAACCAGGTGATTATACCCATTGGATCGCGAAATCTGAATTTGGTTTCAAGGGTGATGGCAGGTGCGAAAGAAAGCGCAGCGTTCCTGAATATTTCAGTCGGCTGCGTTGGCGGACGGCATTCTTTCCAAAATTTGGCCCATCATTCCGGGGATTTCGAATACCGCTTGATTGTGCAGGGCGGCGGCATTGGCGCGATACCGCGCGAGCGTCGCCGGTTCGATCATTCTTGTCACTGCATTCTCGATTTCTCGAAAACTGTGCAGCACGATTCCCACTTCATTTTCCATAACCCACTGGGTGTTGTAGCGCTCCTGTGGCAGCGTCCAGGCATTGCATTCGACGATCACCGGCAATTTCATGTGAATCGCTTCGCTGATGCTGCCCGGGCCCGGCTTGCCAATAAAAAAATCGGCGAGATGCATATAACTGTTCACGTTGGCGGTGAAACCTTCGACGAATCTCGGTAAGCGTGATTTCTGCGCGCGCAAGGCCGCCGCCAGCTTTTCGTTTCTCCCGCAAATGAATATCAATTGAAGTTGGAGATTTGACTGCTCCAGCCGGGTGGCAATGTCGAGCATGGCCTGGGATCCGTAGCCGCCGAACAGAACTAACGCCGTCGGCAAGTCCGGGCGCAGACCTAAACGAGCGCGTCCACTGGCGCGATCTTCGATTTGTGGCTCGTAGAATCGCGGATGCAGAATCATGCCCGAAGCCCGAAATATATATTCATCGGTATGTGCCATGGCATGAGCCTGAGCCACAGCGCGGTCCGAGCCACAAACCAAATATTGCATCTGCCGCTCGATCCAAAAATGCGGCGGATAATCCGCGATATCGGTGAGTACTGTGAGAAATGGACGTCCTGGAAGCGCGTTTATAAAACTTTCGCCCAATGCGCGGTTGAAATGCGGCACGAACGAGACCAGCAAGTCCGGATTTGATTCCTTCCAATGCTTGGCCAGCAGGCGAACGGTTGCGTTATGGCGCGTTCGAATAGCGAACTGCAGGACCTTCATCAGCTGAATGCTCCCAAGCGTCCAGCCGCTCCGCAACATCCAGTTGTAATAGTCTTCGATCCGTATCCCCGCGTATTTCTTGAGGATATCGAGTTCTTCCATCAGTTCCTGCAAATTGGTGAGCTGCACATTCCAGGGACGTTTTTGTGACTTGATTGACAGTTCGAGGGCAGTAGCGGCAGCGCGGTGACCGCCCCCGGCGTCGAAGAAAATGAACTCTATTTTTCGCATGCGGCGCGGAGTCTGGCATCCGGGGAGGCGAGTTTTGCTACGGTTTTGTTAAATGACGATGAACGATGTCGTAAGAGTTAAGTGGCAATGTTTTCAGAACTTTAGCGCGATTGTCACGGTGAAGTAACAGTAGCAAGTTAGATTCAGTCTCGTGAAATGCGACCTGCATGTTCACTCATACTTCTCCGGACCCTGCACGACCCCCTTTGTCCGAAATTTCTGCCGGGAAAGCTACAGCGATCCTGAAAAGGTCTACGCCGTGCTGCAGCGCCGGGGCATGGATTTGTTCACGCTTACCGATCATGACTCGATCGAGGGCGCCGAAAAACTGCGCAGCCATCCGGATTTCTTCGTCAGCGAAGAGCTGACCTGCAGGATGCCCAGCGGCACCGAGGTGCACATCGGCGTCTACGACATCAGCGAAAGGCAGCACGTTCAACTTCTGCAGCGGCGCGCCGATCTCGTGTCTCTTCTGATGTACCTCACCGAGAAACGGCTTTTCTTCAGCATCAATCACGTCTTCTCGAGTGTGACCGGGCTCCGCCAACTCGAGGACTTCAACTGGTTTTACGACTACTTCCCCGCCGTTGAAATCAAGAACAGCCACATGCTCGAGCGCGCGAACCAGGACGCCGCAAGTTTGGCAAAACAATGGGGCAAGATCGGCATCGGCGGCAGTGACGCACATGCCCTACCTTCGGTAGGAACGGCTTACACCGAGGTTCCCGGCGCGAGCGACAAAGAGGAATTTTTCGCGGGCCTTCGCAACGGAATGGGACGAGTGGCCGGAGAGTCAGGATGTTTCACGAAGTTGACCCGCGACGTCTACGCCATTGCCGGCGAAATGATGCGCGAAAAGATGTGGACCACAATGCTATCGCCGCTCGCGATCCTGATACCGGGATTTACATTCTGGAATTATTGCAGCGAGCAGGTTTTTATCCGCCGCTGGGCTCCCCAAGTTTTGACGCAGCCTGAGCCGCAGCCTAAACGAAACAATCGTCTCCGCTGGATCTCCAAGCCGCAAACCCTGGCCGAGGAGTACCTATGACCGTAGCACAGACAGTTTGGGGACACATTCAATCGAACGACCACCGGCTGATGCGCAAGGTGCATCGCTGGCGCGCACCGCGATGGTTCCGCATTTTGATGATACTGATGACTCGGCTGGGCGACGGGTGGCTATGGTATTCGATCGGGGTGATTCTGGTGATTTTTGGCGGTGCGCAGAAATTCCTGGCGATAGGCGCAGCGACGGCCGCGGCCGCTGTCGGAATCTTCCTATTCCGAACGCTAAAACATGCCAGCCGACGGAAACGACCTTGCGAGATTGAGCCGCACTGTTGGTCCTTGGTTCTGCCACCGGATCGATACTCATTCCCGTCCGGACACTCGATCACGTCGTTCGCAATCGCGCTTTCGGTCGGCATGTTTTATCCCGACCTCCAAATCGTGCTACTGGCCGTCGCGCTGCTCATCGCCTCCTCGCGCATTATTCTGGGCATGCACTTTCTCAGCGACGTGCTGGCCGGCTCGGCAATTGGGATTTTCCTCGGATATTGCAGCTTTCACGTTTTCGCGGTGATATAAGGATGCGGCACGAGCGTCCCAGACTGCGGCAGGCAACTTGGAATCGTAGCAGCCGTTGCGGAAACTTCGTCCGAATCCTGGCGCGAATGAAATCCAAGTGGAGAACTTCGCGCCCGCGGGTTCCTGGGTTCTGGCGAAGCATTGAGGGTTCGCGATTGGGCAGCCTAATCGCGAACTGAAATCATCACGGGCGTCTTACACGTAAAATTCGCGCGATTTCGTACCCGAAGCGACTCCGCACAAACAACCCTCCAGCAGACAGACCATCAATTCTTTTTGTTAGAATTCCTTTCAAAAGCAATTGTAATATGCGGCAACGAGAGCGAGGCGCTGGAAAGGCCGCGCCTTTGAATTCAAACGCCGCCGTACCGTCAGATGAGGTTTCGATGAAGCCAAGCATTAAAGCCGCAAAAAAACCAAACACGCGAACGTCACCCCAGGGTTCCAAGCTGGGAAGCCAAATCTTCGGGCCCAGCGTTGAAGAACGCATGGCCATGGGAAAAGCGATACGCGACAAAGTGTCAAGACCTTCACAAGGGAAATGGCAGCCCGCGCCCCATCGCGAAAACCCCGTCAACATCCTCAAACGATCCAACGAAGAACGAATTCATGACCTGCTGCCGATTCGCTACGGGCGAATGAGGCGTTCTCCATTTGCATTTTTTCGGGGCGCGGCGGCGATCATGGCTGCCGATTTGGCGACCACGCCCAACACCGGACTTCGCGTACAACTCTGCGGAGATTGCCATTTGTTGAACTTCGGGGGTTACGGCTCGCCCGAACGAAGAATCGTCTTCGACATAAACGATTTCGACGAAACACTGAACGGCCCGTGGGAGTGGGACGTGAAGCGGCTGGCTACCAGCGTGGTCCTGGCCGGCCGGGAAATGGGCCTTAAAGACGGGCAGTGCTGCGATGCAACGCGGGCGACCGTTGCGTCCTACCGAACTCACATGCGCGAGTATGCCTACATGCGCGCGCTCGACGCCTGGTATTCGCATCTCGAAGCGGATTTGCTGATCGAAGAAGCTAAAAACGCCGAGAACAAGAGATATTGGCGAGGGTTGATCGAGAAAGCCTTGCTGCAAACCGACATTCGCATGTTTCCGAAGCTGACCCGCGAGAAAAACGGAAAGCGGCGATTCGTGGACAATCCGCCGCTCGTTTACCATCCACACGACATAGGCAAAATAGGTATTCACGTGCGGGAACTGTTTCTGCGTTACCGCCAGACGCTGCCGGAAGAACGACGCGTGATTTTGGACCGGTACCATGTGATTGATATTGCGAGAAAGGTGGTCGGGGTCGGAAGCGTGGGCACGCGCTGCGACGTTGCGCTGCTGATGGCGAGTGAAACCGATCCGCTGTTCATTCAGTTGAAACAAGCGCTTCCTTCCGTGCTGTCTCCTTACGCAGGGACCAGCCGGTATAAAAATCACGGCGAGCGGGTGGTCACCGGGCAGCGCATGTTGCAAGCGGCCAGCGACGTGTTTCTGGGATGGGCGCGCGATGATCGCGGACACGATTATTATTTCCGGCAGCTGCGGGACATGAAAATGAAATTCGACTTGGCGAGCATGACCAAAACGCAATGGCTGGAATATGTGAACATCTGCGGCTGGACGCTGGCGCGAGCCCATGCCCGCACCGGAGCCTCGGCGCGAATTGGCGGCTACATGGGCAAGAACGAATCGTTCGACGAGGCGATTGAAGACTTTGCAATCGCCTATGCGGACCAGACGGAACGCGATCACGCCTTGCTGGTCAAGGCCATTCGCGCAGGACACCTGCCTGCTCGAAATGATGTGGCCTAAGTCACAGGTCCAGAGGCAGCGGACTTTTTCCGGTGATCAGGCGCGCGGAGCGATCGAAAGTCAGATACAGCCAGGCCCACTGGGTCATCACCAGGAGACGATTCTGAAACTGGATGATGTACACCAGGTGGACAAAAATCCAAATCAGCCACGCCGGAAATCCTGAAATCTGCAGCCAATTCAAATCGGCGACAGCCTTACCGCGGCCGATCGTAGCCAGATTCCCCTTGTCAAAGTAATGGAAGGGCGGGAGTTTTTGACCGCGGAATCGCGCCCGAATTAGTTTGGCAACATAGGCGCCCTGTTGAATCGCAGGCTGCGCGACACCGGGCAGCGGTTCACCGGTTTGGTGGCTGAAGTTCGCAAGATCACCTATAACGAAAATTTCCGGATGGCCAGGAATGGACATGTCGGGCTGAACGAGAACGCGGCTGGCTTTGTCCAGAGGCGCGCCGGCATTCTTTGAAAGAATTTTTCCGAGCGGCGAAGCCAGAACGCCAGCGGCCCACAGGACAGTTCGCGTAGGGATCACTTCGGTGCGGTCGCCCTCTTTTACAGTGACGCCTTCCGCGGTGATGTCGGTAACCATTGCTCCGGTTTTCACAGTGACGCCCAAATTATTGAGCATCTTGCGCGCCGCTTCGGAAAGATTTGGAGGATAGGTTGGAAGCGGACGGTCGGTGCCCTCGACCAGAATGATGCGAGCGCTGGCTGGATCAATATCGCGAAAATCGTGCTTCAAAGTATCGTGAGCGATCTCGCCGAGCGCGCCGGCAAGTTCGGCGCCGGTCGGACCGGCCCCGACGATCACAAAGGTCATCCAGGCGCGAAGTTTTTCGGGGTCGCGCTCGCGTTCCGCGGCTTCGAAGGCGAGAAGTATGCGGCCACGCATCGCAGTCGCATCGTTAAGATCCTTCAAACCGGGGGCAAATTTTTCCCACTCGTCATGGCCGAAATATTGATGCGTCGAGCCGGTGGCGACGATCAAGGTATCGTAGTCCACGACTCCATCCGTCAGAATGACTTGCCGTTTTGCGGTGTCAATACCAACCGCTTCGCCGAGAAGAACTTGCGTATTTTTTTGCTTTCGCAAAACTTGACGCAGCGGACCGGCCACGTTGGCGGGAGAAAGGGAACCTGTCGCCACCTGATACAGTAGGGGCTGAAAAAGATGATAGTTGCAGCGGTCGATCAGCGTCACCTGGACCGGGGCGTTCTTAAGTTTCAATGCGGCAGTGAGACCGCCAAATCCGCCGCCTAGTATCACGACTTTGTGGAGTTCAGCCATCGTTGTGGTGGCTCCGGTGATGTGAAAGGCTGCTTGTAACTATCGTAAAGTGCTTGGCCATCGAGAAAAGCGTCTTTAAAACAGGCTAGCATATGCGCCGCACAATAATTAGATGAAAGAGAAAATCAAAAAGATTGCAACGAATTTGCCGGTCATCGTCGCGGTCAGTTTATTAGCGCGTTTGATATTCGCGGTTGATCAGGCCCGGAAGATGCCTGCGAATCTTGTGGGCCTGGTTCCCTTTCTCAACGAGACTGGGAACATCGCGTTTTCGCTGGCGCAGGGACACGGGTTCAGTTCGCCGTGGTGGCAGGAAACCGGACCGACAGCTTGGCTAACTCCAGTCTATCCGTGGATTGTCTCAGTTGTGTACCAACTCTTTGGAATTCATACGCCGCACGCGTTTTACGCGGTGGTGCTGGTTAATATTCTGTTTTCGGCCGCGGCGTGCGTGCCGATTTATTTGATTGGCAAGAAAGTGGCTGGCTCGGAAGTTGCGGTCGGCGCGGCTTGGCTTTGGGCACTTTTTCCGAACGCGATCCTGATTCCGTACGAATGGGTGTGGGACACGTCGCTCTCCGCTCTGCTGATGGCGACAATTGTGTGGGCCACGCTGCAACTGGCGGAATCGTCGCGAAGGCGTGACTGGCTGCTGTACGGCGCGTTGTGGGGTTGCGCACTGATGACCAATCCTGCGCTGGGCTCGACGCTGCCTATATTGCTGGGATGGGCGGCATATCGCAGAATGCGCGACGTAAACTTAAGTGCGACGCGTCCGCTGGTCGCCCTAGGTATCGCGATTTTGTGCTGCGTTCCCTGGACGGTGCGAAACTACATTGCCTTTCACAAATTCGTTCCGCTGCGCTCGAATTTCCCGTTGGAGTTGTGGCTGGGCAACAACGACAATTTTGACGAAGATTCGCAGATCGTGCCGCCGTCCGACCCAACCCGGGAAGAGATTCGAAGATATATCCGCATGGGCGAGACGGCTTTCATGGCGGAAAAGTGGCGGACCGCCACAACATTTGTGCGCACGCATCCACGTCTGGAAGCCATTTTGTGGGCGCGACGATTCGTTGCCACCTGGACCGGCGCGGAGAGACCGGTGGAAAGTTTTGGAGACGCGGAATCCAACCTGGTCCGCGTGGTTTTGACCGTGAATTCCCTCGTTGCCGTGGGCGCGATCGCGGGCATAGTGGCGCTGATCTGGCGCCGTAGCGCCTACGCTTTTCCGCTAGCCGCAATTCCGCTGATCTATCCGGTGGTCTACTACGCTACACACACTTCACTTCGCTACCGGCACCCCATCGATCCGGTATTACTGATCCTTGTTGCCATCGGACTCGCGAACCTTCTCACTCAGCGGCCAGATACCTCGAACCGAAACATCTAAACTAAAGCATTTATTTTGTTAGACTTACCGAAGCCCAAGCCAATCGCCACGATATTTAGAAAATCTTTACGAATCGCTTACGCGTTCTTGATGCGCGCTACGTAATCTCTTTCGGCAACACGACCCTCGAGATTTCCCGGTCTACATCTGGGCTTCAAATCTTTGTGCGCGCAATTTGAGGGAACGCCTATCTAAGAGAGGGCTGTTGCGGAGTTGTGCCTAGCTAAAAAATAAATCCTAGAACCCAAGATGACACTCAAAGCGAAAGAGGGAATTCAATGAACATGTGGAAATTGCGCATTTTGCGGGCAGCGGTAGTGGTGTGGGCGGTGCTGATGCTTCCATGGGGAGCGCGCGCCCAACAGCCAGTGGTGGCGGATGGTTCGCCCGCTTCCGCGGTAGCTTCGAACTCCAACGGCGATCACAGCACCAATTCTGCATCATCAGATTCGTCGGCGGCGGCGTCCTCTTCGTCGTCGAATCCTACGTTGCCTATCGCCGCCGATTCCAGCGGCGCAAACGCGGGAAGCATAAGTGCTGACGACCAGAGTTCTTCTTCGCAAGTCGCGCAAACGGCCAGCCAACCCAGCACCCCTGACAATAGTGGTCACGTCTTAACAGGCAACTTCTTCCAACGGCTCGCGCAGTTCTATAAACAGGACTGGGCCGGGACAAATCCAAGTGCGCCGGCGGTGGCGAAGCGTGGGCTTCCCGCGCCGTTGGATTCCGGGCCGTTCCCGTCCGCCGATTGGGGATACGGCGGATCGCCCGACATTGGCTCACCCGACAATAACGTGTACCCGCTGATGTCTGCGTTGGGGCTGACCAACAGCCGGACGAAAATCTACGGGTGGGTTGCGGCGAGCATCGATTTCAGCACGTCGAGCCACACCAATTTCCCAGTCTCGTACGACATCTTCCCCAACGAAATTCAGCTCAACCAGGCGGTTATATACGTCGAACGCCTGCCTGACACAGTGCAGAACACACACTTCGACTGGGGATACCACCTCACGGCGTTCTATGGAATTGACTACCGCTTTACGACGGCAAAGGATTACTTCAGCCAACAGCTATTGAAATTCAACCGCCAGTACGGTTTCGATCCGGTTCTCGAATATGTGGACCTGTATTTTCCGGTGAAGGATGGATTGAACATCCGCATCGGCCGGTTTCTCTCGGTCCCCGGCATCGAAGCGCAGCTGGCGCCGAACAATTACAACATGACGCACTCGTTGCTCTACACGATCGATCCCTTCACCGACACGGGCATCTACGCAACGCTGAAGCTGAGCAAACAATGGATCGTGCAGTTCGGAGTATCGGCGGGTCACGACGTGGCCTTGTGGTCAGACGACGCCAAAGCCTCGGGGATCTTCTGCCTGAACTATTCCACGGCGAGCAATAACGACAATTTTTACGGCTGCGCGAATGGCATCAACGATGGCAAGTATGCCTACAACAATCTGCAGGACTATGACTTCACCTGGTATCACAAATTCAACAGCAAATGGCATACCGCAACTGAGGCCTGGTACATGTACGAACGCGACGTGCCGAACGTAGCAGGAAACGTTTCCAACCCGATCACGCCCGAACTGGGAGCGAATGGAGCATTTTGCAAAGCCGGAGTGTTGCGCTGCACCGCCCCGGAATACGCCATCGTCAACTATCTGAATCGAGAGATTAATTCTAAATTCATGATCGGATTCCGATCTGATTTTCTCGACGACAAGAAGGGCCAGCGGACGGGGTTCGCCACAAAATATACGGAAAACACGCTGTATGCCACGAAATACATCGGCAGCACCATCATGCTGCGGCCTGAGATACGCTTCGATCACTCCTGGGATCTGGCGGCATACGACGGCGGAAAGGCCAGAAACCAACTCTTTTTCGGCATGGACTTGATCTACAAGTTCTGAGGCCTCTCGCCAAGCGTGCAAGGCAATGACGAGTATCTTTTCTCGATGCCGAGAAAAGGTACTCAGCGCGGCAGAAGAGTATTACGAAACCCTTATACCTCCTTTATGCCTTCCTGACGAGCGAGCGGCTATCGTCAGATGTTCGACCTTGCCAGTGTTCCGTACGGCGGGTGGAGTGGAAGGAGAGCGAACATGCGTGCTATGGCGTTCGCGGTTAGTTGCCTTTTGGTGTTGGGATTTTATGGTATGTATTCGCACAACTGTACCGAGAGCACAAACGGTTTCAGGGCCTGGAAAAGCGTTTGCGCGAGCATTTATATGCGATGACACCCGAACGTGAGGCCAAGAGTTGCCCTTCGAAAGTGGCCAGGTTGCCAAGAGTGCCCGAGCATATACGCAAGGAAACTTTGATTCACGTGGGTGTGGCGATCGGCGGCTTGGCTGGATTGTTCGCGGAAATCGGATTTCTCAGCCAGATGATTGATTCGTTTCACTAATTTCACAAAAACCTCAGAAGAAAGAGACTCTCGGCGGCGACGGAGACCCTGACATGCAAGACCTGGTGTTTATTCTAGTGACGATTGGATTCTTCGCGTTAGCAATCGCGTATGTACGCGGCTGCGATCGCCTGAAGTCCGGAGAGCGGAAATGATCGGGAACATTCTTCTGCTGGGAGTGTGCGTTTTAGTTCTTGGTTACTTGTTCGCGGCGCTGCTGTGGCCGGAGAGGTTCTAGGGAACATGACGGCGAACGGATGGCTGCAAATTTTTGTTTTTTTGCTGGTGATTTTCCTGCTGACGAAGCCCCTCGGCGTCTTTATGACCGGGGTTTTCGACCGCAAGAGGACATTTCTCGATCCGGTGCTGCGGCCGATCGAGCGACTGCTGTACAAGCTGACCGGAGTAAACGAAACGCACGAAATGCGCTGGACCGAGTACGCGTTCGCGATGCTTTGCTTCAGCGTGATTCCTATGCTGGTGCTGTACGCGATGGAACGGCTGCAACAGTGGCTGCCGTGGAATCCACAGAAATTGGGCGCCGTGGCCACGGATCTGGCGTTCAACACGGCGGCGTCATTCACGACCAACACCAACTGGCAGGCGTACACGCCGGAAGTAACGATGAGCTACTTCACGCAGATGGCGGGGCTGGCCTATCACAACTTCACGTCAGCGGCGACGGGGATTGCGCTGGCGGTGGCGGTGATTCGCGGGATTGCCCGGCGCGAGCAGGAGACCATCGGAAATTTCTGGGTGGATGTGACGCGCACGCTGCTGTGGATCCTGCTGCCAGTGTGCTTGGTAATCTCGATGATATTCGTGTCACAGGGCATGATTCAAAACCTGAAGCCTTACGTGACCACCGAAATAGTGGACTCCCAGACGGTGCAAACGACTGGCACGGATGGCAAAACGACGACCCAGGTGGTGAAGGAGCAAGTAATTCCGCAGGGGCCGGTCGCCTCGCAAGAGGCGATCAAAATCTTCGGTACAAATGGCGGAGGATTTTTCTACGCAAATAGCGCGCACCCTTACGAGAATCCAACTCCTCTGACAAATTTCTTACAGGTCTTGCTGATTTTCGCGATTCCCGCCGGATTGACCTACACCCTGGGACGCATGACCGGATCGCAGAAACACGGATGGGCGGTGTGGGGCGCGATGGCCGCGCTGTTCGTGGCGGGCGTTGTAGGCGCATATGCGGCGGAAGCGCGAGGAAATCCGTTGCTGCACGGTGTGGACCAAAAAGCGAGCGCGCAACAGTCCGGCGGGAACATGGAGGGCAAGGAGACGCGGTTTGGAATCGCTGATTCGGCGCTGTTCGCGACGGTGACGACCGACGCCAGCTGCGGCGCAGTGAATTCCATGCATGATTCGTTCACGCCCCTGGGCGGAATGATTCCCCTCGTCAACATCATGCTGGGCGAAGTGGTGTTTGGCGGAGTGGGGTCAGGATTGTACGGAATGATTGTCTTCGTGATTCTTGCGGTGTTCATCGCGGGTTTGATGGTGGGGCGCACGCCGGAGTACCTAGGCAAAAAAATCGAAGCGTACGACGTGAAGATGGCGATGCTCTCCGTACTGATTTTCCCGCTGGTGATTCTGGTGTTCACGGCAGTTTCGGTGGTGTCGAGCAAATTCGGAACGCCTTCGATTTCAAACCCCGGCCCTCACGGCTTGTCACAGATTCTGTATGCGTACACCTCGGGAACCGGAAATAACGGATCGGCTTTCGGCGGGTTCAACGGGAACACGCTCTGGTACAACACGACGATTGGATTTGCCACGCTTTTTGGGCGTTTTTTCGCGGTAATTCCGATCCTGGCGATCGCCGGCAGCCTGGCGCGCAAGAAATTCGTTCCGGAATCCGCCGGGACCTTTCCGGTTACGACGCCACTGTTTAGTTCCCTGCTGGTCTCGGTCGTCCTGATTGTCAGTGCGTTGACGTTTTTCCCGGCGCTGAGCTTGGGAGCAATTCTGGAGCATCTGCTGATGCATGCCGGAAAGGTGTTTTAAGAATTTATGACTAATCCTACGAAGAGCGGTAGCCGCGAAAAGTCACGTTGGGGACAGGATATCGTTGTCCCGGCGCTTTGGGCATCATTCGTCAAGCTCAGCCCGCGAACGTTGATGAAGAACCCAGTAATGTTTGTGGTGGAGGTGGGGGCCGTACTGACTTCCGTGGACCTGGTGCGCGGACTCCTTCAACATTCGAGCGGGTTTGGGTTCTCGCTGCAAATTACTGTATGGCTGTGGTTCACCGTCCTGTTCGCTAATTTTGCCGAGGCCATGGCGGAGGGCCGCGGCAAGGCTCAGGCCGAGGCACTCCGCCGGGCGCGCTCAGAGACCATCGCGCGACGGGTGCGCACGGACGGCAAGATCGAGTCGGTCCCGGGATCGAAACTCCGTGTCGGCGATTACGTGATGGTCGCAGCGACGGAATTTATTCCGGGCGATGGCGAAGTGATCGAAGGTGTGGCCTCGGTGGATGAATCGGCAATCACTGGAGAATCCGCGCCGGTGATTCGTGAATCGGGCGGAGACCGTTCCGCGGTGACCGGCGGCACACGCGTATTGTCGGATGAGATTAAGGTAAAAATTACTTCGAATCCGGGAGAAACATTTCTGGACCGGATGATCAAGCTGGTGGAAGGCGCGTCTCGACAGAAAACGCCCAACGAAATTGCACTGAACATTTTACTGGCCGGGCTGACCATAATTTTTCTGCTGGCAGTGGCTTCCTTGCAGCCCATGGCAATTTATTCCGGCGCGCCGCAATCCGTGTTCGTGCTGGTGGCTTTGCTGGTGTGTTTGATCCCCACGACGATTGGCGGATTGCTATCGGCGATTGGAATCGCCGGAATGGACCGCGTGCTGCAGAAGAATGTGCTGGCGATGTCCGGGCGCGCGGTGGAAGCGGCGGGCGACGTGGATACGCTGCTACTCGATAAAACTGGGACGATTACCCTGGGCAACCGGCACGCGACCGAGTTTATTACCGCTCCAGGAGTGACTGATGCCGAGTTGGCGGATGCGGCGCAGCTTGCTTCTCTGGCGGACGAAACCCCGGAAGGGCGTTCGATTGTGGTGCTGGCCAAGGAAAAGTACGGGCTGCGTGGGCGCGAACTCGCTGCCTCGGCGGCGACGTTCATACCGTTCTCGGCAACGACGCGCATGTCTGGCGTGGATATGGACGGGCGCAAAGTCCGCAAGGGCGCGCCAGACGCAATTATCAAATACGTGAAGGACGCGGGCGGGGCGATCCCGCCGGAAATCAAGGAAGCGGTCGAACGAGTGGCGAATTCTGGCGCTACTCCCCTGCTCGTCTCTGAAGACAATCGTGTTCTTGGAATCGTGCACTTGAAGGACATCGTGAAGGGCGGCATGCGCGAACGTTTCGAGCATCTGCGCGCGATGGGAATTCGTACGGTGATGATCACTGGAGATAACCCGCTGACAGCGGCGGCGATTGCACGCGAAGCGGGCGTGGACGATTTCCTGGCTGAAGCGCGGCCAGAGGATAAATTGGCCCTGATTCGCAGCGAGCAGGCCAAGGGTAAGTTAGTCGCAATGACGGGCGACGGTACGAACGATGCGCCTGCCTTGGCCCAGGCGGATGTTGGCGTGGCAATGAATGGTGGCACGCAAGCCGCAAAAGAGGCGGGAAACATGGTGGATCTGGACTCGAATCCCACCAAGCTGATCGAGATTGTCGAAATCGGGAAGCAGCTACTGATCACGCGGGGCGCGTTAACTACATTTTCAGTGGCCAATGACGTGGCGAAATATTTCGCGATCATCCCGGCCATGTTCGCGGTGGCGCTGCCGCAATTGGGCGTTTTGAATGTAATGAATTTGAAGACGCCGGAATCGGCAATTCTTTCCGCGGTAATCTTCAACGCGCTGATTATTATCGCCCTGGTGCCGCTCGCTTTGCGCGGCGTGAAATACCGGCCCGTGGGAGCAGAGGCATTGTTGCGGCGAAATTTGCTGGTCTACGGACTTGGCGGAATTATCGCGCCATTCATCGGAATCAAAATGATTGACGTGATTATCACGCACATTGGATTGGCGTAGGGACCCGACTATGAAACGTAATCTGATGATTGCAATCTGGATGACGATCGCGACGACCGCACTATTCGGAATCATTTATCCGCTGGTGGTGACCGAATTAGCGCAATGGATTTTCCCGCGGCAAGCGAACGGAGAATTGATCAGCTCCGGCGGGACGCTGCAGGGTTCGAGCTTGATCGGCCAGCCGTTCAGCTCGCCTGGATATTTTCATTCGCGGCCATCGGCGGCGGGCGTGGCAGGTTATGACCCCGACGCGGCCAGCGGCGGCGCATCGAATCTGGGGCCGACCAATTCCGCGCTGATTACGCGGGTAAAGACCGACGTGGAACATGCTCAGGCAGAAAATCCCGGAGTAGCGATCCCGGCAGACATGGTTACGACGTCGGGATCCGGCCTCGATCCGCATATTTCTCCGGCGTCGGCGGATTTTCAGGTGCCGCGCGTCGCGAAAGAACGCGGGATGACTGAGGCTGAGGTGCGGCTCGTGGTGCAACGACACACCGAAGGCCGTCAGCTTGGATTTCTGGGCGAGCCGCGCGTCAATGTACTGGAACTGAATCTGGAATTGAACGACCTGCACCCGTTGAAATAGACCCGCAGGTTTGGTGATTGACTTAATGACAATTCCGCCAGTCGTCGAAAGTAATCTTCGACCGCAAATCCTCGCGACAACCATTTGAAGCATCACCGATTCCGTTGACAGTCTTGCGGGACCTCATCAGAATAGCGGCGCATCATCATGCCGGAGTTCGATGGAATGGAACGGTCGGCGAACCTACGCTCGTGGTAACGAGGGAATACGAATGATTCGACGCATCACACTTTCCGGACTGACATTTGTCTTTATGTTCTTTCCTTTGGGAGTAAGGGCACAAACTGAAGTTGCGAACCGCGCAACAATTGAGTTTGAGGCTGCGGGAGGCGGTTGTCTGACTGGCGCGACGACGGACGATACTCAGGGCCACGGGTTCGACCTAGCGAACCTGGATCGCTCCGTGAATCCCTGCGACGATTTTTTCAAATTTGCGGGCGGCGGCTGGGTGAAGAGCCATCCCATTCCGGCGGCCTATCCACGCTGGGGTACGTTCGATCAGCTTCGGGACAACAATGAGGAGGTCCTGCACCAAATTCTCGAAAAAGCCGCGGCAGACAAAAGCGCTGCTCCGGGATCGAATCTACAAAAGATTGGCGATTTCTACGCGACCTGCATGAATGAATCCGCGATTGAAGCCTCCGGCGCGAAACCCCTCGATGCCGAATTCCAGCGCATCGCGGATTTGAAGAATAGCTCCGACTTCCAGGCGGAGGTTGGCCGCTTGCAGCGAGCAGGAGTTCCGGTGCTGTTCCGTTTTGGCTCCGCGCAGGATTACAGGGACAGCACGCAGGTCATTGCCGACGCGCGCCAAGGCGGCCTCGGCTTGCCGGATCGCGATTACTACACCAAGGACGACGAAAAATCGCAGAAGCTCCGCGCCGGATATGTGCAGCACGTGACGAACATGTTCAAGCTTCTTGGCGACGGCGATACGACCGCCGCGGTTGAAGCCAAAACCGTGATGGATATTGAGACACGGCTGGCGAAAGCTTCGATGACCCGGGTGCAAACGCGCGACCCGGACGCTACCTATCACAAGACGCAGGTCGCGGATCTGGCCGCGATGACGCCCCACTTTGCATGGGCTTCGTTCATTGATGAAGTTGGATCGCCGCGCGTTTCAGCGATCAATGTGGCGCAGCCCGACTTTTTCAAGGAAATGGACGCCGCGATTGGTTCCGTCCCGCTTGCGGATTGGAAAACCTATCTGCGCTGGCACGTCATTCACAACGCGGCCCCTTCGCTCTCTTCCAAATTCGTGGACGAGAATTTCAATTTCTACGGGCGGACGCTTCAAGGAACAACCGAGCTGCTTCCCCGCTGGCGGCGCTGTGTGCAATTCACCGACCAGCAGCTTGGTGAAGCTCTCGGCCAATTCTACGTCCAGCGCGCTTTTCCGCCGGAAGCAAAAGCCAAGGCCCAGGCCATGGTCAGGAACCTGATGGCGGCTCTGCGAGACGACCTCGCCACACTGGATTGGATGAGCCCGGAAACGCGAAAGCAGGCCATTGTGAAGCTTGACGCCATCCAGATCAAAATCGGTTACCCAGACAAATGGCGCGACTATTCTTCATACGTGGTGGACCGCGATCACTACCTCGAAAACGTCCGGCGCGGCAGAACCTTCGCGGAAGCATACGACATCGCGAAGATCGGCAAGCCTGTGGACCGAACCGAGTGGGGCATGACGCCTCCGACCGTGAATGCGTATTACAGTCCTTCGATGAACGAGATCGTGTTTCCGGCGGGAATCCTGCAGCCGCCATTTTACGATCCGAATCGCGACGAGGCGATGAACTATGGAGGCATTGGCGCGGTCATCGGCCACGAAATGACGCACGGTTTCGACGACGAGGGCGCCAAATTTGACGCGCAGGGAAACTTGAAAAACTGGTGGACGCCGGAGGATCTGAAGAATTTCAAGGCGCGCGGCGATTGCATTGAAAAGCAATTCGACAGCTTCGAAGTGGAGCCCGGACTGCACGAAAACGGCAAGCTGGTGGAAGGCGAAAGTATCGCCGATCTGGGCGGTTTGACGATCGCGCATGCCGCCCTTGAAAAATCGCTGGAAGGAAAGCCCACACCGCCGGCGATTGATGGTTTTACGCCAGACCAACGATTCTTTCTGGCGTTCGCGCAAATCTGGGCGGGAAGTTTCCGGCCGGAATACGGCCGCATGATCGTGGCAACCAACCCGCATCCGTTGAATAACTTCAGAGCGAACGGGCCGGTGTCGAATATGCCCTCATTCGCGAAGGCCTGGGGTTGCAAGCCCGATTCGCCGATGGTGCGTCCGGAGGCGCTGCGTTGCCGAATCTGGTGAACCGAGCCGGCAACGCCTAGGATTTTTCTTCACGCCGGTCGCTGCATGAACCGGAGATGAAACCATCTCCAGTCCTCTCTGGCATCGTCGCGTTCACGGCGTGACACGGTGGGTGGTGTAGACCACATTTTCCCAATAGATCCGAAACCCGTGCGCCCTTCCAAAAGGCGCTAAACCTCCCAAATCGAGCTACTTGCGGACGATGTCGCGAAGCTGAAGCATCGGTGCCTGGAGTGCGAGGCAGACGAGTGAGAATTGGCATCGGGGAGGTTTACGTATGCACGAAACAAACGCCTACACAACAAATCGCGGAGGAAGGACAGTTCCGGCGCTGCTGGTTGCTCTAGGCTTAATTGTTGGAGGCTGGCTGCTGGGAACGGAAATCAAAGAGACGCGACTGGGCGACCGTTACGTGGCGGTGAAGGGCCTCGCGGAACGCAACGTGAAATCCGACCTGGCGATCTGGCCTCTGGGGTACAAGGAGGCTGGGGACGACCTGACCGCGCTGTACGCGAAGAGCGAGGGTGACAAGAAGGCAATTTTACAGTTCCTCGACAAGCAAGGCGTTCAACCGAATGAAATCGAGTTGGGTGTGGTGCAGGTAATCGATACGCAGGCAAATGAGTACGGCGGGGCGCGGGCACCGAGGCGCTACATCGTGCAGCAGCAAATCACGGCACGCACCACCCGAGTGGATCAAATCGCGGCGGCGTCGCAGAAAACCATGGAATTGTTGCAGCAAGGAATCGTGCTGAACAATGCTCAGGGCCAGGGTTTAATTTACAAATTTACCGGGTTGAATTCGATTAAGCCGGACATGATCACCGAGGCGACCCAAAATGCGCGTGCTTCCGCTGATCGCTTTGCCTCAGATTCAGGCAGCAAAGTCGGAGCGATACGACAGGCAAATCAGGGAGTTTTTTCCATATTGGCGGCCAATTCAGGAAGCACGAACGAAGATCAACCCGGCGTAGAAATTTTGAGCTCCGACAGCAGCCTGATGAAGACGGTACGCGTGGTGAGTTCCGTTCAGTATTACCTTGAAAAATAATTCGTGACCGCTTAGGGATCAACGAGGCTGATTTACTTAGTGGGACGGGGGCTCCGCGGTTTAATAGCGGGCGCTTCGAAACGGTAGCCGATCCAGGGTTCGGTGTGGATGTAGCGGGGATGTTGCGGGTCCGGCTCGATTTTCTTGCGTAGCTGATTGATGAAGACCCGGAGATATTCGGTTTCTTCACCGTAATCAGGACCCCACACGGCCTGCAACAGGCGGCGGTGGGCTTGCGATTTTCCGGCGTTGACCACCAGTTGGCGCAGCAGTTCAAATTCCTTAGGCGTGAGTTTTACGGGATTGCCTTTCACAGCCACGGCGCGCTTTTCGAAATCGATCGAGAGGTCGTCGCTGACGAAAGCGGGTGGCGCGTCGCCAGGCGCGGCGCGTCGCAACGCCGCACGGATGCGGGCCAGTAGTTCTTCGACACCAAAAGGCTTGACCACATAATCGTCCGCACCAGCGTCCAGAGCTTGGACTTTGTCACGCTCGGTATTGCGCACGGTGAGCATGATGATGGGAACGTCGCTCGAAGCGCGAATTTCGCGGCAGGTTTCGAGGCCGGAGATGCCGGGCAAGTTCACGTCGAGAATGATCAGGTCGGCGCGTTCATTGCGAATGCGATCGAGGGCTTCTTCACCGCTCTTTGCTTCGACGACGGTGTATCCCTGGGAGGTAAGGGTAGTGCGCATCACCCGACGAATTTGCGGCTCGTCATCCACGATGAGAATGGTTTGGTCAGGCATTAGTTTCCGGGGCGTCCGCGATCGACGGGAAGTGTGAAAGAAAATACCGAACCCTGGCCGCGCTGGCTGGTGAGACTCAGCGAGCCGCCATGCGCCTGAATGATGGCTTTGGCGATGGGCAGTCCCATGCCGGTTCCCTGCACCAGATAGCGCTGGTCCTTGCCGCGATAGAATTTTTCGAAAATCAGGCTTTGTTCCAGTTCGTCAATTCCGGCGCCACGATCCGCGACACTGGTCACCACGAAATCCGGAGTCGCCTCAGCCGTAACGGTAATCGGCTGGTTGGGCGGCGAATACTGGTTGGCGTTTTCAAGAAGATGGACCAGAGCCTCGCGCGCGCGGCCGAGATCCATGCGAACATGCGGAAGGCCGGGTGCGACGTTGATGCGAACTTCGCGGCAGCCGAGCGACAATTTGCACTGGGATAAAGCTGCGTTGATGACATCTTCGATTGGCCGGCTTTCAATGCGTAACTCGACTTCGCCGGCATCCAGACGTGCCATTTCTCCCGCTTCACCAACCAGCCGATTGAGACGATCCGATTCTTCGTTAATGATGGTGAGCATTTCCTGACGCTGGCGATCGGTGAGGCTTTGGTTCGAGAGCAAATTAGTAACCGAGGCCTTAATCGAAGTGAGCGGTGTGCGCAAGGCGTGAGTGACGGAATCGAGGAGGGCCGTTCGCAGACGTTCGCTTTCGCGCGCAGCTTCGGTAAGGCCGAGCTGCTCGATGGCGCGGGCGCGCTCTATGGCGACGGCAACCAGCGTCCCAACGGCCTCGAGAGTTTGACGCGAAAGTATGGTGCCCGAAATTCCGAGACTGCCAATAGGTCGCAGACCCAGACGGAGCGGAACAAAACAGAGACTATTGGGAACGTCAATGAGCGGCTCTTCACGCATGACAATGGTCTTTAATGTTTCGAGATCGAGTTTCGGAATTACCGGGCCGGAGCGGTAGATTTTTTGCTTTTCGGCCAGCAGCAGTGCGGCGGCGCCAACTTCGAAAATATCAACGATCTGGGAGGGAATGCGGTTCAGCAGCTGTATGACGTTGCCAGATTCGAGTAGACCCTGGCTGAAGGCATACAACTTTTCAATTTCGCGCCGGCGGGCCGAGGCGTCTTCGGCCTTCTGCCGGGCGCGCGACGAAAGGTGACTCGCCAGAACCGAAACAACCAGAAAGGCGAAGAGTGCGACCCAGTTTTGAGGATCGGCAACCGTGAACCGGCCGATCGGCGGCAGAAAATTATAATTAAAGGCTAGCATCGCAATAACGGACATGAAAACCGCGACGGCGATGCCCCAAACCGTGGAAACAGCTAGAATAGCAAGTAGAAACGTTAGCGCGACGGTCGTGGGATTTACCGGAAGGACGTGCCGGTAAAACATCGAGATTCCCATCACGATAACGAAAGCCACCGCAAAACGGGCGAATCGCATCGAGGGGGAAGTTCGCACGTTGTTATTCTATCGTAGCTTTCGCAGAGTGCTTTAAAGAGAATGAACCGACAATGAAGACTCCCGAACAATGGCTAGCGGAATCAAAGCCAGCCGAAAAAACAAAAGGTACGTTGAAGCTATTTCTGGGGTACGCGCCGGGCGTGGGCAAGACCTTCGGCATGCTGAGCGAAGCGATCCGGCGTCACAGTCGAGGACAGGACGTAGTGATCGGAATCGTCGAAACCCATGGCCGCAAAGGAATCGCCGAGCTTTCGTCGCAATTGGAAACGATTCCCCGCCGCATGATTGATTACAAGGGAACGCTATTCGCGGAAATGGACCTGGACGCGATTCTAGAGCGCCGGCCAGCCGTGGTGCTGGTGGATGAATTGGCGCATACCAATATTCCCGGGAGCAAAAACCGCAAACGTTACGAAGACGTACTGAAAATTCTGGAAGAGAACATCGACGTCATTTCTACCGTAAACATTCAGCATATCGAGAGTATCGCACCGACAGTGCGCGCCATTACCGGCGTGCCGGTCCGCGAAACCGTGCCGGATTGGGTGCTGCAGGTATCGGACGAAACAGTGATGGTTGACCTGACGCCCGAAGCTTTGCAGAATCGCATGCGTCGCGGAGACGTCTACGGCAAAGAAAAAATCGAGCAAGCGCTGAAGAATTTCTTCCGGCGCGGCAATTTGATCGCGTTGCGCGAACTGGCCTTGCGACAGGTTGCGGAGCAGGTGGATCGCAGCCTCGAATCGTATATGGAGGAGAAAGACATCCAGGAAAGCTGGGGCGTTCGCGAGAGAATCGCGGTGTGTATCAGCGCCAATCCAAAGGCTCAATACCTGGTGGCACGCGCCGCGCGTATGGCTCGACGGATGGATGCGGAATTATTCGCGCTACATGTGGATCTTGATGGCGATACGGACGAAGACGAAGAGAAAGCGCTGATCGCGAACCTGCAATTCGCGGAAAACCTGGGCGCGAAGCCGGTCCGGTTGAAAGGAGAGAGTATCGCAGTGGCTTCCGCACATTTTGTGAGAGAAAAGCACATCACCCAGGTAATTTTTGGGCGGTCGCCAACGGAAGGCTGGAAGAAATTATTGTACATGAACGGTATCAATCGCTTTCTGAGCGAAGCGCCCGCGGTGGATGTGCACATCGTGACCCAAGAGCCGGAATGAGCCGGCTCTGAATCAGTGAGAAGCGCCCGCCAATACCGGACCAACTCCAACCTTTGGCGAAATCATGCGGACGAGTTGACGGTTGGCGACGTCCGCAGGAAAATTGCGCAGACGTTCGAGTAACCCGGGGGTGACTTCCTGCCCACGCGCGACGAGCAGCATGCCGCTCGGAGACTTGAGATCCTCTCCAAAAACCATGCCGATCGCCAGCTCCCGAATCTGAAGCTCCACCATCCGAACATCCTGGGAATCACCGCGCAATTTAGCAAGAGCTTCGAGTATGACCGGGTCGTAGGATCCGGCTCGGCCGCGCAATACTGCGAACGGGGCGGTAGCGCGATTTTCGCCCGACTCAAGAGAATCGAAATCGAGCGCTATTTTCAGGGCTCGTGCTCCCCATGGAAGCTCGGAACTCGACGATGGCCCGGAACCGTTGGTGCGATCTGCGAAAACGCGAGGATAGAGACGCAGAATTTCGCGCACTGGCTCGATTCGTGGGATGTTCGCGAGGCACTTGTCAATGAAGGCCGGCATGCGTTCGACCATTTCCTGCTCGGCGGCGCTCATGATTTGAGATCTGTATAATTTTTCGAGTGTGGCCGGAGGGAGAGTGACGCAGCCGATCTGCGAAAGCATGGCTGCGACCTCGACGGGCCATTTTTCGCGGATTTCGAAGTGCGCCATGAGCTGCTCGAGCGAATGCCTCACCCGGGTGGCGCGGCCAAACGCCACGGGATTCGCAAGCGAAAGAATATCAATCAGCGCTTTGATGCTGCCACGCAGAGTCTGTTCGAGCAGAATTTTCTCGGAGAGAATTAAACGATATTGTTCCATGCACGCGCCAAGCGCCTTAAGCAGCACAGCGGTGGCGCAGGGCTTGGTAAGAAATCGAAAAATGTTGCCTTCGTTGACGGCGGCGATGGCCGATTCCATATCCGCCTGGCCCGTTAACAAAACGCGAATGGTACCGGGAGCCAGCGCCCGAATGTGCGACAGAAATGTAACGCCGTCCATCTGCGGCATGCGTTGATCGGAGATCACGACGGCGTACGGTTCGACAGTTTTCAGGCGCTCCAGAGCGATAGTGCCTGAAGTAGTAGTCTCGACTTTATAGTGCCCGCGCAAGGTGCGAGCGAGGCCATCGAGCAGATTAGAGTCATCGTCAACACAAAGAACGCGAGGAATCTCTTCGGGGGGCATTCTATGCTCCCTGCATTTGTGGCAACGGAGCTTCCGCAAGCAAACGCCAGTCATCGAGTTTATTGGCGACCCCGAGCTTTTTCACAATTTCCTCATTCAAAGCAGCGCAGGCAGACGCATCTCCGGAAGCATTCTGCGCTTCCCGTTCGTTCGCGATACAGTTTGCGAAGTAAAGGCTGGAAATCAGATCGAGTTTTTCGAACGGGACACGCTCAGGATGGTGATGGTGCGCCACGGCCTCAACGATCAAATGTGGGATTCCCCACATAGCGAGGAGATACGCACCGACTTCGGCGTGGGAGACTCCAATCAAGCCTTCTTCAGCCACATAGAGAGGGCAACGTTCCTCGCGCGCACCCTTAATCGCGCGAGCGAGGTGCTCAGGGGCTGTTTCCGCCAGAACCAACTTGCCTACGTCGTGGAGCAACCCAGCAAACAATCCCATGCCGGGCATGATGTTGTCGCCGCCGATTTTGGCGGTGAGGCGCGATACGAGAAGTGAATGCGCGTTTACCGCGTCCATCGAAAAACCGGGGACCGGCTTGGAGGGATGGAAAACCCTGAAAATCTCCACGGAAAGAACCAAGCTCTGCAGAACGTTCATGCCCAGGCAGCTGATGGCGGTGCGAATGTCCGTAACATTGCGGACGACGCCGAAGAAGGCCGAGTTCACCAGTTGCAAGATCTTGGCGCACATGGCCGGATCGCGTTCGACGATTTCGGTCACGCGAGCGATAGAGGTGTTCAGGTCGTTGAAAGCGTCATGCATTTCGGTGAACGTTTGAGACATCGAAGGCAGCTGTTCGACCGAGCCAACGAGACTCGCCAGCATTTTGCTGTTCAAAACTTCGTTGAGGCTGGTGGCGCGTTCGATGGCGAGTCGCAGTGCATCCTGATCGCAAGGCTTGACCAGAAACTGGTGCGCGACCGGGACGGCATTAAACGCAGCGGCTTGTTCCGAGTATCCGGAGAGGATAATTCGCAGAGTACTGGGATATTTGTCGCGGACAATCTTCAATAGCGCGGCGCCGTCCATGCCGGGCATACGCATGTCGGAGATGACGACGTCGAACGAAGCCGCTTCGAGCATGCTGAGTGCCGCGGCAGCCCCGGGAGCGAACGCCATGTCCCAGCGATGACGCTGGGGACGAAGCATGCGCTGCAGGCCTTCAAGAATTTTCAGCTCATCGTCAACGAATAGGATTCGCTTCACGCTGGCACCGCCTCTCGAGTAACCGGAATGCCGCTAATGGGCAGGCGGACGAAAAACGTAGTCCCCTTCCCCATTTGCGTTTCAAACGTCAAGGTGCCGCCGTGCTTATCCACGACGACGGCACGCGCCAAGGCAAGCCCCTGACCGGTGCCCTTGCCCACTTCTTTGGTGGTGAAAAAAGGATCGAAAACTTTGCCGCGGACAGCTTCGGGAATTCCAGTGCCTGAATCCTGGATAGAGACGGTTACGAATTCATCGTCGCAAGTGGTGCGTAGCGTAATCAGCCCCTTCTCGCCGTTAGGTCCTGCGGCTTCGGCAATTGCGTGCGCGGCGTTCACTAGCAGATTCAGAAAAACCTGGTTTAAGTCGCCGAGATGACAGATCACCGGCGGAAGAGGACCAAAATCGGTTTGCACATCGGCGACGTATTTGACTTCGTTGCGAGCGACGATCAGCGTGCTTTCAAGAGCTTTGTTCAGGTCGGCCGCAGTTTTTTCCGCGCTGCGATCCACGTGGGAAAACTCCTTCATGGCGCGAACGATAGTGGCCACGCGGTTTACACCGTCCAGCGCCTGCTCCATGGCTTTGGGTATTTCAACGCGTAGGTAACTCCATTCAATTTTTTGGCGAATGGCATCGAGTTCCCTGATCGGTCCGGGATTCGGCGAGCCTTTGGCCGCTTCGTCATAGATTTGCTCGTATTTCGCGATCATTTCGAGCGTGTCGCGAAATGAGTCCTGCAAGAAACGAGTGTTGTCCCCGATAAACTGAATCGGAGTGTTGATTTCGTGCGCGATTCCGGCTGCGAGCCTGCCGACGGCCTCGAGTTTCTGCCCGTGACGCAGCTCGACTTCCATCTGTCGCTTGTCCGAGATATCGGTAAAGCTGATTACCGCGCCGTTGATGCTGTTGTTCTTGAATACGGGTCGCGCGGAATAGTCCACCGCGAAATGGGAGCCGTCCAGCCTCCAGAAATAATCCTGATCGGAACGGTGGTTTTCGCCGGTTACCATCAGGCGCGCAACGGGACATTCCGATTCCGCATAGGCGCTTCCGTCCGGGCGAGTGTGATGAAAAAGCGTGTGAGCATTCTTCCCCAGCACCTGCTCGAGATTGCAGCCCAGGATCCGTGCCGCGGATTTGTTCATGAAGGTGATGTTGGCGTGACGGTCCAGACCGTAAATGCCTTCCGACATGGAATCGAGAATGATAAGACGTTCGGCTCCGAGACTTTCGCGATCCTCCTCTGCGGATTTTCTGGCCATGAACTGACCCAACTGTCCCGCGACGCTGGTCAGCAGTTTGATGAAGTCTTCATCCCGGCTCGTGGCCCCCGGGCCAAATAGCGCCAACACGCCCAGCGTGCCGGTACCTACGTTAAGGGGCAGCGCCACGGCCGCTTCGATGACCGCTGATTGATCGGCACCATTCGGATGCTCGGGTAGCCACGCGGGGGAAGACGATGCCCAGACTGTTCCCAGCAGACCTTGGCCACGCGACGCCGTGCGAGATACTGAACAATCGGTCTCCGACAGTGAATCCGGAGGTGCGGGCCAACAATCGACGAGCACCAAACGATCTTGGACGGCGTCGGTTTTCCATACTTCTCCGCTATCGCATTTTGCAAAGTCACACAACGCGCCCAGGATGCCGCTTGCAGCGTTCCGCAGCGTGGCAGATTCAGCCAGCATACGCGAAACGGAAAATTGCAATGCAGTTCGCTGGCGGGCCATGTGCCGCTCGATGGCGTAGAGGATAACGCGTTCAAAAGCTGCGGTATTCATACGGCTACTAACGGTGTAATCCTCGGCTCCGGCGCGAACCGCCTCGAAAGCTTGGGCTTCGTCGTAGGCACTGCTGACGATGACGACCGGGGCGCTGGTCGCAGCCAGAATGAGGCGCCGGAGGCTGGGAATACCCCGGCAGCCCGGAACGGCCAAATCGAGGAGAAATACGTCGAATGGAGCGGTGGCGAGACTCGTTAGAGCCTCGTCAAAAGTGCGTACCGTCACAATCTCAAAGCGGGAGGCACGGATGTCCGAGAGTTTCTGCCGGACGTCGGCTTCGACCACGGTGTCCGCAATAATGAAAAGAACTCTGAAAATCCTGGGATTCATGGAGGGTTTCGGTGATGACAGACCTCACCTAATAGACCAATCGTCCATTGGGAGGCGAAGGTTTAGCGGAAAACATAGAGATTTCAGGGACTCGAGGTTAGCGGGGACGAGGGTCGATGAGGTGGAATCGGGAAGTGCGGACGTGCGGCGACTTGCAGGGCAAAAGAGACTTACGATTCGTCGGAAGGAACATCAAAATTTACTAATTCAGCTTTGAAACCGCGCGTCCGGATCGCGCCGTAGGCTATGCCAACGATCATCCAGACGGCGCCGAGCTTGAGCGCAGGACCGCTGAGATGGATCCAAATGAAAGCGCAGATCAGGAAGCCAAACAAAGGCGAAAGAAGATTCAGGATATTGCGTTTTTCGGCGCGGACGTAGTAGCGGACCAGTGCGGCGACGTTGACGCCCATGAAGGCCAGCAGGGCGCCGAAGTTGAGCAGGTCCGCGCCTTGATCGTAAGTGATGATGAAGGAGCCTGCGAGCGCGATGACGCCGACGAAGATGACGTTGTTGCGGGGAACGCGGCTTTTGGGATCGACCGCGCCAAAGAACTTTTTGGGAATCCCGTTGCTGCGGCCCATGCCGTACAGCAAACGCGCGGCACCGAGCTGCGAGCCCATGCCGGAGCCGATATTAGCGATCAAGATGGTGAAATTGATCAGCTGAAACAGAAAGTAGCCGCCGGCGGTCTGGGCGACGAGGGGAAAAGCGGAGGTGATTTTATCCTCCGCGAAGGGCTGGTCTTGCCAGACGAGCTGCGCGGCGTAGACTTCAAGCGAGGCCAGCACGCCGGTGATGAGGCAGACCAGCACGGTAGCGAGCATGATGTTGCGGCGCGGATTTTCGACTTCCTCGGAAAAGGTGGAGATGGCGTCAAAGCCGATGTAGGTGAGCACCGCGACCGAGGTGCCGTGGAAAACGCTTTTGAAACTGAAGGTGGCGGGATTGTAGAACGGATGGGTGAAAAATCCGGCACCGTATTCGTGCATGTTCCAGAGGAACCGGACCACGAAGACGAAAAAAATCACGACGACGATGCTCATGCCCGCCGCCATCACTTCGTTGATGCGAGCGGAAGTCTTGATGCCGCGTATGTTGAGGAGCGTGAAGGCTCCGGCGTAGAAAATCACCAGCGTCCAGTACGGAAGGAACGGAAGAATATTCTGGGTCAGCTGGCTGCAGATGATGGTGCAGATCAGCGGGTTGAGGATGTAGTCCATCACGATGGCCCAGCCGGTGATGTAGCCGAGCGCGGGTTTCAATTCCTGGCCGACGTAAGTGTAGGCCGAACCGGCGGAAGGATAGGCGCGGGCCATTTTGCCGTAGCTGATCGCGGTGAAGAGCATGGCGACCATGGCGATCAGAATGGTGGTGACCACGTGGCCGCGAGCGTCGTTGCTGATGACGCCGTAAATGCCCATGGGGGCGATAGGCTGAATGATGACGATGCCGATGATGATGAGGTCGAAGAGGCCGAGGACGCGGCGCAATTTTACGGGAGCGCCGGTTGGCGGATTGCCGGGACTGCTCATTCGGTGACGACGGCCTTGGTAAGATTTCGCGGGGAGTCGACGTTGTGGCCGTTCAAGATGGCGAAATGATACGCGAAAAGCTGGAGCGGCACGACTTCCAAGATGGGCAGGAGCAGCTCGGGCGCGGGTGGGACGAAGATTACGTGGCTGGCTACCTTGGCAATTTCTTTGTCGCCTACGGTGGCGATGGCGATTGTTTTGCCGCCGGTGTTTTTGATGTGCTCGATGACTGCGAGGGTCTTGTGATAGCGCAGCATGGAATCGGGGTCGGACATATCGCGCGTGGCCAACACGATGATTGGAAGCTTCTCATCAACGAGGGCGTTCGGGCCGTGGCGCAATTCGCCCGCAGGTAGCCCTTCGGTTTGGACGTAGGAAATTTCCTTCAGCTTCAGCGCGCCTTCACGGGCGATCGCGTAGTGCACGCCGCGGCCGAGAAATAAGAATGCGCGCGCCTTTTGAAATTCGCGAGCACATTCCGCTGCTTGCGAATCCCACTGTGGCAAGGATTTTTCGATAGCCGAGGGAATAGCATCGAGGTGGATCAAATGCGCGCGAGTAGTTTCAGAAGTAAGCCGGCCGCGCTTGCGCGCGAGAAACAGGGACAGCAGATAGAGCAACGTAATCTGCGAGGTGAAGCTTTTGGTGGCTGGAACAGCTTTTTCGAGTCCGGCGCAGGTATGGAGTTTGGCGCTGGCTTCGCGAGAGATCGTGGAATCGGCCACGTTCGAAATGGCCACAGTCTTCGCGCCACGATTCAGTGCTTCGCGCTGAGCCGCCGTGGTGTCCGCCGTTTCGCCGGACTGGGTGATGACCACCACGATAGGATCTGTTCCAGCGTGCGTCGAGCGATAGCAGTATTCACTGGCGTACTCCACGTCCACCGCGATGCCGGCCAGATCCTCCATCATGATTTCGCCGGCGAGTCCGGCGTGACGACTGGAACCGCTCGCGGCAATGATTATTTTTTTGAAGGCGAAGAGGGCGTTTTCGATGGGCTGCAGAGCCTTGCCAAAAATAATGTCACCGTCCACGTTCTGGCGGATTGTTTCGCGAATCGCCCGCGGCTGCTCGTAGATTTCACTGAGCATCGCATTCGGAAATGTGACACGGGCGGAGGCGGCCGGGGTTGGCTTGGGTGGCTCGTTCGGCATCAGTGTCCCGAGGGGCCGGCTGTCGCGGACATGCCCCTTCCCTCCTTCAAATGAATGATTGCGGGTTCAAAATTCCATCCGGAGACCGTCAAGTCTACGCCGCCGAAAACGGCGGTGCCGCGCAAATACTGGGCGGTGAGTTCGCGCGTCTCGCCAGGCATCAACTCAATATAGTTGTCTTCCCA
>Ga0209006_10000050_pt1 | contig 118282 bp, 82 predicted proteins | sample JacPin_JW_Ref_O2_FD_188567 | JGI IMG/M metagenome (GOLD analysis project Ga0209006, IMG submission 188567) | Forest soil microbial communities from Algoma, Ontario, Canada - Jack Pine, Ontario site 1_JW_Ref_O2 (SPAdes) (version 2) | ecosystem: Environmental > Terrestrial > Soil > Boreal... | reverse complement strand
AAAAAAAAAAAAAAAAAAAAATAAAATAAAATAAAATAAAATAAAATAAAATAGAAAAAAACCAAAAACAAAAACAAAAAAAAAAATAATATAAGATAAAACAAACAAATATATAGTAAACTAATAATAATACAAAAACCTCCAAGTATAATTTTAAATATAAATAATTAAAAAAAATAATTTAAAAATATTTAATTGACATATAAAAATAACATAAAAAAAATAACTTCAAATAAAATTAAATACAAAAATATAAACTAAAACAAGATAAAAATATCTAACTTTTTCTATATATTCCTACAAATTTATTATTTATTTAATTCAATTATTATAATTATAACACTTGATAAGAATAAATTTCTGAATTTTTTATTGTTGATAATTTTAGTAATAATAATACTTTGTTTTTTTACCACCATATAAATAATAAAATTGCATTTTAGCTATAAATCTTTAACTTTTGTTAGTAACATTTTTTTCAATATACAATAAAACCTTGAGTTAATTCATAACCATTAATTAATATCACTATATAATCATAATTAACTTTTAAAAATTATAAAAAATAAAATATATAAAAAAAAAAATAAAAAAAATAGATACTTATTCAGCATCCTTTAGTTTTAATAACTTCACTATTAAATTTTATTAATAAAAGCATATAGATTTGTTAGATATTAAGTATATATTATCTAAGCCTTAATAAATCCATAAAATTTATTTATATTATAATTCTATAAATTTTACCTATATGTTATAACATCATTTCATTAAACTTTAACTTTAACTTTAACTTTAACTTTAACTTTAAATTTAACTTTAACTTTAACTTTAACTTAGATAAAACAAATTAATATTATAATAATATAAAAATGTACCTTATAATTTTTAATAATAAAATAAGATTGTCTAATATAGTAATCAATTAACTTATTTAATAAAGGTATAGTCTTAACTTAAAATATTTTAAGAGATAATGTAGATGTACTTCATATATTAGCTAAATTTAAAAAATATTATTTCCAATATATGTTTATAGTTAATGTTAAACTAAAAAAGCTTGATAAGCTTAATTTAAAATTTAAATTAATGTTTATTATCATTTTATTTAATTTTAAATCATATTTTTATATTTTACCTTTAACCTTAAATGATTTATGTAAATCATTTAAATCCATATTAAAGATAATTTTGGTATTTTAATAAGTTTTTATTTATATCTTATGTAAGCTGAATAAAATTATTTTATTTATCTAGTATAATAAATATACTATCTTTATTAACTTCATTAATCAAAGTTTGAAAAATATATAAATTATAAAAACTACTTAAATTATGAACAAATATAACTTAATTTTAAAGAATATGTTAAATAATATACATAAATAATTAATTTAAATTTCATATAAAATAATAATCTAAACCTTTTAAATTTATAATTTACATATTCAATTTAAAACTTTTTGTAAGCTATAATTCTAACATTAATATATGTTGTTTATTTGTACTTAAAGGATTAATACCAATTTCAATATACATAAAAATAAAGAGTAAATCTAACTAAATTTAAAGGTATGAATGATCTATGCCTTATCATCTTTTTATTATTAATTTGTGAATTACCTAAGAATAATTTATCTTTAACAAAAATAATAGATTGATAAATTATAAGGTTTATAATTAATTATAAATGTAGTTAATAACCTTGATGATATAATGTTAAATTTTATGATAACCTAGTTGATACTCCTTATAATGGTAAAGATAAAGTAAAATAACCTAACATAATATTGTTAATTTACTTATTAACCATAATATAATTCTTTAATTAAATTTAACTTAAACTATTATAATCTAAATTATAAATTTAAATTAACTATCTAAATATAAAACTTCTACCTTTAGTATATATTATAAATTATTGAAATAAATTTATAATATATAAATATTTAAATTTAAAATTTTCCTTAAAAATAATTTGTAATATTTATTTACATTTTGACATTTATGATGATGATAATTAATTTCGTGTATAATTGATACTTTAAATTTAGATTATTATTAATTGTACGTTTATATAATTTATACTTAAATATTCTTAAAATAAGATAATTATGATGTTAATTAATATGTTTATTTTAACTATGGCCTATGTTTAAAATTGCGTGCATAAGCTTCGCTTTAAATAGCTACTATGTTGATTAAATATAATTGTAAATAAATAAATTTAAATTAAAGTTTAAATTATAATTTTATTCATATTTAAATTAATAATATTAATGAATAAAGATATTAATTTTAATTTAAATTAATTAATATTTTAATAACTGTTATTATTCCATTTCTATATTTATTAAATCTTTAAATTTAGCTAATATTTATATATTTTTTATAAAATTAAAAAAATTTTACTTAAAAACTATAAATTATTTTTTTAAAGAATAAAATTAGATTATTATTTAAAATTAATAGTAGGATACCATAATCATCAGACTTAATAAATAAAGTCTAACATCCCTTAAATAAAGCTTCATGACAATATAAATAATGAATCGCTTGTGCAGCTTGCATAAGCTGCACAAGCGATGGGCAGGGGTATAATATATTGATATTTTATGTAATGTTATTTATTTTTATGGGGGAGGAGAATAATTTATTAATTTTTTTTTGAGGGGGGGATTAGGATATTTTTTTTTTTTTATTTTTTTTTTTATTTAAATTTTTTGTTCATTATATTGTATTTTTACATTTAAAGGACATTATTAATAATATACTATTCTAAATTTTTAAGTATAAAATTATAAACCTTAATAAAATCATCAATATTAATAAATAATTGAGAACTTATTATTAAATTAAGTATAATAAGATAAATTAACATAATACTATTTTTTATTTAAAGTATTAATAAAAATCTATCATTATATTTACTAAACATGTTAATTATTTTATTATACCAATCTGTAAATTTATTAGGTAAATATTTTGTAACTATTGAGCTTATAAATTTTTTATTTATTTTAAATAAAAATCTATTTAAAATTAATATTAAAAAACTAATAATTAAAATTAAAATTAAGACATTTATGTTAAATTGATATAATAATATATCTTCTAAAGGACTACTAATTTAATTAGGACTATTTATGAAAAATTTATCAATTAGACTAACAGATTTATCATTATTATTATACACTGATGTATTAAGATTTGTTAAAATACCGTCATTTTTAACAAAAGCCTCAGTAGATGATAAACCTAGTTTTACTCCAACACTACCTAAAAAACTAGCTCCTCCTATATAAAATAATCGTTGTAAGTGGGGGATTCTTTTAAATGCTTTAACCATAGCTGTACCAATACTAGCACCTGCTGTTGCAGCACCTATATTGGGAGCTACTTTTTCAATACTAATTTTGAAACCATCACCTAACGATAAAACTATATAATCAGCTAAATCTTTATTAATAGAACCACTAAATTGATAATCATTTTTATTTTTATCCTTATCATAAGCATTAGTATTAGTAGAAGTATATTTTATATTAGAATACTTATCTTTATTGTATGTATCTTTTCTGTGTTACTATATGATTTAGAATTATATTCACCTTCATCATCAGAATCTACATCAGCTTAAATACTATCAAATAAATAAAAATATTCTAATAAACTTAAAACTAAAACACAAAAAAAAAAAAAATATATAAAAAAAAAATAAAATTTATTTTATTTTTAAAGTTATGATAAATAATATTTCTAAAACTAAATTTGTATGAATCTTTAAAATTTTTAACATAAATAAAGATATTAAAAAAGATATTGTAAAATAAACAATAAAACTTATAAATTCGATATTTAAAGAGAAAATAAATTTAAAATCTTTGAAATAGTATAGTACGAAAGCTAAAAATATTACTATTAATATAAATATATAGTTATTTAATAACCGATTAATAGTATAGAGATTAAGGGTAGATGCTTTACGTTGGGGGGGAAGATGTAATAGGGGTTAAATTATTATCTATGCTAGAGTCAGTAGATTTAATTGAAATTGAATTACTTCCAATTTCAAGTATAAATCCTATAGTTAAAATAATAAAAAATATTATAGCTATTATGAAACCATAAGTACTTATAGCTGATAATGATACACTTACAGGTAAAAACAAAACTAGTTCTATATCGAAAATTAAGAATAGCATAGCTACTAATCAATAATGAATTTGAAATGATTCACGTGTTTGACCTGGAATAGGTGCATAACCACATTCGTATTGTGAAAGTTTATCTTCATATGATCGATGAGGTGAAAATAAAGTATTTAAACCTAAAAATATTAAAGCTAAAATAGGTACAAATATTATTAAAACTAAAAAAGTTATATTCATTAATAATTAAATAGTGATAAAGAAAGTAATTGTGTACTATTAAGTAATAATGTTGGTTTAAAAATAAACAATAAAATTGATAAAGTAATAGTAGAAATTAAGAAACTATGATAATTAGTTAAAATAAATTCATTATTAAAATTTATTTTTTCTTTTAATTTAGAAGTTATAAATTTATTATTATTTTCTGTGTTTTCTAATGAAATACTTTTTCCAATAGGAGAAATTAATAATACAACAATTCTTAAATAATATGAAGCACTTATTACACTAGTTAAAATAGCTACAAAAGCCAAAAATCACTGATCACTTTGTACAGCTGATAATAATACAAACTGTTTAGAGAAAAAACCTAATAACGGAGGAACCTAATGTATACTATATAATTTAAAATAGCAAAATATAAATTAAATTAATAAGAAATAAAATTAAATTATACAATAATAATATTAATTACAAATAATAAAGAAAATTATTATAAATATGATTAGAATGTGATTTAAATTTATCTTCAACAGAAATATTATTTCCTTTTCCTGTTAATTTTAAATTTTCAAGATAAAATATACCACCTACCAATTTATAATTTTTATTTTTAGATAATCGAAGTAATTTTAATTGAATAGATATCCATCTAAATTTATAACTAAATAAAGGATATTTTAGTAAATAACTTAATATAGTGTAATTTGCAATATAATTAGCAAATCTTACTTCATAATTTGATTCTATACCGTGAATTCTATTTCTATGAAAAAATCTAAGAGGTACAGATAAAAATAAAGATATTATATTCATTATATTAAAAAAAGATAAACTAAATAAGTTATTTACTTTTTAATTACTATAATTCATTTTCTGTGTAATTCTCATAAAATATTGTAAACTTGTAGGAATACCTTTCTTATCAAATAATCAATTAAAATAAAAATAACCATCTGCATCTATAAAAACAGCAAGTCAACTATTATTTTGTAAAGGAATAAAATCTAAATTTAATAATTTTATTTTAGTATTAGAATTAAAATTAAATCATTTAATCATTCTATGAAGAGCTTCTATTTTGGGAGTTCGCATGTGACCATTTATTAAATTAATTATGTTTAAAACAGATGCTTTTTTTTTAATAATAAGTCTACAATAGTTAACATTAATTCTAATATTTCCACCAATAATAGATTGAATTGTTTTAGCTAATATTAAATCATCAATATGAAATACTAATTCAAAAAAAGGTCTATAAGATTTAATTCCTTTTTTAGGAGTAACTATACTACCATCACCTTCTATTAAACCATAAAGATAAGATGCAAAATAATTAATTTTAAGTAATGATATAGCAATCGATAAATTGCAAGAATAAAATTCTTCCTTAATATATAAATTTACTATAAAATTTAACACTAAATTCGATGTTAATTCTAAATATTAATAATTCTATTTAAAATTAATAAGTAAACATCGGACTATATTTTATTAAAGTGTGCTTTATTGTACGAAGCGCATGAAAAAAAATTTTTTTTTTATTTTTTTTTTTTAATTTGTAAAGTGTAGTCTCTGAGGTAAAATTTTTACCTACTGATTTTAAATTATATTATTTAATAAATTCCAGTATATATTTACATTTTTTATAGTTATTATTAAGTTATAAACTTTATAATAATTAAAGGCTAAATCGGCATTCTTTTTACCGGCCATTGAAAATAAACAAATAATTAAACTTAAACTAAGAATAGGATTAGCAAAAAATTGTCCTTTAAAGTTATATAAAAATCTAATATCAAAATCATAAAATAATACATTTTTAGAATACATTTTTATACCTTCTTTATTTAAAATAAAACCTAATGCTATTATAATTAAGAAAATATTTAAGTTTGTTATTGAATATTGAATTATATAAAATATAAATGAATCTATAGATTGTTCTGTATTAATAGCTAAAGCTAATAAAATAAAACCTATATGAGATATTGTACTGTAAGCTAATAATCTTTTAATTCTTGTTTGAGCTAACCCTACAATTGTACCTATAATTAATGAAAATAAAGAACTAATTAATAATAACATTTTTAAAACAGAACTTAAAGTTACATTTATAAAAAAAATATTATTATTAAATAAGCTAAAAATAAAAAAATTTTCATAAATAGGTAAATCTATTATTGAATTTATAGATAATCCACTTATTAATTCTAATAATAAAAATAAAATAGATATTTTAGGTATAATTGTTAATCAAATAGTTACTTGAGTTGGTGTTTCATCATAAATATCCGGAGATCATGAATGTAATGGAGCAGCAGCTATTTTAAATAAATAACCTATAAATATAAAAATAAAACCTAAACTTATACCATTAATTATATTTGCAATCAAATATAAATTAAAACTATTATTATCTAAAAGTACTGAAACTAAACTATAAATAGATTCAAAATTAGTTAATCCTGTAAAAGTATAAATTAAACCCGCACCTAATAATATAAAACACGAAGATAATCCTCCTAATAAAAAATATTTTAAACCTGATGCAGTTGCTGATTCATAATCTCTATATAATGTAGCTAAAATATAAAGTCCAAAAGATTGTAATTCAATACTTAAATACATTGATAATAAATCAGCAGAAGAAATTAATAAAGATGATCCTAATCCACTGAACAATACTATTAAGCAATATTCTGTTCTAGGAGTATATAATCCTATAAAATTTAATTTTTTGGATGTATTTTCTGTTACTGATAGGTTATTTAAAGGTGACGAACCATCTATTAATAAAGTTTTTAGATTTAACACTTTATTATAATAAGATGAATTTATTAATGGTCAAGCAATTAAAATAAAAGATGCTAAGATTAATAAGAATCCATCTAATAATTGGGAGATGATGGTCACATGAAATAATCCACTATATATACCTATTCCTGATCCAATTGACTGAATATATAAAGCATTTAAAGCTAATACTCCGGAAAAGATAAATATAATAGCAGATATTCTAGTTATTAACAATGAAGAAATTTCTTTTTTTAATGAAGGTAGGGCAATAGCCACTATGAGAATTAAGATACTTATAAATATCATTACTTATTTTCTGGAGAATTATAAAAATATAAAATATTTTATTTAAACTATAATTTTTATAAATTAAGGGTTAAATTAATAAATATTGTATAATAACTATTCTAAATTAATATAGTTGTAATATTGTTTTCCATCTCCTCTTTGTTAAGGGAGGGATGCTGTTAGGGGGGTTAAAAGGTAAATTTTAATTTTAAATTAGTTTTTTAAGAGGGAATTCATAATTGTTTTTGTTTAATTAATTAGTTAATACACTATTCGGCTGTACTAGCTAATCAACTTAAATAATCTGGGATAGAAACAGCTTCAACATTTATAGGCATAAAACCATGTCATACACCACTTGGATAGAAATCATAGTCGCCTATGATACCCCCATATGATCTCAACGTGCACCTCTCGACGCATTGAGCTCTACTCCAACTTTCGTAATCTTTTTTAATTGTTCAGAGACGAATTAAAACTTTTAATTACGAATACTCAATGACACTTAGTGCCTAGTTTTTAAATTCCTAATTCCATTATTTAGAGTTTTTTAATTCTTTTCGGTTTTTGCTGTATTTTAGTTCTCCTTTTGTATTAGGTTTAAGAGAATAATTACTGAAAAAGTCTCTTGAGTTTGTAGAAGAGTTGTGTCAATCTATATGGCAGCTTTCATGTGCTAAACATAAATTTGCCTTTTTATTAGATTTTGTTTTGGCTCATTCTTGAATATGATGTACTACTAATTGATTAGATTCTTCTAACGAAATATTTGATTTACAAAAATAACAGAGACCATGATCTCTCTTTCATAGATCCTCTACTAGTGATTCCTTTTTATTATCATGTAATGCCGACATTTTTAAAGATAAATTTAATCATGCTTGTTTATTATTATAAACGCTTGTTTTTAATAATTCCCTTGACGGGGCAAACACTGTTGGTACTAATATATTTTTTATGTTTGTGGGCCATTTTAATATATTTAATTTAGGTATTTTGTAGTCTTGTTTATTTTCGTCTTTAAAAGCTAATCCATAAAAGTTCCATTTATTAGTTCTGGCACTTTCATGATTTAGTAATTTTAATTCAAGTTGTTCTACACTTGTTTGATCTAGATTATGATGATGTAATAAATTATTTGTATTTAATAACAAATAATGTCTGATTAATCACCTTATCGAAGACTTAGGATGTTTTTTTATGATTCAGATTTTTATTCTATTATATAAAAATTTTTTAAAAGAACTTAAAATTCCACCTGCATTACCATAAGAAAAATAATTAACTCATCCTGTGATCATAGGATTCAATGATGAAATTAATTCAAATGCTGTTAAATTATAAGTACTTCTGAAAATATCTATTAATTTAACTTTTAGCTTATTAAACTTATCAGTTGAAGGATAAACAAATAATCTAGGTATTCCTTTCAATCTGTATTCAGGTTTTTTATGATGTAAGAATTTGTTTCGGATATGTTTCGTTCTCATTAGAAAGGTAAAAGTATATCCTAAAAAATTGAAAGAAGTGTTTATACCTAATTTAATGGTTCGAGTTTTATCTGGATGAATCTCTAATCCTCTAATCTTAAGGAAATTTTTTGCTTTCACTTTTATGATGTTAAGGAGTCGTTCAGATCCTGAGATAAGGATGAAATCGTCAGCAAATCTGATTATTTTACAAGCTATCCATCTTTCCTTGAAAACTTCATCAGTTTTAAGTCTAGATACAGCTTTTAATCTAATTCTTCAACCGTCTACTTCTCTATAAGACAAGCAGGCTCCTTTGGTTGTATTTACATATTCCTTTTTAGCCTCTTCAAGAAGGTTTTCCAATCCATTTAGTGTAAAGTTCATTAAGAGAGGGCTTATTATTCCTCCTTGAGGTATCCCTTCATCTGTAGGAAAGAGATCCGGATTTTGGAATTCTAGGTAACCTGCTTTTAGTCAACCTTTTAAAAGGAAGGAATATTTACCAGGTATAGGTACATTTTTTAGCAGTCAATCATGATTTATTCTATCAAAACATTTCCTAATATCTGCGTCTCAAATATATTGAGTATCAATACTTTTGGTTTTCAAATCAGGTTTGCTTTGTAGATTCTTTTGTAGAGTGGCTATAGCTAAAATAGGACTTCTACCTTTTCTGAATCCGAAACTAAATAGATCCGAATGTGGCTCTATAATTGGATCTAAAATACTAAATACTAATAATTGTGTGGCTCTATCTAAAATATAAGGTATAGATAGAGGTCTTTTTTCAGTTAAGTTTTTAGGTATATAAATACGTTTTAGTGGTTGTATTTTGTTGGTTCTAAATTTTTTAAGTTTAGTCAACAATTCATACTTATTGTCAAAGGTGTTTTTTAGAATTATACCATCAATACCTGTTGTTTTACTTCCTCTATTTTGTGAGAGGGTTTCAATAACATAAGTTTGGAATAATAAACTATGGATGTATTTTTCAAATAATCATTTGATTTTTGAAGAATTCATACCGTCTTTAATTGAGATTTCGGTAAGATAATTTTGACTTTTCTCTATAAATTTATTAAGATCCTGTTTTTGTTCAGGATTTAATCATTCCCCTTTATCGAACTGTTTTTTTATTTCGAGTGTAAGTTTTTTATCATTTATAGAGGGTTGAGTAGATATTACTAAATTACTTTCTTTTTGAGAGGATTTGGTACTAAAACTACGTATTTCCGTTCCACTAAATGTAGAAGGAAGTTTCAACCGGTAAAATTTATTTCCGATGTTGTAAGCAGGCCAATTATGCAAATTACTTGATCTTTTAGCAATAGCTTGGTGGCCATCTTGCCCCCGTTGTGTACTTAAAAAGAAATTACTTTCTTCAAGTCTCTTGTTAGAGTATACTGAAATATCAGTATTTCACAAGCTCCCTGGATCCGTCTTATAGTCAAGGAATACGGGGTTTCCCAGTTTACTATTATTGATCGACACAAATGATATATTCTTTATTCCTGTAACCCCGCAAGTAATATTTTTATTACTACTAATAATCATGCCTCATTGCTCAGACATGTTCAGTACTTGCAATCCTAATGGATTTAAAGGCTTACCACCATGATACCTGTAACATGTTAAGGGGCCTTCGAACGGTTTAAACTTTACATCAAAAGAATTAAATGGAAATAATAAATTTTCATTTAATTGCCTAGTTTGTATAAGATTTTTTACGTGGGATAAAAAAACTTTACGCTCGTACGCTTCGCTATTTTTTCTACGGATATGAAAAAAATTAGCGAGCCTTGATCTCAGCTTCAGCAAAATAACGTCGTAAATTACTGTGAGATAACTAGTAGAGAACATTAGTAGTATCTTTTCATTCTCATAATCAATAATTCTACCTGGTCGCAAACAAATTTCAGAACATTGACCATAAAAAGTTCCAGTTCTATCAACTAAGAAAGAAGCTTGATTTAATCTACCTGGAGTACAATCTAATTTTAATCCTAATGAAGGAACTGCAAATGAATGAAGTACATCATTAGCTGTAACTATTAATCTTATATGAGTATCAACTGGAATTATCATTTTATTATCTACATCTAATAATCTAAATTGTCCTATTTCTAAATCTGATTCTGGTATCATGTCATGGCAATCCAAATTTATCGTGCAATTAAATATAATGTTAAAAAATTAATACTTTGTATTTTTATGATACTGATTTTATTTGATTCATGTTTTAATTAATATTTTCTATTGTATTAAAACCTTTTTAAGTTAAATGCTCTTTATTTTTTTTTTATTTTTTTTTTTAAATTATTTCATAAACCTTTTTAAAATCTAAAAAAACTAAGATTTTAATACCTGATATTGGATATTGTAAAAAAATGGAATAATTATATTTTCAATAACAGAAAATTTTGTAATATGACGAGTAACAGTATTCTCTGTTTTATAGATAAGCTTAGATCTATTTATATTTTCTTTCTTTGTAAATTTTAAATTATCAGAAAATTGATCTTGATTTAAGTTGAAATAATTAAACAAACCTTTAATTACTTTCTCATCTCTAACATGTAAGCATATTTTAAAATTTAATACAACTTTAAAATATATTTTTTCACTTAATTTAGAATTTAATTTTTTAACTATTAAATAAAAAGATCCATCCCCACTGATAAAACCTGATACCCCAAAAGGATCAAGTATACCTTTAAATTTGTACCCTGGCTTATTAACTTGTATAATGTTTGGAAAAGCTTCCATTAATTTATCGGATAGTCCTAAATTAAGAAATGTTTTTAAACCTAAAATTTTCAATAAACCTTCTTCAGTTAAATGTTGGCCATTTTAAATTATATCAAAACATTGTTTAAATAATAAAAAATAAGATATCTTAGTTAGAGGGTATTTTTCAAAATGATCAATAATTACTTGTAATTCTTTTTAACTTTTTACTTCATAAGATAAAGCTAAATCACTTCTAAGATTTATATTACCTACACCTAATGTATTTTTAATAGCTTATAATATACCAATATCTTTTACATGAAGATTTATTGTAAAAACAACTTGTAGAGCTCATTTTAGATTAGATCTATTATCTGAAAATATTGTAATAGTAAATAAACCTTAAGCATCCGTAAAACCAGTTATAAATCAAGGATCTAAATTTGGAGTACTATTAGACAAATTTTCTTTATTTATTAAAGTAAAAAATGAAGATATATTTAGTTGTTTAGAAGGGATTTTGATGGGATAACGACTTTCGAAGTCCATTAGAGTACACCTTAAGTGTTTCCCTTATAGAAAACACCAACTACCGTCTACTCGTTGCTCTTTTACACCTTTACTTTTACTTATGGGTTGACTGTTATATTGAAGTAAAGATGACTTAGATCCGCGATATCCCATTTCAGTTTCCTTCATCAGATGGCTTATTACCGTACCCAGGTGATTAGTCTGGCCACATATATACTTTCGTATATAGCTTGGTACCATAAGCTTTAGGAAGTCCCCGGAGTTTGATAATTTTTCCCAGAATAACGTTTTCCTAAAACGTTTAGCAGGAATCAAAAGAAATAGCATCACCACTATCTGTTATATAATCAGAATATTCATAAGACCAAAATCATTGTGATGCAGTTACTTTAATAGTTATTGTTGGTGATATAACTTCCAATATAATTCTTAATAATATTTAAAATTATATCAAAATATTTTTCTTGACATATAAATTAAAAAATTTATTTTTAATTTTTTGTTTAATTTAAATAAAATTAAGAAAAACTTGCACTTTGTCTTAAAATAATTTTGGTTACATAACTAAATTATAACTTATCAAAATTTTTTTTTTCAAGTAAAGTCTCTAAAAAGTATACATTTTACTCTTGCAAATGATGTTATTGAGAATTTAAATTTTTACTAATAAAAATAGAAGTATTAAATTTTTAACTTTTTTTTGCATAAATTGAAATTTATTCTGAACTAAGTAGAATAAAAGCTAGATTAAATCAAATTAAATATTATAAATAGACTATTTTGTTCTTTTTTTTTTTATTAAAATATTTTCTTTGAAAAATTATAATCCTAATTTGTAATACATTGAGGAGTGCATATGCAGCAGAACTAAAAATTTAAATTTATTAAAATATTGAGATTTTATATAAATAACTGGCATGTTTTCATGATTTTGTACTGTAACATTTAACCCAAATTTATAATGTAGCATTCCTGCTAATTTATAAATATCTGCAAAAGTAAACCCTTTAGTATGTAAATAAACACTATTACCAGCTTTGGCTCCATCATCCATTAACCAAAATGCTAATACACGTGGACTTAAATAAAATAATAAATCATTTGAAATATATTTTTTTCATTTACCATTTATTTTTTGATAAAAAAGAGAATGTATTTGAAATAAAAACGGATATGATCTTGTTCTAAATCTAAGCGCATATAATTTTTTTTCCTTTTCTAGTTGTACTTTCCCCTTTAGGAAAACTTTCACAAAGTAAAGCTAAAAAATTAAATGAGAATATTAAATAATTCAATTTTTGCAGAGCCTGTAAAAATTGAAAATAAGGAGTAATAGATGTTTTAGAATAAACTATACAACCATCTCCTAACATGTGACCTACTATTTGATCTCTTAGTAATGGTAGTAAAATTGTAATTTGTCTACAATGATTATTAAATCTAATCCCAATACTTCCATAATTTAAAAACACTGGAAAATAATTAAATGGAATAATAGAAGTAGAATTTGTTTTTATTTTAGTAATTGATTTATCACTAATAAATTTTGTTTGTTTTTTTTTATAAACTTTTTTAGCTTAAAAACTAGTAACACTATTTAATAAAACAAAAGTCCCTATAAAATTTAATTTGATATCAGCTATATAATAAATTGTATAATCCAGAAGATATAATAATCTAAATGAAGGAAAAGCAATTGCAATTAATACTAAAGCTGGTAAAATTGTTCAAATAGTTTCTATTAAAGTCAGTCACTTTTTTAGGTGGTTTATTTAATTTATATAAATTATATATAATTAATTTTATTTTTAAATTAAAATAAAAAAAAAAAAAAAAAAAAAAAAAAAAAAAAAAGTGAATTGACTATTTCTTATACTAAACAATGAAAAAAATATAAATTTTACTTAGTATAAACTTAGTTAGCTAAAGCCCCATTTTTATATTTTTATTCAGTTAAAAGTAATTTCACATATAGTCGATAAGGGAATAAATTTAAGAATCCCAGCTAATATAATTTATACATACTAAATTTTAAATATTTTTTAAAAAATAAAAAATTTACATATAATAAGTTTTTAACTAAAAATTAGATATCTTTTTTGTTTCAGTACTTATATTATAAAATTATTTTTAGCTTATAGAGATTTATTAGATCTTTTTTTTTTTAATTTTAACTTCTAATTATCAAATAAATATAAAATAAGTTTAAAAAGTATTATATATATATATAATATAAAAATTATTTATTTGTTACTTATATGTTAAGTAATAAAAAGTGTATTCATAGTAATATAATTTATAAATTAAAGTATTATTATACAATTAAATATGAAAAAATCTATGAATCATGTACATTAAATATCGTATAAGAAGCACATAAAAAAACAAATTTTATTATTATTATATAAAATTTTAAAAAAATAAATTTTCTAATAAAATTTTAAAAAACTTATAAATATTTTTAAATAAATCATCAGATTTTAAATATTTAATTATTATACTTGGACTAATACCTAAATTTTTATCTTATTATCTAATGAAATAAAATTTGTTAATAAACAAAAATTTATTTTTATCATTTAATATATTGTATACAAATTTATAAATAAAAGTACCATAAGCAATAGTTATTACTGGTTTTTAATACATGTACATTTTGTTATCATTAATTATAAAAATTTATAAATTTATTTTTTAGAGTAAATTTTTATAAGATTTACGGATAAATTTTATTATATTAATATACTATGGTTTATTTCCTAATAATTTAAATTTTTGAGTTGAAAATTTTTAAGATATTTACTAATAAAATTATTATTCGATTTATAAGATTAAACTCCTAAAATATAACCTGCAATTTTGTCAATGTTCTATTCAGGTTAAACATAAAAAATTGTTCTCTTATTAACAACATTTTTTTTTAATATCAAAAGAATATAAAATTTAAAGTAAAAAATAAGTATAAGCCATATTTTAAATTTAAAATAACTATTGTTAAATGATTTTTTACTAAATAAAAAAAATTAAAATATATTGAAAATATATCACCTAAATTAATAGAGCTTTCAATATAATTTTTACCATTCAATTTATTAGTTTTTAAAATATAAATATAAATATAAATATAAATATAAATATAAATATAAATATAAATATAAATATAAATATAAATATAAATATAAATATAAATATAAATATAACTTATAAATATAAATATAACTTATTTTTTTTTTTATCTTTTTTTTTTTATTATCATGAATAATATTTGATTACATAATATTAGCATAAAATTTTACAAGTTAAGTACTAGAATAATTTATTAAATATAACATATTAATTGTCATTTTTATTATTATAAAAAAAATTTTTTTTATATATTTATATTTATTTAATAATTTATCTGTATTTATTTTTATTTTTTGTTTATAATATAAACATTTATTATGCTAACATAATAAAAATATATCTAAAAAAAATATATTATTATATTTACATAATAATTAAATAAAAATAATTATTTAATTTAAAAAATAAATTATCTAGGCAATTTAATTTACCATGATTTAAATATTTATGAACTAATGATGATTTAGAACTATTGAAAACATACATAACATTTAATAAAATTCAAAATACACCAACACAAATAATAATTAGATAGAAAAAAATAATATCATGAAGATCTGTAATACCTGTGAAACCTGGTGTTGCAGCATCTTGAAATCCAAATTGCCAGTTTTCAGGAGCATCATTAAAAATAGTATTAAATGTAGAAAATAATTGGAACATTCTTTTTTTTTTTGTGGGGGGGGGTTAATACAATATCAGTCTTAGTTTACTTTATTCTCTTTATTTTTCTAACTGTGCTGCGCACTATTAAAATTCTAATTAAAATATTATAAGGTTAAAATTAATATAATTTTTAACAAAAATTTTTATGTTTTATGTTAATTAATTTTTTTTTATTATATCCTTGGATTTTTTTTTTTATTAAGAAATTAAAAAAATTTTTATTTTTATAAAAACTAAGTTTATTTAACAAAGCTATTAAAAAAATATTAAGATAGTTATATTTAAATAATCTAATTATATAACAGTATTAATTTTAAAACAAAAGATGTGTATATCTTTTTATTAGTCTATTTTAGAAAATAGAGAAAAACACCTGGTTATAAATGTTTGAATATTTATAACACTTTAACATTATTTTATTTATAGACTATAATTACTTATTATTTTAATTATTAATAGTTATAGTTAATTATATATAAAAATGAATATTTTTATTAATAATTTATAACGTTATCCAAAGGCATCCTAAGATTCATCAATTTATATTTTTGCAATTCTTTTATTAAATAATTTAATAAAATCTTAGAGAATAAAGGATTCGAACCTTATATATTTTAAATAGTGTAATATTATCACTTTATAATTTAATATTTATTCCATTAACTAATTCCCTTTTTTAAATTATTTTTTATTAGATATTAATATTTAATATGAAATCTTCTTTTATTTTACTTACCTGATATTATTATAAATTTATTAGTGATCTGCGCTGCGCGAGCGTTTTTTTTAATATAGGTTAAATTATAGCCTAAAGTTTAAAAAATATAAGTAAAATAACAGAAATAAATTTAAAAGGGTTAACTAAGAGGGGTTTAAAATTGTAAAATAATAAATTTAAAATGATTTACTAAAGAGATAAAAATTATTAAATAATAAATTTAATTCAACTTTTTTTAAAATTTTTTTTTTTCTTTATCTTTATCCATATCCTTATCCTTATCCTTATCCTCATTCTGTTCGTTATTATAAGAATCACTATTTTCTGATATTCTATTTTATATAAAATAGATGATGCTGCAGATAATGTAATAATTTTAGGAGTTACATCAAAATTTTTACCTGCTATACCTTAAAAGTTAATTAATATAATAAATCCTATAATAATTAAAAAATCAAAAGTATAAATACTTGTTATAATACTATTTTCTCAATCAATTTGAAAAAAGTTAATAAAATTTATTAATAATTGATCTAATATTAAATAAAAAAAAGAAGAAAAAATAAAAAAAAAAAAAATAAAAAAATTTTTTTTATATCAGTCTTAGTTTACTTTATTTTCTTTTTATTAATAGTTTATTATTTAATAATCTTTATATATTATAAAGATATATAATTTTTAATTTAAAATTTTAACATTGTTAATAATTATAAAATTAAATGATTTAATTTATTTTAAATTTATATTAAGAAGTATTAAATTCTAAATATTCTTATTTTTAATTGGAACAATTTTTATTTAAAACTATAAATTAAAGTAAAAATTTTAATACTATTAATTTTAATAGAATTTATAAAAAATGTGTAAAATCTTTTATTTATAAAAATTAGTTCTATTTTTAGATAATAGAGAAAAACGTTATAAATGTTTAAATATTTATAACACTTTAACATTATTTTATTTATAGACTATAATTACTTATTATTTTAATTATTAATAGTTATAGTTAATTTTATATAAAAAAGAATATTTTTATTAATAATTTATAACGTTATCCAAAGGCATCCTAAGATTCATCAATTTATATTTTTACAATTCTTTTATTAAATAATTAAACAAAATCTTAGAGAATAAAGGATTCGAACATTATATAATTTAAATAGTGTAATATTGTCACTATATAGTTTAATATTTATTCCTTTAACTAATTCCTTATTTTAAATTTTATTAATAAGCGAAATGAGGAATTGAACCTCAACTAACAGATAATGAGACTATTGTGCAACCTTTACACTAATTCGCTGATAATTAAACAGATTTATGTAGAAATAAAAAATAAGTAATAATTAATGTAAATATAGATATCATTTATACTATCCTTTTTTATTTTGAATATTAATTATTTTTAAATTTGATTTTTTTTTTTTCATTATGTAATTATTATTACTGAATTAAATAACGAGCCCTGCCAGATTCGAACTGGAACAACCCTAATTGACAATTAGGTACTCTACCATTTAAGCTAAGGGCCCTTTTTATTTTAATATTGACTTATATTTTAATAATAATATAACATCTCCTAAATTTAAATTAGAAATATCACTATTTTTTTTTCCAAGAGCAAGGTGACTCGAACACCTACAAAAGATTTTGGAGATCTTGATACTAACCAATTATACTATACTCTTATTCTCTTTTAACAAAATAAATTTGTTTTTACATATATTAAAAATAGTATTATTATTATATATTTAACTCTTTTATTTAAATAAAAAAATTTAATTATTATAAAATAAACATTTATAATTATTTATGTTATTTCATTCAATAAATATTAAAAAGATTAAAAATACTGTTTAAAAATTTATTAACTAAAATCATTGATTTTTTTAATTATTATTTAATTTATTATTATATTTATTATTTTTGGAGAAAGATAGATTCGAACTATCATTGCAGTAGTGCAAATACCGCTGATTAACCATTATCGGATTTCCCCTATTTGTGTTCTATATTTTTATCAATTTTTATTTAAGTTTAACTAAATTTAGATTTTATTTATTTTATTATATATTTAAAATTTAAATAAATATAAAGTTAATTAAAAATTAAATAACTATAAATTTAATTAGGTTATTATAATAAAGATTAAATTTACGATTTAAAAGTTTAAAAATCTTAAATTTTATTTTTAAATTTTAATTTTTCTTTTTCAATTATTTTTTTTAAGGAGGAAAATTAAACTAAGTAGAAGTATATTTTTGTTGTCTAAATTTAATAAAAAATTTATTTTTATATTTTTATATAAATGTATGTAATTTTGAGGAAAATAAATTTATTTAAACACTATCGGGGAAACAAGATGCGAACAAAGAGACTCGAACTCTTAAGGATTAAATCCACTCCATCTTAAGTGGAGACTGTTTACCAAATTTCAACATGTTCGCTAATTTATTTATAATTATTAATAATAATATCTCTATTTTAATTATCGTTACTTTTAAATTAATACTCAAATTTAAAAAACTATTGCTTAAATTTAAAGTTTTTCTAAAATTAATAAATAAATGAATAAATATACCTAGAATAAGGAAAATAAATATTAGTAAGATTTTATCATCTTTATTTATTATTAGTTTGGATTGCTTATTTATTTCTCCTTCCCTCATGAACCTATATCTTTTTAAAGGAATATAGGGTAAACTTGAAGTATGATCTAAATTATATTTAGAACTTAACATTTTATAATTATTTCATTTTTATATTTGTTCACTTATAAGTTATTATATTATCTTAAATTATAATTTTTCTAATTATAATCTTTTTTTATCTAATTTAGATATTTTTGATTAAGTAGTTAATGATAATAAACTTTTAACTATTAATCATTTTTAGGTAAACTTATAATCTATTTTATTTGTTAATTATGTCTTTTTTTATTAATTATAAATTATTTTATTTAAATAATTAAGACTGAATATTAACATATTTTTGTTTAATATGTTAAATTTATTTAACAAATTATAATCTAATGAACTGTATTAAATTTAGTTATTAAGGATTTTTATTAACTTTTATTATTATAAAATTTGAGTGCACTTTTTAATTAATCGTGAATATATAAAATTTTTAAGAATTCAGAATTAAAATATTTAATTAAATAAATAAATATATATTTAAATATAATAAGCTAATTTTAGATTAGGTTTGTTGATATTGCAAGTTATAATATAAAATTACTTTTATTATATCTTTATGTTAAAACAGAAATAATTAAACTATATATTATATATAAAAATAATCCTTTTAACAGATTTTTTTTTAATTAAATTTGTTTTATGTTAACCTAATTTTATATTAATAAATCAATATTACCTATGAATATTTAGGTAAAATATATCTATAATAAAATAGTTATTTAAGTCAGTTTATTTGTTATAATTATTTTAATATTAATATTAAAATTAAAAAATAAATATATTTTATTTTATATATTCAATTTTATATAAAAATAATAATAATTTTATTTGTTAATTTTAAATATATATTAATTTATAAAAATATTGATTTAAATTAAAATATTATTAAATAAAAAAAAAATATAATGGTTAAAAAGTTATAATAAAACAGCTTAAAATTTTAATTAAACTAAAAAAAAAATAATATAAAATAAAGGGAATTAAAATTTTAATTAAATTAAAAAAAAAAATGATTAAAATAAAAATATAATCAAAATATATAAAATAAATAATATTTTATATCGGATTACGATTTATTTATATCTTTATTAATTATTTTTAAAGCTTATAATCAAAATTTAATAAAAATATGGAAAATAGTTAGGTATTTTAAATTAAAAATTTTCCAGAAATAATAAATAAATTAATAAATTGAATATAAAATAAATTATTATAATAAAAAGAAGTATAAATCAAAATATCTAAAAAAAAAATAATTTTTTTTTTTTAGAAATAAGATCAAATAAATTATCAATTTTTAATCAATAAATTATTCATCCAATAGTAATAATAATTCTTAATAATATTTTTTATATTATTTCATTTTTAATCTTAAATTTTTTTATAATAATAAATTTAATAGTGCATAAATATTATTTTTATTTTCAAAAATTTAAATTTTAAATTTAAAACATTAAATATACTAGCTCTAATAAATTATATAAAAATAATAGTAGCAATTGGTGCTAGAATACTTAAAAAAACAGCTATCTCTATTATACATATAACAGATCTTTTATTTAAAGATGCTGTTAAATTAATTTATCTAGATCTGAAATATGAGCTCTACTTTAAAAATATAATTTAACAATCCTTATATATATACAAAAGAAAAAAATTAATAGGAGAAACAAATAAATTGAAATTATTTTATGTTACATCTTTTTCCATAAATTTATTAATGATTTGATTAATTATAATATAAAATAATAATTCTAAAGATTTAATAAAAAAAAAAAATAAAAAAAATATTATTTAATAAATTTTATTTCATATATAGTATTAATTTTACACACAGAATCTGTTACTTACGAATCTGTCTTTTTATTACTTACTTTATTCTGTCTTTTTATTACTTACTTTATTTTATTGTGTTAAAGTGTCATTTTTATTATTGTCAACATTAAAATTATATTATGTTAACAAATTTTTATATATAATCCTTAATTAAGTCATTCTATAATTAGATTTTTTTAAATATTGTATGTAATTTTCATATAAGGATACCCATATATTTATTTAATGAAACGATTTGAATCTATCATAGATTCATCATCATTATATGTATTATTTTTCAAATATAAATGTATTAATTTATTTTCATCTCCTAAATTTAAATTAGAAATATCATTATTTCATAATACAAAAGATTTATAAGCAGAAATGTCATTATTATAGATTAAACCATTGGTATTTTTAGATTTGTTGAATTTTATATTTATCCAAATTTTTATTTTCTAAATATTTTTGATGTTTATTCATATAAATTTTAATGATTAATTTTGCATAATAAATAAAAAAAGTATAAAATTTAAAATTTCATATAAATAATAATATAATATAATTATAAATATTTATAATTATATAAAAAGGTTATAAATAAATATAAAAAAATATAAATAAAAACTAAAACTATAAAATTAATTTTAATAAAATAAAATACTCTAAAATTTTATTATATATTTATTTATAAGAAATAAATTTAAATAAATATAAATAAAAATAAATAAAAATATAAATAAATTAAATCTTTAATTGTATTAAAATCTATAAATTATAAAATAAATAACATTTTATAAATAAATATTATAAAAAAAAATTTAATTTAATCAAAAAGATATAAATTAAAAAAAAGGGTATTAAAATAATTATATAAAAAAATGTTCTTTTTTTAGGTGTCAAGAGGATTTGAACCTCTGATTTATTTAAAAAAAGGTATTAACAGTACCCCGCATTAACCCCTCTGCCATGACACCTTATAAAAAAAAATACAATTATATTAATTTTTTTTTTATTATACTAAATAAAATTAAATTTAATAAAATATGGTAGGCGCGGATCGAACACGCTATCTCTTCCACCCAAAGGAAGCTACGCACCAATTTGTATTCTACCATTGAATCTTCTTTTAAATAATTAGTAATATAAATAATTAATTTTATTAATTAATATTAATTATAAATTTACAAATAGTAAAAAAAATATATCTTTTTTTTATAACTATTTATTTTATTTAAATAAAATAGTAGATTATACTTTATTATTAATTTATAACATGATTTTATTTTTTTAGATAAGCTGAAAAAGTTTCGCTTTCTTAAAAAAACAATAATGAGAAAAATTATAAAATTAAATAAAAAATTAAGTGTTAAATCTAAATTATATGAAGATTATATAAAATCATTATAAGAATTTTATAGTGAAATAGATTCATATAGATCTAAAGTATTATATTCTGATTTAAATTTTAATCGGGTTGATACTAAAGATGTAATAGAAAGTAAAATTTCTAAAAATAGTTTTCGGAGTAGTTTAAATATGAAAGGTTGTATGATTAACATAAAAAAAAGTGTGTTAGTCAGAGAATATCATTCTTTAATTAGTCGTAGATATTTTTCTAGTGGTATTACTGATAATTCTATTAATAAAGTTAATTTTAATATAAATTCTCCTATTTATATAGAACTACTACGTATTCTTAATAATTCACCATTAGATGAAAATACTCAAATTAAAATAGAAAAATTTTTAATAAATCAAGGATAATTAATATTAAAAGCTAAAATGAATGAAACTTTAGATATTAATTATTATAAGTTAAATCCATACTTATTAGATGTTTTAAAAAAATCAATTGATGAATTAGATAAATTAATAAATAATTATAGATTTAATAATAGGAATAAGATAAATAAAGATGAAAATTTAGAATATATATTGATTTCTAAATTAAGTAATGATATTATAATTTATCATTTATTAGGTAGAGTATTAAAAATTATTAGTAATAATAATTTATTAAATAAAAATACTAATAGTACTGATGTCGCTTTGGATTTAGCTAAATCTTTACTTTTTTATTTTTATAAGATTGAATATCAAGAATATATACAAAAAGAAGATATTAGTTATAAGGTTTATAGTCTAAGTACTTTTATAAATAGTAATTATTCATAATTTAATAATAAGATTAATGATAAGGAATTACTTTTTTTGGGTTTAAAGTTATTAAATTATTTAGAAGAGGTCAAGTTAATTTATTCTAATATATACATTTCAGATAGAGATCAGAGAAATCTAATTTATGTTGCTAACGAGGATCTTTAAAAAAAAGCAGGTAAAAGTTTAGAATTATTAAACTTATCTTATAAAATACCTATGATAGTTCCTCATAAAACTTTTTATAGAGAGATTAAAACAGGTGAAAATATTTTAGGTGGATATTTACTTAATGATAGGGAATTTGTATATTCTTTAATTATTGAAAATTCTAAGTTGAAAGAACAATCTATTATTGGTGATAATAATTTATTATTTAATACGGTGAATCGTCTAAGTAATGTTGGGTTTAAAATTAATACTGAAGTATTAGAGTTTATATTGGATAAAGGATTGGATTATAAATTATTTACGGATCCTAATTTCATACATCCACTTGAAATTAAAAAAAAAAAGATAAAAAAAATTTAAGAAGATAAACTTATATTATACTGACTACTATCTTAAAATCAGTAAGCAAAAGAAAACAGATCTTATTATTATTTACTATTACAATCACACTTAATTATATGAGCTCACCATAATAAAAGTGGCGTATTCCCCCTCACTTCGAAATAACACCATATCCCAGACAACTATCTGAGACGTTACTCTTTCATAGATGTAAATATTTAAAGAGAGTCTAGGCGTCTATACCCCCAGTACCTGACGGTATCTGACGGTATACTATGGTACCCTATGGTACCCTGTGGTATATACCCCTGGAATGGAAAGAAAACTATTAAATTTAAGTTTTACGTCAATATTAAACATCAAGTTAATCAAAAAAAAATACAAAAGCTATACATACATAAGCTCTCATCACAGAAAATGATCTATTTTCTAATTCAAATTTCGGTATACGTGCTAATCTCTTATTACTTCTACGTAATCTCAATTTAATTTAAATTATTAAAGTTGGAAAAACTTGATTACTATTTAATATAATATTTATTATATAAATAGGGTAGATATGCCCCAATAATTTAGACTAAAAAAGGCCAAAGACAGCCTCGCTTTCGCAGACAGCCAAAGGCAGAAAATTATACCCATACCGCTAGCAGTATCTAGAGGTTAGATTCACGCTTTATATACCATCAGCATTTATCTATTATGTTTGTGGCTACCCAACTATGCTAATTATACCTACTGATCTTCCGTTTTAAATATATGAACGCTCCTCACGTTCATATATTTAAAAGCGATATTTTATATTACATGAGCAGCAATCATTTTACTTAATATTTAACTAATTCAACGTTTTAGTATTTACTTAAATAAAACAATAATTAATGAAACCTGATTCACTACTCTTACGCCTGTAAGGACAAAAATTTTCTTCCCTAATCGAAGTTTTAATTTTATTTATTAATATAAACAATCTCTCTGTATGCCTAAAAAGCTTGCCTCAGCTTACTTTTCCCTCATAAAATTATTTCTAATTTTACGCCGGAGTCTGACTCCAATGGTTAACAATTGGTACACTAGTGAAACACAGCCTATTGATCCTTTCGTACTAGAAGGTCTACCTCTTTTTACTATTCTTCCCTAATGAAGATAGGGACCGTACTGACTTTGTACAGTAATACTTAAATTCCTATATTTATCTAATAATAAATAAAAAATAATTTAGTATTATAGTACGGACTTTCTCTTTCTTTATAATAAATTATTTTTGTATTTTAACATAAGATAACTAAAACTAAATTTAATTTTATTTTATAAAATCTTAACTTAAATTATTTAACTAATATAAAGAACTTACGTAAAGTCTCTGAAGTATAATTTTGAAATAAATATTCATTAATACTAGCTGATTATTCAATATAGTTTAAAAATAGATTATTACTTATTTTTATTAACTAAGTATTATATAAAATTTTATTAAAAAAAAATTATAATTAATATTTTAAGTACTATTTAAATTTATCTTAAATTTTTAGCTTATAGTAAATTTTCCCGACGCAAGTCATCTATCTTAAAAATTTTAACTGTTTAAATATTTAAATATTTAATTCTTTATTATTTTATCTTTAAATTATTTATATAACTTATTAAATGAAATTTAAAATAAATTAATTACCTTTAATTTAATCTTTTTATTTAATTTTATTTTTAAAAATAATTAACTTAAATATTAATAAGGTGAAGGAGGTTAAAATATTTATATATATATGAATATGAATAAAAGTGCTTAAATTAATTAATAAATGTAAAAAAAAAAAGATATTCTTAAATAAAAAAAGAAGAAATTAGAAAAACTTATAAATTTTATAATCCTATTCTATATAACATACTAGGTATAATATAATCTTTAATTAAACTTTGAAAGATAGGTACTTGTAATCTTCTAATTACAATAATATACTGATTTTTTCTTACATGTTCAATTCGATTATTTATATTAAATTTATTTAATATAGCTTTAGATAAAAGTTCAACTTCAGTCTTACTAAAATTATTTGTACATAATCTTATTATTTTATGTTGTTTATGATAATTTCCATCTGACATTACAAAAAAAGCTAAAACAATAGGTGTTAATATATTTTCGATATCTAAAGGTAAAATTTTTATATATTTACCTTGGCTATTTAATGAATAATAAACATTAAAAAATTCATTTAAAATTTCAAGATTTTTTGTTCTGACTATATATCTTTGATAAAATGGAGAATTTATTCCACTTTTTACTTTATATGTATATAATCCTTTAGTTGTACAAAAATCTTTAAAAATATAAAATACATTTTGTGCAAATAGTTCATAATGTTGTCCAAAAGTTTGAGTATATAAAGGATTTGTTTTTTTTCCTTTATTTTTATGTAAATGACCATCACCTAATAATAAGCCATGCATTACTTGTCGATTATAAGAATTAAATAACATAGACATTTTTATTGTATAAAATGTTAACATAATATAAAAAATTTGTGTATAATTTTTTTAACTTTTATTATATTAATATTTAGTTAACTATCTCAAAATTTAAAACTGTAAAAATATAAATTATATAATTTACCTTAAATTATTTATTTATAATTATAAATAAAAAAAATTTTACATTAATTAATTTTTATTTATTATATAAATATAATGAGATATTAAGGGTATTTAATAAAATTAATCATAAAGTAAATATAAAAAAAATAAAATTTTATAAATAAAAAAAGATAAATTTTAGAAAAAAATGTATTTAAAATTATTTTATTATTAAAAATTTAATAATAAGGGACTAGCCCTACGTCGTACTAAACCCAACTCACGTGCCCTTTTAATCGGCGAACAGCCGAACCCTTCAAAGCTTTTACTCCTCGAGGAGAGGACGAGTCGACATCGCAATAAATAAAACTTATTATTATAATAAATAATAAGACTATTTATTAGATCATATTTTTAATCAAATACTTAGAGTAGATAAGTTTATATTTGATATTTAGCGTATGATCGTTGAAAAACTTAATTATTCTTGCTGATTACTAAATCTTACAAAACTATTACAAAAAATATTTTTGTGAATGTAAGCGATAATAGTGTTTTAGCAAATAGCTAACTTCTACTTAAATATTACTATAAAAGCTCCCCAGTGGAAAAATGCAAAATTTTAAATTTTTAAATAGTTATTGTATTTTTTTTTTTATGTTTATATATAATGCTTTATCTTAAAATTTATTTAGAATTATCTGGAAAAAAAATTTGTTTTTTAGCTTGTCTAGCTAATCTAGCTTTTATTGCTCTAGGATTACTACTATAAACTCTTGAAGGCTTAGGTGGAAATGTATTTGGACCATGTTTTTTTTGTCAATCTTTAATAACCTGTCTAGATGCTCTAGCTTTAATATTTTTTTTAGTTTGGCTAAAATTATCTTTAACTCTAAATTTTATTTTGTACATCATTTCTGTCAACATGTATTCAGAAACTAAAGAATGTAATAAAGGTAAAGAACAAGATCTAATATAAATTCTATAATAATAGCTTGTTCCTATTTTATTTTTCTTCTTATGAAGAGTACAACTTAGTTTAAATTTTTGTTCTAAAACTTTAATTAGTGTTTGTACTTCTATTAAAGTAAAACTATCTGTACAAAGAGTAATTCCACCTCTTTTGTAATTATGACCGTCATCCATTATTCAAAAAGCTAATGCTCCAGGTGTTAAAAGTTCATACATAATATTAAAGCTAGGTATTACTTTAACGAAAACTTCTTTACCATCTTTAATTATTAACTTTGTAAATAAATTACCAAATGAAATTAAAGAAGATAAACCTCGTATTGAAAAAGAATACGAAAATCTAATCTTGTTATATCTAGTATCTAAATTTTTATTTTCTTTTGCTGATACCTGATTAGATAAATTTTTTAACTTTGATAACACAAAATTAGAATAAATTTTATTATAATATCCGTAAGATAAACTAACTAAAGATGTTTTTGATGATCTTCTTATGTGATTATCACCTAAAGTTGTTCCAATAATAGTATCTTTTTCTGATTGACTTATATCTTTATTACTAATAAATTCGTTTAATAAATTTAGTTCTATTTTTTCCATTTTTTAATTTTATTTTTTTATTTATTATGACAGCGTCTAAAGTCTCACCATGATTTAAATGCTAAGCTATGTATAGTCTTTTACTTCTTTATAAATTTGACCAGATGTTAATTATAATTAGAAGGCAAAGTCTTTTATTCCTTCGCACACTATCGGGGAAACATGAATTTTTTTTTTTAGTTTACTAAACATTTGTATTGTGTTTAGTATTAATAAATAATCAATTGAAATATTTATTAAAAATATCAATTGTAGGGTTTTATCGTGAAAAATAACCAAGTTCTTTAAATAATTTATATTTGTAAAATAATTAAGAACAATCAGTGCGAATAAAAATATATTTAATTCTAAATTGTTGTATCCGATTAACATAATTTGCTAAAAAAAAAATATGCTTTATCTAGTAAAAAAAAAGATATAATTCTCTTTAAAATAGAAAAGTCTATAAGATAAAGTTTATAGACAGCATAAAAAAAAGTTTATATTATAAAATAATTTATATAAAAATCTATTTTTTTTATTGAAAATTTAAAATTTCTAAGTGTTTCCAATAATAAAGGTGTCACCCTCTATTAAAATTTAATACAATTAAACTAATTATAATTAATTTAATTAAAATTTTATTAGAGTAGACTATATCTTTACTTATTTTTATAGTAATAACTAACATAAGCTTGAATGTATAGTCGTTGAGGAATATAAGAATAGTTCCTGCTGATTTAACTTTAAAGAATTTAAATATTCTATATATTTTTCTGTTTAGTAGATACGCTTCTTATCTGAAGGGTAGCGTAATTATGTACTAACTATTATTTTTTTACAATATTTAGTCTAACTACTTTAGAAAAATAAAGTAATCTTAGCATATAATTCAATTTGAAGTGTTATTTCACTTAGCCCGTATCCTTAGATATTTATTGAGCATCCAAGACAATGTGTACTCTCTCCGGATATTAACCTGTTCAATTATGTTAAAATTTTAAGGATTTTAAACCTTTATTTCCATTTTTTTCAAAATGGTTCAGACTATGTCTTCATTTTAGTTTATTATAAAACTATCACTCATTAAAAAAATATATTTTTTTTTTTAGTAAAATATCACTAACAAGGAGGTTAATTTTTTTTTTTAAGATTAATTTGTATTGAATTAAAAACTGATTTTATAAATAATTATAAAATATGTACTTATTAGATACTTAACAATTAAACTAAGGTAATTTATATCTCATTTCAGATATAATATAAGGATCTGTTAGTTCTCTAAACAAAGTATAACTGCTACCTTTTATAATGATAACTTTTTTCCCTTTATTTGAACGGACTTCACAATTAAAATTAAATTTAGCTTTTAATTCCTTAGACATAGTTTCTACTTCTATATCTGTAAAACTTTGAGTATTAAAAACTATACTTTTGTTTTTAGAATTTTTGTTGTAATCTAATTAACCACCGTCGTCACAAAATCAATAAGCTAATCCTATTGGAGTTAAATAATTTTGAATTAAAAATTTAGAGATAGTTTTTTTATTATTAGTTATAAATAATTCAGCTAAATGATTAAATGCTTGATGGCTTATAGTTTGAAAACCTCAAGTTATTATTTTATTACCTTTTGAACTAGTTCTAACTTTTTTGTGCGGTTTAGATAATACTCATTGATCAAAAAGATCAAAAACATGATCTAGGTATGGTTTTTGTCTATCGCTTCATTCAAACTTCATTCTGTAAGTTTTACCTTTATTGTCAGTATTTAAACTCGCATCTCCAAGTACTAAACCTATTGCAGCTTCCTGTTGTTTAACACTTAAAGTAAATAGAGATTTTTAGTAATCTCTAAGTTTTTTACTATTAGGACCTAAACCAATCAGGGAATTTTTATCTATATTTGACATTGTTTTTTTTTACTTAAATTTTTTCCTTTGGTAACCGGTAATAAATGTTTTATTAATTTAATAACTTTTGTTTATAAAAACTGAACTAAAATGACGGGCACACATGAAAAGATTATAATTATTTATTATTACTCACTTTCTAGTCGTTGAACGTTCCTAGTAAACATAATTAAAATTAATATTGTGAACTAAGCTTCGCTGCAAATTAACTATATATAATACTACTTAAAAAAAGGTATAAAATATAAAAATATTTTTGCAATTCACCCGTTTTATATTTTACTTTTTACAAAGTAAGGGAACTAAAATTAATAATCCCTAGCGTAACTTTTCAATTATGTTATCACTTAAAATTTAATTAAGCATCCACTTTTCACAAAGTGGTTCAGACTATGTCATCAACTAATTAGTATAATGTATAAATTACCTATTTATTGACTAAATAAGGTATTAATAAAAATATAAATTAATTGTTGGGTTTTCTTGGTAGGATTATTGTATTTATATATAAATTAATAAATTAACCCACTAGTCGTTGAACGTTCTAATAACAGATTATAAAATAGTGAGATTATTCATCTGAAAATAGCTTCGCTTCAAGTTATCTTAAAAAATTTATATTACAATATTTTATTAAATATTATATTGAAGATATTCTTGAAATTTACCCATTTAAATTTAAATTTAATTATTTCTAATTAAATAGACTTAGTTTATCTATTGATCCCTACCTATTCCATACAAAGATAAGGGGTCACTATGCCCTGGTTACCCATCTGTTTGGCTTATAGGCACTTACAGTTAAGCATGCATACCCCATTACGGTATACGTAACCTTAAACTGGTTAATTGATTTCCTTTCATTTTCTAGCATACCTTTATTCTGAATATTTATATATATATTAACAAATTAAATTTCTTTAATTTAAACATTATTTTGTGTAATCACTATATTAAATATAAAAGTTCATCTTTTTCAAGTTTATAAATTATTAATTTATAAAATATAATATAATATAAAATAATATAACATAATAAAATATAATATAATCTAATATAATTTAATATAAATCGTGAAATATAATTTTTTTAATCTATTTGGATGTACTTTGCTACTCTATTAAAGACGACCGCCCCAGTCAAACTGCCAATTAGTCAGCTATCCCTCTTTTCATTTAGATATATAAGGTTAACATCAACCCAATCTAAGTTTTAAGGTATTCCAATACTCGTCATTTCGACATCCCTAATCCCTATTAACATAGATTGTTCTAGATCAACGTGGTGACTAACTACAGTAGAAGTTGCTAGGGTCTGTTGAGGCTTTAAAATATTTTACAATATTAAATCCTCTAAGAACTGTACGTGCCTCTTTCAAGGCATACAGCTCAAGCACTCATTTTATTATAATAATTATTTATTTAGATAGTTAAAAATATAATTAAATTTTCAATTATTAATTGATTTAATCAAGACTACGTGTTGAATTCATTTGAGATAAAATTTTTTTCATTAAAGTTAATCCTTCAACAGTTTTATGTGCTCCTGCATTTTTTAATTCAACTATTTTTATTCAATCTAAATAATCTAATTGTTTTCTAGTTAACATTGGATGGTTGTCAACAAATCTAATAATAGCGTTAGTATCTCTAAATATAAATCTATTTAGTGATCGAAAATTTTTACATTCTTTAATATTACCAAAATTATATTTAGGTTTTATATAACCTCCGCCAAAAAATTTTTTGATAGCCAATAGAACTAACACATCATGATTATTTTGACCTATTTCTAATGAAGAATCACAACGTTGAAAATTATAAGTTTTACCTTTACTTATACTTTTTGATTCAGCTATATAATTATAAAAAGATCCTTCACCGGCTAAAAAAGTTTGAATTCAATCAGCAGGTAAATTTTTTATTATTTCTCCATTAGCAGATAAACCTAAATAATTTTTACAATGTAAATATTTATCTTAAAAAGATCTTCCTTTATTCATATTTATAATAATAGACTTAATTTTTTTTAAACCTAAAAGTGTTAAGTGTTCATTTTTGCTAATTTTTAAAACAATAACTTTTCAATCTTGATAGTTTAAAAATTTAGAAGTTAAACAAGGATAATTATCGAAATGAGGTATTATTTAGGTTAATATATCATTAAATGATGATACTCTATATTTCATTGTTTTTGTTTTTCTATTATCAATAACTACACTTCCACAATCAAAAAATTCTTGAATTTTTTGTAATATTTCTATTGAATTTTCTTTTTGAGTAGCTTTCATTTCTAATTTAACTTTATTTCCAGAAGTTGAAACAGAGAAAGAGCCTTCTCCATCTATAAATCCAGTAACTTGCCAAGGATTTAATTTATATAAATTTTGAGATTTATTTATATCTTTGTTATTAGAAGTATTGATAGTTCTTTTTTTAATTATAATTGTTTTTTTTAAGTTTTTTAAATTTTTATTTATATTTTGTAGACTTGAAGTTTTAATTTCTAAGAAATTCATTAGTTCTTTATTAAAAATGTGAAAGTATTTATTAGATTGTTTTATGTTTTTCATATTAATTTTATAATATAAAATATAAAAATATTATTAATAACAAAAAATAAATTGTTAAATAAAGATTTTATCTTTCTATTGCTTGCGCAAAACAGGAAAAAAAAAGTTCATAATAAAATTTGTCGCTTTAATTGGTCAAATAAAAATTTTAGTTTATTAATCTCATCTACAGATAATGTTTCAATTATTTTATTTATAAAATTTTGCAATATTTTAGGGTTAAATTTTATGATTAGCGATTTATTTAAGAATAAAAAAATAGATTTAAAACTCATAATTTTATTCAAGAATACTTATAATTAAAAAATTTTAAAAAGTTATTAAAAAATATATATAAAAAAATAAATATTTTTTATAATTAAAGTTACTAAATAAAATAAAATGAAATACCAATTCAAAGTAGGCACCCTTTCAGATTAGTTAAATTAATAACCTATTCTTATCATTACAATAAGACATTCGCTTTTTTGAATATCCTCTACCCACTAACAGTTATATCCATTTATCAATGATACCTCCAAAAATAATTTGGTTATTATTGGGCTTACCTAGTTTCTACAAAAATACTTTTATGAACCAATTAGGACTCCGCTATACATAAATAGATATATGATCCATTAAGAAAAATGCAGGAAGATTTTTCTACATCAATATTTATGCTTCAAACACGAATTCACATTAAAATTGCCCGTATGATTCTAGCTCTATATATTAAAAAAATTTAAATTTTTTTATACATAACAGGCTTTATGCTTTAAAATTACTATTAACGCATACTGTCTGAGCTCAAAATAATGGATTATCAGGAGGATTTTCACCTCATTATTTTTGTAAATTTATCTAGTCGCTATTTAATTTTTTTTTTTTTTTACCTATTGTTTTTCAATTTTCCCGTCCCACATTAGGTAACCCGCATCTGCACGGGTAATTCAATTTCACTGAGCAAGTTGTAGAGACAGTGAAGCCATCGTTACATTATTGATACCAGACCTCATTTAACACGGCTTATTCAAATTTATCATTCAATTTTATAAAATATGTTAATTACATATTTTAACACTACCATTTTCTATTTAGATTCATACCTAATTTTATTTTAACTATTTGATTAAATACCGATGGATAAGTTAGATGTTTTTTAGTTTCTAAAATATTACATACTTTTTTAAAATCTATAAAATCCAAATTTTTCATTCCTACTATAGGATACTTATTAAAAAATGGTATAATTATATTTTCAATATCAGAAAATTTTGATATTTGCAGTTGAGCACTTTTTTTAAAAATATAAACTTTTTTTTCTATACTGTTTGATTTAAAATAAGTAGAAATACCTTTTAAAACTTCTAAATCTCTAACATGTAAATGTATACTAAATCTGGCAAATACTCCTTTATTATAATTTCTAATAATTATTTGAAAAGAACCTTCACCGCTAACAAATCCTGAAACCCAAAAAGGATCAGGAATGCCATTAAACTTATACTCTATTTTATTAACTTCAATAACACTTGGAAAAGCTTCCTTTAATTTAGCAGATAATCCTAAATTTAAATTACTTTTTAGACCTATTATTTCTAATAAACCTCTTTCTGTTAAATGTTTATCTTGTTTAATCATTTCAAAACACTTTTTAAATATTAAGTAATCTGATAACTTTTGTGTTACTAAAGGGTATTTATCAAAATGATTTATGATGACAGGAATATCTTTGCTATAATCTACTGCATATATTAAAGCTTTTTCTCCACTTTTGCTTATATTCCCTACACCTAAACTATTTTTTATAGATTCTAATAATAATAGATCTTTGATATGTAAAGTAATAGAAAAACAAGCTCTTACTCTCCATTTAGTTTTTAATTTAGCATTTTGTTGTATTTTTATAGAAAAACATCCTTCACCATCTGTAAAACCAGTTAAGAACCATGGGTTTATTTAATATTTTATGAAAGTAGAAAATGATTTATTATTAAATTGTTTAGAAGGGATTTTGAATGGATAATTTCTTTCGAAACCCGTTAGAGTACACCTTAATTTTGGATTTAACCCAAAATAACTACCGTCTACTCGTTGCTCTTTTACAGAAATTTCTTTTGGCTTTAGGTTTAGAAATTCTGATTTAGATCCGCGATCACCCATTTCGTTTTCACTCATCTTAGGGCTTGTTACCATACCCAGGTAATTATTCTGGCCACTTATAGCCTTTCGACTATAGCTTGGTACCATAAGTTTTAGGGCTTCCCCGGAGTTTGATAGTTTAACCCACAGTAGTGTTTTCCCACAACACTTAGCAGGCCAATTTATTTTGCTACCTTTGGATCCTCATAGTTAAGCAAAATAGAACATTTTAAAAAGATACAGTTTATAAAGGAGGACAATATTTTTATATAAAAAATAAAAATTAAAAAATAAAAAATATAATATATAATATATCTAAATATTTTTGTCTCTCTTCATAACGGATTATGCAGAGGGGGAAAAAGTTATTAATAACTTCCTTTCTATTAAACAATTATTTAAATTGTCTCTTTCAAAATAAGAAAATAAATTGCCATCTTCTGCATATTTTAGCAATGTTATTCTACTAGTACAAAGTACTGAACAAGCTGCTGTTATTGAATTAATTAAGATAGATTGATTATTTGATGTATCCGTAATTTTAATTCTTTTATGGTTATCATTTGCTAGACCGAAAATCTTACCATATAAACTAAATTGTTTAAATAAGTTTGATAGTTGAATTTTGTTACTTAATTGTTTATTTTTTCTATTTTTAGCTTCTAAATCTCTTCTTATTTGTTTATTTTCTTCGCTATGATTTTTACCTTTAAAATTTTTTCTTCCTTTCATTTTTGCTAAAGTTTCTTCTGTATGTTTGTAACCTAAAATAGAATTAGCTTTAATATTTATATTATATTCAAAGTCATAATTATCCAAATATATTTGTTCTAAAATTACAGCTTCTTTAGGTTTACAATATTCAATTATTTCAAATTTAAAATTTTCGTGTCCATATTTTAATAAAGCCATATAAATAGGAATTTTTTTAGTTAGAAGACTTCCTTTATCAAAATAAAAGTTTAGTCTTTTTTTACCGTTAGCAGTAGATCCTAAATAAGTTTTACCATTAATTTTATTAGTTCATCTGTACACAAAAGATTTATCAGCGTTTTCATTAATAATTTGTTTTCTTTTTTCTAAAGCATTTATATATAATTTAATTGGAGTTTGATTTAATTTAGGTAGACCTCTTGATAGATTTCTTTTTAAAACTAAGCTACTGAAAGTAGACTTGGATTTAAATGGTGAATGGTTTGTTGTTAAAAATGTTTTTGTTGCTTTTTTTTTTATTATATATATTTTTTTTTATAAGATTTAGTAGGTTATTTTTTTTTTCACTATTTTAACTAAGCGCGGGGTGCAAGCCCTTCTTAGTGATGGGGGACTTACTTCATATGTCGAGCCAAACCAATAACTCTCTAGTTAATCTAATAGTAACCAAAAGGGATACTTATCTTATATTTGAATACCGTTCCTTTCTCGATATTTTAAACTGTATCTTTTTTAAAAATACTCTAAAATAGACTATATCTTTTTATATTACGTATAGTCGTTGGGGTAACATTTTTTCCTATTATTTTTAACTAATAATTACCTACCATTTATATAATAAAAAAAAAAATTAAATGGTAATCAATATATTTACATAGTTATTTTTATATTAGATCTTTTATATCAAAAGGAAATGTAATAGTTACCTGCTAGTAAACTTATTTAAATGAAATAATAAAACTTATTCTATTGTGCAGAATTTTAATAAATTTATTTCATAGCACTTTGTTTAGTAATAAGAATAAGTCTAATAAAACTCTAAATATAAAGTGTTCAAGCATATAGTAATTAGTGTTTTTATAACTTAACTATCTAAATATTAAAATATAAAGAAATATAATAAATTAATTCACACGGCCTTTTTTTTTAGACCGCTATTAACCAGACTTTTGATCAGTAACAGTTTCCTATCACCTTTCTTTCATTGATGGCATCGGGCAAATTTCAATCGCTATACTATCATTTACATGATTGCAGCGACTTGTGTTTTTAGTAAACAGTCGGGGCTTCCGATTTTATGATACTCTATAAGTTTAACAAATTTGTAAAAAAAAATTTATATCTAATAGGTTCCTCTTGTCGTCTAACTTATGCATGGCTATCAAATTTATCATGCAATTAAATAATAAATATATATTAATACGATCTATTTTGATTCATGTTGGATTTTATTTTCAATATTTTTTGTAAACCTTCAGGAGTTAAATGCTCTTTACTTTTTACCATATCAGCTACTTGTTTAAAATCTGCAAAATCTAAGCTTTTTATTCCCACTATTAGATATTTTTCAAAAAATGGAATTATTGTATTAACAATATCAGAAATCTTTGTAATCTGAATACATACTTTATCTTTACTTATATAAATATGTTTATATTTAACCTCTGTTTTAGAAACAGTTAATGTTTTAGAGACTTTAGTAACATCAAAGTTAAAGAAAGTAGCCAGACCTTTGATAACCTCTTTGTCCCTTATATTTAAATTTATTGAATATACTAATGCTATTCTGCATCCTCTTTGCATTTCTAGAGTTTTTATCTTTAGATGGAAAGAACCATCACCACTAGTAAAATCAGCAACCCAAAAAGGATCAGGTATACCTTTAAATGTATAATCCTGTTTATTTACAAGAACAGCATTTGGAAAAGCTTTAAATAGTTTATCAGAAATACCCCAATTAAGAGAACTTTTCAAACTGACTATTTTTAATAGACCTTTTTCAGTTAAATGGTCTTTCTGCATAATAATTTTAAAACATTCTTTAAATATTAAATAATCAGATACTTTGACAGTTATTAGTGGATATTTATAAAAATGATCAATTATTACTGGTAAATCTATTAGTGTTTCAACTACATATTGAACCGAATTTATTCCATTTGTTCTTATTTTTCCTATACCTAGTGTGTTTTTAATTGCTTCTAATATAGCAGTATCTTTTTTATGTAGTTTTATAATAAAAATAGGTGCGACTCTCCATTTTAGTTTTAATTTGGCATCAGGTTAAATATTAATAGAAAAACAACCTTCAGCATCTGTAAATCCAGTGACAAACCAAGGATTAACTTTAGGCTTGTAACTTAAAGTATAAAATAATCTATTATTAAATTGTTTAGAAGGGATTTTGATGTGATAATTTCTTTCAAAACCCATTAGAGTACACCTTAAATGCATTAGCTTATTATTAATACATCAACTACCGTCTACTCGTTGCTCTTTTACAGAAATTTTTTTTTTTGTTTGGCTGTGGGTTTAAAAATTCTGATTTAGATCCGCGATAACCCATTTCATTTTCATTCATCTTAGCGCTTGTTACCATACCTGAGTAATTAGTTCAGCCACTTATAACCTTTCAATTATAGCTTGGTACACTAAGTTTTAGGGTGTCCCCGGAGTTTGATAGTTTAACCCATCATAGCGTTTTCCAATAACGCATGGCAGGAGTTTTTGCCGAGTTCCTTAACAACTTTTAGCTCTACGCCTTAGTATTCTCTACTAACGAACCTGTGTCGGTTTTAGGTACGGTAGTGACGATATTTTTTAGAATATAAAATGAAAGATTGTATTTGAAAAAAAATAAAATAAAATAAAATAAAATAAAATAAAAAAAAATAAAATAAAATAAAAACCTATAACATTACTTTACATTTTTAAAGTTTAGATTATTTTAAAGTTAAATATTTAATGCCAAATATTTTCTAACATTTTTACATAAGTATGATAATAAAAAGATATTTATATTTGATTTATATAAAGCAAAAAATTTTAATAAATATAATTCTATATTTAATATCAAATTTTTGATATTTTATTTAAATATCAACTAAATTAATAAATAATTAAAATAAATATTAAAATTAATATTTAGTTATTAACAATAAGCTTTAAATAGTTAATTAGATTTAAATAAATTAAAAACTTACTTACGATTTCTCGAACTCTTACATCTTTAAAAAAATTAGGTTTTATTTTTTTAAACAGCTTATTTTATTTAAATTAAATCAAAAATATATATCTTTGATTTAATTTTGTTTTACAATTGACAAAATTAAATTATTTATAATCATATAATATAAAGAATTATCACTTATTCATCTTATTTTTAAATATTATAAACTAAAAAATTAATATTATATTATTTAAATTGATGTAAGCTAATCATTAAATTATAAATATTATTTATAATTAAACAGGTCATTAATTATATTAAATAATCAAAATAATAGCTAAAATTTATTAAAGAGATATCGTTTAATCATTATCTTCAAGTTCCATGTATATATAATTGGATTAAAAACATATAATTTTTTCACACTGGACTTTCTGATTTTTACTCATCAGACAAAACATTGGTTTTGATCCTTAGAGACCGCTTTAAATTCAGATGGTCTAACCTCTCCTGAAAACCCTATCGTATTCGGCGAGAAGGATTGTACCTTCTTTTCGTTACTCATGTCAGCATTATCTCTTCAGTTTACTATAAATAATGAAACACTATTTAATATTAGTCTAACTGAATGTTCTACTACCTAGATAAAAAATAAATAAATATTTATTTTAAATCAACATGATATCGGTTGATTATTTAGACCCGTTAAATTTTCAGTGCAAACAATCCAGAGGCTGTTGCGTTGTTATACGATCTTTAACATTTGTAGCCACTACCAAGCTCACTGTGCAGCTGTATTCTTTATGTCACATCCTTAATTTCACTTAATAATCATTTGGGCAAATTACAATAAAAAAATATTTATTATCTTATACTTTAAATATAAATGTTAAATTAAAAAAATAAGGGGGTTATAATTATTATATATTGTTTTTTAATAGTTTAAGTATCTACATCAGAATTAAAGTTAGAGTCAAAATTTATATCATTATAATTAAGAACTCTTCCACTATTCATACCTTGTGAAATAGATAACATCTCATTTCTTCCTTGAATTGTTTTAAAATGTTTAATTTCATTTAAATGAATTAAATATTTTCAATCCTCAAAATCTAATAATTTAGTTGTCAATAATGGATATTTATTAAAAAAAGGTATTATTATATTTTTAATAGAATCTTTTTTATAAACTACAAATCTAGTAACAGCATTTAAATTTGTTTGTTTTCTATTTAAAAAATAGTTTTCTGCTGATTAAAAGGATTCAGTTACAGATTTAGGATATAAATTACCACAACCAAAAAAATTTAAAAGTAAATTCATTAAATGAAAATCATGTACATTTTGAGCAACAGAAAAACTACAATTATTGTTATTACCTATTTTTCTAATTTTAAAACTAAAACTTCCTTCTCCATCTACAAAAGTTCTAACTCATTCAGGATGTAATTTAATTTTTTAAGATTGATTATAACTAAATTCCCATTTATCTTTAAATGTACGTTTAGTATTCATTTGACTTATAGTTTCAATTAGATTTTTCATACCTACATCTGTTAAATGAGATCCTGATTTAATTATCATAATTGCTTTTTTAAAATCATTATAATTTAAAAATTTAGAAGTAATTAAAGGATACTTATCAAAATGAGGTATAATTATATTAATTATATCATTAAAATTACTAATTTTAAATCTCATAACAGTTTTATGTTTATTTGAAAAACTTATCTGACCTTTATTATCAAAATACTTTTTAATTGATTTTAAAACATGTACTGAATTTGAGTGTTGTTTCATTTCAACTGAAAAAGTTATAGATTTACCAGTTTTCATTTGAGAGTTATTATATATTGAAACATTAAAACAACCTTCACCATCCAAAAATCCTGTTACATTGTAAGGATGTAAATTATGAATTTTTATTCAATTTTTATTAATTTGTCTATTTTTAATTTTTATTGTTTGTGTTATTTTTGTTTACATTTGTATTGTGTTTAGTATTAAAGTATGCTTAAAATTCTGTTATATTTAATTATAAAGAATAAGGAATTAACCTCTAGTAAGCATTGGAAATGAAATTTAAATTAATATTTAAATTAATACAAATATTTTTTTTAATATTTAAATTTAAACATTTTTATCTTATTATCTGTATAAGAAATTTATAATATAATTTGTAATTTTTTTTTTTACTTTAAATTTAAATTTAAATTTAAATTTAAATTTTAAAATTATATATTAAATACTTTAAATTATAACATTAATAAATATGTTTACATACTAATTAAGTATTAAAAATAAGTTAATATTTTTTTTTTTATGTATAATTTGGACTATGTCTTTTACTTTTTATAATCTATAAAAATAATCTACGTAAAGTCTCTGAGGAATATTTATTCCTTCAAATTTCTAATGATAACATTAATTTAAAAAATAATTATTATATATTAAAAGATATTTGAATATAGTAGTATATTAATCAGTAAACACATTTTTATTTTACAAATTAGGCCACTATAAATTATGAATTTATAATTTTGATTAACCTTGATACATGTTAACGGCTGTTTCCGTCTTGACTCACCCAACTTAGCATGAGCAGTCTGAATATCTATTATAAATTTTATGTAATTCCGAGATTCTCTTCCAAAGGTAAGGTTTTCAAGGCCCCCGCAACCTAAACGCCTATTAATTTAATTGAATATATTTTTATTCAATATATAATACTTGTTTGGAATTACCGTGCTGTACCTACATAAATCTTAAATAGACTCTATACTTAAATATATTTCGATAGAAAACTAGCTAGCACGAGGTTAGATTGGCATTTCCATTTTATTATTCTGTATTTTTCAATACAGTTTAGACTATACCTTCAACTTTGTTTTAACCTTAGGAAAAACATTTATTTATTAAAAACGTAAACAAAAAATTCCTCATTATATTTTATATAATAAAGGGAGTTAATAAAGTGCGGCTAAGATGTTTATATATTTATATCCAAAATGTTTTATAAACATATCCAGTAATAAGAATTAATTATTTAAAATTTAAGTAAATTTTTTTAAATATTCTTCTTTAGTTAATTTTCTTCTTCTACCAAAATTATTCATATTATAAGCTAGATCTACTATTTTTTTAAGGTTAACATTAGATTTGTAACCTTCAGTTACAACAATTTCACAAACTTGAATAGTTTTTAAAAAATGATCTTGTTTAGTAGTATTAAAACCTGTAATATTATAAAGAGGATATATCAAATTTAAAATTTGTTGAAAATTTTGTATTTGATATCTAGCTGCAACAGTAGGTAAAGTATAGACTCTACCACCTTTAAAATAATCAACTAATTCATATAAAACTGAAATTGATGATAATTCCATAGTAACTGTAAAATTAGCTTGAACTCTTCTTCTACTTAATGCAAATGAAACATTAAAACTACCGTCCCCGTCTATAATTCCTCTTACAAATTCCTTATTTAAATAAGGAATATTATCTATTATTGGCAAATAAACTTTCACAAAATAGGGTAAATCACCGACTTTCGCTTTTAAATTATCTAATAATATTTGTTTGGATTCCTCAGTTCTTAAACTAGTATCCTTATTCATAAAATAAGATAGCTCTAATATTTGTAGTAAACCTACTAAAGTTAAATGTGCTTTATTTGACATCATTGTGCATACTATCTTAAATATTTAAAAGTTTTTTAATTTACCTGATCTCAAAGGAGTATTAGTTAATAACGGAATAAGAATATGAATTATTTGATTTAAATTTCTTACTATTATTACTACATTATCTCTATTTAGAGTTAAAACCCCTATTCCTAGATATGCATGAAGTTTTATATCTAATTGATTTATACTTTGAGTCAAATTAAAAATAGGTCGAGGTCTAATTGGAAATAAACCCGATTTAGGTTTACTTCATCCTATTACAAATGATCCATCTGTTTGAATAAAACCTGCTAATCAATCTGCTGTAAAATTATAATTTTTCATTTTTATTTATTTTTATGTATATATATTTTGTTATTTCTTACCTTTATTAATTTTATTATATATCCTTTATATCAATATATCTCCCAATGGAGCGCAAAGTAACTAAAAATTTAAAATTACCTATTTATTTTGGCAATTTTAATTTTAGTCAACCTTATTTAAGGAATAAATTATTTAAGTGGGGATTTTTTTTGTTTTATTTTTGTGTGTAAATGAAAATTTTTTCCATAGTTAACTTAAAACTACAAAGTGCTAGCGTATTGCAATCAAAATAATTATACACTTTCCATTATTAATTAAATTTTATTATACCTGTTACAGGTATAATAAAAAAAAAAAAAACCTGTGGACTTAATTTGTTTTAAATATATAGTATATAAATTCTGAGAGCTTTATTTTTTCAAATAAAGTCGTTACAGGGTTATATTAAATATCCAAAATATATTTAAACAGAATTAAATTTTTATTTTTAATTAAATAAAATATAAATTGAAAAAAATACTCAATATTAAATTGGGTATTGTTTTATAAGTTAATAAACTTCCCACGGTATTGCCACATATTTTAAAAATACAAGGTTCCACCGTAATGAGCTAGTTTCTTAAAAAGAGATTACTCTCTAATAGGGCAAAATATTTACCACTAGCCAGATCTCATCGGAGAATAATGCAACATTCACCCGTTCGATCCATTATAATCTGGACCTGGCTAGATCACACTCGCTTCGAGTCTAATAGAAGTAACTTACCCGATATTATAATTTAATCCAGTCGCTTTCGCTAGGGCTTTAAACCTTGCTACTCCTATTAACTTGCTGCATTTATACCAATATTTTCATATTGGATTAGACTATACCTTCAACTCAATAAAAAGGTTAGGAAATATTTTTATTTAACTTAATGAATAAATTAATATTTATAAAATAAGTACCTAAATTAATTTGTATTATTTTTAATATCAAATTTATAATAAAAATGAGGTATTAAATAAGGTCTAATTAACTCTAATAATATCAATTTAGATTGATTAAAAATATACAATCTTGGTCCATTTGTATGTTTGTGTATACCACACTCCAAATTAAATTTATTTTTTAAAACTTTTTTTAAAATTAAATTATCGTTTAAAGAAAAAGATTCTGTACAAATATAAAATCCGTTGACTGATTTATAACCATCATCCATTATTCAGTAAGCTAAACCTCTAACAGTTAATAAAATTTCAACTTCTAAAGGTAAAATTTTGATACCTTGAGGAGATGGATAAAACATTGTTCTAAATTTATTAAAACAAGGTAAACTAAAAGTTCAAAATTTTATTGATGAATAAAATTTATTTTTATTAAGTCTTTTATCGAAATAATCATTAGATTTAGGATTTGAATTACAATAAGGTTTAAATAATGAATATAAATGTTCAATATAATTTTTGTTCTTAATGGATTGTTTAAATTGAATTCTAGTATTGTGGTTAGTTTTTCTTCTTTCAGCATGTAGATCACCTAACATAAGACCAAAAAGTATTTCTTCTAATTCAATTGTTAATTTTAAATTTAATTTTTCAGATCGAGTTAGTTTATTTTTTATTTTGTTGTTGATCATTTTTTATTTGATTTTTATTTATATCCTTTGGGACTATTAAAAATTGTTTTTTTTACATATAATTTTATATTAAAAATTATATCAATTGGGAATATATTTTAGGTTAAATGGTAATATTACCTTATTTTTTTGGAATTTTTGAGTGCTGACGTGTTAGCTATATTATTAATATTGCTCTCTTCTTTCGAATCAGTCGTTACAGGGCTAATAAAAAGGAGTATTTCTAATTTTAAACTTTATTAGACAACTCTATTCACTTTAAAGTGAAAAGTAGAAAAATAATTACAATGGACTTATATTTTTCTTATTCCTACGATTTACAGCTTCCCACGGTATTTCCTTAAATTTTTATTCTTAGGATTCACCGTTAGCACGATTATTTCAATAATCGTACCGACCCTAAAAGGGTCATGAGTCAGTTTTAATTGTTGAATTTTACAATTCAAATGGGCAAGCAATTCACCCAATCGGAATAGGTAGGACCTCGCGGACTTTCCCCTCCTAAGAACCGTACGTGCGACTTTCACCGCATACGGCTCAAGCAGACATTCGAGTAAAAAGATTCGCAATTCTTTTTACCTGGCTACTTAAATATTTTATTTACTTTATTTTATAAATAACTAAATTAATAATTAATTTTTAGTTCGATGTGTTATGCTATTATGACATATTTGATGTAAAGGTTGAATGTTAGAAATAGTATATTTTCCACCTGTTTTAACAGGTTTAATATGATGTAATTCTACTTTTTCACCGTTATGTAAAGAATCTAAACATATTGGACATTGATGATTAAATTTTTTATATATAACTTCTCTGAATTTAGCAGAATTTTTCGTAATTAAACGACGTGAAAAATAAAGTTCATTTTCTATTAAGTAAGGATTAAGATCTAATTTTAACAAAGGATGTTTTTTAGGCTTGATTTCTGCTAAGTTTACAATTATTAATTTGTTTTCTTTGTTTTCATCTGTCTTATTAACACCTCATACTCATTTATGATTTGATGCTGTTTTTCCTTTTATTATATATTTAGATACCGACTTAAATATTGATCGAGATGGATGTTTTTTTCTTACCCATTTAATCATAGAACCTCAAACTAAATGTCCAATTTTTATGAAAGTATTTTGAGAATGGTAGGAAATACTAAAATAATTACCTCAACCTCTCAATACAGGATTTATTTCTTTAATTATTGCAGCTATTTCTAATTTTTTTCTAAGAATGATTTCTCGAATTCTTAATTTTATAGCTTTAACTGCTTTATTTGAAGGTTTTATTACCAATACTGTTTTCTGTTCTGTTAATTTATTTAATCTAGGGTTATATTTTTTTCTTGAAATGTTGAAACCTAAAAATTCGAAACCTTCATATATTGTAATTATTCTGGTTTTTGCTTTTTTAAGTTCTAGGTCTCTTATTTTTAGAAAATTTTCTATTATTTCTTTAACTTTGATAAGAATATCTTTACTTTCCCCAGTAACTATTAGATCGTCTGCATATCTAATTATATTTACTTTAGGGGTTTTACCATTTAATAATTTTCTAGGTGGAAATTCTTTTCGTATTTCTTTTTCTAATCCATTTAAAGCTATGTTACATAACATAGGAGATATTATACCACCTTGTGGAGTACCTTCATTTGTTTTATGTAATTTATTTTCATAGATATATCCTGAGTTTAATCATTCTTTCAATACATGTTTATGGCAAATAGGTGTAGTTAACATAAGAAATTTGTGACTAATTTTATCAAAGCATTTAGCAATATCGGTTTCTAAAACAAACTCTGGTGAATGTGCTTTGTCTAATAAAGTTCGAATATAAGCTATTGCATCGTGTTGAGATCGATGTTTTCTAAATCCAAAGCTAAATTTATCTGATCTAGTTTCAACTACAGGATCTATCGCTAAATGATATACGGCTTGAACAGCTCTATCTATCATAGTTGGTATTCCAAGTGGTCTTAATTCATTAGAATTAGTTTTAGGTATCATCACTCTTTTTAATGGAGAACTTATGTATTTATTCGGATTTTTGGTTATTAGACCTAATTCTTCAATTGATTTAAATCTTTGTTCAGGATTTATTCATAATTTATTATCTATACCTGGTGTTTTTGCTCCTGAATTAGTTACTGTTTTTCTTATTGCCAATGCTCGTCCTTCGAAACTATTAACTAATTGATTTTGTAATTTATAAACTAAGCTCATGTTATTATTTAAGGTTGCCTTCACAATTTGATTTTGTAGATCTTTAACTTTTTTAATAACTTCTATTCAAGGGATATTATGTCAATTGGTAATATTTAATTTTTTTTGTTTTACCATATGCGAAGGTGATTATAAATATTTCTTATATTTTTTTTTTTTTTGTGTGAAAGAATTGACATTCTTAAAGAGTTTTATTAAATAGTTCGTTTCAATAGTTTATCCAATTTATTTTAAAGTTACGTACTTTAAAGTACATAATAACTTTTGGTTATTATGCTGAAGTCCACTACTAGAAATTTTAAAAGTCAATAAATTGATACTACATGCATAATATTAAATAAATTAAATTATCGCAAGCTTTTTAATTTTTCTTAAAAAATTTTAGTTGTAAAGATGGCCACCAGATTCAAGTTAGCATCCTTTAAGATTAGCTCATTTAGAGCCTATAAGGTTCCTTATTGTGGATCCTTCGTTAGCTTTTTGAATCCTCTTCTACCTACTATTCGTTATATACACTTCTGCCGAAGCTTTATAGTATACCTCTGAATATATTAAATAATTAATATAATCAGTGAATATGAGGCTTACCAAGTTCCCAATAAAACACTGTTAAATACTTTACCATTCTAAAAATTAGAGATGGTGAACAGAGGTTCATACTTTACCCCGGTAGTTATATAGACTATAGAGTTTGCCAGCATAAGAAACAAACCCTAACTACATACATTAAGTTTATAAAGACTTACCATCACCTTTTACGGAGCCTAAAATTTACATATGTTCACTTTCGTTAACCACGTTCAGTATATTTCCCTAGCACTTTCGTTACATTGTCCCTTGAGCTTCATACATGTTATTACTATCACGCATGTCAAAGTAGGGATACCTCTATAGTCGGAGGTAGTGGAATTTAACCACATTGTTTTAAAGAGCTTCTTGTCGCACTGTCAGGATAGGTAGATCTTTTCAGATTTTCCCCCCTTAAGAACCGTGCGTGCGAGTTCCCCAGCACACGGCTCAAGCATTAGAACCACAATCTTTTCCGCAGAAGGATTGTAGGGGCATTTCAATCTCCCTTTGTTTATTCAAGATTTACTTACCTCTCATAATTTTTAAAAGTTCTCCAAAAAGGATATAGAGAAGAATTCTATTAAATCTTTCAAGTGTTCTTTCGAATACTGCATACCCATTTTTTGATGATTGAATTTACAATCTATCATGTTAATGGCCTAGGCTACCATCAGATTTTGAACTTTACTTTTTATGATATCTAACACCCGATAGAAGTCAGCCACTTTTCAGTGTAAGATATAATCTCTATCCATTCCATTACAGAAGTGGCATTCGCTTTTTCTATCTTTCCCATACCCACTATTCGGTATAATAATTTCCCCGGTGTCAGTTACACTGGTTTATATATTACCTCCTTCCTTTTTCAATGGCGAGGGGAATATTGGGCTTACCATGTTCCAATTTTGATACTTCATACCTCATGAAGAGGTATTAATTAAGATTTTGGCTAGATACTATAATCGGTTGGATTTATATGGATCCCGGCTTCGCCTGCATAAACGGCTCACTCCCTCCCAAAAATCTAGATATTTTCAAACTGATGAAAATTGATCAATCTAGATCACCTTTTTCCGACTGTACACACGCATCTTCACTTTCGTTTAACCTTTTATCTTTAAGCCTAAGCCATTAAATCTATTGATCGTGATTTAATTAAGGCCATTGTGTTTGGAGCTTCACACCCAGAATTTGTTTTTATTCTACGCATGTCCAAGTAGGCTCAGATAGGGATATATCTGGAGACAATTACGTCTCATTATCAATATTAGCTTCATGTCGCACTATGCAAAAGGTACGTTGTTAATCTATATATTATTATAAATTTCCAACTGCTTATAGAGTTACTAATTCAAGGCTATTTCACCGTCTTCCTCCCAGACACTTTTCATACTTTCCTTTACAGTACTTTTTTGTTATTGCTAAATTTATTATACGTGAAGTAGAAGATCTTCCCCCAGAGTACTATCTCACGGTTAGAAGAAAATCCCTTCCCGAACCCAGCATGCGACTTTAACCGCACTGAGCTCTCCAAGTGTATGGCTTATACAATCCAAGTCCGCGTAATTTAGATCCTACCATATGTTTGCCACTCTGGCTCCCTTCGTCTTGTATTATCCAACTTTCATTGAGATAATAGATGTTTTATCATCATAACTACTACGAAGCCTCCGTCACCTCAGGGGATTGGCTCCCCACAGGTGATCCTGAATTCTTATTAATCCCCCATCACGACTTACTTAGGACTCACTTCTACTTACGAGTTCTTATGGAACCCAAGTTAATGGATTTTCCCTGTGACAGAAACGGCTAAAAATTTTCCGTCACCCTACAAACCGATTTTAGAGCCTCAAGGTTAAAACCCCGACTCTTGGACCGGTATGCAAAATTGTGTCAACTTTGTAAAGGTCGACTAGTGATTCGTTATCCTATCCTTATAAGTCTTAGCTCGCAGAAGCACTTTATCTAAATGACGCCTCACTATCTTTAAACAAAAAGAAGTCCTCTTCACCTTGAGGATTGAGGATGTTCGCTACTCTTTCATTAGAATTATGTTCTGCTTTTCAAACATGCTGCTTTCAGTGTCCGGTTAGCCCGGTTAAATCCATTTGTAGGATTTATCAGACTTATGATCATCTGACTACCTTAGTTTGATGCTTTACTTCATATTGGGAAAATGTTGAAGGTTCAAATTTAATGAACATTGAGATTAATAATTAAACAGCGCACTTAGCCTTAGAGGATGGTTCCCCTTTATTCCAACAAGTTATCACTCGTTGTACTTTTTAAATTTAATTTAAATAAAGTTTATTTTAAACGTTATTTATATTTTTATTATAAACAATTTATCGTGCTTAAAAAGTTTATAAATTATTTTTGTTTACTATACGGGACTTAAAACCCTCTTTGTTTCAAGATTAAAAATTAAAAATTTAAAATTTGAAAGTTCGGTCCCTGAGAATATACAATTTAATATTTGCTTTATATATTTAATTTTATATTCAAGTAAATTTTAAAATTTAAAGTAAATTTTTAAATTTAAAGTAAATTTTAAAATTTAAATCGTTAACCTAATACTTGTTACCAACAGAAGACAAATAGGATTCCATCCCTATCATCAAACAATCAACACCAGAGGTAAAAAATTAACGCCAGTCGCCAATTCTAGTAAATAAATAATTTAGGCTAATCCGATTTCACTCACCATTACTTTCGGAGTCTCGGTTGATTTCCTTTTCCTTTCCCTAATGAAATGTTTTACTTCGGGAAGTAATAATATAAAGGTTTCCCTTAGGAACGTTATTAATTTGTTGCTAATCTATTGTTAAAAAATAGTATCAATAACATTTGGCATAAATCCTCCTTCTGAATAAATTTGCTAGTAATCCTTAATAACCCCTTTAAATACTATTTTAAATTTTATTTTACAATACAATTAATTTTATGCTTACGCTTTAAATTAAATGTTTGTTTTTATATATTTAATTTTTGATGTTTAAACAATATTGTCATCGATACTTTTATTATTTTTAATATCAAAAAATTTTTTTTTTTTTATATTATAATATTTTTTTTTTTATCTTATATTTTATAAATTTAGAAAAAAAAATTATAAGTGATAATGTAAAGTAAAAATACATAAAATTTAAAATATTAGCATTAAATTTTATATTATTTTAATCTTAAAAGAGATAAGATTAGTTTAATTGGTTAAAATAACGTTTTGTGGCAACGTAGTTCAGAGTTCAATTCTCTGATTTTATCCTTAAAAATTTTAATAAGCCGATAAAAGGATTTGAACCTTTCTTTTACCGTCATGAGTGGTATGTTTTAACCAATTAAACTATATCAGCTTTAATTTTAAATAATTAATTGGAGCCAATAATTTATTTTAAAAAGATATTTTCTTTTTTTCTAGGTTATACTATACTTATGTAGATAACTATTACGAAGCAAATAATATAGTAATTTTTATATTCATATATTTTGTGTTGATATTTAATGAAATTAATAATATAAATTTTGTTATATTAATTAGATTTAATCTTATAAATAAAACATATAATATTTATAATTTATTTTTAGTATTAAAAATGTTTATTTGTTATTTTAATTTTCCCTTTTTTTTTATTTTAATTTTTTTTTTTATTTTAATTTTTATTTTAATTTATTTTTATATTTATTTTTAATACATTATTTTATATTATTTTAGTTTTTATAATATTCTATTAAATTATATTTAATATAAATAAATATTTAATTTTTTTTTTTATTTTATTTTTAATACAATATGTTATAATATATTATATAAAATGATATTTATATAGAAATAAATATTTATTTGAGAGTTAGAATAATTATCTATAGGACAATTTAAGTTTAATAAAAATATTAATATTTAATTATTAATAATTAAAAACTGAATTAAATCTAAATTAATAGGTCATGTATAGGTGACCATTAAACTATCTAAATATTTATAAATAATAAACAATACTTAAGTGTTAGATAAATTTATATATATTTTATTTACAATTATAAATCTAAATTTATAATTATTAAATTAGATCTATTTTTTGTTAGTTTATATTTTCTGTATATTTACCACAAATTAATTTGTACCTTAGTTATACATGTTTATATTATATATATTAGTATAATTTATATATAATACAACCTTGAACCTTCACACAATTTATATAAAGTAAAGATTTATATAAATTTCAGTTTTAGATATCTTAACTCTCTTTTAAAATAAATTAAAAATAAATTATATGTTCTTTTAATAATTAAATTTATATTTAATAATCATTCAATTTTTTACTTAATCAATATTAAAACCTCCCCTTTTTTTTTTAATTATACTATAAATAAACTATATCAAAATTTTCTAAATTTATCTCTATCACTTTTCTAAATTTCTATCTTTCACTTTTAGAGACCTAGTTATAAGGAAGTAAGGGAGGGAGGAGTAAGGGAAGGGATGATAATGAGAAAATTTACATTCAGATCGATGTATAAATATGGAATTTGGATCTGATTGTGTTAAAGTAGGGAAATATACAGTTGTTGTTTTTATTTAAAACGTGTAGTTAGGGATTTATAAATAAATGATTATATATTTAACTAAACCTCTATAAATAGGATAAAGATAATATATAAGTTGCACTTTTTATTTTTATAAAGGATTTTTTTAGGTTTAATCTTATTAGTTTAGTTGATATATAGATAGGAATACTCAGATAAAAGATATATACGTATAAATTCCATGTGGTACTAGGTTATATAATGGATTATCTAATTTATGTTAAGATAAGAATAATTATAATATAAGGTATAATTATTAAAAGCCTAGACTAAAATTAAACTGTGATATAACTTTAACAATATAAAAAAAAGTTATTAAAAAAAGAATAAAAAATTAAAAAAAAAAAATATACGACTGGATTTTTAAAATTAATTTATAAAAGTTTATTAAATAATTTTTTAGGTAGATTTGGTTTAAATATTATTAAACCAATTATTGAGACAGTAAATAAAAATAGAAGAGATTTTATTATTTCTACTAGAATTGTACATTCACATAAATTTTTAAACGATAATAAATTTTTTATTACTTTTTAACCTTTTATATCTAAAGATATATATCTAGAACATAGATTAGATTTTATCAAAGTTTTACAAAATGAATCTAAATCTAATATTGAAAATAGATTAGATTTATTTTAAGATGTTTTTATAGCTACTGCAGCTATGGTGACAAGTTATGCTAGAATTTAAATTAACAAATTTAAATTAGATATTTTAGATAAAGGCGGTTAGATTTATTATTCTGATACTGATAGTATTGTGTTAGATAAAAATTTTATGAATTTTAATTGAATAAATAATGAAATAGGTAAATTTAAATTAGAATTTGAAGTTAAAGAAGCTTTTTTTATTTCTAATAAAACTTTTTATTTAGTACTAAATAATGGTGAAAGCATTATAAAAACTAAAGATATAATAAATAAATTTTTAAATATTAAAGACTTTAAATATATGTATTGAAATAAAAAAAAAATATTTTTGTTACTAAATGAAATTCTGTAACTTACTATGAAAAAGCTTCAGTATTAATTGAAAAGAAAGATATTATATTAAATTATGATTATTATAAATAAAAAAGTTTAAATAGTTAATAAAGAAGGATTATGAATAGATACTAAACCTTGAATCTTAAAAAACAATGATAAATAATTTGGTAATTATAACTTTATTTTATTTTATTATAATAAAAAATCTAACTCTTTTTTTTAACCCTACTAACTAATCAAAAAAATTTTTTAATTAGTTTCTTTTTTTTTTTTGATATTGATCAGTTTACAGCTGACTGAGGTTTTTTGCTTAAATATTTAAAATTATAAATAACATCTAACACTTTAATAAAAAAAACTTATAATTAATACATGAACATAAAAGTTAAAAAAAAACATTACATATCCTTCATTTAGGAAAGGAGGATGCAATAAGTATATAAATATTGATTTTTAATTAAAAAAAGACTTTACTACTTTTGTTTAGAAGAGTTTTAAAAAAAGAATAAATTTTATTTACCCTTTAACTTTAATATAATATTGAGAATTTAGTTTAAACAGTGACACCGCGGGAAGGTATTCTCTTGTCACCTTACCTCTATTAAATATGAACTAGAAGGAATTTAACCTAGTTTAACTTAATTTTAAATTTAAGTCTTTAATAGACATGTTAATACTCGACTCAGACGCTAGAAGAAAGTAATTTAATAACCAGATGTTTAATTTAAATAATTTTATCATATCACCCATATAGTTTATAAATTTAATCTAAATTGAAGATTTATTTTTTTATTACTTTAACATTGTAAATATTGAAATTAAAGAAGCAACATTAGATATTACTAACTTAATAATTATGAAGAAAATTTAAAAAAAAAACTACTTTTTTGGCAAATTGAAATATATCAAGTTAATAATTTAGCTATTTTTTCACCTACATGTTATTTAAAGAGTTTTAGGATAGAAATTATTTTTTTACTATATATCAGTAATTAATAGAAATTTACAAATAAAAATTTATCATAGCATAAGAAGTAGATATATAGAAATTATAGCTAAATATAAATGATCAGTTTAATTATCTTTTTAAAAACTAATAAGACCTGTCTCACTCTCATATGGAGAATTAATAATCCAAGGTGAATTAGAATTTAGAATAACTATTACCATTAGGAACATTATTATAAAATTGTGACTTTAAATTTATATTTTGATTATCTAAAGACAAAGCATTAATAATACCAGTAGTATCAGAACCTTGTAATGTAGTCATTACTTGATGATGTATAACACTAAAGTACGGACGTATATTACTGTAATTAAGACCCACATTCAGATCTAATAATATTTTTAAAAAAGGATGATTAGGTATATCATAATTCTCAGTAGTAGAAATATTTACAGTTACTAACTGTAAATTACAATTTAAAACAACTTCATTTCTTGTTACACCCATATAAGTTAAAATCCGATTAATTAATCTATAAGAAGTTAAACCTGTTCCAACAATGTCTTGTACAATACCTATTTTAATTAAAGAACTTTACCCTATATTTTTAGCTAGAATTAAATAAGACAATCTAGCACTTACTTAAAAAAAGATGTATCAACAAATGCTGCTTTAACAGTAGATATTATATCCCAAGTAACATTAGCACTTACACAATTTAAAATTACATTAACATTTACTTAATCCAAGTAAATAGTAGTTAAATTGTATATCAAAGAAAAAAATAAGTATGTAAAAAAATAAAAATAAAAATTGTATCTTTTGTATTAAAAATCTTTTCCACTAAATACTTTAGTTTAGAAAAAAATATATGTTTTTTTATTTAAATAAGAAAAATTTAATTTACTATAAACGAAATAAAAGGCTAAGGACATAGATTTACCAATAATAAATTTTATTATCATTATCATTCTAGTTGGTATTGTTATTGTTGTCATTGTAATATTAATATAAAATTATTAATTTAATTTAAATAAAACTCTTTTTTTTAGATATAACACAGTTTTAGGTTTTTTAGTTTTTAAATTTAATAATTATAATTAAAATAATAAAAACCATAATAATTATTATTATTAATATTTTATTTTTATTTAAATATTAGTCTAGGATTTTTATAACTATACTGAAAAAATAATTATTTTTATCACAACATAAATTAGAATATTAATTTTATAACATAGTAACCTTATTTAAAACAATAATATAAATTAGATAATCATTTCAATAACATATAACACACTAATTAATACAATACGTATCTTTAATCGAAGTATACCTATATTATAAATAAATTTAATTATTAAATTTAAACCTAAACATACAATATTAAGATTTAAATTTATACTTGGTATAAATTATTTAAACTTATAAAAGGTTTAATTAACTAAATACTTTAAATAATTTATTTTTATAGTTAAAAATAAGAAACTCCAACACCTGATAAAATAACATTAAATTAAAATAATTAATTAAAATTTATTAACACATTAAAAAAAACAAATATTAATATTTAAAGTCATCAACATCATCATAAACAATTTAAAGAAATAAGTTAAAATTATAAGAGTAAAATAAAGATAATAAAAACAAGTAAACCTATTAAATCAGTTAAAAAACTTTTATTAAATTATAAATAACAATTACAAACATAATAAAATATCTAAAAATAAAGATAAAATAAAATAAAATAAAATTTAATTTAATAAAATTAATTAATATTTAATTAAATTATATAATATAATATAATATAATATAATATAATATAATATAATATAATATAACACAATATAATATAGTATAAAATTATATAAAATATAATAAAATAATATAATTTAATTATTATTGGATTAATAATATAATAAATATAATTTAATATAATATAATATAATATAACACAATATAATATAGTATAAAATTATATAAAATATAATAAAATAATATAATTTAATTATTATTGGATAAATAATATAATATAATATAATTTAATTTAGTATAAAATAATATAAAATATAATAATATAATATAATTTAATTATTATTGGATTAATAATATAATATTTTATAATTTAAGATAATATTATATAATATAATATAATATAAGATAATATTATATAAATATAGTATTATATTTATTTCAAAACGCGTGCATTTTTAGAACCACTACCCTAATTTTAGGGTTGGGATCAAGAAGGGGGTTAAGAGGGTTAAAAAAAAGATTTTTTCTCTTTTTTAAATTAAATAAGGAAAAAATTTATTTGTAATGTAATAAGAAATTAGATTTTAATATAGGTTATATTAGTGTAAATCAATTGCATCTTTAATATAACTTAATAATAATAAAGTAAATACATAAGCTTGTATAAAAGATACGGCTAATTCTAATCCTATAATAGCTAAGAATAAAGCAAAAGGTATTAAAGTTATAATAGCAATTACAACACCACTTGAAAACATTTGATATAAGAAAGTAGATAATATTTTTAAGAGGGTATGTCCAGCTGTAATATTACTAAAAAGTCTAATTCCTAATGAAAAAGCTCTAGCAATATAACTTATTAATTCAATTAATACTAATAATGGAACTAATGCTAGAGGAGTTCCTGCTGGTATAAAAAATGAAAAGAAATGAATTTTATGAATTGATAATCCTAATATTGTAACCCCTATAATAATAGTAAAAGATAAACCAATAGAAACTACTATTGAAGAAGTTATAGCATAAGAATAAGGGACATTTCCAATTAAATTTGCTACTAATATAAATAAAAATGTTGAATATATAAAAGGTAAATAAATTTCTTTACCTAATTGTTCTCTAACCATTGAATTTAAACTAGCAAAAATACTTTCTAATAATAAAGATCATTTTGAAGGTAATAAATTTAAATTATTATTGGCTAAATAAAATAAACCTACAATTAAAAATAAAATTAAAAGTGAATATAAAGCTAAATTTGTTAAAGTTATATTAATATAACCAAAAAAAGGTGCAGTTAAACTTAATAAAGAAGTAATTTCAAATTGTTCTAATGGTGAATTAACAATTAAGTTAGATTGAATAATATTAATTAACATATTAAAGATTTTATTTTAAATAAATTTTTTTTTTTTATTTGTTTTCATTTTAATACTTTTTTAATTTATTAAATAAAAAAAGTAGTATAAATAAATATTTAAAAATAAATAAGGTTAATTAAACTATTTAATTTTCAGCGTAAGCGGGCAATCTTTTATGAATAATTAACAGAATACGTTAGCTTTAGTACGATTTATTTAGTTATTCTTTTACTTTTAAATTGTTTTTTTACTTAAAAATAAACATTTTTTTATTTAAATTAAAATTTATAAGGTAACATTAAATGTAAATAAAAAAATAACAAAATAATTTTTTTTAATTTTTTTTTATATTTTTTTTATATATAAGTACATTATAGTGAGTGTACTTATTTCTACCTTTGTATGGATGGAGAAGGAGAATGTTATAAATTATTCAACTAATATATTAATCATTAATTTCCATTTCAGTATTTGATTCTTTAAATTTCTGTTTGTTTATGTCATCATCATATGAATCTCTAGCTTCTTTCATAGCATCTAATTGTTCTTGTCATTCGTAAGAAAAAGCACCGTCAGATTTATAAGGTACTACATTTGATCTAGATAAAGGAGAATGACTATTATTATTTAATAAAAAGGGGCTAAATCTACTAAAAGCATGTTGATGTAATTGAATATTTCTTCTATCATTTATGATAGTATTTAAATTTGTATTTAAAAATTTATCTACTTCAATTTTATTACCTGTAGTATTATTAGAAATAGAGTTTAAAAAATGATTTATTAAAAAAAAATGACCATCAAGTCCTTTTAATTTCATTGCTTGATTAATGTAACTCATTTTTTTTTGATGTGGTAAATCTTTAAAATTATTTATTTTCGAATTTCATTCTTTATTTTCATTTTCACTTTCACTTCCATCTTCTGATGGTGTTGAAGGAACAGTGAAAAATGAATCATCTGATTGTTCAGATTCAGGTGCTGTTTTATAATTAGATTGTTCAGATTCTGAATCAGATTGTTCAGATCGATGAGAATTTAATTCAACTATTTCTTCATTGTCTATAGTTAAAGAAAATACTGCAAAAATATATGTAATGTTATTAAGATTTTTATTAGTAAATAATAATATTAAAATTATTTTTATTAAATATAATAATATTAAATAATTGTTGAATAAAAAATCTAATAAACTTATTTTTTTTAGTCATTGCAAATGACTTAAATAATTTAACCAGAATTGAAACATTAAATTTAAATCATCAAATTTAAATGTAAATATAATAGTTAATATATAATAAATTAATAAAACTATAAAACTAATATAGTATAAAAAACTTAACTTACTTATAATATATCTATATAAAACTATATCATTCAAAATATAATGTTTTATTTTGTTAAATATATTATTAATAATTAAAATTATATAAGCTTTTAATCACAAGATAATTTTAAATAACTGCGCTGCGCAAGTTGCATAATTTGTATAAGCTACGATACACAAGTAAACAAGAAAACTAGTGGACTTTGAATAGGACTTTAATGTTAACTTTAATTTTGATGTTAATTTACTATATGTAAATTTAATATAATGATAAATAATTGATTTTAAATTGAAATGTAAGTAATTAATTATTATATAATTAAAACAATAAAAAATATTTAATAATATTATTTTTTTTATTATTTTTATTATTAAGCTAATTAAAATAGTTATCTTGAATTTAAATTTTATTATAATATATAAGTATATAATTTGAAATAGGTTATATATAGTTGTATAAAAATAATTATATACATTATTTTCTAATGATAAAGCTTCGTAAACTGCGTCATATATTTCTACACCAAAATAAAAAGTTAAAATAAATATTAAAAAATATAAAAATTTAATAGGTAATTTAAATATATAAGTTTTAAAATAAATATATCAGAAAGTGTATTCAACAATAATAAATCATAATCAATTAACATTTATGCATAGGTATAATTTGAATAAATTTCAAATGAAAATTAATTTATTAGTGTATATATAAAAGATGAAATATTGAATAATAAATAGACTATAATTATAATTATAAATAAAATATATTCAATCAAATAATAGTATAAATTGTTTTATTAATTTATTTATCGTATTTTTTAACATTAATAAATATCTTCATTTAAATTGAAATAATGATAATATTAAATTTAAATAAATTAAATTATTAAAATAATAAAAAATAGATTGAATAAAATAAAATAAATTGTAAAATTGTGAAAGTGTATAAAAAGTTAATATATAGATATCAGTTAATAATCATAATTTTAAGGTTATATTATTAAAATAATAACTAATATAATGTAATATATAAGCGACAAAGAATAAAAAATTTTTCATAATAGGTATAAAATAATAAATTTAAATAACGTAACAATATTAATGATGAAATATTAATATTACTTATTTATGGCCAGCATTAACCATTTTTATTGAGAAGAAAATTCACAATGAGTTTAAGTACACCTAACTTCCCTTGGGAAGATCCTTACGCAGGGATTCATACTATTGAATTTTATGCGTAAACGATAACAAATTTTTTTTAATAAACTAAGTTTTTTTATTTTTAATAATATCTAAGTATAAATTTATAAAATTAAATTTTATAAATAACTTTAAATTTCTAAAAGTGTTTATACACCTTTGGCTTTAGAAAATATAAAGATAATAATTCCAACTATTAATTTATAAATATTATAAATATTTATTTTTACATAAGATAATACATATGTTAATTATAATATTTATCGCTTCCGTAGCATCCCTACGCAATGATGTTGATGGGAGCGGAAGTATTTGAGCAGGGATGCATATCTGAAAAGTGTATTAAAAATTTATATTTAACTTATGTTTGTCCTTTGTTAAATGAAAATGTTAAAAATATATAAATAATTATATATATAATAAAAGGATAGATTTCTAAAATATATTTAAAAATAGCTAACAAAAAAGTAACAATAATATTTAAAAATAAAAAAATATTATTAACTTTAATTTAATAATTAAATTTTTAAGTATCCTTAAAGATTAAATTTATTATTTGTATAGCTATTTACGAGTAATCAGATTCGAACTGATGATATCTACGTGGAAGGAAGAGGTTATACCAATTTAACTATACTCGTTATATCTTTTTTTACTACTACTTTTAATCTAAAAATATAATTTTATTTTTACAATTTAAAAATTTTTTTTACTATTTAACTATAAATAAAAAAAAAAACATATTATAAATTTATTTTAATATTAGAAAATTTACAATAAATAATAAAATTAAAGGTACATTGTAAATTTATTTTTTAAATTTTTATTTATTTTTAATAAATAAAAAAAGATATAATAAAGATATAATAATTAAATATAATATAAAAAAAAAAGTAACATGTTAATAATATATTAACATTTCTACTTTATAAATTATACTAGGAAATAAGAAAACTAATTTTACTTTAACTATTAATATTTAAGTTGGATAACTCTAAATTAAAATACGAATAAATATAATTTACCTTCCAATTTATATTTTACTATTTAAATTAAATAAATTTATATTGATTTTAATTAACTAAAAAAAAAATTTTTTTTTTTTAATTTTAATAAAAAGGTAAATTCGCTTTCTTTCAATTTACGTATCCCTACTCGTGCGGCTGACGCTGCGTACCCTCCTTCCCTCCTCCTCTTAGGAGAAGGAGGGAAGGGGGTTATATTTTCTAAATATATATATACAAATATATTTTTTTAAAATTAATTATAATATAGGTAACTTATATAAGATTAAAATTTTAAGTTTAATTTATGTTTGTAGCTGCTCAGTTTACATTTTTTAGCAAACGAACGTGCCTTGTCGGAATTTTTGGAAATACAATAAATAAAATAGAAATTTTAATTATCTATTATTTATAATTTATATATACTGTTTTATTTTATTATAATAAGGTAAAATTAAGTTTAAAAATTTTTTCATTTATGCAATTTATCCATTTGCGCGTTACGCGCTTACATGATTAAACAGCACTAAAGTTGAATTTTTTTTTGTATTATATATATTTTTTAAATTTAAATAAAAAAAAAGTCTTTTTTTTTTTATTGTATATATTATTTGGTTTAAAAACAAAAAAAATAAATGAATAATTATGTTTAAATATTATAAAACAAATATTGATGCTGCTATATAGACTATAATTAATCTAATATCAAATAATAAAGATGAATCTATTAACATAGGTGAAAATACTATAAAAATTAAACATAAAGTATTAAAAATAATATATGTAGAATAAGTACTTATCATTCTAGTATCTGAACTAGATATACTTAAAGCTGTTTTATTTAAAATAGTTGATAATCCATAAGGTCCTATTAGTTCAATAACACCTCTATCTAATAATTTAGAAATTTTATAACCTATTTTAAGACTTCAGGCAATGATATATTGATTATAGATTATATCAAAGAAATATTTTCCATTTAAAAATGTATATATTTTACGACCTAAATTCGTATTAGTTAATCCTATAATAAATTCAGGATTTAAGTTATATAAATATAAAGCAGAAGTAGCACCTATTAAAGATAATATCAAAGGTAATAATTTTATTAATAAAGGTAAAGATAATTCTGCTTCTACTATTGAAATATTATTAGGATTTATATATAAAGAATTATCGAAAAAATTTGTTCCTAATCCAACAAATAAATCTGAAAAAATATAACCAAAGAATATACTTAAAATTGCTAATATAAATAATGGTATAATAACTAATAAATTTACTTCGTGAATATTAGAATATAAAAATTTTGAACTATTAGGTACAGTTAAAAAAACTAAACTTATTAATCTAAAACTATAAAAAGCAGTTAAACCAGCTGTTATACTACCTAAAATATAAGCATATATACCACTAAAACAATAAGCACCATAAGCTAATTCTAATATTAAGTCTTTACTATAGAATCCTGTTAATCAAGGAGTTGCTAATAATGATAATGAACCAATTAACATTATTGTATAAGTAAATGGTAAAAATTTTATTAATCCTCCCATTTTTCTTATGTCTTGTTGATCAGCTAAACTATGTATTACACTCCCTGCAGCAAGGAATAATAATGCTTTGAAGACACTAAAAATTTTAATCTTTAAGTAAACAAAAAAAAAATAAAAAAAAAAAATAAAAAATAAGTACTATTAATAAATTAATTTCTAGCATATAGATCTATTAAGGGAATACTATTTAAAAAACATAGAACTTTTTTACGTAAAGAAACCAAAAATTAAATTAAATTTAACTTTTAAGAATTAAGAGTATATTTATGATCAATAAAATTCACTTTATAAGCCTTTATATTTATAGTTCCATTATTAAAATATGTGGCGCTAGGTATTAAATTTAAAAATTGAGGTTTTGTAACTAAAATTAATTTATCATAAATTAATTTACCACTATCAATTCAATCATTTCTAGAAAAAGTTCCTATTTGTATTTTAGAATTAAATATTTTAGATAAAGCTCGAGCACATTCTCTTTTTCCATTGTAATATGTAGCTGTATCTAATTTTATGTCTATAACTATTATAGGTATTTTAGCATTAATTGAATAATGAGGGTTTTTAGCTAAAAAAAATTTACCTAATTCAGAAAAATAAATTAATTCCTTATTAATATAGGTAGCCATATTATCAGCCTTACTTTTTAAAGTACGAGAGTCTAAATTTAAACTTAAAGTAGGATTAATATATTTAAAGATAGTAGGTGCTGATTTTCCTTTAGTAATGACTGTTTTTTTATCTAATGCATAAGCATAAATAGCCCCTAGTTCAAGAGAATAAAGAGATATATTATTTAAATTTAATATTTCTCTAGCTATTTTTTTAGTTATATGATTAGTAATAGGTTTACCTTTAGGAATTGTACCTTTTTTAGAAATACTTACTTTGAATTTTAGATATTTAGAATAAACAAGACTATCATGATTTAAATGATATTTAAGGCCATTTAAACTTAAACCTAATTTTGAGGCTAAACCATTCATAGTAGTAGATGAAGCTACTATTATTTTATCTTCATCTAATGCTATATAATTATTGTTACTTTTAGAAATATCTAAATAATCTGTTACTTTATTATCTCATTTAGTAAAACTAAAAATAATATTAAAAATTTTATTTTTACTTCCATTTAATTCAGGTTTATAGTAAGACATATAACTTTGTTCTAAAATCCGTGATATAAATTGTGTTAAAGCAGCTAAAATTTGAGTTTCAAGCTTATTCAAATTATAAAAAGGATAAGTAGAAATAAATAAATTTAAAAAATTAGGAGTTATTACTAAAGGCCCTCATGTAATAGAATTAAGACCTCCATTTTCTATTGTAAATTTATGAAGTTTTTGCATAGTTCTATGTCCTCTAAAAGAATTTACATGATCAATTATTCTACATTCAAAATTCATAGCAGATCCTAAAGCAAACTTACCTGTACTATGTTTAAATATATAAATACCAGCATTACTTAAATTTAATGTAGGAAAGATGGTACTTATTTTTTTAATATTTAAAGGTAAAGTAAATTTGAAATTACTTATAATTATACCTTCTATTTCTTTACTTGAAACTAAAATAGGTAAATTATAATTATATTTAATAAAATGATATAGGTTACTTTTATATGATAAAGAATCTATCATTTTTTTTAATGTTTGGGAAGCTAATTCTCCTTTTTTTGTTATTAGTATTTCAGGTATTACTCCTCTTGTTGTTTTTAAATTTTCAATTAAATAAGAAACTATTGTTTCACCTAAATTTATATTAATATTATCATTGTGAAATGTATTTAAGTGACAGTTTAATATTTTTGGAGTAAAATAATTATTTACATTATTATATTTTATATATAAAAACGGGACTATGACACTTCAAAAAAAAAAGAGTAAAATTTTAGTAGACTATATTATTTTAAATTAAAATAAAAATTTAAATATGATCGTATAATCGTTGAAGAATAATTTTCTTGCTGGTTTTAATCCTTTTTTTTTTTGTTAATAATATTATTCTTTATAAATTTATTTAAAAAAAATATAATTAGTATTAAATTTAATTTCATTACTTTAAATATTTTAAATTAGAAGACAAATAATTAATAGATTTTTTACTTTTTTTTTATTTTTTATATAATTTACTTTAAATATAAAACAAAAATTTTAAATATAATATAAAAAAAAGATTTTAAAATATTTATGAGTTAAATTTAAAAATTTAACATATAAAATAAAACAAGATAAAAAAAAAATTTTTCTTATTTTAAATTATAAGCTATTTATATTAAATAAAAAATAAGTACTATTAATAAATTAATTTCCAGCATATAGATCTATTTTCTTTAAAATTTTTTAACCCTAAAAATAATTTAAAGGCACTCATCAATAATAAAGAAGAATGCGTGATTTACTGTATGGAATAATGCAACATTATATTGACTTAAACCAATAGCTAATACCATGTCAAATTATAATTTTTTTTTTTATAAAAAAAAAAAAAAAGATTGGAATATTTCTTAACAAAAAATACTAATCAATTTAAGTTTGCATTTGAGTACGATTAATTTTTATTTGATACGTAAATTCTCTGAGATTTAAAATAAAAAAATTTTATCTGCTGATTATCCATTATAATAATTTTTAAATTTTTTTAATTTATTGAATTAATTTAAAATTTTATAAACTCCCAGCATATAGGATCATTTTACTAGATCACATGGTAAATTTTATTCATTATCATTATTTGTTTTATTAGATTTGAACAACATTCTATATTTTAAATTATTTATTGTTACATTCAAAGGTTTATTTTTATCCATTCTATATCGAATATAAAATGAATCCTTTAAATTTAAAGCTTTAGATACTATTCGTATTCCATTAAATTCCATTAAATAATTACCTGTATCAAAATCATAACAATAAACACATTTTTTTTTAGCTCCTATTATATGATTTATTTTTACTTCTTCAGAAAGTATTCGATTTTTAAGTTTTTGACTAATCTTTAATTTTATATCTTCTAGTACATTTTTTCCGAATCTATAATGATTTGAACCTGTAAAAGGTTGTAAAATACTTTGTATATTATACGAAGGTTTTATTAAACCATATCAAAAGTTTTCTCTTTCTGAAAGATATTCTTTTGATTTTTCTTTATCTATAATTTCTAATATGTATAAAGAAAAATTGTTTATATTATACTTAGAAATAGCTCCACAGATAGCCATTTTAGATTTAGTAGCAGTAATATAATTAAATGAAAAATATTTGTTTATTCTTAAATATAAATTAACTGATTTACCAACATAAGATCTATTATTAAAATTATTAATTCATAAATAAATTCCTTGTAATTTAAAGTATTTTAGTTTTATAATTCTTCTACCCGTATAACTAAAATCATTATATTTATCTAAATAATTAATAGAATGTTTAATATAAAAGAATTTATCTTTATCTTTAAAATTTTCATTAGAAGCTATTATATTTTAATTTTGAAATAATGTTACATTATTAGCTAAAATAACTTGTAACATAGTAAATTTAAAATAAATGATAGTGTCAATATTTAAAATAAATAAAATAATAAACATTAAAATTAAAAAGTAACCTAGTTGAGATATTGTAGACATAGCTATAATTCTTTTTAGATCATTACTTACTAATCCTACTGTTGCACCAAAAAATGCAGTTGTAGCACCAATTAACGTAATAACTAGTAAAGCGGTAGGACTATATTCTATTATTGGTGAAGATCTCAATAGTAGATAAATACCTGCTGTAACTAGAGTACAAATACCTATAAATTTTATTTAACATTCAAAGTTAAATTATAGGATTGGACTATATATTATTACTTTATAATAGTATATCTTCGTATAGTCTCTGAAGCATGTTATATCTTTAAATGACAATTTTTAATCGTTACTAAGCTTATCTGCCTTTTTTTATGTCTATTTAGAAAATAGGCGAGGAGTAACTTAAATATAACATATTAATATAAAAATATATATTTTTCCTACTGATTAACATTGTAAATTAATTAGGTGTTTCACACTTTTGTTACACACTTTCCTTTAGGAAGGATATACCGACATTTTTGTTGGTTGTTTGCATTCTGACCTTCGGATCGACAGCAAGAGTAGAAGTGATTCGCTTATGGACATAAGGATAGGAGCAGAAAAAAAAGTCAACAAAACGGTAAATAATTAACTTTGTTCTTTAAAATTTTGACTTTTTTTATTAAAATGCTGATAATATAAAACTAGCTAGGGTTAACATAAAATAAAGAAAAAAAAGGATAAAATATTGAAATGAAAGTACAAAAAATACTTACAAATTTAAATTATAATGTATTTTTATTATAATATACAACAAATTTAAGAGCTTTTTAATTTTAAGTATTTAAAGAATTAGAATTTTCAGTATATAGAAGATTTTATCTAAATTCGTTACCGAATTAAGGCTGTTACTCTCATTATTTAAAGTCTTAATTAAATAATAACATTTAATTTATATTAAAATTTAGAGTTTTTTTCAAAATCTTTAAGTCATAATAATAAAAATCTGTTTTTAAATTTGGAGGGTTTAATTTTAACTCCTTTTCGTATTGGTCCTGTTATATAACTTTGAGTAAAATTACGTGTTGGTTTTAAATTAGTAATACCCAATAAAGCAGACAATTCTATTCTAGCTGCATTAGGTGTATCATGAAATCGAACTAAATTATTTTCTGTTGTATCAATAGATACTACAGGTCAATATTGTTTACTTTGAATATCAATTTTGTTTTTTAAATATATAGGGTTACAACAAAGATAAATAAATAATGTATCTACTGCAGGCGCTATTTTAATAGGTATAGCTCTTTCTTTATTAATATATTTATAAGCTTGTCAAGGATTTAAACCATGAGATAATGCAAACTCAGTAGCATTATTAAATATACCGTAAAATGTTTTTTTATCATCTAAATAAGCATAAATTACATTCATTGGAATATTGTTAAGATTAATATCTGATACTAAATTTTTAAATGAAGATAAACATCTGTTATTTCCAAATGAAGAACTAATTTTTAGTTTAGAATCAAAAATTCTTAGTTCTATTCCTAGTTTAGGACAATAAATAAAACGATTATCTTTATTTCTATTCCATCTTATCTTATAGTCAGTTAAACCTAAAGCAAATTTAGCTTGATTTATAGAAGCATATTCATTAAATAAATTTCCTTATTTATCATATGCATAAATAATATGCGATTTTAGTCTACTTTTTGTAGGTTGATAATTTATTATATCTATATTTATAAAACTATAACTTACTGCGACATTAATATCATTAATATCCGGTTTAATAAATGAAATTATACTTTGTTCTAATAACCTAACATGATACTCAGATAAACAATTAAAAATAAACTTATCTTTAGGGTTTAATTTAATAGTTGGATTAAGTTTAGTAAACAAGTTTAAATAATTAGGAACACTAAAACCAGGAAAAAAATAATAATTTTTAAAACCACCACCCGTTTTTCTCATTTCTAATAATAAACGTTGTCGACTATAAGACCAAGAATGAATATAATTATGAAGTCTGCTAATTGGATTTATTGTTGATCCTATGTAAAATTTTTGTGTGTCTTTATTAATGAAAGCATAAATATAAGAATTATTGATATCAGAAAAAGCTTTCTTAGCTGTTCTTAAATTAGCACAATCGATTAATTTATTGTTTTTTAACATTGATTCAACAGTGAAATAAGATTTATTAATATTAGTATGATATTCCCCTAATAAACCGGGCTCAGTTTTAAATAAACAGGAACAATGATTATCTATAAATAATCTAATCGGACTATTTAAAGGCAGTCAATTGTGAAATTTTTTTATTGAGTTTAAAGCATTTAAACCTGAAGAAGTTAATTTTCAAGGTATAAAAAAATCATCACCCTCCCTCCTTATTCCAACCTTAGTGTGATGAGCGTTAGAATGAAAAGATTTATTATATGAATTATTTTTAAATTGAAAAAACGGGCTCTGCCTACCTCCAACAATGCTAGGTGAGCTTCTACCCTTTTGGTGAGTCAGCGCTTTAATATAAAAAATTTGAGTTAGAATAATATTAAGGAAATTTAAATAAGTAGCAGCATGTAATAAAGCTGAAACTGGAGTTGGAGCCTCCATGCTACCAGGTAATCAACTATGTAATCCTAATTGAGAACTTTTAGCTGCAGCTCCTGTTAATAATAGTAGTGCTATTATTGTAATAGCTGTTTCATTAATAAATGGTGCCAATGAATATATTGTAGCATAATTTAAAGAACCAAATACAGCAAATAAAGCAAAGAATGCAATACTTAATCCAAAATCACCTACTCTATTCATTGTTAAAGCTAGAATAGCAGCTTTATTGGATTGAATTCTTGTAAAGTAAAAATTAATTAGAAGATATGAAACAATTCCTATTCCTTCTCACTTTCGTTAAAGTGTTAACTTATTATAATAAATTATATTTAATACATAATAATAATTATATAATATTAATTTTTATGTATAATTATTAATATAAATTAATATTATAAATTATAGTCCAATTTTATATAACATATCAGGGTGCATATGAGATTTAACTAAATTTCTAACTTTATTCATTTGTGATTGCGGTATATTGATTCTTCATCCATTAATACCTCTTTTTTGAGGATTAGATTAAATATCAAACTTAGTTTTAAGCATATCTATTAAAATTAAAATATCTGAATATGTAAATGATTCAGTACAGAGTCTTAACGATCCAGCTAATTTTACACCATCATCCATTATTCAAAAAGCAAAACTAATCTCAGTAAAATAATCAGAAATATTTTTAGGAACCAATTTTATTCCTGTAGTATAAAATAATTCATGAAACACATTTAAAAAAGGGAAAGATAAAGTTGAAAATCTTAAACTAGCATAAATTATACCTGTTATTTTATGTGGTTTTCTTTTAGGTGACATAGGAGGTGTAACAACTAAGTTTTTAAAAATACCATAAAGGTAAAATAAATAAGATTCATGAAATAATGATTGTTAAAAACATATACTAGTATTAGAAGTTGGTTTTCGTCTTATTATATGTACATCACCTAATATTAAACCTATCAATCCTTGAAACTGATATTGTGATAATTGTTGATTTTTTTTATATTCAGCTGAATATTTATCACTTGATGCTTTAATATCATCTAATAAAATTGTACTTACCATTATAAAAATTAAAGATAAATTTATTATATTGTTAAAGTTTCACTTAATTGGGCTCTATTTTTCTTATAATTTATAATATAAAATATCACGTATAGCCTCGGAGTAAAATTATGTTTATCTATTCAATAAATAAATATGTTTTTTACAGCTGGTTATTTTTTTATATTTATGATTACACTAATTAGTCAATCAACTAGGTAAATATTTCCATTATAACCTTATTTTAATATAAAGGTAAGAAATAAAAATTTATATTATAATTATAATCTTTACAATAAATAATAATTTATAAAATTAACAATTTATTAAAAAAAACAAAAATTCCAGCTTTTAGTGATGTGCGATATATTAATTAAAGGGCTGAGACTCAACCAATAAACATTACAAAATAATTTCCAGCTGAAACTAAAAATAACATAAAAAAAGTAAATAATGATAAATATGAAAAGAATCGTTGGTTATGCATGGCTGTCAAATTTATCATGCAATTAAATATTAGTAATATCTCTACCTGTGTTCATACCAGATTTAATTTCGCGAATTAAATTCAATCCGTCAATTGTAAAATGGGAATGTTCACTTATTAATTTAGCAATTTTACACCAATCAATAAAATCAAATAATTTCACATCAAGCAGAGCAAAAAAAAAAAAGGAATTATTATATTAGTTATATCCGAAAACTTAAATATTGTTAAAATAACTGCAGGCTTTCCAGAATATTTGTATATTTTTCCTGAACCTCAATATTTAATTTAATATTGCATTAATCTGATATCTCTTACGTGTTGACTTATTCTAAATTTTAATTGTACTCGATGTCCAAGTTTACTGGTTGAATCTCGAGGAATTATAACATCAAAACTTTCTTCACCTGTAACAAATCCTGAAATTCAATTAGGATCAGGAAAATTTTCAGTATTAATGACTTGTCTTTCAACTTGTCTTTCAACCGTAGTAAAATTCTTAAACTCAGATTTTAAGTAATCAAATAAACCTCAATTCATTGATGCTTTTATATTAATTATTTGATTTAACCCTCCGATAGAAAGATGAACTTAATTTTTCATTAGTTCAACTACTTCTTTAAACAAAATAAAATCACCTGCTTTTTGAGTTAATAAGAGGTACTTTTCTAAATGAATAATTAGGTGTTTTAAATCTTTCTTAGAATCAATTGAATAATAGACTTTTTTTAAAGTTGTATTTATATGTATTGATCCAATCCCACCCAAAAATTGTTGTAATTGTAAAAATAAAGATAAATCCCTTTTATGCATACCCAATTTAAATTTTGATTGAACCCTCCAACCTAATTTACGTATTTGATTTTTATCTATTGTAATACCAAATGAACCCTACGCGTCAATAAGACCATTCTAAAACCAATGATTAACATTAGCATTAGAGGAATAGTTAAAGGTAGAAAAAAATTTTTTTTTTACATTTAATTGTTTAGATGGGATTTTGATGAGATAATTTCTTTCGAAACCCATTAGAGTACACCTTAAGTGAATAGGATATTTGTTGTAATTTACTATCCACCAACTACCGTCTACTCGTTGTTCTTTTACAGAATGGCGTAGGAAATTTAAAAATCCCAATTCATCTGATTTAGATCCGCGATTGCCCATTTTTTTTTCATCTATCTTAGGACTTTTTACCGTACATGAGTAATTACTTCATCCACTTATAGCCTTTCAACTATAGCTTGGTATCATAAGCTTTAGGGGTTCCCCGGAGTTTGATAATTTATACCCAAGAAATGTTTGCCCAGAACATTTAGCAGGATCAGCCGATAAATAATCTACACTATAAATATGAATTAAAGTAGAACAATAAATAACAGCTAATGAAAGAGAAACTGTTAATTGATCAAATAAAAATTCTCAAGATATAGACATAAATTCAGAATCTATTCAATTAAATAAATAAATTGTTACAGGACTACCACATATACCTACTTCATAAAAAGCAAATGTTACTAAAATAGAAGATATTATTAAACAGGTACAAGTTATAATATGAGAACCAGTAACACCTATTTTTCTACCTAAAAATCCAGAAGAAAAAGCACCTAATAAAGGAAAAATTAAAATAGATAAATACATTTTTTTTTTTTTTTATGTTGTAGTAATTAAAATATTTCCTCTTACAAATCTTTATAAATTATAAACATTGAATTTATTTTTATCTAATATTATATTTTCTTAAATAATATATAATTCATTGAAGAAGCAAAATAAGATGATACAATAGATATAAACTTATTCATAGATTAAGATCGAATATACAATTTAAACTGTAATTTGTGTTTATAAATATTACATAAAATTCCAAAATTATCCAAAAGAGCTTTTTGCAAAATTAATTGCTCTGTATATGAATAACTATAAGTATTAAGATAAAAACATTATGGTGTTATACTTCCATCATCCATTGCTCAAAAAGCAAGTAAAATAGGAGTTAAAAATTAAGCAATATTGTAAAGAATACGTTTTACACCATCAAATATAAATAAATGATATTACGAAAATAAAGATGCCAAATATCTTGTATATAACATTAAATAAAAAGTTAAATCTTAAACCAAACTTGGTCAATATGTAACTATAGAGCTTAAAATTTTAAAATTATGCAACATATATACTAAATGGATAAATCCTTGATTAAATATAATATGTGGATTTCCTTTTTTACCTGGATTCTTATATTAGCATATCCTAATAAATTACGTTACCTATTAACACATTAACCATAAAAGGTGTAAGATACAAATAATTTTAAAACAATAGGGGTCAATTTAAAACCAATATTGTTTTCTAAATTATTCCAATAAACAATTAATGATTTACATTCATTATTAGGTTCAATTTTAGTTAATTTTGTATAACCAGTTTTAATTATCTTACTTTTAGATAAAACATTTAAACTCATTGTTATTTTTTTTTTTGTAATTTTATGATAACTATTGTAAAATCTTATCATTAATAATTGAAAATATGAATATTTCTTTTTACTCCTTTAATTTTTAAAGATGGATTATATATTCATAACATTTATTTTTGTAAATACTATGTGTTACGTATAATCTCTGAAACACAAAAATATGTTAGCTGATTAGTATAATCTAAATAGAACAATTTGAACATTTTCACTCTAATTTAAACTTAATTAAATAAATAAAATTTATAACTATATTTTAAATGTTGTTTTTTTTCACTTTATTTAAATTAAATAAAATAAAAAGTAGTACAAATATAAATTTAAAGTTTAAAAACTACGTTTCAGCTAATAGTAACATGCTTAATAAAAAAAAAAAAGAGGCAACATTTTATAAAAGTTAAACCATTTTAATTAAAAAAAAAAGGACCAAGAAGATCTATAATAAGCTACTAAAATACTAAGACCTACTACAGATTCAGCACCTGCAATAGATATAATATAAACACTAAATGTTTGACCTACATTATCATCAAAATTAAATGAACTAATTAAAATTAATAAAGTAACAGCTAGAAGCATAATTTCTATTGAAATAATCATTAAGATAATATTTTTTCTATTAATAATAAAACCTAAAATTCCTATTAAAAAAAGAAGTAAAGCAAAATTCATTTTATTTTATGTTTGTATTTTATTTCCTTAGGGACTATTTATAATTGTTTATTTAGATTTAATAATTATAAAAATAAAAATAAAAATAAAAATAAAAATAAAAATAAAAATAAAAAAAAAAAAATTTTTTTTTAAGATTTTATTATACTAAATTAGATCCTCCGGTTCCACCTCAATAATAAACAACACAAAATAGTTGGGTCGAATGCCCGCACCGTGATTTAATTTCTAAATAGAATTTAAACTGGCAACGAACATCCTCCCACCGAACTGTACGTGCAACTTTCACTGCATACAGCTCTCCACGAATGTAATTTAAGTTATTTCGACTTATTTATTTGTTTTAGACTGATTACATCATAAGTTCCGTTATGAATTTTATCATGGCATGCAGAACAAACCGGAATTTGTTTTCGGTTTAATTTTGACATAATAGTTGTGAAACCAGAAGTTTTATAATTTGATTTTCTAATATGTTTTACGTGATGAAGTTCGATATTTTCATTTGACCCACATATTCAACAAGGATCCCAAAAATTGTGTTGAGTTCTTAGTGTTCATTTAAGAAAATCGAAGGGGTTTTTTAATTTAGTGTGTTTGGGTCATTGTAAGAAAGGTATTAATTTATAGTCGGATTCCGTATGGAATTTTAACTTTGGTTCCGTTTTTGTTTCTAACTCTTTTCCAAATTTACTAAATACCTTTTTTCTAGATCCTAAATTAAACTTTCTACCGAGAGTTTTTGCACATGAGTGTTTTAATATGAAGTTGATTATTAAATGAAAAATATAACGATTATTGGCTATTGAATAATAATTAAGTAGTCCTCTAGAAAGTCAGTTATACTGAGATAGTATACTATGATGAGTAAGGTAGATTCAATTACTTTTTGCTTGTGGAATAATTTTCGAACCTGGTTTATAATTTTTTAAAAATCCTTCATTATTTAGTTTGTTTAATAAATCCGTAACAGGTGCTAATAATCACATTCTGTTGTGACTTATTTTAGTTTTTCTAGAGATTCCAAGTTTATTTCTAATTGTAAATTTAGATTCTTTGGGTTTATGAATCATAAAATAGAAACCTAAAAATTTACCCTTATCTTTAAGTAGATTTGTTATTTTGATTTTTTCTGAGCCTAATTCGATTTTAAGTTCATTTACAAGAAATTCTTGAATTTGTGTCAAGATATTTTTTATTAATTCCAGGTTTCCATAATAACCTACCACTCAATCATCAGCATATCTAACGTATCTTAAACGAATTCCATTAGGAAATCTTGATGGAATTGTTCTTCGTTGTTTAATTAATTTTTTTATTTCTTTATTTACTTCATCATTTCTTTCTATTACATTGGGATTTTTATCCCTTAAAGTTTGTAATTTACGGGTAATCTTATCATAAACAGGATTTCTCTTTGTAATATCTTTAACATTACTATGATGTTTTTCTATAAGTTTTTCCATAAATAAATCAAAATGATGTAAGTATATATTAGATAATATGGGTGATACAATTCCTCCTTGAGGAACACCGAGAAATGAATCATTTTTCACTCCTTCTTCAATATACCCTGCTCTAACTAATTTCCAATATAAGTCAATAAATTGTTGATCGCTTATTTTGTTAGATAAGAATTTAGCTAGAATATGGTGATCTACATTATCAAAAAAACCTTTAATATCTCCTTCGATGGCTCATTGTGAGCCGCTTCATTGTGCAATTTGTCTCAAGGCTGTATGGGTTCCTCTATTTGGTCTAAATCCGTGACTGTTATTAGAAAAAGTTGTTTCAAAAACTAATTCTAATAAAATAGCCATAGCTTTTTGTACTATTTTATCTATAGGTGAAGGGATTCCTAAAGGTCTAGTTTTACCATTAGTTTTATGAATAAATACTCTTTTTGATGGTTTGAATTTAAAACGTTCAGATCTCAATTCTTCGCTTAAATTTTTAAATTTATCTTTGGAGATGCCGTCAAAGGTTTCTTTATCTACTCCTTCAGTCATGTTTCCGGGTTTAGATTTAATAGAATGATAGGCTCCAAATAGAAAATCTTCATCGCATAAAATTTTATATAAATCAAAGTACTTTCCATCTCGTACTCTTAATTTCGACAGCAATTCCCCACCACTAAGTTTTTCTTTATTAGCAGCTAAGGTAGATGTCGAATACATTCGCTGCCCCACTTTAGTAATAATATGGCTACCTTTCTTATTACCTACTATTAAGGCTCCGTTTCCATAGGAATTACTTCCCTTAGGAAATCCCTTAATTGATTCTTCGATGGATTTGTTGAATTTAGGACATTGTTCTTTATATTTCTTTATAAGATATAGTGTAATAATAACTACGATACAATTAACATTCCCGTTTAACTGCATTATTATTAAATTAGCGATGCTAAATGGAGTTTGAGGCGTCCCACTGAACAAGATGTTATGACCATGGTCAACTTTATCTCGCAGGTCACTATGGAGTAAGTTATTTACTTTGATACCTGCTTTACCAACATGCTTCACTCCCCTATCCATTTCGGAATCGGATAAGTTGGTTGATTTACTTAGTGTCGTAGCAACTAAGATGGCGTAGTCTATGAGTTTATTTAGCAGAGCTATACTATTTAAATAATATTCTCTAGGCTTACCACTTCCATCTAATATCCATAAAGGCGCACAAAATAATCAAACAACATCAACAAAATGTCAATATAGAATAGATAATTCAAGACCTAAGTGGTGTTCATTAGTCATATGATAATTAGTTATTCTTAAATATTGAACAAAAATAAAAATAGTACCTATTAATACGTGTAAACCATGCAAACCAGTTGTAGCAAAAAATGCAGAACCAAAAACTGAATCTGCAAAAGTGAAACCAGCTTGATTATATTCAATATACTGGAAGAAAGTAAATACTAAAGCTAAAATTATTGTAATGAATAAACCATTCATGGCAGCTTTTCTATTATTAGCAATTAATGCATGATGTGCATAAGTTATAAATCCACCACTTGAAAGTAAAATCAAAGTATTTATAAAAGGTAATGCAAATGCATTTAATGGTGTTATACCTACTGGAGGCCAACATCCACCAATTTCTATTGCAGGAGATAAACTAGAATGCAAATAAGCTCAAAATACACTTAAAAATGCCATTATTTCACTGATAATGAATAAATTAAAACCTTGTGCAATACCAATTCTAACTTTTTTAGTATGATTTCCTTTAAAAGCAGCTTCTACTACTACATCTTTTCATCAAAAAACTGATCCTATTATAGTTAATAAGGTTGCAGCTTTTAATAATATAAAACCTGTAGAATAACCATGAAAATATTGTACAGTTCCTATTACTAATGCAAATAATGAAGAACTCACCATTAGAGGTCATAGTGATCTATCTACTAAATGAGAAGGGAAAAATTGATAACTTAATTTAGTTTTTTTTATATCAAATGTTATTAGGTTATTATTCATTAAAAATTTGTAATTTATTAACTTAACTATATTAAGTCTATTAAAAAAAATACCAAGTTTTAATTTTTATTTACCAATTAGTAAAATAAAATTTAATTATTATAAAAAAATATCATAAATAAATAAAAATTGTCTATTATATAAAAATTTATAAAATAATTATAATAATTAAAAAAAAGTAAATTTAATTATTTTTAATTTAATATTAATAAATTTTATTAATATTACTGTTATAAATTTTTATTTTATTATATAAAATTATGTTATATAAGTTTTATAGTTGGTTGCTTAATAATAGCATTTACAATTTACTACACTTTTAATATGAAATTATTTAAATTATAAGGGGAATAATATTATTTAATGCTTAATTTAGTAATATACATTCTTATTACTTGTTGAAATGTAAACAAAGGTAAAATATATTTAGAAAATATATAAATTAAAGCTAGTAATGTTAAGAATGAAAATGATAATTGATTTAAAAAATAAAATGGTATTAGTTGAGGCATAAATAAAAATAATTTAATGGTTATATGCTCTTTTTATTTTAAAACATAGTTTAAAGAACTATCTCTGCTTATTGTTTAATAAAAAAAAAAAACAATAAACTAATAATAAAACAATTTATTACTTGTATATTAAACAAAAATTAAATTAAAAAAAGGACTTCAGCATAATTATTCTAATTAAAATATTAAATTACAAAATTTAAATGTTGAATTATTGAAAGTTTATATTGAGATATGGAGGGTATCTTTATAAAAAGAAAATGTAGTTTATTTATAAAAATTTATTATTAATTGAAATTTTATAATTAATATTGAATTCAAATTTATCTTTTGACTTTTCGTATTAAAAAGTCATTAGTTTTAATAATAAAGGAGCACAACCATCCCCAAAGGTTATTTGGGGAAGGGTGCGTAGGAAGGGGTATAATATATTGAAAAAAAGGTTATAAAATTTAAAATATTTTTAATTAAGATTGAATTGATAACATTTTAAATGCGTGTAATGGAATTGGACTTGGTAATGATCATTCTAGAGTAGTAGCTGTTTCTGTTTCATTTTTAAAATCATTAATAAAATAAGCAGGTACTGCTCAAGGATTACTTAAGCCAATAAATTGGTTAGCAAAAATATCAAAAATAATATAGCTAAATAAAACAGTTGCTATTACAGAAACTATTGAACCAAAACTAGATACAACATTTCATCCACTAAATGCATCTGGATAATCAGGTATTCTTCTTGGCATACCGGCCAGACCTAAGAAATGTTGAGGGAAGAAAGTTAAATTAACTCCAACAAACAATGTTCAAAAATGTACTTTACCTAAGAATTCATTATATGTTTTACCTATAATTTTAGGTGTCCACATATAAAAAGCTGCTATTAAGGCAAATACTGCTCCCATAGATAAGACATAATGGAAGTGGGCTACAACGTAATATGTCTGATTAAAAAAAGGGTAATGGATAATACCCTTATGCCCTTTTTATATGCTATATGTTGCAATAAACAATTTATAAGGGGATCGGACTATCTCTTTATTGATTTTAACAATTACTTTTAAAATCAAATACACTGCGTATAGTCTCTACAGATCTATCAAAAATATAATTTATATTTTTAATAAACCCACGGTGTTGATTACAATACTGTCGTAATATACTAGCATTAAAGTACATGTTATAACTTTCACCGTTCGCAAGATATAGATTAACTATATATTACGGATTAAACACAAATTCAGCAACAGGATATACTAAAAATATCTTTAATCAAGCAATGTGACAACACAACACATTAATAAACAATAAACTTAATAAAAAATACTCTATTTTTTTTGTGATTTATGATAATTTAAAAATTTAAGATAAGATACTTTTTTGTAACCTAATAAGGGATATTTATTAAAATGTTCAAAAAGAAGTTTTCTAGACTCAGAATTATATAAATGTAGACGATAATATTTAAAATTTCCTCCAATTTTAGGTTTATCTACAATAATTGCAGTTTTACTATTAAAATATAAATTAATTCATTTAAGAATATGAAGTTCATCATTTTGTCCTATAGTAAAAGCACTTTTTCTCAAATAACCTTTGTCATTGAAGACTAAACTAAAATTACCTTCTGCTTCTACAAACCCCGATAGTCAAGGGGCAAAGTATGAAGGTTCATCTTTTTTAGAAAGCTCATCTAATAAGACTCTTTTATTAATGTATTTATTATTTCTATTAACTAAAAAATTTTTGATGTCTTTTTTCGATAAGCAATTATTAGCAAATTCTAATTGGCTTTGCTTTCTAGATGTTAATAAAGGATATTTAGCTAACACTGCAAATACTTTAGCCAAATCGTTTTTGTTACTAGCTATTCATGTAACATACTGATCTTTTTTTTCAATAACAACTCTACCCCCTATAGTATTTTTGATCTTATTAAGCATACTAAAATTTTCTGGTTTATTACTTAGAGAAATAATTATACGTATAACAATACTTTTTGATTTATTTAAATTCAAATTAGTTGTTATAGTCCCATCTCCTTCTAATAACCCAACAAAAAATTGTTCTATGTATGTTTTATCTTTAACAGTTAAATTATCTTTTTCACTTATATCCTGTTTTATTTTAAAATCCTTTTCTAATTTATTGTTAATTATTTTATCGTGAAATGCTATATCTAGACTAGCGTTTGAAAGGATTACTCCAGTTAACCCCCCTATTGTAAATAAGGCTATGAATCCAATAGTAAATATTAATGGTGTAGTAAATCTTAAACTACCTCCATATAGAGTAGCAATTCAAGAAAATTGGGTCGAACGATACTGTAAATATCACTAATTAAATGATTAGTCTCGATATCTTAGCTCGAGCTCCCACCGAACCGTGCGAGATAGTTACCCATCACACGGCTCTCCAACGTTACTTGGTTTCAAAGGGTATTTTGCTAGGTTTATTAGACCAATTACCACCGTGAAGTTCAAGATGATGTACTCTACATACTGGAATTTGTCTTCGTTCGATCGCGATCATATGTTTATGAACAGCGTTCGTCGATTTGGCTATATTTTTCAAGGCCTTCACGTGATGCATTTGTACATCTTCAAAAGATCCACATATCTCACAAGGAGCCTCTTGACTAGATAATGTTTTATTCAGTCTCAAGGCCATATCAGCTAAAGGGTTATTTACTTTCTGTTTTTTCAAATCCCATATTTCCTTAAGGAAGATCTCTAAATTTCCTTTCTGTAAAGCCTTTATGTATTCAGGTAACCAGTTAGGTTTTAGTTTATTTCCTTTAGGTTTTGGAATTTTGTGGTATCGATCGTAAAGTATACCCGTTAGTTTATCTTTTGATCCTTGAGGAATATCTTTTTCATTTGCACCTATCACTGATTTAGCTTTAACTCCGATTGGTTTACTTAGAGCATTTCCTCCAATTTTAAAAACAGTCGCCACAGTTCTTAGTTTAAATTTTGCGGCATATACTTTAGCAACAGAGTATCTTATAATATAAGCAACTCTAGCTAAGGCAGCTCTTCGATTTCCTGCAATAGACCACCATTCACTTAGACCTCTTAATATATAGTTTACCTTAGTATTTGTCTCAGATTGTGGTAATCTCAGGAATCGGAAAGCAGGTTTCGGATTACCGTTTCCGTCGCAAAATTGAGCTTCAGATAGTCGTGCTATGACTCTTTTCATATTAACATCCAGAATCGGTATCGTCATCTTTCGAGTTACGATATTTCCCGAATATGATTGTTTAATGAAAAGTTGTCTTCTGCTGAAAATATAACCTAAAAATTCTATACCTTTTGTAACATGTATAACTTTAGTTTTTTCTAGGCTAAGTTCAACATTTAGTTCGTTTTTTAGGAAATCTTTAACCTTATCCCTAATTTCTATCGCCAAGGTTCTAGGACCAAGTACACCAATAATGAAATCGTCTGCATATCTGATATATTTACAGTTTCTGTATCCGATTTCGTTTGGAAGTCTACTAGGAATTCTCAATTTATAGTATAAACTTTTATTTCCTAATCTCAATAACTTATTGGCCTCAGAGTTTTTCTTTCTGTTACCTGGTTTAATGTTACCTTGATATTGTAGGCTTAAATTTTCAATAAATTGATCTAGTTCGTTTAAATAGATATTTGACAAAAGGGGGCTTAATATCCCTCCTTGTGGAGTTTCTACTTCAGGAATATAAGAACTTTGATCTTTTTGGAAGACTTTCGCTTTTAATCCTGTTCGAATAAGTCTTAAAATTGTAGGATCTTGAATTTTTCTTTCAAGAATCTTAAGAAGTATTTTATGATCTATAGAAGGAAAGTAACTTTTAAGATCTCCTTCTATAAACCATATCGAGTCTTTCATATTGGTATTCATCCATTTCAAGGCTGTATGACAACCTCTTTTAGGTCTGAATCCGTGTGAAAGATTGCTAAAGTTTAGTTCATAGATAGGTTCCAATATTGTTCGGATAACTTCTTGAACAAGTCTATCATTGATAGAAGGAATACCTAAAGGTCTTAATTTACCAGATTTACTAGGTTTAGTAATCATTATTTCTCTAACTCCGATCCAAGAGAAATTATTATTTAGTACTGCTTCTCTAAGTTCTAATATTCTCTCTTTCGTTAATGAATCAATAATATCTTCGTCTTGTACTTGGGTTTTAGCTCCTTTATTGCTTTTCAAGTTTAAATAAGCGGCAAACCAAATAGATTCTTGTTTTAGGATACCTCTTAAACCATAAAAGACTCGGTCTGGGGTAGAATAGCAGACTTGCCAATGTTTAGCTAGAATTTGTAGTCCTTTAGGTATAACCGGTTGCTCCTCTACAGGAGCCAGACTCTTCATTTCGCTTCTAGTTACGTATGACCTAGCAGGGTGTGATTTATTACCTAACCCTACAAAGTGTTTAGGTCCCTTTCCAATTTGTAAGATTGGTACTACGGACCCTCTGCCATCTCCTTTCTTGTGTTTGATAGAAAAGGAGACTTCACCGGTAGCATATGCGACTCTTGATTTTATGAATAAGGAGACTCTTTTGTAACCTGTCCTAAATGCGATTAGTAACGTCTCAGTTATGGAAAAGCCTTTGAAGTAAATTTTCACCTTCAAGGAACCAAGAATTCTATGTAGTAGCTGAAACCATAGATTGGCGAAATAACTCCCGAAATTACTTGAGTTTTGGTAATTCAACCTCATCCTTAATCATACGATGACCGTTAAATCTATCTTGGGCCAGCAATTAATTGCGCCAGCTTGTGCCCTCATGATTCTTTTTAGTGCAGGCTGTTGTCCTTCTAGCATCGCTGCATCGTAGTAAGCACTATGGTCTTCAGTAAATTCCTCTTTACTGTTTGTCTTTGTTTTTAAAGTCAACACTTCCGCATACACTCGAACGGTCGCCCATATTTTTATTCCTGTTGGAACCGCAATTATCATAGTTGCCGCTGTAAAATAAGCTCTTGTATCGACATCGAGCCCGACACTACAATCTAAGTATAAATTAAATAATAAATTATACTTTTAGATTAGATTATATCTTGAATTTTTATATAATAAATATTATATAAATAATCTTGAATATATAATCGTTGAGGAATATTTACTTTACTATAATTAATTCCTGCTGATTTAACCTTAAATAAATTATTAATATTAAATATTTTATCTTTATTTAATCTAACTATATTATTAATTTAATATTATATTGTATTAAAAAATTATAATTTAATGATTATAAAATAAAGTTATTTTAGCATACAATTCAATTTTAAGTGTTATTATCACTTAGTCTATATTTTTATTGATATTTTATTTAAACATATGGTGCAAAAATACACAAAAAGTGTAAATTGGACTTTATCTTTATCTTATATTTAATATGCTTTTTTATATAATAAAAATAAAAATAAAAATAAAAATAAAAATAAAAATAAAAAAATATTTATATATATTGCTCCTAAAAAATAAATTTATTATTTTATTTAAAAATTTAAATTACTTACATAAATAATAAATTAAAAAAGTAGAAAAAAAATTTATATGTTCATATCTGATTTATCATTTACCAATTTAGCCTATAATTTTATTTTAGCTAAACCTTCTTCATTTAAATGTTGTTTAGCTAGTATTAATGAATGAATTTTAGATCATTTAAGAAATGCTTCATATTTAATAGTTTTAAGAGGAAATAATTTAAAGTAAGATAAAATTAGATCTAATTTAGTATATCCATCTGCAGTATATCGAAAAGTAGTTAAATTACCACTTCTTTTGGAAATATAACCAGTATTTAATAAATTCTTAATAATAGTTAAAACAAATTGATCATTTTGATCTATTAAAAATCTAATTCTAGGTATAAATCCTAATTTATATCTAGGTTCAAAATAAATATTAACATTAAAACATCCTTCATCATCAGTAAAACCAGATAATAAAGCATCATTAAGAGAAATATTACTATTTTTATTATTAAATATAATCATATTATATTTTAAATTAAATATTTTTATTTATTCTTCTAATTGATTTATTCTATGTGATAACAATAAATTACCATTAAAAAGTAAAGCTAATTTAAATATAGTTGGTTTATCTAAAACTTTATATCTATAAATTTTAGCTTTTGACTAAAAAGTTATACTACCAAAACCTAATTTTTCTTTAATTTGATATAATATTTTAGATTCATTTTGTGTAATAACTAAACTTATATTACCTTTTTTAATAGTAAAAATAGCACCATCACCTTCTGAAAAACCTATAAATCATTATAATCAATTAGGATCTATATAATTATGTTTTATATAAAAAGCATTCAAATTAAAAGATACTCCATGTAAAGTCTCTGAAGCTATTGTAAAATTTTTATAATTTAATAATCATAATTTAAATTTAAGAATAAAATAAAAAATATACATTATAATAGAGCTTGCTATTTTAAATAGAAATTTTAATTTAGAAATTAATTTTACAAAATAATAATATTGTATAAATAATCTATAACTAATAATAATATCTAAATAATTATACATAATTAAACACAATTTAAAAAATATTAAAGCATATAATGGAGTTTAATTACCTTTTTATTACTAAAAAGGAGAATCATCATATTATTTATAGAGACTCCATACTAAGAATCCAAGGATTCCAATTGAAAACATTGCATAGCTACTCTAAACATCTTTTTTTATTTCTTAAATATTAGATAAGTTGAAATAAATTTAAATATTTTTATTTTCGCTTAGAATTCATATTAGATATTATTTGTTTTATAATGTCTGTACTTTTTTTAACATTAGATTTAAATAAATTAGCAGCTGTTTAAAAATCAGCAAAATCTAATTGTTTAATATTATTAAGAGAATATTTATCAAAATAAGGTATAATTATATTATAAATTTTATTGAAATCTTGTATTAAAAAGTCACATCTATTAGTATTTTTTCTTATATGTACTTTACCACAATTAAAAAAATCAATTAATAAATTCATTAATAGCATGTCCCGTGAATGTTGAGCAATATGAAATCTAAAATATATCTGACCTGTAATGGATCTAATACCTATGGATAATCCACCATCTCCAGCAGTAAATCCAGAGATTCAATAAGGATTTAAAATATGAGATAAAATGGGGTTAATTCTAACTGCTGCTTTAATGTTAGGGAAATCAGTTAAAACTTGCTGAGTTATACCCTTATTTATAGAAACATAATAGGAAAGAACAGTATAAAAACCTGACGGAATTAAATGTTGTTTTAACTCCATTAATCTTACTACTTTGTATCAAAGAAAAAAATCATCATATTTTTGAGTTAGAAAAGGATATTTTAAAAAATGATGAATAATTACATTAATTAAATCTGCAATATTAGTTACACGATAAACACAATTAAATCTTTTTTCTCTAGAATTAACTGAGCCTACTTCAAAAAAAATTTTTAATTAAATATAATACTGCAATATCCTTAATATGCAAATTAATTTCAAAACTTACTTGAACTCTTCAATTTAAGTTTGATCGTTTATTGATTATAATAGAAAAGCAACCTTCAGCATCTGTAAAGCCAGTAATTCAATAAGGGTCTAAACTGTTGTTTTTTTAAATACAAGTGTCAAAATTCTTTAACTTATTTCTACTTAATAATAAATCTAATGAATTTATTCATATTTCAGTATTTCCATCTAAAATCATATAAAAACTTAAATAAATAAGGAATAATAAAACAAAAAAATTAAAACTTACTCTAAACTTACTCTAATTTTTTTTTTAAGAGATGGACTTTATCTTAATTTTTAACAAATTTTCTACGTGAAGTCTCTAAGACAATCAGCCTGCTAATAAAAATTTTTAATACTTTAAGATTTTTATTATAAATATAAAAAATATAATACTAAAGTCAATTTTAAATATTTTAGCATAGAGTAAAATAGCTCTTAATTATAATTATAATTATTAGAGGGCCTATTGACCATACCAAGATACATAATACAATAAAAAAAATAATAAATAATAATTTATTGTACGTGGACTATCTCTTTATTTTTCAAATTTGGATCATTTAAATAAAAATTTTTTCCATGCTTTACCTAATATAGAATTATCAGAAGATAAATGAGCTTTTAATTCTCTTAGCTCAAAATATCTATTTATAGATTTTAATCTTTTATGTTTAGCAGATCTAGAGGGACATAAATTAAAATAATTTAATAAGTTATTAATTTCAGCTTTTCTAAACACTATTCATTTAAAACTTTCTTTTTGAATATAAACATTACCACCGTATAATTCAACTAACATATCCAAAAGAAACTTATTTTTTTGTGATGCAGTAATTAAGATTTGAGATGATAATAAATTTAAATACACACTACCATCACTATCAAAAAACCCTGAAAACCAACCATTATAATATGTTAAATAAACTGGTTGAATTAATGCAATATTATATTTTTCACATATTTTATTAAATTGAATAAGTCTTATAGGATTTCTAATTTCTCCGTTAATAGCGTTAATTATATCTAATATACCTTTTTTATGATGTAATCTATATCTTAACCAATTTACTCCAGATCGTAATTTTATGGAACCTCCAAATCTTTGTTTTATTAAATATAAACAATGTTGGTCTCGAATTTCCATAACTATTTCTAAACTAGCATAACCTTTTTTAGATAATTGAAAACACCCATCTCCATCTATTAAACCTGCTAACCATTGATTAAATATTATATCTTTACTTTTTTTAGGTGTTAACATTGAATAATTTTTACTTTTTAATTTTAAAAGTTTTAAAGAAATATATTTAATATTATATAAAGAATAATTTAATATAAAATAAGCTGAAAAAATAAAACAATTAAATAAAAAGATCGAACTGATTTTGAAAAACAGCATACGTATAGTCTCTGAAATTCCTACTAACATGCTTAATCCGCTATTAAATGAAATATTGGATTTATAAATATAATAAATATAATAAATATTAAAATATTTACGTGCTTTGGTTATTTGCGGGTTGTAATATAAAACAAACTTTATTACCAACACTAAATTTAAAGTGAAGATTAATAATATAAATATAAAATTATTAAATATACAGGCATTCTTAATATTAAAAAATAAATTTAACATAAAAATTCATAAAAATAATATATTAAAAATAGAATGACTTAATTGTATAGTATTTTGTTTAAATTTAAAAAATAAAATTAGTTTCCTGCATATAGTTTGCTTCAAAATATATATAAAATATTTAGGGCCATCTTGACCGAAGATTGATTTACCTGAAAATGTTGACACAATTTGACTAACAATTCCAAATCCAGGTATAATTAAAATATACCTAATTATTTAATAATAAATACGTAAATAAACATAATTTATTATTTTTTATTATTAAGTAAATAGGACTTTTTCTTAATTTAAGTTAATAGTAGAACCAAAAAAAAAAATAATGTATTCATATTAAATTAAATTTATTACGTAAAGTCTCTGAAGTAGTAATATTTTTAATAGTAATAAAAAAAAATATTTTAAATATACTTGCAGATTAATTTCATTGTTTTAACTTTTTTACAATTATAAACTTTGATGGATTAAGATCATGATAATTTAATTTTAATTAAATTGTAGTTAAAACTAATTTAAATTATAGAATTATTTCCGCATTTAGTAATATTAAGAAGCATATATTTTAAACAAATAACATATCAAATTATTACTTAGACCTCACTTAACTAATCTGTATTTCATTCTTTCATAACATTTAATTGTTCTTTGTTTTATAGTCTTAAACTTAAATTGTACAAAGCGCGAAAAAAAGGTATTAAGAATTAAAAAACTATTTGTTTTTTATGCAATATTATTTAACAAAAATAAATATATATTTATTCTCAATAATTCAGTTATTATAACTAAATTAATCATTCTCGTTTGAAAGATCTAATCTATCTTTAGAAAATGAATTCATACAATTTGCTATAATTTTTATTTGACCTAATATAGTGATATGCTCTTTTTTTTTTTTAATCAATTCTCAATTATCAATTCTCAATTAGATTTTCACTTTAAATAATTTAAATGTTTAGAAGATAATAAGTTGTATTTATCAAAGTAATTTACAACTTTATGAGCATTAACAAAATTTACTGACGAATAATAGTAGGTATCTTGGTTTTTTCTATAACCAATTGAACCCCCAAAATAATTTTTAATAAGTTCTAACAAAAATTGTGTTTTCTGATCATAAGTTAACCTTATTTAAGGTTTAGGTCTAGTACTTCTCTTTACTATTTGCACTTGGAAACTGGCATCATAATCAGAAAATCCAGCTAACCAATAATTATCTAAATTATTAGAATTATTTAACTGAAAATCTTTAAATTGACTAATATTCTTTTTACCTTTATTAGTATCAACTAATATTAAAACTTGATTTAATTTGTTTTTACTTATTAGTTTTCCATTTATTAAAATTAAAACTCTAGTTATTCCAATTATGTCTACTATTCTTAAAACATAAACATTTTTAGATTTTACTTTAAAAATAGAATCAGAGGCCAGAGCTTTTTTTTTTAAGATAAATAACTAACGGAAGATCTAACACATAAAAACAAGTCTAATTTAAGTTTTGCTAATATGACCATCACCGTCTATTAACCCTGCTAAATAATGACCTAGTTCCTCATCTGAATTAGGTTTAAAATGACTTAAATCTTTTAAGAATTCTTCTAATTCAAGTATATCAGTATTATCATAATCAGTTGTGCGTAGCGCTTCATCTTCTAATTTTAAAAAGTAGGTTCAGCTAAAATCTATAAAATAAAAAAATGAAATATATAAAGTTAAATAATCAAATAAATAGTAATTTTTAATACTATTACTATCTTATCAAATACTAACATAAACATTATAAAATTAAAAATTAAAAGAATTTTAATTACGAGGGTTAATATATTAATGATAAATGTAAAAATAGTCTTTAATTTTGTAAATAAAAAGGTGAATTAAAATGTTTCTAAATAATTAAAGAGTAGGGTTCTTATATCAACATCATATCTAAATATTACATACAATTTAAGTATATTAAGATCTAATACTAAATGTCATTTAATATCTATGAATCAATATAAATTGATATGAATTTGGATGAAATATTTAATAACTTCTGGATGCTTTCAGTAAAATTTAAATAGTAAATGTAAACATATTTAATTTTAATTAACTGAATGACTATATCATCATCTAAACATAATATTAAATTTAATTAATTTATTTTTATAAAACAAGATTAAATATCAACCTTAATAATATATCAAATAAAATAAACATTATCATTTATCGTTAATGATTTAACTTAAAAAAATATATGGTTTTATTTTATAATAAACATGTTTGTCGATTGCTTAATTAAAAAGCCTTTGGGAAGGTAGTAATACGAAATATTTGTTTTACATTTCGATGTTTGCGCGTGTAGTCTATGAGATTCTTAATTAGTATAAAAATTTATTTTACTAAATAGTAATCAGCTGATTACTTCTACGTACCATAGCGACTTTTACTAATATGTCTAATAATTTATAAGACTTACATTTGTTAGTGCACATATTTCCTAAAAGTTTTCAGCATATAGCGCAATTCTAATTAAAAATTAGTTATAAATAGGGCCATCATTGACCGAAAAATCCATTCTTTCAAATCTAACAATAATAAAATCTCTTTCTATACTTTCTTTTTTGTTTTAATAAAATGAAAGATAAAGTCCTTTCTGTTGTAATAAAGGCTATTAGATCCCTGTACTATTTCTGCTAAGCTGTCCCCTAAAAGGTCAGATTTAGTTTTAGCTTAGCTTCATAAATAGCCTTGTGTTCAAAATTTAAATAAAAGATTAAAAAAAAAATTGAAGAAAGAACCGACTGTACATTAAGCATCATTTCAGACACCCACCAGTGACCCAGTCTGTAGCGACCTATTAGACGCCCGACGGTCTTTAGTTGAGAAAACTATTAACCGTAAATTACACTAGTGTAGCCCAACAAAACAAAAAACAAAAACAAAAAACAAAAACAAAAACAAAAACAAAAACAAAACAAAAACAAAAACAAAAAAATTTTTTATATTATTAAATTTAATTTAATTTTATTTTATTTTATTTAATTTTATTTTATTAAATTTTATTTAATTTTATTTATTTTGTATCTTTTCCCTGTCAGGAAAGGTTAACAACTTTATCTTATTCTATTTAAAGATTAAGAATAATTTACTTTCTTCTAATAGTTACGTAAATCATATTGCTAGGACTAGAGAAAATATTTTGATTAAAAAGTCTTAATTGAGTAAACTCGAATAAACTTTATATAAAAATTTTTTAATATAAAAAAGTAACATCTGCTCTTTAATTTTTAATAAATCTTACGATTTTATTTCCCCTGTTTTTCTTCTAATAAAATTAATTTATTTCTCTAACAATAAAAAAATCAAAATCTTAAAAAAAAAGTACAAAAAGTAAAAAAAGTAAAGTAAAAAAATTAAAAAAGTAAAGTATTTATCATTAATCAAAAATTTACTTATAAAATTAATCTCAATTATTATTAACTTTACTAGCTAAAACTTTCAAAGATTCTCTAAAAGTAAAATTTAAATGGTTTTTATTTTTTATTTTATTATGGATATCTTTTCATAAAATATAACTTTTTAATTTTTTACTTAGTAAAGGATATTCATCAAAATAAGGAAATAATTTAGTTAAATTGTTAAGTCCACTTACTCTATAACAATAGGCTTTTTTATTTGAATGTTTAGATACTTTTCCTACTTTAAATAAAAAAGAAAAATGATCTAAAATATATTTATTTTCAATATGATTTTGTGCAATATCAAAACAAATATTAAATCTTTTACTTATACTAGATATAGAAACACTAAAACATCCTTCACTATCAGTAAATCCACTAAATCATCCATCTTGTAAAGTAGGTTTAACTGCATAATTATAAAATAACTCTTTATTTTTATTTATAAAATCTATATTTAAATTATTGGCATTTAATGAAAGTAAATTAAAATTTAATTTAATAATAGGATAATTAAGAATACCTTTTTGATTATACTTATTTAAAGCTAATATAAATAAATTTAAACTTATAATTTTAGAATAAGTAACTAAATTATTATTAAGTAAAATAGCTATTAAATAAAATCCTTTTTTATCTTGAATTATATATCGAGAAGTAGTCTTACCTTGTTTAACCACTTTACCTAAATTTAAATTTTTGTGAATCATGTTAAGTACTTGTATATCACGAGTATCTTGTGTAATAACAAAAGATAAATCACCTCTTTTTGCAATTATTAAAGATCCGTCACCTTCTATAAAACCTATTAACCAAGTTAAAAATAAATAAGAAGGTGCTTTTTTATTCATTATACGTTCATATTCTGAATTAAATAAAGTAAAATCAAAATATTTACATTTTTTTAATTTTAAATCTTGATCTTTTTGTCCTGTATGCAAATTATTATGAATTAATTGAAAATATTTATTATTATTTTTTTTAAATGTTGTATAGAGAATATTAATTTTATTTTTAATTAGAAAAAAAAGATGTTGATAACTTATCCATTATGTAAATATAAAAATATATATATTAATCTTTTTTTACATAATTAGATTTATCATTAAGGGATTTACAACGTTTTAATAAATCAGATAATTTATTTTTATCTAAATGTTCTTTATTTAATAAAGAATTATGAATAGATCTTCATTCATTATAAACATCTAATTAAGTAAAAAGAGGGTAAGTATCAAAATATTTAAAAAGCAATGTAACATGACTAAACCCTAATTTATAACCTTTAAATATTATTCTATTATGTTGATCAAGTTTTTTATTTAATTTAGGAAATACTATTCCACCTTCAAATAAATCTTTTAAATAAGTAAATAATCATCTATTTCCATTTTGACCTATTTTAAAAGTTATGGAAATATATTGTGAAATAAATGACCGACCTAATTCTATTGTTAATCCAAAATGTCCTTCAGCATCTGTAAATCCTGCAAATCAACGATTTTTCAAAGAAGGTAAAGCAGCATAAAATAAAATATCTATCTGTTGAGGAAAAATTTTTCCTCTAAACAATTTTTTATAAAATTCTTGAGCAACATTAATAAAATTAAAATATCTGTGTGTTAAAACTAAGTTTCCGTTAAAGATAAGTAAAATAAAATAAAATTCATATCGGCTTTCAACAATATATCTTCACTTTATATTTAACGCATCATAATAAACATTTCCAAATCCCAACACTTTTTTTATTTCTAAAAGTGTTTTTTTATCTATGGAATATATTATAAATGAAAATCCTTTATTATGAAAAATCATAGTACCATCACCTTCAAATAAACCAATAAATCACTCTAATCAATTATTAGAGATATTTTTACCTGATACAATTTTAAATTCATAAAACCTAACCCCTGTTTTTCTTGTTAATCCCCCAATAAATAAATTACTTGAAATTAGTATATAAAATCTTTTTACTTTTTATTATTATATTACATAGTAGAAAAGACTATTTTTTTATTTAAACTAATAATTTAAATAGTGAATGTATAGTCGTTGAAGAAAAAAAATTTTTTTTCTTGCTGATTGAACTTTAATATTAAATTAAGAATAATATAGTTTTTCTAATTAAAAACAAAAAATTTGGGGTTTATTTTTTGTTAGTTATTTTCAGCATATAAATCACTTCGAATTATAAAAAAATAATCCGCCCTATTTTTATTTTGAGCACAGGGTCACCCCCTCCAGCTGGATCATAAAAACTAGTTGAAAAATTTCTATCTGTGATAAGCATCGTGATTGCTAGAAGTATTGGCTCACAAAACTGAGAATATGTTACACTGTTAATAATGTAACTCAAGAATAATAAAAATAACTATAAATAAAAAAATTTAATTTATTAATTTTAAATTCAAGGTGAGCACTCTAATATTTACATATTAGCTTGGACTATATCTTAATTATTTATATTTATATTTATATTGTAAAAATTTTTTAATTGATCTCAAATAAAAACATTTCTACGATTATTCATAGTTTTAGTAATTTCAAATATTTTAAATAATCCTTCTTTTGTTTTATGTTCTTTATTTTTAATAATATTTACTACTTTTTTAAAATCATTATAATTCTGAAATTTAGAACTAAAAAGAGGATAATTAGATAGATAATCTATTAAAATAAAATTAGTCTTAATATTAGAAAATTTAACTGCATATTGTAATTTTCCTTTACAATAATCTTTATTGATACTAAGTAAATTAACATTAAAATATTCAGCTAAAGATATCATAATATCTTTTTTACTTCTATTTTTATGATCTGAAGATGCTTGTACTAATTCGAACCCACATGACACTTTTCTATTATTTAATCTTACAAAAAAATGACCATCCGAATCTATGAAACCAGATAATCAAGAATTTTCTTTAAAATTTGAAGTATTTAATTCATTTTTTATAATGTTTAATTCTGAAAAACGCTTATTTAGAAAATCAATTAATAAATAAAAATCATTTATTTTAACGGTTCTGAATTTACCATTTAAAGCTTTCACAATGTAAATTAAATCTTTATAATTATTAATAGTAAATCTATAGGCATTTGATCCTTTAGTTCTAGATATGGATCCAAAACCTAATTTTTGTTGAATAATTAATGCTAAAGGAAAATCTCTTAAATCAAAAGCAATTTGAATAGAAGGATAATTTATTTTTCCTTTAATAGATCTTTCTGTTTGAGGTACTATTATAGTACCATCTCCTTCTATTAAACCAGTTAAATAAAAGAAAAAATCATCATTAAAATTTGAATTAATATTTTTTAAATTTAAATTTATATAATTATGAGAACAAAAATTAAAATTTAAATAAGAAAAAGATCTCAATATTAAAAATACTTTATTTTCTTTAACATAATAAATAAAATTAATAATTGATGGCGTATAGTCTCTGAGGATCCCTAATAAATTCAAATGTAAAAGGTTTCCTGCTGATTGTCTGTATAATATACTTATACACAGTTCCCAGCACATAGCCAAATTTAAAGCCGGCACAAATAATGATATACCGGCTAATACAGGTAAAGATAACAATAATAAAATGGCTGTAACGTAAATTGCCCATACAAATACAAATCAATATAAAATTATTAATAACTAATTTAATTGATTCGGACTATATCAAATCTAATATAAAATCTTGATAATACCGTATAGTCTCTAAGATTTATAATGATTATATTATATATTATAATTATAACCATAAGATAATCTATAGATAAATTTAAACATATAAATTTTTACTTTATATTTATATATTATAGTTATAAAACACTTTTTAATTATATATAAAATATATAAATTTAAGTATGATATGTTTCTCAAATTATCTCTACATTTAGGTATTATTATATTATCTGTTCTAAATTATTATAATCAGAATAATATCGCTATTTTTTTTATTAATATATTATAAAATGTAAATACAATAAACAACATTGAAAAACGGATCCAACATTAACATATTAATTATTAAACTAAACGGAAATTAAAACTATTTATTTAACAATTTATTTAATCTTATTATCTAACATATGTAAAAAAGAAAGTAATATTTTTTTTGTGTTTCTTACAAAATTTAATTCTCTTTCAATTGAATGAAAATGGATTAAATGGGGTTAGTAGTTTGAATTAGTATTGTTAAAATTTTAAAGGAAAGAAACAGTATAAATTTATAATTAAATAAAAAAAATAGAAGGAAAGAATTTATTCAATAGTATTATCATTTTTATTAGTTAACTTTATAATTTTTTGTAAACTCTAATTTTATTGATTTTACTTATTTCTTTATCAATTAAAGATCTACCATTAGAAATTAAGGAAGAAATTGTATTTCTTGAAACTTTATATGAAATAGCAGTATCTGTAATTGTAGGGTATATTTCTACAGTATTATCTGTCTTTATTAATTCTATTACAAAAACATCTCTAACTATATCCCCTGTTTTATAATTTATTATTTGTCCACTATCGTTTAAAATAAATAATGGTGGTAAAGATAAAAATTTTTCAATAATAGAATAAAATAGTTTTTTATCTGTTGTATATGTTATATTTAAATTTTTCTTAACATCAGTATTAGTAGATAATCTATAATTATTCATAGAATAAGATAATAGAAATATGTAAGATTTTACATCTGTTATGAGATGTTTACCTTGATAAATAAGCAATGTTATTATTTTAAAGTCATAAAAATCTAAACTTTTTTTACTTTTAAAATTTAAAGATTCTAGGAAAGGTATAAATATATTTACTAAAAAATCTAATTGAAAAATAGAAAATTTTATTTTGTCCTTAGTATTACCTTTAGCTTTTTCAATATTTAAATTAAATAATTTACTTGCATCTGCTTTAATTAAGCTATAAGGATCCAACATACCTTTAAGAAATTTTATAATTGCTTCAATTAAAGGTTGTTGTACTTTAGTTAAAGTTACAGAAAAAACAGGCGTTAAAGAATTTCTTCTTAAATAGAAACTACCTTCAGCTTCAATTAATCCTAATAATCAATAAGGAGTTATATTAATATGATTATAGGGTAAAGTAAAAATAGAACGTTTATTATTCATATTATTCTTAATATTTAATATATTATCTATCATTTTGTCTTTATTTATTGATGTTTCAGATTCTGACAATTTCATTAATAAAGTTTTTTTGAAAGAAAGATAATCTAAATGCTTGGTACTATTTAATGGAAATGAATCAAAAATAGGAAATAAAATAAATTTTAAATGATAAGGATTTGTGATAATAAAATATGAAGCATGTTTATTTTTATTGTCCTGAATATAACCACATCCTATATTAGTTAGTATATATTTAAGTAAAGGTTTATCGTCTATATGTAAACCTATCATAAATCTAAAATTAAAGTTAGGGGTTTTTCCTCTCTTATCTAAACCTATTGTAAAATTAGATTCACCATCTGAAAATCCTACAAACCATTCATTGAATGGTTGTTTATTCATTGAATGGTCTGTTTTAATGTGTTAAGTATAAAATCTTATCATATATTTATAAAATTTATATAACGGTAATTTATGCATTCCCATACCATACTAAAGATAGGACATACCTCGCGGTAATACCCCCTTAAAGATCCGTACGTGCAAATCACCCTGCATACGGCTCACCCATAGATCAATTCAATGTTCACATTTTTGTATATTCATAGCAGTAATACTAGATGTAATATTTAAACGGTCGAATTTACTAAAGGTTTAAGATCGTGAGTATGTTTTCTATGACACCAAGAATGGGTGATAGAAAGATTTTTGGTATTAAATTTGTTTCCTCCTGTTACTATAGGTCGGATATGATGAATGTGACAGTAATTTTCATGCAATTTATCATACTCTATAGTTCGATTACAGATGTAGCAGAGTCCATTTTGGATATAATATAATTTATCTTTTAGTAGTGGAGTTTTTGCACTTTCCAATAGGCTTACTTGTAATTTTTGAGCAATTAGTTTGTCTAAGTCCTGATGGAATGCGTGGATATTTCTTAATTTAACAGGCAAAAGATACTTTCTAGCCGTGATAATGGGTGAAACGTTTGTTGGGTTTTGTAAATAACTAGTTCTATATTTTCTTTTACCTTCGGTATATCTATTTTCAGTTTTGGTCATTCCGTGAAATACTCAAGTTCTATTCTTAAATTTTAAGAAAGTTTCAGTGTTGTTATCATGTTCTATTGACTTATCTGACTGTCGCGTAGTGAGAAAATACATTTTTGCTAGTTTTTGTTTGTTTGTTTTAGGATGTTTTTTTAATAATCATCTTCAACACAACAGATATAAGGCGTTTTGTACAGATACTCTGTATTTTGAGGAGTTTTCCATATTAAAGTATCTTCCTCATCCTCCAATTATAGGGTTTAATTTACTTATTAATTCAGTAGCTGATAAGTTTGTACTCTTTTTAAAGATTTCCTTACATCTTTTGATTATGTCCCTTACTTTATTCTTATTAGGATACAAAGCGATACCGCCTGATCCTATACTTTTTAACAACATTCCTCTTTTTACAGACCATTTGCTTTGGTATTTGAAAGTATAACCTAAAAAGTCTAACTGTACTCCTGGGTCGCTTAATTTAAATATGTTTGTTTTTTGAGAAGAAAGTCATAAGCCTCTTTCTTTCAATAATTTTTCAATAGCAGGTTTAACATATTTGATAATAATATTTTTACTTCTGGCTAGTACGATAAAATCATCGGCATATCTGAAGTATTTTACTCCGATAAGTATTCTATTATATGTGCCATCTCCATTCTTTACTCTTTTGAATTGATCCTTATTATTTGTTAATGTCTTAATAGAGTTCAATATAACATTTTCTAATCCATTTAAAGTCATATTTGCAAGAGTGGGAGATATAATGCCTCCTTGTGGAGTTCCTGAAGTAGGGTCGATAGTATCATTGATGTCAATAATCTTTGCTTTTAACCATCCTTGAACAAATAATTTAAATTGAGCTGGAAGAAAAACATTTTCTATTATCCAATTATGATTTATATTATCAAAGAAGCCTTTAATATGGGCATCTAAGATATATTTATCTTTAGAAGCTACATAGGAACTAACAGTTTGTACTTTTTTATTTTGTGCTAATATTCCTTTCTTTATATTTTCATAATCTGCTGATAAAAGATTAGATTTTACCGCACCAATAGCCATTTTACAGTCCCGATAAGGTCTAAATCCATAACTGTTAGGTTCACTAGTTAATTCTACCAGAGGTAGTAAAACCAAATTTATTAATGTTTGTATTGCTCTATCTTTGATAGTTGGAATTCCTAACGGCCTTTTTTCAGTTTTCCCTGGTTTGGGTATCCAAACTCTTTTTATAGGTTGAGGTTTGTATTGAGCAGGTTTTTTCAAAGTATCTCTTAAGAATTTATTTAATTCATAAAGTGTTTCACCGTCGTTGTAAGTTAATGTCATTTTATCCACTCCATCTGTCTGCGATCCCTTTTTGGTTTTTAGTAGATCTAGGGCATGTAATCTGAAATCTAAGGATTTAGCTAATAATATTTGAAAATCTTGTACTTCTTTCGATCTTAAACCTTTTAATTCGGCCAGTCTCACCAATTCAAATTGTTTTGCTTTAACTTTGTTAGTAATTTCGTGGAAATCTTTTATTGTAAGTTCAGCTAGTAAGGGTTTTTTCCTGTCTAATGTTGATTGAGAGTTAGAGTCCGTGGAATATGATCTTACACAATTTAAATTTGAAACCTGATTAAGGCGTACTGAATTCAGCAGTCTAATATCTGTTTTTATTAGCCCAAATCTAAGTTTGGTATCCAAAGAGTTACCATTGGCATTTGCTTTTTCAGCTATCTTGCCCCCGTCTTTATTAACTATGTTCTTACCTAAAGTTTGAATATAGTTAGTCCTGCTAGACAACATCTTATATCCCTTAATTAACAGTTTATAAAGAGAAGTAGATTGATATAAAGGATCAGTTATTGTATTAACCGACTTTCCGAGGTTCCCCCACTTACTTATTGAATGGCCATCATGTAGGACTTCCAGTAATATAGAATTTATTATTGTTATTCCTACAATATAGATTGTTAAGTTCTCTTCTATAACAGTATACCCTATAATACTGATCAAAAATACTGCAAACAAAATCAGTATCTTTATTATTTTTACGGGCAACATTCCTTTTCCAAATAGAACAAGTGGTTGAATGTTTACATGTGTACTGTCTTTCATACGAAGATTAGCTTTCGCTGAACTTAGGTCAAAATTGGGGCCGGGTAGGGTACTAATTAGTCTAAGACCACTTCCTAATTTTTCCCATTTAACATTTCCTCACGTCATTACCTTGTTAGATAATAACCCAATGCTTAACCCTAATCCTGTTAACCAATATTTCAATTGATTACGATCAGTAAGGATTGTGTCTTTAAAACGTTCAATATATGTTTGGGTCGAAATTGTTCTCATGTTATTTACAGTTACTATGAAATTTATTGCCTAATTTTAAGAAAAAAAATATATTATATATTTAAACTTCGTTTACCTTTTCTCAATTTATAATTAGAAAATGTAATAATATGCGGTCCAACTAAAATTCGTAACTTATTCATTGAGTCTGCTTAAAAATAAATTCGTGGTAGATTTTTACTATAATGGATAGAACAATTTAAATCATATCTAATTTTAAGTATATTAATAAGTCTGATAACATCAGGTACAGAAAAACTATCAGTACAAATTAATAATCCGTACTGTTGTGAGACACCATCAGACATAATTCAATAAGCTAAAGCTATTGTAGAAAGATAAAAATATAATTCTTCTCTTATTATTTTCTTACCGTCTTCTATGAATAATATGTATAAATTGTTCATCACAGGATATGATCGTGTTTCTAAAACTAATTGACCATATCTTAGACCTGTAGATTTTAAATACGCCCATTCAAATCTAGGTAACGAACTACAATAATGAGCTAAACCTATATAAGTTGCTCACATAAAAGGAAAATTAATAATAGATTGTTTAAATCCTATTCGAACATTTGTACTATTAATTCCCTTTTTGAAATAAGCATCTCCTAATATTAACCCTATTAGTAAACCCAAACTAATTGTATTTAAATAGGTTAAATCTCTAATGAATTTAGTTATTCTAGGTAAACCTAAAGTACTATCTAATTTTCCATTAAAGGTTACTATTGCAGTACAGTTAGTTTTAGGAAATATAGACTTATTTACTTTATTCCATTTATTTATCATAGTAATTGTAGGCAATATAAAATTTAATTCCATATAAGGTATTATAAACAGATTATTTTCTGTCTTAATAGGACTTTTTCTTATATATTAAATTTATTAATTTACTGCTTCGTAAAGTCTCTGAAAATTTTATTAAATTTTGCTTATATAACTAAATAAATATCTTATTTTTTTTTATGTATATTTATGAATATTTATAAAGTGTAATAAAATTTAAACTATTAAAATAACCTAAATATAATGTTATTTTAAGCATTAAGAAGCATTATATAATTTATTTTACTTAAATTATAGGCACAATAATATACCTAGTAATGAAGAAACTCCAGCAAGATGTAAACTGAAGATTGCTAAATCAACAGCTCCACCTGAATGAGATTGTATGCTTGATAATGGAGGATAAATTGTATGAAATAGCAGATTAATTCTTAAAAAATAAAAAATAAACAAAAAAAAAAATATAAATTTTATTATTCAATTAATTAAAAAGCCTTTCCCAAACCGTACGTGATAGTTTCCCATCATACGGCTTTCCAGAAATATATATATAAATATCAATATAAATATCAATATCAATATAAATATAAATATAAATATAAATATAAATATAAATATAAATATAAATATAAATATAAATATAAATAATAATATTTCCTGTTTTCCTTCAATAAATTTAATTAAAAACTTATTTACTATGAAAACTCTGTTATCTCAGTATTTTTTAAATACCCAGATAATCCTAAGTTCCTATTAAAAATCCATATATGTCCTTTTAGGTACTCTATTTTTATGGTTCTTTCAAATTTTATTAGGATAAATTAATAAAATCCATTTAAAATTTATTATGAGTTCGTTTACCTTACCATGAGGACCGTAGCTCGGAAATGACCACGTATTAAAATTTAATACCAAATTTCCTTTTCGAACATGCTATTGTCAGTGTTAAATTAGTTTTAACTACCTAAGTTCGATGCTTTACACTATAATAAGAAATTTAATCTATTTTATATAACATAGATTTTACAAAATAAGGTTTTATAAAATGTTTAATTTTATCTAAATTGTTTTTATTAATATATATTCTTCCTACTTTTTCTTTACTGATTTTATTATTTGGTGTAATAGAAGTATGATAGTGAATAGAAGAATCCACATTAAATTTTAGTTTCAAAATATTCATTAAAATTACAATTTCCTTAAATGAATATGAATCAGTACATAAAATTAAACCTTTACCAGCTTTGGAACCATCACCCATTATTCAATGAGCTAAAGATATATAATCAATATAATGATATAATTCAGGTTTGATTATTTTTTTATTATTTAAATAAAATAATGTATAATATTTATTTAAACAAATTAATTGTCTAGTTTTAAATGCTAAAGTATAAAATACTTTATTTCTTATTTTTCTTCTTATTGAATGAGGATAAGTACTATTTAATATATTCAATTTTTTAAACATATATCATAAATATTCAAAATTTTTCATTGATTGTTCCATACTTATTCTAGGGTTTCAATTTTTTCTTTTTTCTATACTACCATCTGATAAAATTAACCCTATAATAATACTTTCATTGAATTTAGAAACTTGAATTCTATTTCTTTCAAATTTAGTAAAACTTTTATTTTTATTTAAAGAATAATCATTATTTGTTTCTCATAATATTAATTTATTATTGTCATCCTTATTCTTATTCTCATTCTTATTAGAAAGAACTTTAGTGGAATATTTACATTCAAGATTTTTAATAATTAAATAGCGCACTCATCCTGTACCAGCCAAAAGTTACAATATACAAAAGTATAATCTAAAATTATATGTTAAATCCTAAATATCTAATATTAAGATAAAATATAATCTTATACAATTTAGAGTATAAAAATTATAAATAATATAAAATGAATATAATCAAATTTTATACCTAAAATTAGACATTACTTTAAGATTATTCGGATTTTATTTTATTAATATAAAAATTTAAACGTAAAATCTCTGAAGGTATATTTTAATTACCTTGCTAATTATCCTTGTAAACTTTTTTTTACATATCCTTTTTATTGTTAAGAGCTAAATTATATATTATTATAAATATATTCATCTTAAAATGAGTAAGTGGTTAGAATTATTCTGCTAGGTTTAAAGATAAAAATAAATTGCATAATAAATTTTAATTTTGTGCGCAATATAAAATTGATGTAAAGAATACCTAAAATGGATTTTAAGCATATAGTTTTATTGATTAAAATCTTATTTTTATAATATTAAGATTATAAAGGCACTGGGTTTTTATATCCTATAAATTATTAAATGTGTTTATATTATACACCCTCCCCAGCTCCAAATTTACAAACAAATTTAAAGGAATGGTTAGTTAGTGCAGAGTAATTATACTATTCAATTATTATAATTAAAAAATAGAAGTAATTTATTTAAAAAATAACGCTCAAAAAACGTAAAATATAAACAAAGACTCTTTGTATCAAAAAATAAAATAACCTAAATTACTACATTATAATTTATTAGGTGATTGTATTGCTAATAGTTGATTATTAGATAATCCTAATTTATACATCATTAAAGGATGAATATGATGTTGAACTAAAAACTGAATTTTATATATTGAATTAGATTTAACAACTATTCTAAGATTATTTTCTTTTCGTTCAATTCTACAATTAAATTTAAATTTTTGTTGTAAAACATTCATTAATCTATAAACATCATTATGGCTAAAGTTATCAGTACAAAAAATCAATACTTAATCTCTAATGTGAAAAGTAGCATCATCCATAATTAAAAAAGCTAATCCAATAGGAGTTAATAAATTATAAATATCAATAGGAACTATTTTTAAATTATTATTATAAAAAATGTCTCTAAAATAATTTAAACAAGGTAAAGTAATTGTATTAATATAATAATCATAAAAAAATCTTTTGTATACTTTATGCCATCTTTTATAGAAAAAAGGTTTAGCTGAGCATAAGTTAGATATTATATTATATACATAATAAAAATAATCAATATTTTTATCAGTTTAAGCATATTGAAATCTAGAATTCAAGGTACGTTTACTTCATTTGTTATTTTTCTTAGCTCTAGTTTTTATTTTTATGAATATGACCATCTCCTAATAATAAACCAATTAAAGCCTTAAACTGATAAGAATTTTTAGGTATTTCATATAATGAACGCTGGTTTAGAGTTAAATTATTTCTTAATGTTGAAATAAAATTATATAAACAGTATAAATTCTCTTTAATATCCAAATTTAATAATAAATTTATAATACCATTTTCTACTAATGAACTAATAAGTAATAATATTAGTGAAGGAGGTAAAAGTTGGGTCGACAGCCCGCTCCACAAGGGTTACGAGAAGCCTCCCACCGAACCGTACGTGCAATTTTCACCGCATACGGCTCTCCAGCGATGAGTTAAAGAAATCAATTTAAGTGTCCGTATCTTCTGGTTTGATGATAAAAGTTTTGATTTCTGGTCTTTTGAGGTCTCTGATTGCCATACCATTATAATTACCTTTATGGATTTTGTTATGACAAGATCGGCAGACAGGTATTTGTTTCCGATTTAGGTTGGACATTAAGTTTAAGAAACCAGTAGGTTTTACTCCATCTTTTCTAAGATGTTTTACATGATGCATTTTTGTATCATTTTCCGTACCGCAGATTCAGCATGGATCCATGAAACCAATTTAGGTTTCAAGTCTCCATTTTAGAGTTACGAAGGGATCATAAGTAGATCCCTTGGATTTTCTAAGATCTCCGGTTGTTTTCTTGAAACTTGTTGGTATTTTAAGTCCAATACCTTCAATTGTTCCTATTTTTGGACTAGTTAGTAAACTACCGAATTTCTTAAAGGCAGCCGCTCTAGTACCTAGTCTGTATTTTCTCGCTAGAGTTTTGGCACAAGAGTGTTTTATAAAGTAATTTATAATAGTATGGAAAGAATATTTATTATGAACAAATCCGTAATATTGTAATAATCCATTTATCACTGCATTATATCTAATAATAATACTTCGATGATCTAGGAATATCCATTTTGTAATTGCGTTACTAATGTACTTATTTTTAACATTCGGGCTTAATTTGATGAATCCTCTTTCTTGTAGGGTCTTCAACATTTCTTTCACAGGCATGTAAAAATAAATCTTAGTTTGATTGATTCTAGTCTTTATTATTCTATCAGCATATCTTCGCATAACAATCGGTGCTTGTTTACTTACAGGTTTATTAAAATCTACCCCTAGAAAATGAGCATACTCGTCTCTTAGGTGAGTAATTTTTGTCTTTTCTTCACTTAGTTCGAGTTTCAGAACATCTTTCAAGAATTTATTACATTCTTGTTTGATAGATTCAGCTAAGCTTTTATTTCCAATTACACCGATTACCCAATCATCAGCGTATCTTACATATCTGATTCGGTAACCTGTCCTAATACGAGATGGTAATTTATTTCTTACCGCTCTCACTTCTTTAATCTCTTTAAGAACTACTTTATCATATTCTTCAATGTACTTATAATGTAGTTCCGTAAGGAGTTTTGAATACTTTACGATAGAAGGGTTAACTTTAGAGATGTTAATATTTTTACTTGATAATTTATCTATTAAGTTTTCCATAAACATGTCAAATTCATTTAGGTAAATATTTGAAAGGATCGGAGATACAACTCCTCCTTGAGGTACACCTATAGTAGAGTGAACACTTGTTGTGTTTATCTTTTTATCGATGTGTCCCGCCTTTACAAGTTTCCAATACAGATCTATAAATTGTTGATCTTGTATAACTCTGCACAAAAGATCTGCTAACACTTTATGGTCCACGTTATCAAAATATCCTTTAATATCACCCTCAATTACTCATGTCATACCATTCCAAGTATAAATATCTCTTAAAGCGGTATGGGTACTTCTATTAGGCCTAAATCCATGAGACGTTTCGCTGAATTTACTTTCATAAATAAGCTCTAGTAATGTTCTAATGGCTTCTTGTACCAGTTTATCTGAAAATGTAGGAATTCCTAATGGTCTTAATTTACCATTTTTCTTAGGTATCCATATTCTGTTAACTGGTGAGAAGTTGAATGATTCATTTTTTAGACTTTTGGATAGAGATTCTATTTTGTTAAAATTGGTACCATCAATGGTTTCTTTGTTAATTCCAGGAGTCATATTTCCACTTTTTGATTTTAATTTATTATAAGCTATTAGTAAAAACTCTTTCGAGCTTATTAGTTTATATAAACCAGTGAATTTACCTATTTTATTCACCTTTAATTTCTTTAGCAATTCTTGACCGCTTTCATATTCACTTATTTCTATAGTTTTACCTTTAGTATTTTGATTATGGGCAGCCTTGGTGCTTAAAGATCTCTTCGCCTGTCCCACTTTAGTAATAGGTTGTGCCATACATCTATTACCTAATATTAAGACTCCGTCACCATAGGAATTGATCCCCTTAGGCAATCTTGTAGTTGATTCTTGATAGTTTATGTTTGATTTAGATGATGTACTTAAATTTTCTTGTCGAATTTGCGTTCTAAAGACTTCTTTAATAAATCTCTGACCTGAATTTATTAACTTTAGAATTTGGACGTATAATTGTTCCAACGAGTTCTCATGCTCTCCACTTGTACAAATAGGGTTCATCATGTCAAACTTTCCTTGCGAAGGATAATAGACTTTAGGTCCTGCCTTCGCTTTACTAGCATGCTCTGGTCCCCTATCAATTTCTGAGTTGGGTAAGCTAGTTGGGTTACCTAAATTAGAAGTAATTAGGATCTTGATACATTTGTATTGGTACGATAGAGAGGCTAACTCTACTAGCGAAGCTAAACCGCAACAAACGCCAGGATAATCTATCAATATCCACAACAACGCACGTCAGAAGGAAATATTATTCAATCGTGGAAATCAAATTATATACGTAATTTCTTACATATTTGGATTATGTCTTCATCCAATCAAAATAATTCAACTAGGTAAAATATTACCTTAAATTTAATTTTTATTGAAAATTTATAACTACTAAAAACCTTAAAATTTTATACTATTTAAAATAAATCAATAGTACTTATTTAGTAGTAAGATTGAAGCTTAGCGTATTAATGTTTTAAACCATTATTAATATATTTATTTTTCTCCTTAATTAGGCTAGAGATTAATATTTATTAAAAATAAAAAGTTAAAACTAAAAAGATTAAAGTCTCTGAGGAATCAACTAAAATGATTTATTTAGTCTATTATTTGGTTTCCTGCATATTCTCCCCTTGTATATAAAAATTTTTACACATAAAAAAATCGGTTAAACAACTTAAAATTTATAAATACCATAATATTTAAACCATAAATATAAAAGAATGAATTTTTTTCTTTTTAATATTTATTTTACAACTCTACGAAGATAGTAAAATATTTATATGATAAAAATTAAGAAAATAAATTTTTTTTTTAAGAGTATTTTATATCTGTTCTTTCCGAAAAATCAGATTATTCGAGGAATTCCATGCAAACGGCTAAGTAAAAATAAACATTATTACTAATGTAAACGGCATTAAAAAAAATTAATATTTAAATGGTCCCAATTAAACAAAGTTCTTTTATTATTCATTCTATTTTTTGCTGAATAAATAATTAATTTTCCTTCATTAGAAAAATGAGTTTTATTTATTATCTGATTAAAAGCTATATTTCAATCTAAAAAATCTAGATATTTACTACTTAATAAAGGATAATTATTTAAATAATTTATTAAAATTTTAATAGAATTTTGGTTTTCTACTCTAATAATAAAATAACTATTTTTATAATTTAATCTTGTTCGAATAGCAACTTTTACATTTAAAGATTGACAGATATCAGTTATTATTTTAGAAAAACTTTCTTGTGTTTTAGGATAAATCATACGTTGTTCTAACGAAAATTTACAGATTATATGTTTCAAAGAATATCGAATATAAAAAGAACCATCTGCATCTATAAAACCAGATAATCAATTATTATTTAATAAAAAAGAATTATCAAGAGGCAATTTTTCAATATTAAGAGAATGTTTTTTATTCATTCAATCTATTAATTTATGTAATTGTTCTATTTTAGGTGTTCTAAATTTACCGTTAATTAAATTAACAATTATTTTTAAAGATTTAAAAGCTGAAAATCTTAATTCTATTGAATTACTTTTTCTACGTAATATACTACCTTTTCCAATATATTTTAATAATTTATCCCCTAAAGGTTTATCTTTAATATTAAAAGTTATACCTAAAATAACTCTATCTGTTTTTGTAATAGAAATATAACCATCACCTTCTATTAAACCAGTTAAATAATAACTAATTTTATTATCCAATTTATTTGGAATAATATTTAAATTATTACTTAAATTATTTAAATTAATATCAACAGAAAAATAGCGTTTATAAAAATAACTTGTATTTAAATATAATAATTTATAATATTTAAAACATGTTAATAAGGACTCTTTAAATATATTTTTTTTGGATGTTTTTGCCATATCGATTGCACCAACTTGCACTGGTAATAGGTAGTTCATTTTATACATAATCTTTCGAATATGATTGGACTATATCTTCATGTTATATAAATAGATATTAACAGCGTCACGTGTAGTCTCTGAGGAACCTACAATAATTAACTAAAATTGTTATTTATTTTCTTTATTTTATAACAATACATCCCATTGTTGTTTTTTTTTTTAATTATTTTTGTTTCCTGCGGATTACCTATTTTAAATTATTCAACTTACTAATTATGACTACTGTACGCTTAATCTTAAATTAAATAAAAAATAATTTAACTTATCTTATACACTTCAAATTACTAACAAGAGTAAAAAAAAAATAATCTATAAGAAAAGAAAGTTTTCAGTTGGTTCTATACGTTGACTTTAAGGCTTTTTCGCAGACAGTGTCGTAATAAGGACAATTTCACAATTGAACACGGCAACTTATTATTATGTTTTTATTAAGTAACAATTCTTAAGATGACTTCAATGGTAAGTAGTTCTAGTACTATTAAAGTCTTTTCTAATTTTAATAGCTTCGCCCAAATAAGACGTGGTAAGCTTATTTTTATTCTGTAATTCTAAAATATAAAGAAAATCTTTATAATCTAGATATTTGGAAGAAAGTAGAGGAAATTTATTAAAGTAATGTGTTATTTTGAGTAAACTTTTTTTATTGTGAGAGACTACAGTAAAACTATAAAATTCTTTATTATTGAGAATTCTACTTCTACTATAAACACTTACACATAAAAAACCAGCTAATTTAGACATTATAGGGAAAAAGCTTACTTTATTATCATCAGAATCTAATTTATGGTAAGTTTGTTTTATTTCTAATCTGTAATATAATTGAACTCTTGTAGAATTTTTGTTAGTTCTTTTATGAATGTTAATTGAAAAATTAGCATCAGCATCTGAAAATCCAGATAATCATGCATTACTTTCTATTTCTGAAATATCATTAGGTTTAATTTCAAGATAATGAATTTTAGAAAGTATGTTTTGAATCTTAGTTAATTTACTATTCTTATTATTATTTATATAATCATGAATTCAATTAATAGTACGATGTAAAGATTCTATTTTAGGAGTTCTCATATAACCATTTATTCAATTAGAAATTTTAAAAACACTTACAATATCCTGAATTTGCCATAAAACATACCCTCTATTTGATTTTTTATAAACTTTTCCACATTGAGTTATTAGTTGTAAATATTCAGCCAAAGGTAAATCAGCTAATTTGAAAACAATTATAATCTTGGGTAAATATTTTTTGCTAGTTGAATTTTTATTATGTACTGCAAATGTACCATCACCTTCAATTAAACCCGCTAAATAAGATCTAAAATTATCATTATTTAAAATATTTATTTCTGATTTAAATTCTTTTGAATTATCTTTATTGAAATTGTTTGTATAAAAAATAGATGAAATAGAAAATTTAAGAATAGGGTTAATTTCTTTACCCTTATTAACAATAAAAAACATAAATAAACTTATTAAGTTACCAAAACCACCAACACATTTGATAAATATACCTCTCGCTCCTTCAGCTCGCGCTGGTAAAAAAAAAGTTTATTATACCAAAAAGACTTTATCTTTCTTTTTTTTTTTTTAATCGTTATTATTTAAAATTAAATCTGTTGACAATTGACAATAAAAAAAGATGTTGGTATAATAGTCGTTGAAGTAAATACATTTACTTGCGAATTACTTATATTATGTATTAAAATAACATAAAATATACTAAATTATTGTAAAAGATTTTAAAATTAATTATTATTATTTGACTTTTTTTTTTTATAATTATATATTTATTTAAAGCTCCCCGCATATAACCAAATTAACTAAAAATTAAATATTTCTTAAACTTAAAAATAATGTCCCATTATTTTTAATTTATATTGATTAATACGGTAATATTTACCTTTATTAACTTATATTTAAATCAATATTAAACATTATCGTTAAATGTTTATTTGGTTAAGGTAAAGGTACTATAATTAAACTTTTGTTAAAAAATATTGATTTAAAGTCCCCTAATTTGAGGCCAGGCATACTTATTTTTAATACGAGAAACAAATTTTTACTTAACAATGAAAAAAAAAGAAAAGAATTACTATCATTATAAAGGATATATAAATGTAGTTTAAATCTAAATTATTTTATAAAAACTTTTATATTTTTATCTATTCTGTTATTTTTCAGTGACCTTTATATAATAGACCCGAATTTATATATTTATTTATACCCTCTTTTGAACCATTTATTTCGATTTTTTTGATATATAGTAAGGCAGAATTAACAGATCTACAAGTTTTAGAAAGTTTAGGATTTTTAATATTTGTTAATGTGATTTTTCGAGATTTAATCTTGTTAGATGAATTTAAAAATTCTGTTTTTTTATAGTTATTTTTAAGTTCAAGCAATTCAGAAAGAGTCAACATATTTTCATTTGAAGCTGTTTCTAATAATTCGGTAGAAAGTAGAAATAAACCTAAATATAATTCTCCATTTTCTAAACAAAGCTTTAATGTTTTATGACTAATGTGAAAATCGGCATATAATATTGTTTTAGATACAAATATATATAATAAGTTACTTCCAATTGAATCATAAACATAGATTGGAAGAGATTTATCTCTTAAACTGGAATTTACATAAGGAATTCTGTTTATTTTATTTCTTCTTGCTAAACTAACAGATCTAATGACATTGAGAACTGAATATAAAAAATCAATATAGTATTGTTCTAATGTTCTCATATCTTTAACTGAATATATTTTAGGATCTAATTGAATTATGGATAATCTTATATTTTTGAATCCATATCAGCTTAAAAATTTCATTCCTAAACGTGTTTCAGTTGCTAGTTTTAAAGGTGAAAAATAATCTAAAATTCTAGTATAGCTAGACTGAGCTGAACCTACTAAACAAATACCAGTAGCCATATATGTTCAAATATAAACAATCAAAAATCCTTTACAAGCCTCTCTTATTTCATCTCTTTTCCGAAATGGGTCATCTATATTTATAAATGGTAAGTCATTTATATTAATTTTGAAACCTAATGGGTTTTTTCTTTCACCTGCAACTGTATTGGTGGCTCAATAAGCACCAAATTTACTTCGTTCTTGGTCATGATTTTTTTTATTCCAAATTGGTTCAGGGTTAGGTTTTCCAATTCCTTGATATAAATTTATTTGAGTCTTAGTAAATTTTCTTCCATTATTATGTAAAAAAGTAGAAAATTCTGTATATAATATACTAATTAAAATAAATTATTTCTTAATTTTAAATATATTTAGATTTATTAAAAAATAATTATAAATAAATCAAAGATTAAAATAAAATTTTATTTTAGTATATTTTAGAATTAACATATTAAAAAGGGACTTTATTTTTATTATTAAATATATCACGTAATGTCTCTGAGATATTTAAATGATGTATCTGCTGATTTACTTTATTTATGTATAAATTTTTACTCTTATTCTGCCTCCCATCCTTTCCCTCCGTTCGGTTGGATTAAGGATGGGAGGCGATAGAAAGAGTTTTAATATTTTTATAGTTTTTTTCAGCATTAAGTGAATTTTATAATCTTAATTTATATATTATATAATATTAATTATAGGCTATGAAATAACCATAGTGAGATAAGAAACCAGCACCGTGAAGGCAACCAGAAACTCCCTCCGAGAACCGTACGTGCGACTTTTACCGCATACGGCTCCTCAGCTATTTTCACTACTTTCGAATTTTCGAGTAAGGATGCCTACCTAGCTAATTTTTTGGTTAGTGCAGTTGGCAATTTTTTTTAAGGAAATACCCGAATATAATCCTGCGTGGATTTTTCTATGGCAGGTGAAGCACACCGGAATTTGTTTTCGATTCATAGCGCGCATCACATCCATAAATTTTCCTGATTTACCTTTGAGCGCTTTAACATGATGCATTTCTACTCTTTCATTGGATGCACAAATGCAGCAGAGGCTTTCGTCATCCAATTTAGAACGAGTTCTAAGTTTGTAGTATACAGTGTCGAGCGGTTCAGCAGGATTTATTAAGAATTTACCAGTGGCCTTGAAGCTCTTTGCCAATTTAAAGGAGTAGATTTTTGATTTGCTGTTGGGTGCGTCAGATACAGGGGCTTTCACTTGGAGGTTGGATTTGAACTTAGAAAAAACTACATTTCGTGAGTTAAGGTTTAGCTTTCTACCAAAAAGTTTGGCACAACTGTGCAATAAGATGTATTGAATTAGTTGTAATCTTGCCCTATTATCGGCGAAAGAATAAAAATTAGATATACCTTGCATTACTGAATTATATTTAGTCAGAATGTCTTTAAGGCTTAGGTTTATTCAGCTGGCTTTTCCCATAGGTTTAATTTGTCCTTGGGCATAGTCTTTGATAGTACAAAATTGCTGCGCCGCTAGTTTCTCAACTAACTTTTTAATAGGAATTAGTAGAGATAGTTTGGTAGCAGGAATTCTACGCTTAACTACGGTATTAAAATTTTTAGACTTAACTGTTATGGTTGGTTGGTTTTTTGTTCTAGATTGAATTCGTTTGATCTCAGTACCTAAAAACATAACAGCCTCTTGAATAACGTTATTTTCTAACCGAGTAGGTGTGGCCGGAGTAATTTTAGTTTTATTAAGACTCATAGTTAGTTTTAATGTCACGGAGAGGAATGTGTTTATTTCGGATTTTAAATTTTCTGCTAAAGTCTTGGTACCATTGATACCTATTAGAAAGTCGTCAGCATACCTTACGTAGTAAAGTCTATAGCCGGGACCACCTATACTTGAAGGAAGCTGTGATCTCATACGTGTTCATTTTTTTACGTTAGCTCAGTCTTGTGAGGTCAGCGTTCCATTCTTCTCCAGTCTTCTATACTTCGTATGAATACTGCTATGAAGTTTTAGGTATGATTTGGATGGTCTTGATGTTGGTCCCGATTCATGTGCAGATTTTATCTTATCATGCATTAGAAGATCTAATTCATGTAGATATATATTAGCTAAAATGGGAGAAATTACGCTTCCTTGTGGTGTTCCAATTAGAGAATCGAATTTTTTATTGTCTTTGATTTCAACATAACCTGCTCTAACTGCTTTTCAATATAGGTCAAGAAATTGTCTATCCTTAATTCTTATATTTAGAAGAGTTGCTAACACAGTATGATCAATTGTGTCGAAGTAGCTTTTAATGTCTCCTTCTATGAATCAATCAATGGCTTTTCAGGAAGATACTTCCTGAAAGGCTGTGTGGCATCCTCTATTAGGACGGAAACCATGGGATGAGTTTAAAAAAATAGAGTCTTCGTAGATTGCTTCAAGTATCATTAACATCGCCTGTTGCACTATTTTGTCTCGAGGTGATGCAATTCCTAGTGGTCTAAGTTTACCATTAACTTTGGGTATATATTCTCGCCTAGATGGTTTGAATTGAAATGAGTGATCCTTGAGTTGTGATATAGTTTTTCTAATTGCGGCCATGGAATAGCCGTCTAAGGTTTCGGGTCCAACCCCAAGCGTCATTGCTCCAGTGTTATTGGACACTTTGTTATAAGCAGCAAGTAAAACATCTTCGTCCAGTAAAATTGGGAAAATGTTTGAAACAGAACCAATTAGCTTAAATTCTGAGCGTAGTTTCGCCAGTTTAGTTAGCCCGGGATAAGTTCCAAGGCTAGGTTTGCTGTGCGAGGAATAACTTCGTACCCCTTCCCCTTGTCTCAGAGTTAGTGAGCAGTATCCACTATTAACACGATTACTTTTAAGTAAAGGGCAGAGATAGCGGGCGGGTACAGTGGGCCGTCCCAACCCATGGAGATTGCTCCCTTTAGGGTTTAATCCAGTTCCCAAATTGAGTCGCCGATTGCCTTTAGTATCCCACTCAATCAAATAAGTTCACCTTATAGGTAAACCCGTCTTTGCAATTACACACAATATTGATATTTTTCGGACCAATATTGATTGCAAAATATACTCTATATCGCACAGTATATCGATCATGCGTTTCGGACTCGATTTAAGGTTCAGTCAGTTTAGATTTATACATGGGCAATTTAGAGCTCTACCCCTTCTCGTCGATAGCGATATTGACTCAGGGTAGTACAACGACATGCTATGGTCCCCGCTTCCTTTCAGATGAAGGTAAGTCGCTCTCTTTACAGAATGGTGTGTAAATTCTGGTTTCTGGCTAGGAAACAGACTCAAAAAAGGCGCAGAATCGCACAAAAAAATCATTATTAAAGCATGTGCTGAAATTATAACATTAAATAATTGGTGATTTCCTCCTAAAAATTGAGCTCCTGGAGCTGCTAACTCTAACCTAATAAGAACTGAAAATGCGGTACCTATCATACCTGCAAATATAGAGAACATAAGATAGAGAGTTCCACTAGAGATAGAAGAAAACCTTACGGCGTCATCCCCTCAAAGAACCGTACATGCAACTTACACCGCATACGGCTCAATCGATTTCCAGTTTCTCCCTTTCTTTACCAATGATGTACCTGATAGGAAAGATTGTTTCTGAGCTTAGTGATTTTAGTGTTTTAAATGGAGTTCCATGTGGCAGCTTGTGTGAACAAGTGTTAAATTATTAATTTTATTTGTTCCGCCGTCTGCCCGTCTTTTAATATGGTGTATGTTTGTAGATCCATCATATAGTAACTCGGCATCCAATAAAGTGTTATTACATATGCTACACATCCCTTTTTGTTTAATGAATAGTTTAGCCTTTAAAGTTTTTGTCGCTTTGATAGCTAAAAAGTTTGTTTTTAAATTTGTTTCTATTAATTTATAATATTCAGGATGATAAGCATGGATTAATTCCAAGGCTTTAGGTATTCTGTATTCTCTCGCACTGATTGTGCTAACGATAATAGTAGGATCCACTAATTCAATAGTTTTTCCTCCTTTAAAATTATTATAGATTGAATTAAACAATGTTTTCCCTCTAAATATCCATTTTTTAGGACTACTTCCAATATAGTTAAGATAATCAGTAGATTCATGCAATTCTTTCGGCGATTTAAGAAAATATCTCAGTGCAATTGCTTTTTTTCCTCATTTAGGGTGTTTTTTTATAGCTCAAAGTCAAGCATATCTATACAATGCATAGTTGATTCTATTTCTAGAAGCATAGCTTTGACTAAGATTAAAGTATCCTGCTCAACCTCTGATAATAGGGTTTAATTTAGAGATTAAGGTATATGCTGTTAAATTATTAGAACTTTTAAATATCTGTTTAAGTTTACTTAATAGTTCTTGTACTTTTCCTTTTTGAGGGTAACATGCTATTCCTTCTTGCCCAATATTATCATGAAATAGATTGTATTTATTGGAGAATCTTTGTTGGTACTGAAACGTATAGCCCAAAAAATTTATTTTGTCTGAGTTTCTAACACTTAATACCTTCGTTTTTTCGGGTGAAAGGCTGAGACCTCTCACTCTTAAAAATTCTTCGACACAGGGTTTAATTGTTGAGGTTATCATTCTAGATGATCTACCTGTAACAATGAAGTCGTCTGCATATCTTACACAAAGTAGCTGACTAGATATCAGTTTCCCTCTTTTCTTACCGTCCTTACCTAAGATTTGCCCAAGATATATTCGTCCGTAGTAAGTAACCGGGTAATCCTTAGCTACTGCTTTTGTGATTGCGTCTTCTAATCCATTTAAGGTGAAGTTGGCTAACGTTGGACTTATAATTCCACCTTGAGGTGTACCTGAAGGGCTTTCAGAGAATTTGGTTAGGTGTATGCTACCTGCTTTAAGTCATGAAATTAATATTGGTTTAAGTGTAATCTCTAAAGGAATATTAGAAATTAGTCATGGATGTGATATATTATCAAAAAATCCTTTAATATCTGCATCCAATACGTATTTATTATACAGTTGAGGATTACTTCTAAGATTTACTCTTAGTGCACCCAAAGCCATCTTAGCGGATCTGAATTTTCGGAAGCCATAACTATGTCTATCACTCGTCATTTCTACTAGTGGTTCTAGAATTAAATTAATGAGTGCTTGGACACATCTGTCCTGGATGGTTGGTATACCTAAAGGTCTAAGTTTACCTGCCGTTTTGGGTATAAAAACTCGTTTAACTGGTTTAGCGGTGTATGTCGAAGGGTTAATAATGATATTTTTTAGCAATTCAACCATATCTAATTTATCGCTATCGCTTAGGAGTAATTGATTGTCGATACCAGGTGTTTTAGCACCTTTATTTGTCGTCACCAGTTTTACTGCTAGCAATCTAAAATACAGATTAGTTGCCAGGTGTTTTTGTAGTTTTAACACCTTTGCGCCACTAAAAATTTCAGCTAACTTAACTAGGTCCATCTGTTTTTTTCGTACGTTATCCTCAACTTTGTTTCAGTCTTGATTTCATGTTAAGGTACTTATGCTCTTCACAGAAATATGTGCATATCTCTCTCTTGGGTAGAATAAGCCCGTAGGAATTGATGGACGTTTATGAGTCGAAATCAACAATACTGAATTCTGCTCATTCTTCGTTTTTTTAATGAATGTTTGGAATGAACCAATATCCAATGCGTTACCATTGGCATTTGCTTTTTCAGTTATCTTGCCCCCGGTCTGACTACTATATTTCTTGTCTATTTTAAAGACTTGACGCATAGAGGTCCTTAATCAAGTGGACAGTTCAGTTACTTTCGTAATTGCTTCAGAAGGAATATATACTATTCCATGGTCCGAGGTTCCCGCATTAAGATTGCTTTGATCTAGTATACTGTTAGTTATTTTGTTAATTAAAGTACCACTCACAGTATACATTAATATAAAAGTCCTCACCTGTACCGGTGTTGTGAAACAGGTTGCTTTAACTCTATCGAAATCAAATAGGTTTACTGTTGTAATTCACGTAGTCAGAGGTGTAAAATGGACTACTGCTAGTGGACCCGTTTTATAATGGTGATTCACTCACGTTAAACTTTTATACGTTAATATTAGGCACGCTATCTTTCTTGTTCATAACACACAAAAATTCAAGCTATCCATCAGAACTCATCACATAACCTCGTTGGATCAAGCAACTCTGAATAGGCCTCCCCATCATCCGCGCAGAGCGAGGTTAGCAACTATGAGGCATACCTTCTTATGAATTATAAAGATATAGCAAAACAATCCGCAGCGTCGTAAAATTTCTTTAGCATTAGTTGAATAAAGCCATTTCATTTTAAACTTTACTCAAAAGACATACAATTACAAATAAGCTCTTATATTAAAAATTTTTTTAATATATATAAAATATATATATTATGATTAATACTATTAATAAAAAAAAAAAAATAAAAATATAAATTAATTTGAAAATATAACTTTTGAATAAAAAAAAAAATGGAATAGAGGTGATTCGAACACCTAAAGGTGTTAAGACCCAACAATTAGCAATCGTTTTAACTTACCAATGTAAACTATTCCTAAAAACTTAAATGTTAAATGATAATATTGTCAATACATATCTTTCAACAAAAAGTTTAATAACATTTAAACTGCTCTTCACTTCCTGCACTAAAATTGCACAGAAAGAGATGATTATGAAATTTAAATGTTAAAACGACCCTTACCAGAATCGAACTGGTATAAACTGCGTGAAGAGCAATCGTATTAACCATTATACGAAAAGATCTTGAAAATAAAATTGTTAACCTCTTTTAAAATATACTATTAATTATTATTTAATTTATAAATTTTATCTTTTTTTTACCTCTTAAACTAATTATTTATATTTTATTTATATCGCTTTTCTACTTAAGCACTTAAACGTATAAGTGCATAAACACATCAACGCATAAATGAAGAACAGCTTTATTTTGTTGGGTTTTATTTTTAGTTATGGTAAATACAACATTATATAATTTTTAAACTAAATTTACATTCAATATATAATATAACCATATTATTTTAAGTGTGGGTACTTAAGCTGCTGTGATAACTTCTGAAACTACGTAAGCTGCATAATTATTATTATTTTATAGAAAAATATAAATAAAAACACTTTTTATTTTATATAATTAATATCATTAATTTTAATAAATAAACATCTTAATTTTAATAAATTTAGAAAATGTAATCTATATATTAATTTAATTTTACAAATTTAAATATATTTAAATCATCGTTATTATTATTAATATTCAGAAAATAAAAAAAAATAATTTAACTTTAATTTATAATAAGTTTAAATAAGTTATTTTATTATATATAAAAGAGAAGTTAATTAAAAATAAATAAAAAAGCGGGGCAGGTGTCCGATTGGTAATGGAGGTTCTCTGTAAAAGAATTGGTTTAAGGCCGTAAAAGGTTCGATTCCTTTACTGCTCAAATAAAAAAAAAAAAAAAAATTTATATTTAAATTATTTTTACTATAATTAGTTTATTTTTATGAATATATATTTGTTAAATAATAATATAATATTAATAATCATATTATAATTTTTTTAATTATAACTATTAAATAAAAAGAAAAAAAAAAGACTGTAGCATAATTGGTTAATGCACCTTACTCATAATGAGGTTTATAAGGGTTCAATTCCCTTCGGTCTTAAAAAAAAAAAGTACATTAATTTATGCTTTTTTGCGTAAACCTTTTTTTTATTTCAAGGGTATTTGGTCGAGTTGGTTTAAGGCATCCGTCTTGAAAACGGACACTCCAAAAGAGTCGTGAGTTCGAATCTCACAGTGCCCGTTTCTTTATTTAATAAATTACTTTATTGTTTATAAATGAATAATTACATTATATATCTTTTGCAATTTTTTAATTGAATAACATTAAATATTAATATTAGTTATAATATGTATTATTATAACTAATATAATTAGTTATTAGATATAAATATTATCATTTTTTTTAATTATATAAAAAATCAATAATTATTGGACATTTTTATTGATTTACTTGTTTTTATTTTAGTTTCTCGCTTATGCTAACTTGCTCTGCAAACAAAGGTTTACATATTTAAAGTATTGTTGACTTCAACTATGCTTATAACCTCTTTAATTTAAGATAAAATTTATTTTTATATATATTGGTTATAATTTTAATAGCTGACTTATTTTTATATTTTTTTTGGTTATAATTCATAACATCATATATTTTTAACTTAATATAATAATGATTCATAATATTTTTAATTTATATTTATTTTTAAAATTAAAATACAAAACTTATTTAAACCATATTTAAAATAAAAAAAAAAAGATTAACAATTAGATTAAGTAATTTACGTAGTTAATTTATTTATTAAAATAGATTAAATAGATTCTACGATTATAATTAGTATAAAGGTGGTTTTTCCACATTACAATAGTAAGATGATTTTTAAATTTAATTTTTAATATTGATTTATACCATTTTAAGTTTAAGAAGGCTAAAATGCGATAGCGGGGGTAAATTTTGAATAAGGAATTAATATTTGTTTTTTTTTTAATTTTTTTTTTGGGGTTGATTTTTTTTTTCCTGATAACAAAATATAAAGTATTATCATAAAGATTAACATAAGAAAATAGAGAACTGCTTCCATCATAATTAAAATTAAAGTAGTCTTTTCAAAATAATTTATTATTTTTATAAATATAGGATATTATTTCTTAATATCATATCTATTTATTAAATAAAAAAATTAAAAATAAGTTAATACATTAATTAAACAAGTTAAAACAATTAAAGATTCAACAAAAAACAAATAAAAATATAATTTAATTATATCATAATTATTTAATAGAACTTTATTAAATAAACTAATAAAAATAAATAGAATAAAGAAAAATAATTTGTATTTTATATAATTATAAAATAAATAAAACTTAATATTATTTAAAAGATGAATTAGATTCATTATTAATATTATTGTTATTATTTTTATTTTTACCTCCATTGATATATATATTTTTTATCTTGATTTTTATTTTTATCTTTATTTTCATCACTGCTATCATTAGAACCACTAAAATCACTAGAACCAATAGAACCATTATAATTATTAGAATCATTACCGTCACAAAAAAAAACGAGAGTAAGTTTTATTAATAAAACGATAATAAAAACGTCATCCGGTATAAGCATCACTAAGACCAATTACAATAGAAAGTCCATATTTATTTCCTATTTAAATTAAACTTTAACAAGGTTTACCGGCACTAAGTTAAATAAATGATTCTAATTCAACAACAACAATATAATATAAATAAAAACCTATTTTTAAAACTGAATCACACAGATAAATAAAACTATCATTAAATAAATTAAAAATATTAAACAAAAAAAAAAAAAAAAAAAAAAAAAAAA
>Ga0209006_10000049_pt1 | contig 118625 bp, 115 predicted proteins | sample JacPin_JW_Ref_O2_FD_188567 | JGI IMG/M metagenome (GOLD analysis project Ga0209006, IMG submission 188567) | Forest soil microbial communities from Algoma, Ontario, Canada - Jack Pine, Ontario site 1_JW_Ref_O2 (SPAdes) (version 2) | ecosystem: Environmental > Terrestrial > Soil > Boreal... | reverse complement strand
CGTACATCATCGGGTACCGGTTCTATGCGCGGCTGGTCGAGATGAATATCGTGCAGCCCCGCGACGACGAGGCAACCCCGGCCGAGGTCTTCGAGAACGACACCGATTACATGCCCACGGACCGCAGGGTGTTGTTCGGCCACCACTTCGCCGCGATCGCCGGCGCCGGCCCGCTGGTGGGTCCCGTGCTGGCGATGCAGATGGGGTATCTGCCCGGCGCGATCTGGATCATCATCGGGGCGGTGTTCGCGGGGTGCGTGCAGGACTACCTGGTGCTGTTGGTGTCCACCCGCCGAAAGGGCCGTTCGCTCGGTCAGATGGTGCGCGACGAGATCGGCGCAGTCGGCGGGGCGTCGGCGATCGTCGCGGTCTTCGTGATCATGGTGATCCTGCTCGCGGTGCTGGCCCTGGTGGTGGTCAACGCGCTGGCGGAGAGCCCGTGGGGGGTGTTCTCGATCGCGATGACGATCCCGATCGCGATCTTCATGGGCCTGTACCTGCGCTTCCTTCGCCCCGGCCGCGTCTCGGAAGTCACGCTCATCGGCGTGGTCCTCCTGCTGCTGGCCGTCGTCGCGGGTAACTGGGTGGCCGGAACCGCCTGGGGCCAAGACTGGTTCGGCCTGTCCAAGGTCGCGCTGTCGTGGTGCGTCGTCATCTATGGATTCGCCGCGTCGGTGCTGCCGGTGTGGTTCCTGCTGGCACCGCGGGATTATCTGTCCACGTTCATGAAGGTGGGCACGATCACGCTTCTCGCTCTGGGCATCCTGATCGCCCGGCCGGTCGTCCAGGCGCCCGCCGTCTCGGCGTTCGCCCACAGCGGCACCGGTCCGGTGTTCGCAGGCGCGTTGTTCCCGTTCCTGTTCATCACGATCGCCTGTGGGGCCCTGTCGGGCTTCCACTCCCTCATATCTTCGGGCACGACTCCGAAAATGCTGGAAAAGCAAAGCCAGATGCGGTTGATCGGCTATGGCGGCATGCTCACCGAGTCGTTCGTCGGCATCATGGCACTGGTCACCGCCGCGATCCTGAACCAGCACCTGTATTTCGTGCTGAACGCCCCCGAAGGGAAGACCGGCGGTGCGGCGGAGTCCGCGGCGGCCTATGTGAACACGCTTCCGCTCGGCGGCAATCCGATCACCGCGGGACAGGTCAAACAGGCCGCGGCCGCCGTCGGTGAGACGTCGATAGTGTCCCGCACCGGCGGTGCGCCGACGCTGGCGATCGGGATGTCGGACGTGCTGCATCGCGCGTTCGGCGGCCCTGCGCTGCAGGCCTTCTGGTATCACTTCGCGATCATGTTCGAAGCGCTGTTCATTCTGACCACGGTGGACGCCGGCACCCGTGTTGCGCGGTTCATGCTGTCCGACGCGCTCGGCAACCTCGGCGGCCCGTTGCGCAAGTTCCGAAACCCCAGCTGGCGACCGGGCGCCTGGGCGTGCAGCCTGATCGTGGTCGCGCTGTGGGGCAGCGTGCTTCTGATGGGCGTCACCGATCCTCTCGGCGGCATCAACACGCTGTTTCCGTTGTTCGGCATCGCCAATCAATTGCTCGCCGCGATCGCTTTGACCCTCGTCTCGGTGGTCGTGGTCAAGAAGGGCTACCTGAAGTGGCTGTGGATACCGGGCGTTCCGCTGCTGTGGGATCTCACGGTGACGCTGACGGCGTCGTGGCTGAAGATCTTCTCCGCGGATCCCGCCCTCGGCTACTGGTCGCTGCATCGTCAATGCCAACAGGCTCTGGACGCCGGGAAGACGAGGTGCAGTACCGCGAAGAACGTCGATCAGGTCCACGACGTGATTCGCAACACTTTCATCCAGGGCACGCTATCGATCGTGTTCGCGGTTCTGGTCGTCATCGTCGTCGTGACCGGCGTGATCATGGCGCTGCGGGTGATTCGCGGCGGCGGCATCCCGCTGACGGAAGACGAACCGGTGCCGTCGCGACTCTTCGCGCCTTCGGGGCTGATTCCTACGGCGAACGAACGGGAGGTGCAACGGCAATGGGACGCGCAGGCCAAATCGCCCGCCAAGTCCGTTGGTACTGGGGCACGTTGATGGGCGACACGCACTACCAGCGATACGTCGAGTATCGTCGTCGCGTTCATCCCGGCGAACCGGTTCCGACCGAACGCGAGTACTGGAAGATACGTCACGCGGCCACGGAGAACCACCCCGGCGCGGGGTGCTGCTAGCCCCTCTGCCACGTTGTGACCTGGCCGTAGCCGTCCTCACAGCAAACGCTCAGGACGGTGCCCCAGCATAGTGGCGTGACGCCGACGTGGACGATCGCCGCGACTTTGCTCGCCGACGCACCCGCTGCGCCCGCTGGACCCTATCGTCATGGGCTTTCACTGCTCCACGGCTGGTTGCCCGGACTGATCGAGGGCGTAACCGCCACCGTCCTGCTGCTCGCGATCGGCTGGCGATCGCGCAGGTGGCGATTCGTGTGGATGCCGGTGGCGCTGCTCGTGGGACTCGCCGCGGCCGGCTGGACGCACTGGTATGTCGACCTGGAAGGGATGTCGGATGATCCCGCCCCCCAGGCGCTGTGGATATGGGTCGGGCTCTCGGGCCTGGCCCTCACGGTCGTGGTCGTCGGCTGGAACAGCGCGCGACGGTGGCGGCGGGTGGCGTCATTCGTCGCGGTGCCGCTGTGTGTGCTCAGCGCCGGGCTGGCGCTGAATCAATGGGTCGGCTATTTCCCGACGGTGCAAACCGCCTGGAACCAACTGACGGCGGGCCCGTTGCCGGACGAAACCGACATGGCGACCGTAACCGCGATGCAGCAGAACCACACCGTGCCGACCCATGGCGCAGTCGTGCCTGTGACTATCCCGAGCGACGCCTCCCACTTCAAGCACCGCACGGAGCTGGTGTACTTGCCGCCGGCCTGGTTCGCCAGTAACCCGCCACCGAAATTGCCCACCGTGATGATGATCGCCGGCGAGTTCAACACACCTGCCGACTGGTTGCGCACCGGCAGCGCCGCGAAGACGATGGACGACTTCGCCCGCGCGCACGGCGGCAACGCACCCGTGCTCGTGTTCGTCGACTCGGGCGGTTCGTTCAACAACGACACCGAATGTGTCAACGGCAGCCGGGGCAACGCCGCGGACCATCTGACCAAAGACGTTGTCCCGTTTATGGTCTCGCAGCTCGGGGTGAGCTCAAACAGTGCGAACTGGGGCATCGTCGGATGGTCGATGGGGGGCACCTGCGCGGTGGATCTCACAGTGATGCATCCGGAGCTGTTCAGCTCGTTCGTCGACGTCGCGGGCGACCTCGCGCCGACCGCTGGGACCAAGGACCAGACGATCGCGCGGTTGTTCCGGGGCGACCCGAATGCATGGGCCGCATTCGACCCGACCACGGTCATCACGAAACATGGTCCCTACACCGGAGTCTCGGGCTGGTTCGCCATCTCGAGCACCCCCATGCCCCAGAGACATAACGTCGAAGTCAGCAACGACGCCGTCGGCCTCGGCGGACGCGACGCCGCAGGCAACCCGGGCGATCAAACCGAGGCCGCGAACACACTGTGCGCACTCGGCAAAGCCAACGGAATCAACTGCACGGTGGTGTCGTCCCCGGGCAAGCATGACTGGCCATTCGCCACCGACACGTTCGCGTCGTCGCTGCCGTGGCTGGCCGGTCAGCTTGGCACGCCGGGTGTTCCGCGGATACCGCTGCCCGGCCAGGCGCCGCCCCCGCCGGTTGCGAACTGAGCTGAGTTTGTCCTGCGGGTTACCAAGTCGTTTTCTGTCAGCGACGAACGCGACGTTTCCGGGTACCTAGACTTCGGAACGGGTGGCCGGCAACGCACGTAGTCGGCCGCCAGTCGAATTCTGGCTGAAAGGCTCGGGCGGTGACTGTTGACGCGCTGGAAGCAACCGCGCGGGTGCCCGACCTGCTGCGTCGACACCGCGAGCCGCCGGAACCGCCAAGCGACTCGGCGGATATCCGCCGGCGCCGACTCACGCTGATCCGGCGGGCGGCGGTGACGACCTGGGCGGTCGCCATCGTATTTCGCACGTTTACGGCCGGCGTCGCGTTCAACCGCGAGCTGATACTTCTGTACATCGCCACCGGCCTGGTGGCCGCCAGCATCGGCCGCCGCAAGATGCTGATGGTGGTTCGCGACTGGCTGCCGTTCGCGGTGGTGCTGCTGGTTTACGACGTCAGCCGCGGCGCCGCCAGCCTGGTCGGCACGCCCACACTCTGGCAGTGGCAGGTTGGGGTGGACCGCTGGTTGTTCTTCGGCAACGTGCCGACCGTGTGGCTGCAGGAGCGACTGAAGCTTGCCGACCCGCCGTGGTGGGAGGTCGTGATCAGCACCGTCTACATGTCGTTCTTCGTCCTGCCGTACGTGGTGGCCGGGGTGCTCTGGCTGCGCTCCCGGGACGACTGGAAGGCGTTCGTCCGGCGATTCGTGGCGCTGTCGTTCGCCGCCCTGGCGATCTACATCGTGTTGCCCGCCGCGCCGCCGTGGGCCGCGGCCCGCTGCAAGTCAACCGACATCGTGGCTGGTCCGTCGACCCCGACCTGCATGTTCGGCACCCCGCAACGAGTGCCCGACGGCGGTCTGCTCGGTTCGATGCAGATCGCCCGACCCGGTGCGAACGAGTTCGTGGAGCGGATCTCAACGCGCGGCTGGGAGGCGATGCATCTGCATGTGGCTCGGGATTTGGTCAACTCGGGGCAGGTCAGCGTGAACATGGTCGCCGCCATCCCGTCGCTTCATTCCGCACTCGCCGCAATGGTCGCGGCGTTCTTGTGGCGGCGGGTGAAGCGCAGATGGCGGCCCCTACTGGCCGCGTACGTGCTGATGATGGCGTTCACGCTGGTGTATTCCGCAGAGCACTACGTCATCGACATCCTGCTCGGCTGGGCGCTGGCGGCGGCGGTGCTCGCCGCCGTCGCCGGTTACGAGTCACGCCGTTCATCCGGGCCACCCCAGTACGATCGGCAGCATGGCGCAGCCCCGGACTTTCGAGCAGTCTCGCGAGATCCCGATCGATGTGCAGAAGGCGTTCGATGGCACGCTGCCGATGCCGCTCCCGACGTTGTTCGCGCGCCGGTACGGACCCATCCCGCCCATCAAAGAGGTGCTCGACCAGACCGGTGACTGGGACGCCGTGGGCCAGACCCGCACCGTGAAGCTGACCGGTGGTGGCAGCATGCGTGAGGAGCTCACGCACGTCGATCCGCCGCACGCATTCGGCTACATCCTGTCGCAGATCAACGGCCCGCTGTCGCCGTTGGTGAGCAGCGTCGACGGTGAGTGGCTGTTCGCGCCCGCCGGTGGCGGCACCACGGTCACCTGGCGCTGGACGATTCATCCGCGGTCGCGCCTCGCCGCCCTGGCGTTGCCGCCGTTCGGCCGGGTGTGGCGCGGATACGCACGTCAGGCGCTCGAAGAACTCCAGCATCTGCTGACACCCACCGGTCACCACTGAGGCGGCGGCGCCGCTCCCCTGCCGAAGCCCCACGTCGCCTGGCCAAGCCGCGGTTTGCGTTCCAATTCACTGGGGTGCCGATGAAAATCGTTGGTCAGCAACGGTTCTGCTTCACGCGCCTCCATCATCGCCAGGCAGGGAGCGCTGAACTCGCAGAATCGACAGTGTGCGGCGGGCGTCGGATAGATGGTCGGCCCACTCAGCATCTCGAGTGCCTCGACGGCGAGTTGCGCACCGACCGAAGCGATCTCGTCGCGGCCGCGGCGGATGCGGGTTCGGCGCAACAATCCGGCGGTGTGTTGTTCGATCCGCTCGTTGCTGTGGGTTTCTGACGCTCGCGCGTAGATCCGCCGATGCTGCGGAATCGATCGGCCCCCGCCGCTCGGTTCGTTCTGGCCCACCCGCTTCGAAGCGTCGGGGGTGCTTCCGCCGGGCAGATCGAGCGCGCCGCCGACGCGGATCTCGTTGTGGATGGTGCCCGCAATGTCCATGCCCATGTAGTCCTGCTCCCAGGCCCAGCATGCGGCGACCGCTTCCTCATCGAGCAGCAATGTGTCGACGTCCTGCCAGTCGTCGACGACCTGGTGCCGCACCACCCAGTACTCGTCGGCCGCGTCAACCCCGAGAAGCTCGACGCGCGCGCTGTAGATGACGGGCATCCCCTCGGTCGTGCAAAGCCCCCGCTCGGGATCCTCCGGGTCGGGCACCAAGCCGCTCACGTCGTGCCCGATTCGGATGGGCGCGAAGTCGTCGGCGGTTCTGGCCCACGCGTCATAGCAGTCGACAATCGCGGTGGCTGTCTCGAGCGCGCCGGGTGCCGCGCTGTCGTTCAGCGACCGTTCGAGCGCCTTGTGCACCAGAGACTGGGTCAGTTCATGCGGCCAGTCCCACGTGCCGGGGTAGTAGTAGACGGCCAAGGCTTCGCTCACCGCGACCGCAACGGATGGTTGGACGGGCGCAATCGATTCGAGGTCGCGCCGGTGCGGTGAGGCGAAATCCCACTGCCGACGACAGCGTTTGAATCTGGCTCGCTCGTCCGCAGTGATTCGGTAGTTCACGATTGCAGGTCAGTGGAAGTGCGGCCAGGGTTCGTCGATGGGCCAGCGACACCGATCGGCGGTGTCGGCCATCGACTCCAACTCGGCGAGCAGGTCATCGAAGAACGCTCGCATCCGAACGGGATCTTCGACGGGCCACGCCGCTGAGAACGACATCCACACGTCGGGTCCACCGGACACCGGCGTATCGAAGATCGCGTTGCCGTCCGGCACCATGCGCCATTGGTACTGGTCGCCCTGGCGCTCTACATAGATGAGGTCATCGCGATCGGGGCGTGCCGCCACGATCGAGGAGAACAGCTCTTCACGGTCCATATCAGGCCTCGTCGGTCCAGGATAAACCTGATCAGGCCTGCCATGCAGACCACCGGCTCACGGCGATGGCGATCACCGGCCCCGTCAATGAAACCCGTTGATACTGTGGGTATTTACGTCGCAGCAAGTCGTATCCGGCGGCCATCTGCTCGCCTCGGTCGTGGATTTCGGCCGTCCCGTCCACCCGCACCCACCAGAGCTGGTCCCAGTCGGGTTCGTAGTGATCAACAAGCATGCTGACCTGTGGGTTCGCCTCGATGTTCTGCAGCCGCCGGAGCCGGTGGGTGGTCTTTCGCTTAGTATCGACGGCCGTGTACACGACGTCATGGCTGACCACGAACACCACCGGAACCAGGTGAGGCGCGCCGCCGGGTGACACGGTCGACAGGCACGCCACCTGCGCCTCGGCGAACTGCTCTCTTGCGTCGAATTCGGTCATCGGTTTCTCCTGTGATCCACGAGTGCGTTTTGAGTGCGATGACGCCGGGTAGTCCGTTGGCGCCCACGGTTGAGGAGATAAAAACAATGTCACAACAACGAGACCTCGTCGGCGCCGCGTCAGCGAAACTCGGTCACGTAGGCACGCCAATCCCAGGTGGAGAGGAACTCCTCAGCGGCAGCGTGGCCCTTGTTGTACAGCTCCTCGACATGTTTGTCGGAGATGTCGAAATCGAGGAAACCGACGGCTGTTGAGTCCACCCGGATGGTGCGCGCACTGACCCAGGGCTGGTTGAGATAGGCCTGGTCTCTGCCGACGACCATTGTGGTGAGGACCTCCTCCAACAGTTTGGTGGAGCCGAGGACGTTGAGCGCTCTCAGCGCCGGGATCACGTCATCGTTGCCCTCGGGAAGGTTGGGCAGCAGCGTGACGCCGAAGGTCGGCCAGCGCGGTTTCTTCCCGTCCGTGCGGTCCAGGGAGTCGATCGGGAAATTGGACAGAATCCCGCCGTCGACGAGCGTGGACCTCAGGCCCGCCGTGCTCGTCAAGGCGGCGGGACGAAAGAAGAACGGAATCGACATCGAGGCCCGCACCGCGTCGGCGACCATCTGGTCGTCCGGATCCACGCCGTAGACCCGGCGATAGTCCCACGGCAGCCGCACGAGCTGACCGGTCGTCACATCGGCGACCGTCACCACCAGCCGGTAGCGCTGCTCCGGTGGCAAGTTGGGATCGTCGTAGGCGAGATCGCCGAATGTGCTGATCCCGAGGCGTTTCAACTGGGTGCGGACCCAGTCGTGGACGCGATCGCCACGGTAGATGCCGGTTCCGCGCAGCAGCGCAATCGACGGACCGACGAGGGGCACGCTTTCGATCGGACCCGGGTCGAGAAACTCCTCGTACTTCAAGCTCAGCGCGAGGTCCCTGAAATCCGCCGGGGTCATCTTTTGACCCTGCGCTGCGGCTGCGACGATCGCGCCGACGATCGACCCTGCCGATGTGCCCGACACGCGCTGCGCGGTGTAGCCCGCCTCCATCAGCGCGACGACGGCGCCGACCAGGCCGATGCCCTTGACGCCGCCGCCCGACAACACCAGGTCTGCCCGCTTGGGTGCGTTGGGTCTCGTCAAAGCTGTCTCCTCTCCAACAACCGGTCCACCACCACATCTACCCTGAACGCCTGCGAGTTTGGAGGATGCCATGGCGGCGAAGTCGATCTTTATCACCGGTGCCGCAAGCGGCATGGGTCGCGAAGGTGCCAGGCTCTTCCACGGCAACGGCTGGCGCGTCGGCGCAATCGACCGCAACAACGACGGGCTCGACACGCTGACCCGCGAGCTCGGCACAAACCGGCTGTGGACGCGGGCCGTCGACGTCACCGACAAGCCGGCGTTCGACAGCGCGCTCGCCGACTTCTGCGCGGGCAATCCTGGCGGCGGGCTCGACATGATGTGGAACAACGCGGGGATCGGACAGTCTGGCTGGCTCGAGGACGTGCCATATGACGAGGCGATCCGCGTCGTCGACATCAACTTCAAAGCGGTCCTCACCGGCGCCTATCTGTCGTTGCCGTATCTGAAGAAGTCGCCGGACAGCCTGATGTTTTCCACGTCCTCGTCGTCGGCGACCTACGGCATGCCGCGGCTTGCCGTGTACTCGGCGACCAAACACGCGGTCAAGGGACTCACTGAGGCGCTGAGCGTCGAGTGGCGCAGACACCGGGTGCGTGTCGCCGACGTGCTGCCCGGGCTCATCGAGACCGCGATACTCACGACGACGCCGAATCATTCCGGGGGCGGCAGTGAGACGATCCCAATGGAGGAGATCCGCGCTCGCGCACCGAAGAAGGGCATGTTCCGCCTGATGCCTGCCTCGTCGGTGGCCCAAGCCGCGTGGGAGGCGTACCACCATCGGACGCGACTGCACTGGTACGTGCCCGAGAGTATTCGGTGGATCGACCGGATCAAGGGCCTCAGCCCCGAGCTGATGCGCGGTCGAATCGTCAAAGCGCTGCCCGCACGAGAGCGCTGAGCCCGCGGGCATACGCTGTGACCATGGCCGAGGTGAAATCGCGGTCGCGGCTCAGTTCGTGGCTGTACGCGCTGAACACCACCAACCCGCCGCCGGACGGTCGAGTCGACGCCGTCACCCGCTGGATCGTGGTTACCCGCGCCGCGGTGCTGCCGATGACCTTGTTCGCCGGGCTGGTGGCGGCGCTGCTGGCGGTTGGACAGCCCGGTCTGGACTGGCGCTGGCTGGTGTTGGCGATCGTTGGCATTGTCCTGGCGCACGTCGCCAACAACCTGATGAACGACCTGTTCGACACGCAGGTCGGCACCGACAGCGACACCTACCCGCGGGCCTTGTATGCCCCGCACCCGGTGCTGTCTGGCCTCGTCAGCCGGCGCACCCTCGTGACGGCGATCCTCGCGGTCAACCTCGTCGACTTGGCCATCCTCATCGTGCTGACGCTGGCTCGCGGATGGCCGGTGCTCGCGTTCGCGCTGGCCGGGTTCGTGCTCAGCGTCGCCTACACCGCACCGCCACTGCGGCTGAAGAAACGCGGCCTCGGCGAACCCGACGTCTTCGTCGTCTGGGGTCCGCTGATGGTGTGCGGCACCTACTACTCCGCCGTCGGAGCGGTTGGTTGGGACGTGCTGGTGGCCTCATTGCCGTACGGCCTGCTGTGCACGACGGTGTTGATGGGCAAGCATATTGACAAGATTCCGTACGACGCGCCGCTCGGGATCCGGACCCTGCCGGTGATCCTCGGCGAACGACGCGCGCGGGTGGTCACGCTCGCGATGATGGTCGGCTTCTACCTGCTGGTCGCCGTGGCCGTGGCTGTCGGCGCGATGCCGTGGCCGGCGCTGATCGTCGTTTTGGCGCTGCCGCGGCTTGTGAAGGTGTGGCCGTATTTCCGCAAGCCACCGCCCGATGAGCCGCCGGCGAAGTTTCCCGTGTGGCCGCTGTGGTATGCCGCGCTGGCGTGGCTGCATGTGCGCCAGGCGGGCGCGCTGCTGGTGCTCGGGTTGGCGATCGGCGCGGTGCTGCGCGTCAGCTGATCGCTGACCCAGCACCGACTCCCCGGCCGAGGTTAGTGGTGTCTGCCGCCGTTCGCCGAGGTCAGGTCCTGCTCGCTCGGTGCGCCGCCGATGCCGCCGGTATTCGGAGTCACCGGGGCGACCGGCGCGCAGGTAATCGGGCTGGGCTGTGAAGTGCTGGTGACTCCGCATGATGGTGTATTGGCCGCGGCCTGTGCGGCCAACGCGATGCCCGATCCCACGCTGAGGACCAGGGCCAGTCCTGCTGCAGCGAGGCTGCGAGCTGGCCCGACGGATGCCATATACACTCCCCGACTTACACTTACTTGCGGCCCGGTTTGGGCGGTCCCTTTCGCCATTTTCGGCGCGTTAACTGACGTTACTCTCCTCGCACCGCCGCCTCAGATGGGTCGCGGTGGCCGCTCAGCACGTGGGGGCGACCAGTAGGCGAGCATCTCCGCGAACATGTCGAAGGCCGCCGCAGAAACGCCGTACGTCGCCTCGAAATGGATGCTCAGCGGAAAGCCGAGATCGGTGACACCGTCCATCACCCGCTTGTAAAGGTCGACCATGAGCTGGCGCTTTTGCGCAGGTTCGCCGCTGGCCAGCTTCTTGACGAACGCTTGCTCGTCGGCCACGGCGGCGTTTCCCGGGTCCTGGATCAGCCAGTCGATCAGACCCACCCGATTCTCGACCTTCGGTACGAAGCCGAACGACAGCAGAATCTCGGGCCGGTGGTCGGTACTCCTCGCGAACTCGGTGAGGAACCCCACAATTGCGTCGGAGTACAACAGTTGGGTCATGCCGAACGTCGCACCCTGATCGCACTTGAAATTGAACCGACCGTGTTCACCGTCCCGGGTCGGGATCAGGATCACGCCCCGGTTGTCCACCAATTGGTCATAAATCGACAGCGCGTCGGTCGGTGCGACGCCGGAGCCCTCACCGTCGTTCATGGTGCGCGGTACGCCGACGAAAACGACCCCCTCGAAACCGGCAGCGCCCAGGTCGGTCAGCCGGTGACGCAGGGACTGCTCATCCATGAAGGCGGTGACCTGGGTGCACAGTCCCTTCACCCCGGGCAGCTGCGGTTTGATCAGCGACCAGAACTCCAGCACGTCCAGCTTCGGCTTCATCTCGATGGGCCGGTCGTCGTCCTCCGCGATCATCCCGGGAATCATCAGGTGCCCGATCCGGCCCTCGATGCCGGATTGAGCGGAGAACTGCAGTACCTTGCGCGCGTCCTCCGACGCCTGCTGCGGACCGCGCTCCACGTTCGGCGGCACGAGCTCGAGCGCGACGGTGTTAAGCGTCAACCGGCTGCTCCTCATCGGACGAGTGGTTCGGGAGCATCACCATACAGATCTGCCTGCCTCGCAGTTTCCACGGGCATCGGCGCCGGGCCAAACAGCATCGACAGCACCAGACGGAATAACCCCAGGTTGCCCGAAAATTCTGCTCCGGCCCATTGACGCTCGTGGTTTCCAGTCGTCAGCCTGGAAAAATGACGACGATCCTGCACGATCCGATCGAGTTCTTCGGCGCCGAATCCATCCAGGATCCGTACCCGCTGTACGACCGCCTGCGCGCCGACGGGGCAGTCCACCGGATCGGTGATTCCGGGTTCTATGCGGTCTGCAGCTGGGACGCGATCAACGACGTGATCAACCGTCCGCAGGATTTCTCGTCGAACCTGACCGCGACGATGACGTACACCGCCGACGGGGCGGTCATGCCGTTCGAGATGGACGGACTCGGTGGCCCCACGCAAATCCTGGCCACCGCAGACGACCCCGCCCATGCGTTGCACCGCAAGATGGTGGTTCCGCAGCTGTCGGCCAAGCGGATCCGCGCGATGGAGTCGTTCATCGCCGAAACCTTCGACCGGCTCTGGACGGACGGCGTGCACAACGGACGCATCGAATGGATGAGCGCACTGGCCAACCGGTTGCCGATGATGATCGTCGCGCGCTTGATCGGCGTGCCCGACGATGACGTCGACCAACTCGTGAAATGGGGGTGCGCAAGCAGCCAGCTGCTCGACGGGTTGGTCGATCAGGATCAGCTCGCCGCATCGGGCGTCGCCGCCACCGAGCTGGGCAACTACATCCGCGATCATTTCGGGCCGGCCGCTGCCGATCCGCGTGATGACCTGCTCGGTGCGCTTTCAACCGCCTGCGCCGTGGGCGGATTCGACGAACTCACCGCGCAAATGATGATGATCATCCTTTTCGCCGCCGGCGGCGAATCGACCGCGTCGTTGCTGGGCAGCTCGGCGTGGATCCTGGCCGATCGTCGCGATATCCAACAACAGGTGCGCGCCGATCCAGAGCTGCTGGGCGCATTCATCGAGGAGACGTTGCGTTACGAACCGCCGTTCCGCGGCCACTACCGTCACGTTGTCACCGACACCACACTTGGCGGCGTAGACCTGTCCGCCGGTTCGCGTCTGCTGCTGTTGTGGGGGGCGGCCAATCGCGATCCTGCCCAGTTCGAGGCGCCCGCCGAATTCCGGCTGGATCGACCCACCGGCAAGGGTCACCTCACCTTCGGCAAGGGCGCGCATTTCTGTGTGGGTGCCGCACTTGCGCGGCTCGAGACGCAGATCGTGCTGGGTATGCTGCTCGACCGCACCTCGTGGATCGAAGCAGCCATCGAAACAGGCGATGTCGGATTGTGGCTGCCGAGCATCCTTGTCCGTCGCCTTGAACGTCTGGAGTTGACCGTCACATGACCGAGCAAGCCGAGATCACCGCCTTTTACGAGTTGTCCCAAGCCAAGGCCCGATACTGCCGTGCCCTGGATGCTCGGGACTGGGCCCTGTTGGCCGAATTGATGACTGCGGACATGAAATTCGGCCTCAGCGACGGCGATTCCGAGCCCGAGATGATGACCGGTCGCGACAATGCGCTGTCGACGCTGCAGTCGCTGGTGGCGGACGCGAAGACCGTCCACCAGGTCAGCATGCCCGAGATCGACCTCAACGGTGACCAGGCGCGGGTGATCTGGGCGATGCAGGATCGGGCGGTCTTTGCCGACGGTTTGTCGGTGACCGGTTACGGGTATTACCACGAGCGTTGGCTGCGCGAGAACGGTAACTGGAAGATCGCTTCGCTCAAGCTGATCCACTTGATCTTGGATGTCCAGCAGGCGTCATCGACGAGTACCGATTTCTAGCAGCGGCGCGTAAGCTGTTACTACACCAGATATCTCAGGAGATACGTCTGGTTCTGACGAAGGTCGCGGGTTCATCGCCACGACCAGATCAAGTGAGCTTGTATGGAGCGACTCAGCGGACTCGATGCATTTTTCCTGTACGCAGAGACCCCGACCCAGCCGTTGAACGTGTGCTGCGTCATGGAGCTGGACACCTCGACGATGCCCGGTGGTTACACCTTCGACCGGTTCCGCGACGCGATGATGCTGCGCGTCGACGGTGTGCCGGAATTTCGGCTGAAGCTCGCCGATAGTCAGCTGAACCTGGATCACCCCGTCTGGGTCGATGACGATGACTTTCAACTCGAGCGTCACCTGCACCGCGTCGGTCTGCCCACGCCGGCGGGGCGCCACGAGTTCGCCGAGGTCTGTGGCGATATCGCGTCCCTGCCGTTGGACCGCGACCACCCGCTGTGGGAGATGTGGGTGATCGAAGACATCGCAGACGGCAACGCACGGGCGGTGCTGTTGAAGGCCCACCACGCCGTGGTGGACGGGGTGGCCGGCGCCAACTTGATGGCGCAGCTGTGCACCGAGAAGCCCGATGCGCCGCCACCGGACCCGGTGGACGGCGCCGGTGGAGCCGACCCGCTGGCCGTCGCGGCGTCGGGCCTGGTGGGATTCGCGTTGCGCCCGTGGCGCCTGGCCACCGTCTTACCCGCGACACTGACGACGCTGGTGCAGACGCTTTACCGCGCCCGGCGAGGGGCAACGATGGCCGCACCGTTTGCCGCGCCGCCGACGACGTTCAACGCCTCCTTCAGCCGCGCACGCAACGTCGCTTTCACCCAGCTCGACCTGCAGGACATCAAGACGATCAAGAACCGGTTCGGGGTGACCGTCAACGACGTCGTGGTGGCGTTGTGCTCGGGTGTACTGCGGCGGTTCTTGCTCGACCGCCACGAGCTGCCCGAAGCCCCGCTCGTGGCGACCGTGCCGGTTTCGGTGCACGACAAGTCCGATCGACACGGACACAACCACACGACGTGGATGTTCTGCCGCCTTGCAACGCACATCAGCGATCCGGCCGACCGGTTGCTCGAAATCGCTGAGGGAAACTCCGCGGCAAAGGACCATGTCGCAGCCATGGGTCCGACCCTGCTGCAGGACTGGACTCAATTCGCCGGGCAGAAGATGTTCGGCGCGGCGAAGAAACTCCTGCCGCTGCTCCCTCTGCCGGAGAGCCCCGCGTTCAACCTGATCCTCTCCAATGTGCCGGGCCCACAGACCCAGCTGTACTTCCTGGGGTGCGAAGTGGAAGCGATGTATCCACTCGGTCCAATCTTGGCCGGCTCGGGTCTGAACATCACGGTCATGTCGTTGAACGACGAACTCGGCATCGGCATCATCTCCTGTCCGCACTTACTCCCGGACCTAACCGACCTGGCCGACGGTTTCGAGATCGCCCTCAAAGAGTTGCTGGAGTGCCCGTCTGCTACCCGTTGAGCGCGGATTCGCCGATCACGCGTCGCTCGCGTAGGGACGCGAGTTCGTCGCTGTCGAGCCCGAGGCTCCGTAGGATCTCCTCGTTGTGTTGGCCGAGTGTCGGCGGCACGAACCGGTGGTGACGGCTGGGTCCGGGTGTCAACCGCAGCGGCCAGCCCGGATAGCGGTGTGACCCGGTGATCGGGTGCTCGAGCTCGTCGTAGTATCCCCGCGCGTCGAGTTGAGGGATGTCATACATCCGCTCTGGCGTGAGCAGTTCCTCGACCGGAACGCGCCGTGCACCAAGGGTTTCAACGATTGCGGCGGCAGTCCGGGTGCGGGTCCAGTCGGCAACCAGCGCGTCGAACTCGTCATGTGCGAGTTCGCGCTGGTGAGCCGAGGTGAATCGCGGATCGTCGCGCAGCGCGGGGCGCTCCATCGCGTCGACCATGTGCGCCCAGTCGGTGTCGTCACGCACGCAGAGCGCCACCCACGCATCGTCCGTGACGGTCGGGTACACACCCTGCACACAACCACGACGGCGATTGCCTTCGCGGGGCAGAACTTTCCCGTTCATCGAGTACTCGATCACCGGCTCAGCGGTAAGGCATGCCGCGACCTCGATCTGCGCGATCTCGACGAGTTGGCCTTCGCCGGTCCGGCGCCGGTGTTCGAGCGCGGCGAGCAGCGCCACGCCGGCGTGTGCCCCGACAATGGGATCCGCGGGGCCTTGCAGGTTGCACGGCGGGCCGTCGGCGTACCCGGTCGCGGCGGCCATACCCGATGTCTGCTCGAAGTTGAACGCCCAGCCGACGTAGTCGCGCCACGGCCCCTGCAAACCGAATCCCGGCATGCGCACAACGATCACGTCGGGCTTCAGTTGTACGAGTGACTCGTAGTCCAACCCGAACTGCTCGACGACCCGCGGCGAGAAGTTCTCCACGACGACGTCCGCCCCGCAGGCAAGCCGGCGCGCCAGTTCACGGCCCCGCTCGGAGGTGAGATCCAATGTGATGTCGCGCTTGTTGAGATTGGTGCCCTGCCACATGCTGCTGCGCTCATACCATCTGTCGCCCTCGTGGGCCCATGCACCCGAGTAACGATGGCCGTCGGGTCGTTGGATCGATTCGACCTTGACGACATCGGCGCCGAAAGCACCGAGGTAACAGGTCAGGTACGCACCCGCCCAGAACGTGGTGAGGTCGAGAACCGTTATGCCTGCGAATGGCGCGGCTGGATCCGCGGCCGTGCCGACTGGCCAGCGATCAGATCGTTCCGCGTCAATCTCAGCGGTTGCACCGAGGCGCGGCGCGCCCCGCCGGGGTAACACGGGTGTCTTCGACAGCCGAAATGCCGCGCCGGGGCGGCGAAATGACCAGTCGTCGCCACCGCCGTCCACGAAGAACCCGCGGTCGCGGTATTGCGGGCAGTGCAGCGCCGTGGCGCCGTCGTTGACCCCTGTGGCGGGGATCCGCATCGCCTGGCTCAGCTCGACGATCTCGGCCACGGTCCGGTCGGAAAGCCACGGTTGGGCCTTGGCGAAGAACTCGGCACGCTCGGGACCGCCTCGCATGATCGCGAGCTGTTGCTCGACGTATTCGGGCATACCGAGCATCGCGCACGCATCGAGCCAGTGCTGTCCGGTCAGGCAGTTGATCCCGAGCCACCCGTCGGCCGCGCGGACGATGCCCATCATCGGGGCGGCCCGGGTGTTGCCGGACAGCCCGAGGCTTCGCATTTGTTCGGCCATGAGCATGGGGTACGGGAGCGTCGACAGCAGTGACTCGAGCACCGACACGTCCACCTCGACGAGCCGTCCCGGATCGGCTGATCGGGTTCGCAGCGCCGTGAGCGCACCGAGCGCCCCGTAGCCACCGGCGACGTACTCGGAAATCCGGGCGCCGGCCTGCACCGGCGGTCGATCGGGATCCCTCGTCGAAATCCACCCCGACGCCGCCTGCATGGTCAGCGGTGTGGCGTCGCGGTCGCACAACGGTCCGTGCTGACCGAAGTCTGAAATGCGCACGACGACAAGCCCCGGGCTGAGCGCCTCCAACGCCGCTACGTCGAGGCCCGCCCGGCCCAGCGTCCCGGGCGGAAGAGCCTCAACCAGCAAGTGCGCCTGCGCAATCAGCTCACGCACGGTCGCGAGTTCATCCTCGCTTGTGAGATCAAGTGTGGCCCCGCGCTTCCCGGCGTTCAGGTACTCGAACAAACCGGAGCGGTCGGGATCGGGAACGCCCCCGGGAAATGGTCCCCAGCGGCGCAACGGGTCCCCCGACGGCGGCTCGACCTTGGTGACCTCGGCGCCCAGGTCGACGAGCAGCTTGGTGCAGTACGGGCCGGCGATGTCGCCGGCGATCTCGACGACGCGCAATCCTTCGAGCGGCCCTATCACGCCGGGATTCCGATGGCCTTCGGCTCCATGTACCGGTGCAGGCCGGGAAGTCCACCGCCTTCTCTGCCCAATCCACTCTGCTTGAATCCACCGAACGGCGCATCGCCCGGGGCGCAGCCGTTTACTGCAATCTGCCCGGTGCGCACGCGGCGTGCGAGGGCGACAGCGCGGCCCACATCGGTGCCCCACACCGCACCGGACAGCCCGTACGGGGAGTTGTTCGCGATCGCGACCGCATCGTCGTCGTCGCGGTAGCGAAGAACCGACAGCACCGGTCCGAACACCTCTTCCTGGGCGATCCTGGCGTCGGGCGCGACGTCCGTCAGGATCGTAGGCTCGAAGTAGAAGCCCTTGTCCAGGCCGGCAGGGCGCCGACCACCCGCCGCCAGTGTCGCGCCGTCGCTCAGCGCGGCCGCGACGTGCGCCTGCACGCGGTCCAGCTGGGCGCGGCTGATCAGCGGACCCATCTGCACCTCGGGATCCGTTGGTTCGCCCACCTTTGCGCGCTCGGCCAGCTCGACGAGCCGACCGACCACCTCGTCGTGGATGCTCTCCGGCACAAGGAGCCGGCTTTGCAGGATGCAGGCCTGCCCCGCGTGCAGCGAGCAGCCGTCGAACAGCATCCGCTCCAGCAGTTCGTCGGTCACCTCCACGTCGTCGAGGAAGATGCCCGCCGACTTCCCGCCGCACTCCAGCAGAATCCGCTTCATCGTGCCGCCCGCGGCCGACATCACCTCGCGGCCGACCGCCGAGCTCCCGGTGAAGCTGACCATGTCGATTCGCGCGTCGGTCGTCAGCAGCTTGCTCGCCTCGATCCCGCTCGGCGTGACGACGTTGACCACGCCGGGAGGAATGTCCGTGTGCTCATGAATGATTCGTGCGAGCGCAAGGCCGGATATCGGCGTCAGCGGCGACGGTTTGAGCACGACGGTGTTGCCGGCCGCAAGCGCATTGCTCACCTTCATCACGTTGAGGCTGTGGGGGAAGTTCCACGGCGTCAGGATCGATACGACGCCCACCGGCTCGTGGCAAAGCAGCGTGGTTCCGGCGGCACCGAACGCGTTGAGCGGCTCGTCGGTCAGCTGCGCCGCGAGCTCGGCGGCGCGAAGCGCCATGAATGCCGGGCCGTCGACCTGGATCAACCGTTCGTTCCCAACGCAGCCCCATTCGGCCTGGGATAGCGCGAAGAACTCGTCGGCGTGCTCCAACAGCGCATTGCCCAACTGGTTGAGGCACCGCGCTCGCTCCCCGGCCCCGGCGGTGGCCCACCGCCCGGAGTCGAAAGCGCGCCGCGCGGCCGCGATCGCGGCGTCGATCTCAACGAGGCTCGCGTCGGGGGCATGGGCGATCGTCGCCTCGGTGGACGGCGAGATGTCGTCGTAGCGGCCGCTTTCCGGGTCGACCCAACGACCGTCGATGTAGAGCGAGTATGTGTCGAGGAGTGGACGCGCGTCGGCCATATCGTTTCCTCACCGAGGTCAGCTGATCAACACATGGTGTACACCTGTCGGACTGACCACGTCAATCGCCGACGCCCAACTGAGTTGATAACCAGGCGGATCACCCGGTATTGACAGCGTCGCTCTCATCCACTAGACACAGTGGACATCCAACATATTATGCTGATATGTCCGATGCCGTGATCGCGTCGAGGGAGGCCGGCTTGCGCACAACGATCCCTCTGCATTCCCCCGACTTCTTCGTAGGCGACCCCTACCCCGCATACCAGGAGTTGCGCGCGACGGCGCCGGTCGTCTGGAACGACGTGACCAAGTTCTGGGCACTGCTGAAATACGAGGACATTCGCTACGTGTCCGGCAATCCCGCCCTGTTCACCTCGACCAAGGGCATCACGATCCCCGACCCGGAGTTCCCGAACCCGGTGCAGGAGGGAAATCTGATCTTCATCGACCCGCCCCGCCATCGTCAGCTCCGCAAGCTCATCAACACGGGGTTCACCAGAAGACGTGTGTCGATCCTGGAACCGAAGATCCGCGCGATCGTGTACCGGCTCTTAGACGATGTCCAACCCGGTGCCACCCTCGAATTCGCTGAGGGGATCGCCGCTCCCCTGCCGACTCGGATGATCGCCGAGCTGCTGGGTGCGCCGCCCGAGGACTGGGAGCGGTTTCGGAGATGGTCCGACGCGTGTACCGGGACCGCCGATCCCGAAATCGAGCTCGAATCTTTTGAGGCGATCGGCGAGCTCGACGAGTACTTCCGGCAACTCATCGCAGCGCGCCGCAAGCACGCACGGGACGACATGCTGTCGGCCCTCACCGCGGCCCGAGTCGACGGCGAAGAACTCACCGACGAGGATCTGCTCAACTTCGCGTTCCTGCTGCTTGTGGCCGGCAATGAGACCACGCGCAACCTCATCGCGCTGGGTACGTTGGCCCTGATCGCCCACCCCGACGAATGCGGCAAGCTCGTCGACGACCCCTCGTTGATCCCTGGCGCGGTCGAGGAGATGCTGCGCTGGACCAGTCCGGTGACGCACATGGCCCGTACCGCGGCGGCCGACGTCGAGATCCGGGGACAGCTCATCAAACAGGGCGACACCGTTGTCATGTTCTACGGGTCGGCCAACCGCGATGAGGAGATATTCGGCAGCGACGCCGAGGAATTCAAGGTCACCCGCAGCCCGAATCCGCACATTGCGTTCGGCTGCGGTGAGCATTCCTGCATCGGTTCGCAACTGGCCCGCCTGGAGGCGTGCGTCTTGTTCGAGGTACTCCTGGGCCGCTATGCCAAGCTCGAACTTACCGGTGATGTCGACCGCATGCGTGCGACCATGATCCCCGGCGTCAAGCGAATGCCCGTGCGCCTCGGAGCGGGGCGCTGAGCAATGCATTTGGATTTCACGCCGGAGCAGAGAGAGTTGCGCGCAGAGATCCGTGCCTCACTCGAGGTGGTGATGACGCCCGAGCGCATCAAAGCGGTCGCCGACCGGATGGAGGGTGGCCCCACCGTCAAGGAATGCGTCCAGGCTCTCGGCGCGGCTCACCTGCTGGGCGTCGGCTGGCCGAAAGAGTATGGCGGACGGGGCTTCTCGGCAATCGAGCAGTTCATCTTCTTCGAAGAGGCGCAACGAGTGAACGCGCCCATCCCACTCGTCACGCTGAACACCGTCGGGCCGACACTCGCGCATTACGGCACCGACGAGCAGAAGAAGACATTCCTGCCGGCGATCCTGGACGGCACGGTCGAATTCGCCATCGGGTATTCCGAGCCCTCCGCGGGAAGTGATCTGGCCTCACTGACGACGAGCGCTGTGCGCGATGGCCCGGGGGAAAACGCAGATTACATCATCAACGGCCAGAAGATGTTCACCAGCGGCGCAGCGTATGCCGACTACATCTGGCTTGCGGTCCGTACCGACCCCACGGTCAAAAAGCACAGGGGCATCTCGATTTTCATCGTGCCCACGTCCTCACCCGGTTTCTCCTTTAAACCGTTGCACACCATGCCCGGCATCTCCACTTTCTACACGTTCTACGACGACGTACGCGTCCCGGCCGGCTCGATCGTTGCGGGCGAGAACGAGGGCTGGAAGCTCATCACGACGCAACTGAACTTCGAGCGCGCCGCGCTTGGCAACATGGGTGCGCTCGAGCCGTTGTTTGAGAAGACCCTGAAGTGGGCGAGGACAACCGAACTCGACGGCGGCCGCGTCATCGACCAGCCGTGGGTGCAGTTCGCGCTGGCCCGGGTCGAGGCACAGGTCGCGGCCTACAAGATCATGAACCTGCGGATCAACGCCGCGATGACCAAGGGCGCCCTCGGGATGGGCGAGGCATCGGCGGTGAAGGTGTTCGGCACCGAGCTGACACAGCAGGTTGCCCGCGAACTGCTCGAGGTGCTCGACCGCGGCGGCACCCGAAAGGGCGACGACGCGCCCTTGCGCGGTGCTCTGGAATCCGCGTACCGGATCGCGGTGATCAACACATTTGGCGGCGGCGCCAATGAACTTCAGCGCGACATCATCGCAATGGCGGCGCTTCTCATGCCGCGCGCACCCCGTGATCTCCGGCCCGCCGCACAGCAGAAAGATGACAAGTGAGCAGTAACACCACGGGCGACAAGACCGAATTCCGCAAGAAGCTCGACGAGCTGGTCGGCAAGCCCACCGGCGGCTCCGACAAGCCCTCCGTAGCGCCGGATCCGGTCAACCAGCCCATGATTCGGCACTGGGCGCATGCACTCGACGACATGAACCCGGTCTACCTCGACCCCGACTTCGCGGCGAAGTCGCGGTTCGGCGGCATCGTGTCTCCGCCGGTCATGCTCCAGGCCTGGACGATGCCCGCCCCCAAGCTGGCCGGGATCGCCGAACGCGGCGGCGTTCCGACTGAGATCAAGAAGAACCCGATGGCGTTCATCGAGGAAGCGGGGTTCACCGGCATCGTGGCCACCAACTCGGAGTTCGAGATCGAACGCTATCCCCGCCTCGGCGACCTCATCTCGTCGACGACGGTCATCGAGGACATATCCGACGAGAAGAAGACCGCGCTGGGCACCGGTCACTTCGTCACGTGGGTGTCCACCTATACCGACCAGCACGGCGAAGTGCTTGGCCGCCAGCGATTCCGGGTGTTCCGGTTCAAGGCCCAGCCCCCTGCCGACCAGACAAGCGCAGACCACTGATGGCGACCAGACTCGCACCGACGGTCAGCCCGGACACCGAGTTCTTCTGGAACGGGCTGCGCGACCACAAGCTGTTGATCCAGCGGTGCACAGGGTGTCAAGCTCTGCGGCAGCCGCCTTGCCCGATGTGTCCGGCGTGCAACTCCCTCGACTGGGACACCGTCGAGTCCTCGGGCCGCGGCACGGTGTACAGCTACGTGATGCCGCACCACCCACCGATGCCATTCATGGCGTACCCGTACATCGTCGCGCTGATCGAACTCGACGAGGGGGTCCGGCTGGTGTCGAACCTGTGCGACATTGCGCCCGGCGAGGTCGAAGTCGGCATGCCCGCCGAAGTGTTTTACCGAACCTTCGATAACGACCTTGTGCTGCACCAGTTCCGGCCCACCCATTAAGTGAGACCTGCGAAGACAATGGACTTCACCTTCACCGAGGAACAAGAGACGATCGCCAAGGTCGCGCGTCAGCTCTTCGAGCACCGCGTCACACCCGAGCGCCTCACCGAACTCGAGGCCGGCGGCGTCCGCTGCGACCCGGCGCTGTGGAACGAGCTCGCGATGGCCGATCTCCTCGGAATTGCGTTGCCGGAGGCAGTCGGTGGCAGCGGTCATGGCTTCCTCGAACTGGCATTGCTGCTCACCGAAGTGGGGTGGAGCGTCGCGCCGGTGCCGGTCTACGCCACCCTGATCCTCGGGGCCGACCCGATCGCCCGGCACGGCAGCGCAAGTCAGCGCCAGCGTCATCTGCCCGATGTTGTCAACGGCAACCGCCTGCTCACCGCCGCGTTGGCCGAACCCGGCCGCTCCGACCCGACCGCGCCCGCGACAACCGCGCACCGTGATCGCGATGGCTGGCGCATCGACGGGAGCAAGGAGCTGGTTCCGGCGGCGCAGGTCGCCCACACGATTCTCATACCGGCCACTGTCGATGACGACGACGTCGGCCTGTTCATCCTCGACTTGACCGCACCCGGTGTCGAGATACGACCGGCGAGGACCACCAACGGTGAGCCACACGCTGACGTATTTCTCGACGGTGCAAGCGTTTCCGGCGACGACCGACTTCCCGGCAACGGCGCCGAGATGGTCCGTTCGCTCCACGCCCGCGCGCTCGTCGGGCTGTGCGCGACCCAACTCGGTGTCACCGAGCGCGCGCTGCGAATCGCTGCCGCCTACACAACCGAACGCGAGCAGTTCGGTCGGCCCATCGGCAGCTTCCAGGCGGTGCAGCAACGCATGGCCGACGCGTTCATCGACGTCGAGACAATCCGGTGGACGATGTGGCAGGCCGCGTGGCTGCTCGCCCAGAACCGGCCGGCCTCTCGGGAGGCCCGCTTCGCGAAATTCTGGGCGGCCGACGCCGGCGCACGAGTCGCCGCGACCGCCCAGCAGGTGCACGGCGGAATCGGAATCGACACCACCTATCCCCTGTTCCGTTACTTCCTGTGGGCCAAGCACAACGAGCTCACGCTCGGTTCGGCCGCTCAGCAGTTGGCACAGCTGGGCGCCGCGTACGCAAAAGGAGAGCGATGACCGCCGCGAAGTACCGCACCAAGACGCTGGCTTGGCGCGACATCAACGTCGGCGACGAGGTGACCCCACTCAAGATTTCCGTCACCACAACCGTCATCGTCGCCGGCGCGATCGCATCACGTGACTTCATGCCGGTGCACCACGATCGCGACTTCGCCAACAAGCAAGGCTCGCCCAACCTGTTCATGAACATCCTGACCACCAACGGGCTGTGCGTGCGATTCCTCACCGACTGGGCCGGCCCAGAAGCAATGGTGACGAAGTTGTCGATCCGGTTGGGTGTGCCCGCGTTTCCCAATGATCCGCTTCGCTTTACCGGCAGTGTCACCGGCAAGTCCGGGGGTAACGACGGCGAGGGCTTCGCCGAGATCGTATTCAAGGGCACCAACAGTCTCGGCGAGCACGTGTCGGGCACCGCGACGCTGAGCCTGAAGGAGGCCGACACGTGAGTTGGTTGGGTGGAATGGCGGCCATCGCCGGAATCGGCCAGACCGAGTTCTCGAAGGAGTCCGGCCGCAGCGAGCTCCAACTCGCCTGCGAGGCAGTCAAGGCCGCGATCGACGACGCCGGCCTGCGGCCTCACGATATCGATGGCATGGTGACCTTCACGATGGACGCGAGCGAGGAGATCGAGGTCGCCCGCAGCGTCGGCATCGGCGACCTGACGTTCTTCACCCGCGTGCCCCACGGCGGTGGAGCAGCGGCGGGCACGGTGGTGCAGGCGGCGATGGCGGTGGCAACGGGCACAGCCAACGCTGTTGTGTGCTACCGCGCGTTCAACGAACGGTCCGGGTGCCGGTTCGGCGGATCGACGGCGCGTTCATCGGGCCAGACGCCGCTGTGGCTTGCGCCGTACGCCCCGTTCGGGTTGTCGACGCCTGCAGCGTGGGTCGCACTGCATGCCCAGCGCTACATGTCGACCTACGGGGTGACCAACGAAGACTTCGGGAGGATATCGGTCGTGGACCGCGCCCACGCGGCGCGCAATCCCGACGCATGGTTCTACCAGCGTCCCATCACTCTCGAGGATCACCAGAACTCCCGGTGGGTCGTCGAACCGGTACTGCGGCTTCTCGATTGCTGCCAGGAAAGCGACGGCGGCGTCGCGTTCGTCATCACCAGCGTCGATCGCGCGCGCAACCTCCCCCGACCGCCCGCAGTGATCAGAGCCGCGGTGCAGGGTGCGGCATTCGACGGCGAGGTGATGACCAGCTACTACCGCAATGACATCACCGGGCTGCCCGAGATGGGAGTGGTCGCTGAAAAGCTGTGGCACGATTCGGGACTGAAACCCACCGACATCCAGACCGCGTTCCTGTACGACCACTTCACGCCGTTTGTGTTCGTGCAACTCGAAGAGCTTGGCTTCTGCGATCGCGGCGAGGCCAAGGACTTCGCGACCATCGAGAACCTCTCGCTCGGCGGAAGACTGCCGATCAACACGAACGGCGGACTGTTGGGCGAGGCCTACATCCACGGCATGAACGGCATCACCGAAGGAGTCCGTCAAGTGCGTGGAACGTCTTGCAACCAAGTCGAAGGCGTTGAGCACGTGCTCGTTACGTCCGGCACCGGTGTACCCACGAGCGCGCTCATCCTCACGCCGGCCGACTGACTGCATCGGAAGGATCATGCCAAAAATTGCCTTGCTAACCGCGGTTCCAGGACCGATCGAGCTCGCCGATTACCCGCTCAGTACACTGGCGCTGGTACCATGACCACGCAGGCGATCGAGATAGACACGCGGGAAGTGATCATCGGGGCGGCCTTTGCATGCTTCCGCAAACAAGGGCAACCCAAAACGACGATCGTCGACATCTCGCGGGCGGCCGGAGTGTCGCGAAGCACGGTGTACGAGTACTTCCGCGACAAGTCCGCGATCGTTGAGGCCTGCGCGGAGTACTTTTCTCAGCGGTTCTATCGCGAGATGGCCAAGGCGATGGGTCAACGCGACTCGCTTGAAGAAAAGTTCACTCGTGCGGCAGTGTTCGTGATCAGAGCCCGCCGATTCATCGAGTCCGAAAACTACTTCGATACAGACGAAGCCGGCCTGCTGCTGACCAAGAACGGCGCGGTCCTGCTGCGCGGATGCGGTGAGTTCCTCGCGCCCTACCTCGCCGCAGCGAAACTCACCGGCGAGGTACGCAAAGACCTCGATGTTCCGGCCGCAGCAGAGTGGTTCGCCCGCATGCTGTTCTCGCTCTTCAGCACGCCGTCGTCGACATTGGACATGGATGACGACGAGGTCGTAGCCGATTTTGTGCGATCCCACGTGGTGCGAGGGTTCGCCAACGACCGTGCGGGCCGGTCGAGGTAAGCGCTCGATGACCTAGGCCGTGAAACGCCCGGCGAATCCCCGCAGGGGCAGGTCGGCACTGGTCAGCAGTCCCGGCGCGGCGGCAATGACGGACTTGATCGCATTGAGCGCAGGCATCCCCGTGACGGTCATGCCGATCGACGCGAAATTGTCCGGATTGGACAGGTCGACACCGGGTTTCGGGAAGACCATATGCTTGTTGTAGATGCACGGGTCACCCTTGATCTGGGTAATGTAGCAGCCCTTGATGTCCCAGTTCGGGTCCGTGTGCGGGGTCATCTGCCATTCCAGATGTGTCTCGACCCGCGCAATTCCTTCCACCATGCCCTGGTACTTGATGTAGTTCCCGCCCAGCGACCCTTTGGGCAGCTGGTACCAGCCCAGGTCGACATCTTTTGTGCAGGCGCCCAGGTCGTAAGTGAACTTGACCTCGTCGAGTGTCAAATCGAAGCAGTCGGCCATCATCAGCACGCTGTCGGCGAAGACGCGGGTGTACTTCTCCAGCATCGCCGGGATCTCCGGATCGTCCACTGGCCGTCCGTAACCGACCTCGATCCAGGTGTCCTTCGAGTGGTGACACGACACGTCGACTGACTCGATGGCGGTGACGTTCTCGATCTCGGCGACGTCGGCGGAGCACACCACGCCGAGAATCTGATTCAAACCCGGGTTCATCCCGGTGCCGTAAAAGCTCACCCCGCCCTTCTCGCAGGCCTCCTGCAAGATCTCGGTGGTCTTGCGGCCCGACGCGTGCGGGTGGTTCTTGTCGCGGTGCCAACCGGTGATCCAGTCGGCGGTGGTCACGATGTTGATGCCGGCTTCGAGCACCTTGACGTAGAGCTCCTCGTCGGGGAACACGCCGTGGAAGGTCAGCACATCGGGTTTCGCGGCGATGATCTCCTCAATGGTGCCGGTGGCCTCCACCCCGATCGGGCCGATGCCGGCGATCTCGCCGGCATCCTTGCCGATCTTCTCCGCTGTGTAGCAGTGCAACCCGACCAGCTTCAGGTCGCGGTGGGTCTGCAGCCGTTTGATCATCTCGGTCCCGACATTGCCCGTCGCCACCTGGTACACCCGGATCGGCTGGTTAGCCGGTGCGTTCATTCAGTTCGGCCTTTCTAGGACGTCGTGGGGTTCGACGTTGAGGGTTCCGGATAGAACTGGTTCGCCCACTTGCGGAGTGCGGTGAAACCCTTGTTCTCGTCTGTTGTCAGTGCGGGCGGATCGGAGTACCGCTGGTGTGACCAGATGTGGACATCGGCCAGGAACTGGTCGATGACGCCTTGCCCGAAGGCCTCCGCCTTGCCCGCCGCCTTCGCCGAATCGTCGCCTGTTCGACCGATGTACACCGTGAAGCGGACGTCGGAGGTGTTGTCGTCGACAGGCGTGATCGCGGAGATGGTCCGGTTGTCAACCATGCCCCAGCTTTTCGTCACGGCCACACCCAGCCCGCCGTTGATCGCTTCGACTCCGCTCTTGACGTCCTCGATCGACTGGCCCTCGTCGCCTTCGAAGGTGATCGTGAAGTCGACATAGGACACCGGGTCGTCGAAATCGTGCCGGGTGAACACGGGCACGATCGGCGTGTTGTGCACGAACTTGAAATGCGCGAAGTCCACACCGTTCTCGAGGACGTACTGCGGATGAAGTTCCAGGCTGTCCCGGTACAGGGTCATCTGCGGGTAGTAGGCCGCTGCGCTGCTGCCGTCCGAGAAGCTCGCAAAGACGTCGGGCACGTCGAAATAGGGTTCCCGGCCCCCGATGTCGTGCCAGATGTAAACGGACTCGTTGCGCTCGACGACCGGATGTGTGCGGATGCGCCGGCCACGGTTGGGCCGGTCTTGGTACGGGATGCAGACGTTGCGGCCCTCGTGATTCCACTGCCAGCCGTGGAACGGGCACTGAATGACCTCGCCTTCGACGTGACCGCCGTAGCCGAGGTGGGCGCCCAGGTGTTCGCAGTAGGCGTCCAGCACGGTCAATCGACCCGATTGCGCACGCCAGGCGACCATCTCGCGACCGAAGTACCTCATCCGATGAACGTCGCCGACACCGATCTCGGACGACCACGCCACCTGGAACCATCCCGTCGGCTTCATCGACAGCGTCGGCTTAGCCATCCGTTGTCCTCCCGCATGATCCCGGAGCCGAAACTGCGACGAGATGAGGAAAACGATCCCGCGCTCGTTCTGAGAATCACAGAAGGCTCTTTGAAAGTCAAGGGATAGTGGCTACGATCCGGGAATGGCCGAGCTCCTGACAAGCGGACGGCGCACCAACCGTCGTGGCCAGGCCACCCGCGAAAGCATGCTGGAGGCCGCGCTGCGGTCGCTGGCGTCCGGTGATGCCGGCGCCGCGTCTGCCAACCGCATCGCAAAGGAGATCGGTGCGACGTGGGGCGCGGTGAAATACCAATTCGGAGACGTCGACGGGTTGTGGGCGGCCGTGTTGCGCCGCACCGCCGACCGACGCGGCGAACTGCCGTCGCGGCCGCGGGAAGACACCCCGCTGCGCGAGCGGGTCGCCACCATCATCGACACCCTGTTCGACGGCCTGACGGCCGCCGATTCCCGTGCCATCGAAACGCTGAGGATGGCGCTGCCGCGCGACAGCGCCGAGCTCGAACGGCTGTATCCACGCACCGCCGCCGAGCTGCAGTCCTGGGGACGCAGCTGGATCGAGGCGTGCCAGACGGCGTTTGCCGACGTCGATGTCGACCCCGAACGGATACGTGAAGTGGCCGCGTTCGTCCCGGGGGCCATGCGGGGCATCACCTCGGAGAGACAGTTGGGCACCTACTCCGATCTCGATGCGGCCCGCCGCGGACTGACCAACGCGATCGTCGCCTACCTCGAGGCAAGGCCGACTCAGCACGACAACCAAAACCAACCCTGAGGAGTACACCGATGGCCATCCGCGTCGCGCATGTCGGCACCGGCAACGTCGGCCGTCTGGCGCTGACCGAGCTCGTCAGCAATCCAGCGTTCGAGCTCACCGGGCTGTGCGTGTCATCGCCGGAGAAGGTGGGTAAAGACGCCGGCACACTTGCCGGGCTCCACGTGTCGACCGGCGTCACCGCCGTCGACGACCTCGACACTGTGCTCGCCACGAAGCCCGACTGCGTTGTGTACTGCGCGATGGGCGACACTCGGCTGCCCGAAGCGATGGGCGATTGCATGCGCATCCTCGCTTCCGGGAGCAATGTTGTCGGTTCCACTCCCGGGTTGCTGATGTACCCGTGGGGCGTCATGCCTGACAAGTACATCGCACGGGTGGAAGAAGCTGCGCGACAGGGCAACGCGAGTATCTTCATCAACGGCGTCGACCCCGGGTTTGTCAACGACCTGATCCCCTTCGCCCTCGCCGGAACGTGCCAGCGGATCGAGCAAGTCCGATGCATGGAGATCGCTGACTACGCCACCTACGACGGGTCGACTGTCATGTTCGATGTGATGGGATTCGGCAAGCCGCTCGACGAAGTTCCGATGCTGCTGCAGCCGGGCCTACTCAGCATCGCGTGGGGGGCGGCCATCCGTCAGCTGGCGGCCGGCTTGGGCATCGAGCTCGACACGATAACCGAGTCCTATGAGCGCGAGCCGGCACCTGAGGCGTTCGACATCGCGGCGGGGCACATCCGCAAGGACGGGCTTGCCGCCTTGCAGTTCGAGATCCGCGGTATCAGCAGTGGCCACCCCGCGATCGTCATCGAACACGTCACCCGCCTGCGCGGTGACCTGCGGCCAGACTGGGCTCAGCCCGCGCAACCGGGCGGGTCGTACCGGGTCGAGATCACCGGAGAGCCGTCGTACGCCGTCGACATCTGCCCCACCAGCCGAAAGGGCGACCACAACTATGCCGCGATCCTCGCGGCGGCCGGCCGGATCGTGAACGCGATTCCGGCGGTCGTTGCCGCGCAACCCGGGATCAGGACGACGTTGGACCTGCCACTGGTCACCGGGCAAGGGCTCTACGTCAACCGCTGACGGCACCCGGTCCTAGTTGTCGGGCGGGCAGTTGACGTCGAGGTACACCGTGGTGAATTGGGTGGCCGGCGCTGGCGCGCCGACCGGAGAGGTCTTCGGAAGTCCGCTCACCCCGGTAACCGTGCATTCCGACAGTGGAACGTCGCGAGTGCTGTTGAGGTTGAGCTGCACGTTGTAGCCTTGCGCCCGCAGTTCGCTGACGGCGTCATTGGCAGACGAACCCCCCAACGGGGCCGCCTCGGCTGAAGCGGCCAGTGCAAGTGAGCCGGCCGCGAAGATCCCGGCGAGTGCAGCGGCGGCGGTGAAACCCTTCATGATCGATACCCTTCGTGTCGGCGAATCTGTAGTGCACTGAGAATCGCTCTCGCAGAAGGGAATGTCGTCGCTGCTGGCGCCAAATCGGGCCCCCGGACAGCTGCAGAACGGCAATACCTGTTATCCCCCACTCGCCGAACCACAGACGATCCGCAGCCTCGACGTTATGTGGACTTCCGGGCCATCAGGCGCTGCAACTGCCCGTACGCGTCGATGGGGCTGTGTAAGGCGAGACCACCGTCGGCGAACACGGTTTGCCCAGTGACCCAAGACATTTCCAGCACCGCGATGATCACATCGGCGATGTCCTCGGCTTGTCCGAGCCGACCGAGTGCGGTCCGTTCGGTCAGAGCCGCAACCCACCCTGGAAGTTGTTCTGCTTCGGCCAGCATCGGGGTGCGGGTAACACCCGGGCCCACGGCGTTCACCCGGATTCCGTGCGCACCCCACTCGGCGGCCGCGACGCGGACCAGCATGTCGATGCCGGCCTTGGACACGCAGTAGGCGCCCATGTCGCGATCGGCGACCGTTCCGCTGATGCTGGACACCGCCACGATCGAACCGCCGGTACCGGCGTCGATCATGGCGCGCGCGACGGCGCGCATCGTCAGCCACGTCCCGGTGAGGTTGGTGTCGATGACGCGCCGCCAGTCGTCTGGTGTCGCATCCAACAGCAACCCCGATGCCCCGACCCCGGCGCTCGCGACGAGGCGGTCAGGTGCGCCGTGGTCAGCGACAGTCTTGGCGATGGCCGCCGACACCGCGTCGGGATCGCTGATGTCGCAGTCGATATCACCGCCTTTGACATCCCACACCACCACGTCCTCGCCGGCTTTGCGCAGCCGGTCGACAACTGCGCTCCCGATTCCGGACCCACCGCCGGTGACGAGCGCGGTCATGCGGGCGGCCCGATCAGTTCGACGCGCACACCGTCGGGTGCGGTAATCACGGCCATCTCAACGGTCTTACCACCCGGTGCCGGCATCGAGATGCGCCGGACGCCATCGTCGAAGCCGAGCTGGGCCAACCCCTGAAGCGTCGCGTCGACATCACGTTGTAGCGACAGCAGGAAGAAGCCAATGGCCGGCCCGTTGGACGCGGGCTGCGCGGCCCGGGCGCCGTCGAAAACCACCAATTCGACGATTCCGGTGTCAGGGGTGTTCGGGTCGCCGAGAAACACCGACCGCAACCGATCGGTCGGGGCGCCGAACAGGGTCGGCCAGTCGCCGGTGAACGTGTGATCGAACAGCTCGGTGAAACCCAGCCCGTCCCGCCAGAACCGCATCGACCGTTCGACGTCCGCGGTGACTATCGCTGAGTGGTGAATTCCGGGCATGGTCCCATCCTTCCGGCGCACGGCGAGCGCGGTCATGGTATTCGCCGACATTTCGCCAGTCAGCGCCGGCGCCCCGAACCCGTTCACTACCCGAGAAGATACATGCTGACCTGCGGGGATGCTCCGACAGCTCCCCCTTCGCCACGAGACGGTCGATGCAGGGTGCTGCATGGTGCCCACCGCCGGCCCGGCCGCCCGACTTTGTCGGAACCTGCCGATCGCCGGCTCCCATGGTTCGGCGAAGACGAACTCGGTGACATCCTGGAAGATCACGGCTTCACCCGCGTGCGGATCACGAACTTCGGCTCCATCCAGTGGGTGCGCGGCAAACGGTAGACGTTGCGCGCGAGTGTGAACCCTGTGCGACGACGCGCCGAGGCGGGTCACCGAATCTTCACATTGGGCGGCGGCCCCAGGCGACCGTGATGGTCGGCACCCGGAAGGTAATGGTCGGATCTCCCAGCAGCCGTTGAGTTTCCGCGAGATCCTCGCCACGGGCACCCAGCGCGAGCATCCGTTCTTCGAACCGCACGAGCGAACCCGCGAACAACCGCGCGCCGACAGTGCCCCCCGGCGCGAAGTGCGTGATCACCTCACTCTGAAGATCTTCCAGATCAAGCGCTTCCAGGTCGCCCCGCAGGCGTCCGCCGTAGCCGGGATCCCAACCACCGGCGATCGCCGCGTCACAGAACGCCGTCCACGTGCGGTGAAATGCAGCACTCGGCGGCGTCACCGTCAGGGCGGTGAAGTCGGGCTCGGACGTCGCGAGCCAGCCCCCCGGTCGGACTGCCGCGAGCAGACGACGAAGCGCATCCAACCGCGCGGGCAGGTGCATAAGCAGATTGCGGGCATGAGCCAGGTCGAACGCCGCTTCGGGAAGGGGGTCGCTCAGCAGATCGTGTCGGCGGACCTCGACGCGATCACCGGCGAGCGGTTCCAGCAGGCGCACATCGAGGTCGAGCGAGACAACCGAACCCGTATCGCCTACCCGCGCCGCAAGCAGCCGCGTCGCCGAGCCGGCCCCAGCGCCCATGTCGAGACAACGCCAGCCCGCGCCAACTCCGATCGCATCGAACTGCCGGACCGTGTACGGATCGAAGATCTCCTCCAGGAGCGCCAGCCGCGTCCGCTCGAACTCTTCGGCCCCGTGCTGACCGAGCGTGTACTGAGCCATCGCCAGGATGACGCTACACCGAATGCTCAGCGAGCTGCTCCGATGGCACCGGTCCTTGCCCGACTACAACTTCCACGTCCGCAGCTTCGAGCGGCCAACGAGGTGACATCCGTGCGTGCTCGCCAGTTCCTTGGCGGCCGTGGTGAACTCTTGATTGCTCACGACCGCACTCGTGCTGCACCGGTGGTGGAGTGCACCGGCGACCACTTGCTGAACAGCTGAGACCCCGACTGGCTTCGCGTGGCGTTTGCACTGGATTGCAACGCATTCGCTGCCCCTCTCCGCGATCAGGTCCACGCCGAAATCTCCCGTCGCGGGAGTCGCTGACACGTCCCAACCCATTTGTCGCACGCGTGCGGCCACATACTTCTCGAATTCACGGCCCGACATCACGTCCACCGAACGCACGCCCAGGCGGAGATACAAGGTGTCGCGCCGACGCTGGTCGGACGCGTGAAGTCTCAGCTCGACCACCGACAGTACAGTGCGGAAAGCGAACGCCAGGACGACCGCGATCAATCCACCGAGCGCCGCCATCGAGTAATTGGAACCCGGCGTGATCACGAAGGCGGTGAACAAGAACCCTGCCAAGAACACGACGAGGACAATCCGCATCTCGCCTCCTCCTGGCTGTTCCGGATCGACTGCCTGCACACCTTAGGCAGCATCACCGACATCCTGATGCTGTGTCGTCGGCCTTCGGCTGCGGCTACTGTCGTCACCACCACCTGATCGCCACCACATCGGGAGTAGTCAATGAGCAGGTTGCTCGACAACGTGCTCGATGCCCACGGTGGGTTGCAGCGGTGGCGCAGCTCCAGCATGCTCGAGGCCACCATCGTCAGCGGCGGCAAGCTGTGGCAGATCAAGGGTCAACCGCAGGATCCCGCGCCCCGACGCATGACCGTTGCACTGCACCGCGAATGGGCATCGGTGCAGCCCTTCGGCGCGCCGGACCAGAGAAGCGACTTCACCCCCGGACGCATCGCCATCGAGAAACTCGATGGCGAGATTGTCGCCGAACGAACCAACCCGCGAGCATCATTCACCGGGCACGTATTGGAGACTCCGTGGGATCCGTTGCAGCGCGCCTATTTTAACGGCTACGCGCTGTGGACCTACCTGACCACGCCATTCCTATTGACGATGCCTGGCTTCACGGTCACCGAGATCGATCCCGTCCACGTGGACGGCGAACAGTGGGCCGGACTGCGGGCACAGTTCCCTGACACGCTGGCAAGCCACAGTCGCGTTCAGGAGTTCTATTTCAACAGCGACTACCTGTTGTGCCGCCACGACTACCGTGTCGACGTGGCAGGCGGATTCGCCGCGATCCAATACGTATACGACATCGTGCAGGCCGACGGATTCAAGCTGCCGTCCAAACGCAGGGCTTACCGCTGTGATGCCGACGGCCGGCCCATGGCCGACGAGCTCATGGTGTCAATCGACGTCAGTGACATCCACGTGTCATGAATGTCACGGGTCTGCCGCTCAGTGCAGCGTGCGGGAACGCCGCCGCGAGATGACGAAAGCCCCCGCCGCACAAAGCGCCAACGTCCCGACAGTGGCGTCGGCGGCAATGACGAAGACATCCCTGCTGGTGAAGCCGGACGAAGGGTTGCTCGCGAGCCTCAGCTGGTAGTTGCCCGGCAGCGGTCCCGCCTGCGGATCATCGATACCCGGCAACTGTTGGGTCTTGTGGACCTCGAACTGCCGTTGTCCACCCGCGGTTTGCGTCCAAGCTCCCCACACCGGCGTCACACCGTCGAGCAGCACCTTGTGCTCACCGTATTGGGCATCGTCACCGACGTCGACGATCTGCCCCACCGTGAACGGTTCGTAGGTGGCCCCCGGGTAATTGACGGCGACGGGGACGTCGTCGTACGTCGGCAGTGGCGGCGGAGGTGCCAGGTCGGGCCCGGGGTAATAACCGCCCCCGAGAAAACTACCCACCCCAACGTCGACGGCCGTCCCGAATGTGTCGGAAACCACCGCCGTGAAGTTGTAGGCACCGTAAGCGAGCGTGTCCAGCACGACGCTCGCCAGTGGCGGGATCAGGACTATCCGGGGCCGGTACTGGTAGATGTAGACGACCCTGAGGGTGTCGTGGTAGGGGTTGCAGAGGACCGGCCGGTAGTAATCGTCGTAGCGCACCCAGTTGCGGTCCCATTGGCGCACCCTCTGGTCCCAGTCGTGATTGTCCCGATTGTCGCGATTGTCCCGATTGTCGCGGTCGCCTCGAAACGCGTTGGGATCGTGCCAATCACGGTTGTTGCCATCTCGGCCGTCGGTAGTCGCGCTCGACAGCTTGATTGCGTTTCGGAGGCCGTCGATGTCCGCCGTCTGCGCGGGTTCGGGCCGCTGTTCGACTGGCGCGGCGGCCCTGGCGAGTTCGACATCCTGCTGGGGCGCCCGGAGTATTTCGGCTTGATGAACTTCGACTACCTGCCCGGCCTGCGAAACCAGCGACGACGCAGATGGGACAGCACCGGACGTGCGCACCGAGGCGCTGGCGCCGGACTCGGTTCCAGGCTCGGTCGATCCACTGGTGGGCGTCGGGGTACCGCTGGCAGTTGCTGCGGGGTTCGTTGGCTGGCCGGCGGTGGGGGGTGAAATTGACGATGCGACAACGGTGCTCGGGGGCAGAGCCGTAGCTGTGGTCGTCTCGCTAGCTGGCACCCGCGGCGCCAGGCCGGGCGAGCTCGGAATGGTCGTCGTCACCGGCGCCGCCTCGGTCGTCGGCGGAGCGGTGTGCGGCGGCCTGGGCGGCTCGGTCGTCGTGACCGGCGTATTGGCCACCGTTGTTGTAACCGTCGGGGGCACAGTGGCCACCGGGGCAGGCGTTGTCGGCGGCGGAGGCGATGCTGGGGCGACCGACGCCGTGATTTGCGGCGGTGGCTCGATCGCGGCCGGAGCCGACGGAGCCGCCGGATCTGACGGAGCCAGAGGCGGCTGTGCCGGTGGGGCCGACACGACCTGGGGAACTCGTCCCGATTGCGGAGCCTGGCGTCCAGGCTTGGGAGGAGCTACCTGCGTCGTTGTCGGTCCGGTCCCGGATCTGCGATCGACGGCGTAATTCTCCCGGTAATCGCCGACAACGAGATAGCAGTTCCCGAAGCCAGCACCACCACCAGACCCCGACAACTGCGGACCCGAAATGCTGCACCCATCGCGCGTTGATTCCCCTCATCGCTGAGGTGGCGGGCCTTCCGCCACGTCTGCGACCCACCCCCTGGCCACCGCGTGCTGCGTCGGTGTACGAGCGAAGCTCGAGCTACTCCTGGGGCACCCTGATCTGTGTATCCGTACGGGGCGGCAATTCGTTAGGGCGGAAAGTGCTGGCCCGTGCCCCGCCCGCGCTACCTGCCGCTAGGGCTTGTCGTGGGAGCCTCAATCTCCGAGGTGACTGAGCTGAACAACGAACTGATCTCGCTCGACCAGGAGCTGATGACGTTCGACGTGGTTGTGCCCGATGTCGAGGCTCCGGTGGTGCTGGCCGTGGTCTTTGCGGTCGTCGTGCCCGTGGTGGAAGTCGTGGTGGCCGGCGGTGTGCTGGTCTTGCTGCAGGCTGTACCGATGCTGCCCATCGCGATGACGGCGATAATCCCGGCAGTAGCGGCGAATTGACGAGCTCGACGATGTGACGTCATGGCGTCCTCCCTGGTCGTGGGAGCTTTCAGCGTATAGCCGCGCGCTCGCCAAGTGAACCGTGTCGGTTCGCAGATTCGCTGCGCCCTCGTAATATGCCGGGCATGTGACGCCCCTGCTGGAAGGAGACATTCAATGTCCACCTGGCTCATCACCGGCTGCTCGACCGGACTCGGCCGCGCGCTCGCCGAAGCTGTGGTCGGCGCCGGCCACGACGCTGTCGTCACAGCGCGCGACGTCGCAAGGGTCGCCGACCTCGTCGATACCGCTCCCGAGCGTGTGCTCGCCGTCGCCCTTGACGTCACCGATCCCGATCAGGTCGCCTCGGCCGCACGCCAGGCCGACGACCGGTTCGGTGGCGTCGACGTCCTGGTCAACAACGCCGGCTACGGGTATCGCGCCGCCGTCGAAGAAGGCGGCGACGCCGACGTCCGCGCCCTGTTCGAGACGCACTTTTTCGGCGCGGTTGCGATGATCAAGGCCGTTCTCCCGGGCATGCGCGCCCGCCGCTCCGGTGCCATCGTGAACATCTCCTCGATCGGCGTTCAGCTGACCCCGGTGGGATCCGGCTACTACTCCGCCGCGAAAGCGGCGATCGAAGGCATGAGTGGAGCCCTTCGCGGCGAGCTCGCCCCGCTCGGCATCTCGGTCACCGTCGTTGAGCCCGGCGCATTCCGCACTGACTTCGCGGGTCGCTCACTCACCCAGTCGGCGACGGTCATCGACGACTACGCGGACACCGCCGGGCAGCGCCGCAAGGAACACGACACGATGGACGGCAACCAGCCCGGCGACCCCGCCAAGGCCGGCGCGGCGATCATCGCGGCCGTCGAGTCATCCGAGCCCCCCGCATTCCTGCTCCTCGGAGCCGACGCCCTCGCTGCGTACCGCTATATCGCCGACGGGCGCGCGAACGAGATCGCAACCTGGGAAAAGCTCACCACCAGCACCAACTTCGACACCTAACTCAGCTGCGGATCCCGGCCGAGACCGCGATCAGGCGCCCCCTCGACTGCGGGCAGAGGGAGGGTGTATGTCAATCAGTGACGGCGACCACAGATCGCTACGCAGAAGGGATTCCCGCGATGTCCGATGAGAAAACGGGAGAAGCCAGGCTGTCCGACGCGTTGACGACCAAGGGCACCGCCTTCACCCGCGCCGAGCGCCGCAAGTTCGGTCTGGTGGGCCTGCTCCCCACCGCGGAGAAGACCCTCGAACAGCAGGCCGACCATTGCTGGCACGAGTTTTCCACTCGCCGTGACGATCTCGACAAGCACATCTACCTGCGCGCGTTGCAGGATCGCAACGAAACCCTTTTCTACCGAGTCCTGCGTGACCACATCCCCGAAACGATGCCCATCGTTTACACCCCGACCGTCGGTGAGGCCTGCCAGCGCTTCAGCGAGATTTACCGCCGGCCCCGCGGACTGTTCGTGTCCTACCCGGACCGGGATCTGCTCGGCGAAATGCTGCGCAACCGCTCCCAGCGCGACGTCGACGTGATTGTGGTGACAGACGGGCAGCGCATCCTCGGCCTGGGCGACCAGGGCATCGGCGGGATGGGCATCCCGATCGGCAAGCTCTCGCTGTACACCCTTATCGGCGGGATCGACCCGGCTCGCACCCTTCCGATCGTGCTCGATGTCGGCACCGACAACGTCGAACTCCTCGATGACCCGCAATACCTCGGCTGGCGCCACCGGCGGATCGACGACGACGACTACTACGCCTTCATCGACGAATTCGTCGCCAGGGTGCACGAAGAACTCCCCGAGGTGCTACTGCAATGGGAGGACTTCGCCACCGCGCACGCGCTGCCGATCCTCAACCGATACCGCGATAAGCTGCTCACCTTCAACGACGACATCCAGGGCACCGCTGCCGTCACGCTCGGCGCGCTGCACGGCGCCGCGAAGGTAGCCGGCCGGCCGCTGTCGCAGCAGCAGGTTGTGATGCTCGGCGCGGGCTCGGCCGGCATCGGCGTCCTCGACATGATCCGCCGCCAGATGATCTCGGAGGGACTATCTGAGCAGGACGCGTCGGCGCGGATCTGGGTCGTCGACGTGCGGGGACTGCTCACCGACGACCGCACCGACCTGTCCGCGGAACAGCAGCCGTTCGCCCAGCCCGCGAACCGCGTCGCGGACTGGGGTTTGTCCGGGCTCGCTCAGCTGGCCGACGTCGTGCATCACGTCGACGTCGGCGTCCTGCTCGGGCTCTCCACCGCGGCGGGCGCCTTCACGGAGAAGATCGTGCGCGAGCTTGCGGGCAAGACCGAGCGCCCGATCATCTTCCCGCTGTCCAACCCGACAAGCCGCGCCGAGGCGCATCCGGCCGAGTTGGACAAATGGACCGACGGGCGTGCGCTGATCGCCACCGGCTCACCATTTCCGCCGCTGCGCCGCAACGGCGTGGAAAAGCAGATCGCCCAGTGCAACAACGTCTACATCTTCCCCGCGATGGGGCTGGCCGTCACCGCGGCGCAGGCCACCCGCGTCACCGACGAGATGATGCGGGTCGCGGCCGCCACCCTGGGAGAGGCCTCGCCCGCCCTGGCCGACCCGAACCAGCCGCTGCTGCCAGCGTGGTCGGACGTCCCTGATATCGCCGCGCGCATCGCCCACGCAGTCGGCGTCCAAGCCGTGGCGGACGGCGTCGCCTCGAAACGCACCGACGAGGAACTCACCGAGCGCATCGCGCAGGTGCGCTGGTCACCCGACTACCCCGCAGTCCCGGCGTGAGTGAATGTCGGCGATGAGCCGCTTGCGCGAAGAGCCAAAGGCACCGATGAGCCGCTTGCGCGAAGAGCCAAAGGCACCGATGAGCCGCTTGCGCGAAGAGCCAAAGGCGGCGATGAGCCGCTTGCGCGAAGAGCGGAAGGCGGCGATGAGCCGCTTGCGCGAAGAGCGGAAGGCACCGACAGGAGGTCTGCAATGCCCGACCAGTCCGATAACCCGCCGTCCTACACCGACCGTCCGATCGGAATCGATGCCGACGGATCGCGAACAGAGTTCGACAGCCTGGGAACGGTCGAGGTACCGGCCGACCGCTACTGGGGCGCCCAGACGCAGCGGTCGTTGCAGCACTTCTCCATCGGCAACGACCACATGCCGATCGAGGTGTACCGCGCCTACGGCCTGATCAAGAAGGCCTGTGCACTGGTGAACGAACGTGCCGGGCGCCTGGAGCCGTGGCGGGCCAGGGTCATCATTCAGGCCGCCGAGGAAGCCATCGCGGGCAAGCTCGACGATCAGTTCCCGCTGTTCGTGTGGCAGACCGGTTCGGGCACGCAGAGCAACATGAATGTCAACGAGGTGCTGTCCAACCGTGCGATCCAGCTGCTCGGCGGCGAGCCGGGCAGCCAGAATCCCGTCGGCCCGAACGACCACGTCAACATGGGCCAAAGCAGCAACGACACCTTTCCCACCGCGATGCACATCGCCACGCTGACCGAGATCGACGAACGCCTCCTGCCGTCGGTGAAGGCGCTGCACGACGAGATCGCCGCTAAGTCCGCCCAGTGGATGGACGTCGTCAAGATCGGCCGCACCCACCTCGAAGACGCGGTACCGCTGAGCGTCGGGCAGGAATGGTCGGGCTGGGCCGCGCAACTTCAAGCCTGCCTGGATGAACTCCACCACGCCCGGAACGGCTTGCTGGAGTTGGCCGTTGGCGGCACCGCGGTGGGCACGGGCCTCAACGCCCCCAAGGGGTTCAGTCGCGACGTGGCCGACACCCTGGCCGAACTCACCGGCAAGCCCTACGTCACGGCCCCCAACAAGTTCGCCGCGCTGGGGTCGCTGGACCCGATGGTGCGCGCGCACGCCGGGCTGCGCGGCTTGGCGGTCGCGCTGATGAAAATCGCCAACGACATGCGGTGGCTGGCGTCCGGGCCGCGCTGCGGGCTGGCAGAGCTGGTGCTGCCGGCCAACGAACCGGGTTCCTCGATCATGCCGGGCAAGGTGAACCCCACCCAATGTGAAGCATTGGTGATGATCGCGATCCAGGTGCTCGGCAATGACACCGCCGTCGCACTGGCCGGCTCGCAGGGCAACTTCGAACTCAACGCGATGCGCCCGGTCATCATCAACAACGTGTTGCACTCGGGTCGCATCCTCGGCGATGGCTGCGCGAAATTCCTCGAGTACTCGGTCAAGGGCACCTCGCTCAACACCGAACGCATCTCCGGCTATGTCGACAACAGCGCCATGCTCGTGACCGCGCTCAGCCCGGTGATCGGCTACCAGAACGCCGCGCACATCGCCGAAGCGGCGGTCGCCAACAACACCACGCTGCGCGAAGCGGCGCTGGCCTCCGGCAAGGTCACCGCCGAGCAATTCGACTCAATCGTCAAGCCTAACAGCATGATCGGCGACGGAGTCGCGGGCGCGTAATCACTCAACACGATCAAGGAGACGAGCGATGCCAACCGTTGCGCAACACATGATCGCGGCACTGGAAGCCAGTGGGGTGCGCCGCGTGCACGGCATACCGGGCGACAGCCTCAACGGTTTCACCGACGCGATCCGCCGCTCCGCGCAGATCAGTTGGGAACACGTGCGTCACGAGGAAGCCGCGGCGTTCGCCGCCACCGCCGACGCCGCATTGACCGGCGAGCTGGCGGTGTGCGCAGGCAGCGCCGGGCCCGGCAATCTGCATCTGATCAACGGGCTGTTCGACGCCCAGCGCACGCGGGTTCCAGTCCTGGCGATCGCGGCGCACATCCCGCTCGACGAGGTCGGTTCCCAGTACTTCCAGGAGACCCACCCCCAGGAGCTGTTTCGCGAGTGCAGTGTGTACTGCGAGCTTGTCAGCAAGCCCGAAATGGCGCCTCGCATCACCGAAATGGCCATGCGCACCGCGATTGAGCAACGCGGCGTCTCGGTCGTCGTGGTACCGGGTGAGGTGTTTCTCAGCCCGCTGAGCAACCCGGACTGGAAGATCGCGCCGGTGTTACCTACCCGCTCACTGCTGCGCCCCGACGACGAGTCGTTGCGCCGGGCAGCCGACATTCTCAACGGCTCAACACATATCACGATCCTCGCCGGCGCGGGGTGCGCCGGAGCCCACGACGACGTGGTTCAGCTCGCAGCGACATTGCAGGCACCGATCGTGCACGCGTTGCGCGGCAAGGAGCACACCGAGTACGACAACCCGTACGACGTCGGAATGACCGGGCTGCTCGGCTTCGCCTCCGGGTACAAGGCGATCAAGGAGGCCGACGTTCTGCTGATGCTGGGCACCGACTTCCCCTACCGCCAGTTCTACCCCGAGGACGCCACGATCATTCAGGTCGACATCGACGGCAGTCACATCGGCAGACGCGTCCACGTTGATCTCGGATTGGTGGGCGCCGTGAAGGACACGATCACCGCGCTGCGGACTCTACTCAACCAGGCACCGGAGGGCGAGCACTTGGATCGCGCGCTCAAGCACTATCGCAAGACCCGCAAGTCACTCGACGACCTGGCAGTCAACGACCGCGACCGCAGTCCGATTCGGCCGGAATACGTCGCGCGGCTCGCCAGTCAACTGGCAAGCGATGACGCGGTTTTCACGTACGACGTCGGCACACCCACCATTTGGGCCGCCCGGTACCTGACGATGAACGGCCAGCGCCGGCTGATCGGGTCAGCCACCCACGGCAGCATGGCCGGGGCCCTGTCGCATGCGATAGGCGCACAGAGCGTCGACCGTGGCCGGCAGGTTGTTGCGTTGGCAGGGGACGGCGGCCTGACCATGTTGTTCGGGGAACTGATCACGCTCAAGCAGAATCGGCTGCCGGTGAAGGCGATCGTCTTCAATAACTCATCACTGGCATTCGTCGAGTTGGAGATGAAGGCCGCAGGCATCGTGAACTTCGGCACCGACTTGGACACCGTCGACTTCGCCTCGGCGGCCCGCGCGATCGGACTCTTCGCGCGCCGTGTCGAAGAACCCGGCGACCTCCACGCGGCGTTGGCAGACGCGTTTGCGCACGATGGGCCTGCGGTCGTCGACGTCATCACCGCGCGTCAGGAGATGTCGATCCCGCCGACCATCACCGCCGAGCAAGCAAAAGGGTTCTCGCTGTACGCGATCCGCACCATTCTGGCCGGCCGCGGCGACGAACTGCTCGACCTGGTCAGCACCAATGTAGCGCGAAGGATCCTCGACTGATGCCCACCACTGATCCACCCGTCGCGTGTCGGCTGGACGGGGCGTTGGATGGTTGACGCCGCCGGTGATGTCGATGACCTAGATACGGTGCTCGGCGCAGCAGTGCTCCTGCACGACAACGGACAATCGACCGACATGACCCTGATCGCCGCGAACCGTCTCAACCGCGGCCTCGGCGTCAGCTGCACCCTCATCCCGTCGTGGGCATCGATGGTTGCGATTGGGCCGACCCCGCCGGTGCGGGTCAGCGCCACAAAACCTGTGGGGGTCAACATGCGGCGGGTGGCGGCCGCGATGCGCGTGATCGACTGCGCCGAGGACGGTCCGCTAGATCGGCGACTCGTCCGGCAGGCGCTGACCGACGCGGCCGGCCAGGGCAGTTCGTCCGCCGTCGCGTTCATCGTCGCCTGCGCCACTGGGGCCGCCGCGCTCTCAGTCGTGTTCGGCGCCAACGATCTTCGCACCATCGCGCTGGTCGCGGTGAGCGCAGCGATCGGCGGTGCGTTCCGCCGTTTGCTCGGCCGACTCGGAATCGACGCGCTGGCCCAGGTGTTCACGGCGGCGATCGTGGCCGGATTGGGCGGCGCGATCGCCGCTCACCTCGGTCATGTCGAGGCGGTCGGGCTGGCTGCCGTGTGTCCGGCGATGGTTCTGGTACCCGGACCGCACATCCTCAATGGAGCACTGGACCTCCTGGCCTCCAGGATTGTGCTGGGCCTGGCCCGCCTCGGCTATGCGACGCTGCTGCTCGCAGCGATCGCGGCGGGACTCGTGCTCGGGCTGCGCCTCGGCGGTCAAACGCTATCCCTGTCCTCGGCCGACGTTCGCGTCGCCTTTTACGCCGACGTGCTGGCCGCCGGTGTGGCCGCGGCCTCCTATCCCGTCTACTTCTCGATGCCGTACCGGATGATCGGCTGGCCCGTCGCTGCGGGAATGGTCGCGCACGCGGCGCACTGGTGGTCGATCACCGTCTGGCACGCCAGCCTGGCCACCGCCGCCTTGGTGTCGTGTTTGGTCGTCGGTACCGCCCTGGCCCCGATCGCCTACCGACTCCGAATACCGTTCACCGCCATCGGGTTTGCGGCCGTTGTCGCATTGGTTCCGGGTATGTACATGTTCCGGACGCTCGCAGGTCTGGTTCAATTAGCCGGTGGTGCGTCGCCGCCACTGCTCACCGCCACGGTGTCGAATGGGGCCGTCGCGACGTTGGTGGTGGGAGGCATGGCCATCGGCCTCGCAGTCCCCAATCACATCCGGAATGCGGTTCTGGCCGCACGTGAGCGCCGGCTTTCACACACCTGAAATCCCGCGCGTTTGATCTCGCCAGGCGATCATGTCCTTGAGTTCGCCGAAGTCGTATCCATCATCTGTCGGATGGATCTCGGTGGTGAACAACGTGACACCTTCGGCGGTGAACTCGTCGGCGTTGTCGCGCCCGGTCCAATGCACCGCCCGCTGGATCTGCCGCTCATCACGGCCCGCGTCCGCCGCGAGTTGTTTGAGGATCTCGTTCTTGCGGCGGAATTCCGGCACGCTCGCGAACGTGTGCCAGATGTCGGCATGGCGGGCCACGATGGGCAGCGACCTGCGCACTCCCATGCCGCCGACCAGGATCGGGATCTTGCGCACCGGCGGCGGGACCAACCGCGCGAACCGGTCTTTGATGCGGGCGAGGTTCGCCTCGAACAGATCCATCCGAGACCCGACTGTGCCGAACTCGTATCCGTAAGTGGTGTAATCCTTCTCGTACCAGCCGGAGCCGAGCCCCAGAATGAGCCGGCCGCCGCTGATGTGATCCACGGTGCGAGCCATGTCGGCCAGCAGGTCGGGATTGCGGTAGCCGACGCCGGTCACCAGCAGGCCGATCTCGGCGCGCGTGGTGATCTCGGCCCAGGACGCCAGGGAAGTCCACCCCTCGAAATTGTTCACATCGGGCTGCACGGCCAGCAGCTCGGGAAGTCCGTCTTCGGACGGCACGGTCGCGGGCTTATGAAAGTGGTCGTATCCGAAGATGGCGTCGGCGCCGAGCTCCTCTGCCTGGAGCACCGCTTCGCGCCAGGTCCGATAGTCCGGGGTGCCGCCGGGCCACAGCTGGACGCCGACGCGGCTGGGCTTGGTCATGGTGATCTCCTGCCTGGGACGGTGGGTTGTGTACATGCGGGAGGCTGTGTTCCTCCCAGCAGCTCAACGCGGCGGGGGCCGACATCCATCGGCTCGTCGATCCCGATTGCTGATCGCGCCCATAACCAACTCCGATACCCAGCCACCGGAAAACCCGCCGATCAGGTCGCCTCCGGCAACTCAAACGCCGCGACGAGGTGACCGATATCGCGGCGGCGCGAGTTGGCCGGCCACACCACCCAGGTGCGGCGCACCAGCGGCTGGCCGATCAACGGCGACCAGGAAACGCTGTCGGGCAGCGGCTGTAGGCCGTGCTCGGGCCAGAGCGCGAACGCCTGACCGCCGCTCACCGCGGTGAACTTGACCACGGCGATGAGTTCCTGATCGTCAAGTTTCGCGGTGCCGATGTCGACACCGTGGCTGCGCAGGATTCCGGTCAGCTCGTCATACCAGGCCGGACTGCCGGTGCGCGGGAAACCCACCCACTGCAGTTCGCCGAGATCGTGCAGTGCGACGCCGTCGGGGCCGACCAGCCGGGCGGCCAGGTCCGTATCCAGCAGCACGCCCAGAGATTCCCGGGCCACCAGCATCGCGTCGAATTCCGGTCCGTGCGGGCGTTCGCGCACCAGGCCGACGTCAAGTTCATCGCTGCGCAGAGCAGCGAACTGCGCGGCCGTCGACAGATGCCGTGGAACGACCCGCGTCTTCGGGCAATCCGTCGCGAATTTGGCCAGTGCCGGGGGCAGCACGTCGGGAGCCATCTCCGACGGGATACCCAACCTGATCACCGCGCCGGTGTCGGTGCTGTGCTCGGCCATCGCCCGCAGCGCCTCGTTGTAGCGCGCCAGCACCCCCCGTGCCTCAACCAGGAACGTGGTGCCGGCCTCGGTCGGCAGTACGCCGGTGTTGGTGCGCTCCAACAGCTGGACCCCGAGCTCACGTTCCAGCGCGCCGACCGTCTGCGACAACGCCGACTGACTCACATGCAGTCGACGCGACGCCGCCGACATGCCACCTTCCTCGACGACCGCAACAAAGGCGCTGAGTTCTCGCAACTCCATCACTGTCGGTGAGCTTATCGGCCGCCTGCCGGCTGCTTGCGGCGCTCCTTTGAGCCGGTCGAACCTGGGTACTTCAGGGGCACATAAGGATCATTAATGACAGCCATAAGCCACGGGTAGTGCGCGCTGCGCGCGGTTGGGATTCAATGAAACCCGCGATCGGTCGTTGGCCGTGGCGCGGACTGTCATGTCGTCGAGGAGGCGAATCCAATGGCAACAACCCTTGAAGGCTCGACCGCACTGGTCACCGGGGCCACTTCCGGAATCGGCCACGCGGTTGCCCTGCAGCTGGCCCGGCTTGGCGCCGAGGTGGTGGTGCACGGCCGAAGCGCCGAACGCGGCGCCAAGGCGGTGCAGGAGATCAACAATGACGGCGGTAAGGCACGATTCGTTGCGGCCGACCTCGCGGACCCCGACGACGTGCGCAGGCTCGCCGCCGAGGCGGGTCCGGTCGACATCCTGATCAACAACGCCGGCGTCTATAAATTCGCACCGACCGCCGACACCGACGACGCGTTCTTCGACGAGCACGTGAACCTCAACCTGCGCGCCCCCTTCATCCTGGTGCAGCAGCTGGTCCCCGGTATGGCCGAGCGCGGCAGGGGCGCCGTGGTGAACCTCAGCACCGTCGCGGCCACCATCCCGGCACGCACCGGCGGCGTCTACGGCGCCACCAAGGCCGGGCTGGAGCTGCTCACGCGGGTCTGGGCCGACGAATTCGGCCCATCCGGGGTCCGGGTAAACGCGGTGCAAGCCGGGCCGACCGAAACCCCCGGGACCGCGGTCACCCCCGGCCTCACCGATGGTCTTGGCGCTCTCACCGCCCTCGGGCGGCCCGCGGCCGCCGACGAAATCGCCAACGCCGTCACGTTTTTGGCTTCCCCAGCCGCCAGCTACGTTAACGGCGCGATCCTGCAGGCCACCGGCGGACAAATCGCGATGGTGCCGTAGCGCGTTGGAGGCCTACCGGGCCTGCACCAACCGTTCGCGATCGTTCGGCTCCCTAGTTCGTTGACTAACTTTGCACTCTCGTCTGTGCCTGCCGTTGGCCATCGGATCCGGTGATGGCCGGGATCGGCCAGCGGGGATAGCGCATCGGACTGTGAGCGGGCACCGCCGTGTTCTAGCGGTCGACGGCTCCGCGCCGTCAGCGCAACTAAGGAGGTGCCGTAATGACAACCATCACACGGCATTTAGCGCCCGCGCTACGAGTCATCAGCCGGCTGGCACTGGCGATCGCAATCGTGGCAGCACCCGCCTGGGCCATCTTGGCGAATCCCGCCTGGGCCATCTTGGCGAATCCCGCCCCCGCCAGTGCAACGCCGACGGTGTCGACGCAGCCATTTGGCGGAACCAACACCGGCCCGAACTACTGGTCCATCACCGGGGCTCGGATCGGTGCGCCAGGTGAGCAAGAAGTCAGCACCTACGGCGGCAGCCACAAGCACCTATGGGTCGAGCAGCAGCTGTATGGGCCGGGCGCGGTCTTCGTCCCCCACGTCGACACCACCGTGCACCAAAGCCGCTAACCGTGACGGCCTCGGTCGGTCAGCAATCAGCCGTCGGCCGAGGCCCCCACGACACCGAAAACCCTTGAAGGGAATGAAATATCATGACAACCTTCCGAAACCGCACGAACATCGGTTCGCTCGTGAAGATCTCCGGAATCGACGCGATCGCCAGCGTTTTGGGCCGATATGGTCTGGTCGTCGTGATCGGCTGGATCGGTGCTTTGAAGTTCGCCAACTATTAAGCACACCAGATTGTGCCGCTGGTGGCCAACAGCCCGTTCATGGGTTGGCTCTACCACTTCCTGCCGGTCTACACCTTCTCGGCACTGCTCGGCGTCGTCGAACTCGCCGCAGCCGTGCTGCTCGCGATCAAGCCGATCGCCCCGAAGTTGTCGATACTGGGCAGTTTGCTGGCCATCCTGCTCTTCGTGAGCACCGTCAGCTTCCTGTTCACCACCCCGGGGGTTGCCGAAGCAGCCGGTGGCGGCTTCCCGGCCCTGTCGCTGCTCGGTGAGTTTCTGCTGAAAGACGTGCCACTGCTTGGCCTGTCATTCTGGACGCTCGCCGACTCCATCCGGGCCGCCGACCGCTCAATCGCCGACTGACCCCGCTGTTTCGCGCCGGCCGTGCACTCCGTTGCACGGCCGGCGCCATATATCGACACCTATCCCGGCCACGTCCAGTCCGCCACCTCAGGGATGTCCGCGCCGTGCTCTCGGGTCCAGGTTCGCGCCAATAACCTCGCATCGGTCATGTCTTGGCGCAGTGTCGCAGCGCGCGAGCCGAGCGAAGGAACCCGGTCGATGACGTCGATGACGAGGCGGTAGCGGTCCATGTCATTGAGCATCGCCATGTCGAACGGCGTTGTCGTGGTGCCCCTTTCCTGGTAGCCGTGCACATGCAGCCCGGAGTGGTTCGTCCGCCGGTAGGTGAGCCGGTGGATCAGCCACGGGTATCCGTGAAACGCGAAGATCACTGGGGCGTGTTGGGTGAACAGGGCGTCGAACTCTGGATCGGCCAACCCGTGGGGGTGCTCGGAGTCAGGCCTCAGGCGCATCAGGTCCACGACATTGACCACCCGCACCCGCAGATCAGGTAACCGCTCCCGCAGGATCGCTGCCGCAGCAAGGGTTTCCAGCGTCGGGATGTCACCGGCGCACGCGAGAACCACGTCGGGTTCGGTGCCGGCATCGTCGTTGTTTCCCGCCCAGCCCCAGATCCCGGCCCCCCGCGCGCAGTGCACTGCGGCCTCATCGCCGGTCAGCCAGTCCAGCTGCGGCTGCTTGCCCGCGACCACCACGTTGACGTAGTGGCGTGAGCGCAGGCAGTGATCAAAAGTGGACAGTAGCGTGTTGGCGTCCGGCGGCAAATACACCCGCACAATCTCGGGGCGTTTGTTCAGCACGACATCGAGGAATCCAGGGTCCTGGTGGGTGAAGCCGTTGTGGTCCTGGCGCCAAACGTGAGAGGACAGTAGGTAATTCAGGCTCGCAAGAGGACGGCGCCACGTCACCTGAGAGCTGGCTTCCAGCCATTTGGCGTGCTGGTTGAACATCGAGTCAACGATGTGGATGAAGGCCTCATAGCAGGTGAATACGCCGTGGCGGCCGGTCAGCAGATAGCCCTCGAGCAGGCCCTCGCACATGTGCTCCGAAAGCACCTCGATCACGCGGCCGTCGGGGTCGAGTTTCTCGTCGAACGGCCCGATCTCGGCCTGCCAGTCGCGGCCCGTGACCTCCAGGATGTCTTGTAGCCGGTTGCTGGCGAGTTCGTCAGGGGCAAACGTAAGGAAGTTCGACGTATTCTGAGCGGTCACGTCACGCAGCCAGCCGCCGAGCACGCGGGTGGCCTCATGCGTCGCGGTGCCCGGTGACGGCACCTCGACTGCGTACATGCGCCAGTCGGGCAGCGACAGATCCCTTAACCTGCTGCCGCCGTTGGCATGCGGGTTAGCGCTCATCCGCCGCTCGCCCGTCGGCGCCAGACGACACAACTCGGGCACCGGTCCGCCGGCGTCGTCGAACAACTCCTCCGGACGGTACGAATGCAGCCACTGCTCGAGCACGCTCCGGTTCCGCGCGTCGTTTCGCACGTCGGGAAGCGGCACCTGGTGTGCGCGGAAAGTGCCCTCCACCGGTAGCCCGTTCACCACCGGCGGACACGTCCACCCCTTCGGGGTGCTCAACACGATCATCGGCCACGCCGCGGCGCCTGCGACACCCTCTGCACGAGCGGCGCGCTGGATGTCGGCAATCCGATCCAAGCATTCGTCCAGCGCGGCGGTCATGGCTTGATGAACTGCAGCCGGATCGTCACCGGCAACCAGATACGGCGTGTAGCCGTAACCCCGGAGCAGGTCCATCAATTGGGATTCCGGGATGCGCGCCAGGATAGTGGGATTGGCGATCTTGTACTGGTTCAGCGCCAGGATCGGCAGCACCGCGCCGTCACGGGCCGGGTTGAGGAAGGTGTGAGCATGCCAGCTGGTCGCCAACGGCCCCGTCTCGGCCTCTCCGTCGCCGATCACGCAGAACACGGTCAGATCAGGGTTGTCCAGCGCAGCGCCGTAGCCGTGCAGCAGCGAATACCCCAGCTCGCCGCCCTCGTGCAACGACCCGGGGGTTTCCGGAGCACAATGGCTCGGCACCCCGCCGGGAAAGGAAAACTGATGGAAGAACGCTGCCATCCCGGCGGTGTCCTGGGTGATGTGGCTGTACAGCTCGGAGTAGCTGCCCTCCAACCATGCGCATGCGTTTGGACCGGGGCCGCCATGACCGGGGCCCGCGATGAACACCGCGTTCAGATCACGTTGCACGATTTGGCGATTCGCGTGCGCCCACACCAGGTTCAGACCGGGCACCGTGCCGAAATGGCCGAGCAGCCGCGGCTTGATGTGCTCGGGCTGCAACGGCTCGGACAGCAGCGGATTGGCCATCAGGTAGATCTGACCGACGCTCAAATAATTCGCGGCGCGCCACCATCGATCGATCGCGGCCAGTTCGTCGAAACTCAGTGGTCCGGGCGCCTGACTGAGAATGTACGGTCGCGGCGCGCGGGTCTCCCCGCTTCCCTCGGCCACGTTGTCGGCCGCGGTGTCACCGGCCCTGGCTGCCACCTGCGTCATCGTCGTTCCCCTTCCGCCGCTGTGCGCCGCCGCGACCATGCCGAGCGGTCCCGCGGCGCGCCGCATCAAACGTTGTGTGGCGGGCAGCCGAGCTGAACAGACCGCCAGCTACATGCGGGGCTAATCCATTTCGGCCAGCCCGGAAAGCGCCGCTACCGATCGGGATTCAGGCATCGGCGGCGTGCGCATCAGCATAATCCCCGTCAGGATGGTGGTCGGCTCGCCGCCACATCAGCGGCCGACAATTCACCGGACGTCAGCATGCCATTTAGATACAGAGCCTGGCCGACCGGCTCAGCCAGGCGCGCGGGTGTGAGGATAGACGGCGGTCGGCGGGGGCGCCGGGGCGACGGGGCTGAACTGATTTCCGCCAGTCGGGTTGATGTTGTTTTGGCTCGGGGCAGGCGCAGACGGCGCAGGCGCCGTCGTGCTGGCGGTGGTGGTGGTCGTGGTGGTGCTTGGTGTCGTCGTGGTCGAGGGGTTAGTGGGCTTGTTTCCCCCACAGCCCGCGGTGACTGCGCCCAGCGCGACGACGATGAGCGCGCTGGCGATCACACGCGTGTGGCGAGCCGTAGGAGATGGCGTCACGATCCAATCCTCTCTGTTGCCGATGATCGACAGGAGCGCCCGGCAGGTCGCTACTGGGCGCGGTGCTGCGCCGTCCCGGTTCAAGCAATATGCGCCGTTCGAGGGCGAGCGCGCAACTCCAGACCCCGGTCCGTGCTCACGGCCGGCACATACCCGAAGGAATCTCACAGCCCCTTCAGAGCTTCGGGTGGTCTCTTGGCGTCGCGCGGATAAACTCTTGCTACCTGGTGGGGACAGGAGACGCCGATGCCGGCACAGGGTCAGTTCGCGCTCGATGATCTGAGGGCGCAGCATTCGCAAAGCTTCCAGAGACCGGTTTTCCTCGGGACTCTGTTGCAATGGTCGCTGCGCGTCCTACTGATTGTCTTTATCGCGGTCACTTTGTTCGTGGAACCACCACGCAAGAATGCATTGGTCTGCGTAACCGTACTGGCCGCCTACGTAGTGGCGGTCGGGTGCTGGAGCGTCTGGGCGCTGCGGCCGGCGCACCGCCCGGCGGTACATACCAAAGAGCGTGTGACGCTGCTGGTGCTCGGCGCCGACATCGCTGTGATAGCGGTGCTTTCGGTGTTGACAGGACTGACGGCACCGGAGGATTGGACCTCGGATGTCTTGAGGAATGGACTTTTCCTGATCCCGCTGATCGCGGCTGCACAATTAAGTCCACGCATCAGCGGCGCGATCGCCATTCCCACGGTCGTCGCTTTTCTTGCCACAAGTTGGATCACCAAGTCCTCCAACGACGAGCCGTGGACATCGATCCTCCTGAGCACGACCGTGTTGGCCGGCCTCGCTGCCGGTTCGGTAGCTTTATCGCGCATTCAGCGGTCGAAGGTAGAGACGATCGAACAGCTGGCGGGGCAACGGACGCAATTGCTCGAGCAACTGTTGGGACTGGAGAAAGACGAGCGCCAAGCCATCGCCGAACGCGTCCATGACGGTGCTCTCCAATACGTTCTCGTCGCGCGCCAAGACCTCGACGATGTGCGCGGTGGCTCCGCGGAGGCCGTCGCCCGGGTGGAGTCGGCGCTCGGCGAAGCCTCGCAGTTACTTCGTGACGTCGCGAGGGAGCTACATCCAGAGGTGCTAGCGCGGCTTGGGTTGAAATCGGCACTCGCACATCTGGCCGCCAGCGTCGGCACCCGCTCAGATCTCGCCGTAGAAGTTGACTCTCAGACATGGCCGGACGACGAACGCAGTGACGCCGACCACGTTCTCTATAGCGCGGCGCGAGAGCTTCTCACAAATGCGGTAAAGCATGCGCGCGCACACGAGATTCGCATCGGGTTAGAGGACGCGGCTGGGATCGCGAAGTTGACTGTAGTTGATGACGGGGTGGGCATCTCACCTGCGGCCCTCAGCCAAAGCCTTGAAGGCGGCCACATCGGCCTTGCATCGATTCGCACGAAGGTTCTCGCTTCCGGCGGGAATTTCAGTGTGCGTACAAACCTCCCCGGAACCGAAGTGACTATCTTCATACCACTTCGACAGTCCGCACCCGGCAGTGAACCCGGACCGAACGCGGTGATGTCGGCCATCGCAACAGACTGAGCACCCCGCGAAGTTCGGTACACAATCGCCGCGGCGACGACGCCGTCAGCCGGCTGCCCACTCCTTGGCCCGCTCGAGCTCGTCGAGGCCGAACAGGCGGAGCTCGCCGGGGACCATCCAGGCGAAGGCGTGCAACGCGTGGGCGACCCAGTCCTTGTCGGACACCACCGCAATTCGCTTGAACGCCGAATGATGCTGGATCAAGGCACCAAGGCCCAACTTTAGGTCCTCGATCAGGCCGCCGGGCCCGAAGCCCTCGTAGTCTGGACCCACCACCTCGACGATTCTGATCTCGCCGGTTTTCAGGAGTTCTTCCATGACCGGCTTGAACTCGCGCAGGTCGTCACCGCGCAGGCGGCCCGACACCCGGATGCCGGTCACTCCCTCCGGCATGTCCGTCAGTACCTCGATCATCTACTCTCCTTACTTCCCTTCCTCCGGCAGGGTCGAGGAAGACGTGGTGCAGGTCAGCACTTCTCGACCCTGCCGCTCCGGGCGGGGCTGCCGCCGCACCGCACCTCGGGTGGCCGCCTCCGGTGACGTTTCCGAGCGCACGGGCATCGCCTCCACCGCAACGGCGCGCGAGCGGCGATCACGAAGTCGCGCGCGCTTGAGCGTACGCCGGACCAGGCCTAGGGCGGCGACCGAGACGAGCGCGGCGACGGCCACGACCCACGGCCAGGCACCGTGCTGGTACACCCACGCCGCCAAGGCTCCTTGGACCCGGCCGGCAGCGGCGATCAGGCGATCGTTCGGACTGCCGCTCCCGCCGAACAGGCGCACCTCGTAGATGCCGTAGTAACCGACGTACAGGCCGACCACCACCAGCAGTCCCCCACTAATCCTGTTGACGTACGGCGCAATTCGCCGCATCCGGTCGACCACCGTCGAACGCGCGACTGCGACAGCGATCGCCAGCACGCCCGCGATCACCGCCATCCCAGCGCCATATGCCACGTAGACCCACAGGCCGTCGAGGAAGTCACCATTGCGGAAGCTGACGCCGGTGACCGCAAGGAACGGGCCAACCGTGCACGACAGCGACGCGAGCGCATATCCCACCCCGTAGGCGAACATCGACCCGATCCGCGCCGTGGGTGCCCATTTCGCGCTGCGCGACAACGGGATCAGGACCGCGAGTTCGCGGCCCGCGAGCAGCCAGGCACCGAGGGCGACGAGAACAATCCCGATCAGCACGGTGACGTACGGGACGTAGCGCTGCACCACCGAGGCCACCGACACTGCGAGTAACCCGAAGGTGCTGAACACGGCCAGGAAGCCCAATGCCATCGCCGCGGTGGCTGCCAACGCCCGGCCCACCGCGGCCAGCGGACCGGTGCCCTCGCCGCGCACGACCAGGGTCAGGTAGGCGGGCAACAGCGCGAAACCACAGGGGTTGATCGCCGCTACCAGTCCGCCGGTGAATGCCAGGCCCACCAGGCTTTGTTCCATGTCCGCAGCTCTTACGTGACGAGAGTGGACACTCGGTCGGACAGCTCTTGCTGGGACATGGCTTGCGTCGGGTTATTGACGAAAGTGGACGAGCCGTCCGAGCGATAGAACAGGTAGGCGGGCTGCCACGGCACATTGAACCGAGCCCACAGCGAACCGTCGGCATCGTTGAGGTTGGTGAAGTTCATGTTGTACTTCGACACGAAGGCCTGCATCGAGCCGGCGTCGGAGCGGCCCGCTATGCCGACAAACGTGACCTTGGGATTAGCGGCGGCGATCTGGCTGACGGCCGGGGCCCCGGCATTGCTGAACGGGCACCACGACGCCCAGAAGAACATCATCACCGGCTTGCCGGCCAGGCTCGCACCGTTGAACGGAGCACCCGCCAACGTGGTACCGGTGAATTGCAGCCGGTCGTCGGCACCCGCGACCGGCGCGCTCGCGGTGCCGAACACCAAAGTGGCAAGCAGACCCATCAGTAACCATTTCCCCCACGACAGATTCAGGCGCGCCACGATAGTTCCTCCTTGCGCGCTTCTCGGCGCATGCGGCAGCCATTCCACTATGTAGTACACGTCGGCAGCGGTGCCTTGGTTCGGTCGTTCACCGTCAAATCTCGCGGTCAGAGCTCACAGGATGGCCGGGTGCTGCCAGTGTTCGGTACGTCGCGGTTAACCACGCCGGTCCGTTGCGGAATTCGTGGTCGATCCACCACACCAGCAGGCCCAACGCGGCAGATGTGTAGAACTCGGCGGCAACGTCGGCGGGCACGCCGGTGCCGGCCCGGGTGAACTGCGGCCGCAGATGCTTTCGCAATAGGTCGCCGATTAGTCGGCGCAGATAGCGCTGGACCAACGCCCCGCCCTGGCGGCCGCACAGCGCGCGGTACACACGCTGATTTCGATACGCATGCTCGAAGAGCAATGCCGCCGGCAAAGTGACGTCGATTTGGCTGGTGGCGTCGATGGTGGCGAGTTCGTGTTCGAGCTGATCGCGCATCCCGTCGAAGCTCGCGGTCAGCAGCGCTTCCTTGTCGCGGAAGTGGACGTAGAACGTGGATCGACCGACGTCGGCGCGATCCAGGATGTGCTGGATCGTGGTCTTCTCGTAGCCCTGCTCGATGACCAGCGCGAGGAACGCGTCGTGGAGCAGCTTGCGCGTGCGCCTGACCCGCCGATCCGGAGCCGCGATGCCCGGATCTCCTGATTTCCGGACAACTTGTCGATCCTGTTCGGTTCTGGACATCTCGCCCCCGTTGGTTGTTGACGGAATTTTCGCCCTGTCGCTTCAATTGAACACCATGTTCGGAAACATACAAAGTGTTTCACACAACCACCGCAACGGAGAGGTTCATGAGCACACTGCCGATATATGTGTGGGCGATCGTGCTGGTCGGGTTGATCGGCACCACCGCAACCATGTGCGTCATGCTGTGGCGTGGCGCCCTTAGCGCCGGCTTTGGCCGCCGCACCGCCACCGCGGTCGCGGCCGGGGCCGGGACCGTTTGGGCAACTTGGGTTTTGGCGAGTGGGTTACTTGCGCACGCCGATGTGTATCGGTTCGCGCCGAACAAGGCGCAGCCGTGGCTTCCCGTAGCGATGACCGTGTCCATCGCGGCGGTGCTGTTGGCTACCCGTATCCCGGTCGTTTCGCGCATCCTGACCCAACCGGACGCGTTGTGGCGGTTGACGCTTCCCCAAATCTTTCGGGTGGTCGGTGTGACCTTCCTCATCGTCATGGCGCTCGGCAAGCTGCCGGCCGTGTTCGCCCTCCCCGCCGGGCTGGGCGACATCGCGATCGGGATCGAGGCGATATTCGTTGCGCGCAGCCTGCGGCGCGGCGTCGTCAGCCGGCGCACCGTGTGGTTCAACATCCTCGGCCTCGTCGATCTCGTTGTCGCGCTTGGCATCGCTGTCACCGCGGCGCCCGGAGTCGCTCACGTGCTGTCGCTGACACCGTCCACCGAACAGATCGCGCTGCTTCCGCTTGTCCTCGTCCCCACCACCGTGGTGCCGCTCGCGGTAGCACTGCACCTGCTGTCGCTGAGCAAGCTCGTGGTGACCACGAAGAAGACCACCCTCGTCGCAACACCTGTAGGAGCATGAAATGACCAAGACAATCCCTCACCTCGTCAACCGCTTCGTGATCGACACCGACGACACATTCGACGACCTCCGCCAGCGGTTCGAATCCTTGGTGCCGACAATCGATTTTGCGGAGCTGACCGTTGTGATCGAATCAGGTGACCTGTCGCGCGTGCGGCAGTACACCGCCGAGCATGCGCCGAACTCGTTCGTCAACTTCTGGACGTTCGACCCGACGCCGATGATGGCCCTGGTAGGTCATCGGACCCGCGCGATCACCTACATGGTGGGCAACAACGTGATCGCGGAGACGATGTTCCGCCACGATCCCGGCGTAATGCTCTACGCCCCGCTGCGCACCGCGATTTATGAAGATAATGCCGGTGGCGTCCACCTGAGCATCGATCAGCCGTCAAGCAGATTCGCCAGCTTCGCCGACCCCCGCATCACCGAGGTCGGATCGGTTCTGGACACGAAACTCGCAGCCCTGCTGCGGCTGCTCGGCGTGCCGGTTCCCCTCGAACTCGAAGAGACTCGAAGAGATCTGACACATTCCAAAGGAGCAGACATGAAAGACACCCAAATCCACGCCCAGTACTCGACCGGCCTGTCCCGGCAGAACATCGAGCAGGCCCTCATCGCCGCCGGAAAGGACTTGGACCATCTTCAACCCGCGGACCTTGGGCTGCTCGAGGACTTCCACACGATGGGTCGCATTGCCACGAGCGAACTGGTGGACCTCGTCGGAATCACAAGTGAACACGAGGTGCTCGACGCGGGCAGCGGGATCGGCGGCACTGCACGCTATATCGCCGACAGGTGCGGTTGCACAGTGACGGCCGTCGATCTGACCCAGGAGTACTGCGAGACAGCTTGTTGGCTCAATCGCCTTGTCGGACTGGACAAGCAGATTACCGTTCGTCGAGCAGACGTGACAGCACTGCCCTTCGCCGACGCAACTTTCCAGGTCGTGTTCAGCCAACACGTCCAGATGAACGTGGCCGACAAGGCCAGCGTTTACCGGGAAGCACGCCGCGTAATGGTCGGCGGAGGCCGGCTCGCCATGTGGGACATCGTCAGTGGTGAAGGTGGCGAACTCGACTTCCCGCTGCCGTGGGCCGACGAACCCGGACTCAGTCACCTGGCCAAGTCCGAGCGGTTGCGCGCTACCGTCGAGTCTTCAGGGTTCGCGATCGAACACTGGAACGATCGCACCGAACAGGCGGGCGCGATCATGCAGACCGTGCTGACACTGCCTCCCGGCCTGCTCGGACTGCACGCCTTCGTCCCAGACTTTGCGGAGAAAGCCAAAAACCTCACTAATGCCCTCACCGACGGACGGCTACGAGTGATCCAGGGCGTGGCAGAAGCGATCGTCCGCTAGCAGCGGACATGCCAGACAAGGGGTCCGGCCGCGGGGCTGGCCTAGTTGTTTGACGGTGGGCAGTCGACGTCGACGTAGACGGTGGTGAACCCCGTCGGGACGGCGCTGGAATTGGGCAGACCGTGGACACCGGTCACGAGGCATTGCGTCAACGGAGCAGTCACACTCCCGTTGATTTGGACGTTGTAGCCCTGGCCCTGCAGGCTTCTGATGGTATCGCCGGCCGATGCATCGCCTGTGGGAGCCGCTTGGGCGGCACCGCACCAACCAACCGAGGCGGCAACGACGAACCCGGTGACAGCTGTGCTGAAAGCGAACTTGTTCATGATCCTAGATAGGGCGGGGGGTTACTGCATGCATGCTCGTGACAATCCGCGCTTGTCGCTGCCCTTCATGTTGATCGGGCGGGGGCATCGGCGAAGTAGTGATCCTGTTCGAGATCGGCGAGGAGCCCTTGGTGGGTTGGCCGCCAGCTCAGCTGCCGTTGGGTCAGCATGCTGGACGCCGGGACATCCAATGCGAAAAACGGCCCGAGCCAGCCGAAATGGCCGGCCGCTTCGTCGAACGAGATCGAGGTCACTGGTAGCTCGAGGTGCCGGCCGATGATGCCGGCGATATCGCGGACCGGCACCCCCTCGTCGGCGACGCCATGCAGCACCGTTCCCGCGGGAGCCGCCTCGAGCGCGAGGCGAAAGAGGTTGGCGGCGTCGAGTCGGTGCACCGCCGGCCAACGGTTGCGCCCGTCGCCCGGGTAGGCCGAGACACTTTTTTCGCGCGCGATCGCAATGAGCCGCGGGACGAAGCCGTGATCACCCTCGCCGTGAACGGATGGCGGCAACCGCAGCACCGAGACGCGCACCCCGCGCGCGGCCAGCGGCAGCGCCACCTCCTCGGAGGCGCGGGGTAAGCCGGGAAGAGGGGCGTCGTCTTCAGTCAGTACGCGGCCCTGCGTAAGGCCGGCCGTTCCCGCGGTGACGACGAACGGTCGATCCGATCCCGCGAGCACCTCACCGATGGTTTCGATGGCGCGCCGATCTGTCTGGCCGGCGCGTGCGTAGTCGGAGAAGTCGTGGATGAACGCCAGGTGGATGACCCCATCGGCGTCGGCCGCGCCGGCGCGCAGGCTGTCGAGGTTCTCGATATCGCCCCGTACCACCTCGACCCCGGCCCCGGTCAGGCTGGCGGCCGACGCATCCGAGCGGGCCAGGCCAACGACGTCGTGACCGCCGTCGAGCAGTTCGCGGACAACCGCGGAGCCGATAAAACCGGACGCGCCGGTGACGAATACTCGCATCGAAACCCTCCAGGTGGTGTAGCGGTCCTCGCCGTTGACGGGCTCGGACCCGTGATGTCAGTCGCTGTCATCAGCATACCGTCGATGACAGCGACTGTCATCACCTAAGATCAGAACATGGGCCGGTGGGAACCCAACGCGCGCGGCCGCCTGGAGCAGGCGGCGTTGGAGCTCTACCGGGAGCGTGGCTTCGACCAGACGACGGTGGCAGAGATCGCCGCGCGGGCCGGGCTGACGGAGCGAACCTTCTTCCGGTACTTCGAAGACAAACGTGAAGTGCTGTTTTGGGGTCAGAGCGCGCTGGTGGAACTATTCGTGCGCGCCGTGGCAGAGGCTCCGGACTCCGCAGCGCCGATCGACGCCGTCGGCGCCGCTCTCGGCGCTGTCTGCGGTCTATTCGAAGGACGCCGCGAACAGGCCCGACATCGTCAGGCCGTGATCGCCGCCAACGCAGGCCTCCAAGAACGAGAGCTGATCAAGCTGGCGACATTGGCATCGACGACGACCGAGGCACTGCGCCATCGCGGGGTTCCAGAACCAGCAGCGAGTCTGGCCGCACAGGCCGGTATCGCCGTCTTCAAGGTCTCATTCGAGCGCTGGATCGACGACGCCGAAGATCGGGACCTGTCCCAACTGATGCGGGAGTCGCTCGATGAACTCAAAGCCGTGACGGCCCGCGAGTAATCAAGGGCGTAATCAACGGCCGCGACGGCCCATTCCGCCGGCTGCCACAACAGACCGATTACGCAACCGATTCGGCGGGCTCCGGCGGGCCTGGCACGCAGATGTGTTGGTGGATCTCTCGGGTGAGGTCGTCGACTTTTTCAGAAGCTCAGTCAACTGGCTGCCAGCCGCGGTCAGTGCGCGGTCCCGTCTCCAGGAGGAGGGCCCTGAACGTCTGGCGCCGGTGGTGGACCCGGCAGCGCGGGTTCTGGACTCGGCGGCGCCGCGGGTTGCGCGGCTGCCGGCGGTCCCTGCCCCGGGCTTTGCGCATCGTCCGCAGCGGGTTCTTGCCCATCTGGGGGCGCGGTCGCCGCAGATGGGTTGGCCGGCTGGTGCGGGAGGTGCTGTACCCCGACAGGGACGGGCTGGCGAGAACCCGCGGGCGTCGGTGTATTTACCGGTGCAGCGCCCTGCGGTGAGTCGGCGGGCGTTAGGGGTCGCTCGGGGGCGACCGGCGACGCGGTCGCCGCCGCGGGTGGGGGCACTTGTAGTGGCGGTGGGGCCGATTGTTGTTGGGGCGCGGGTGGACCAACATCGGAGTCTGCATGCCGCGGCGCCACGCCGATCCAGATCGCAGCCAGCACCGCGAGTGTCCCGCCACAGAGGATGGTTGCGGCGGCGATGGTGCTCGGATCCGGCCGGCGGCGCTCACGGGGCAGGTCTTCATCGTGCCCGGTCTCCGCGGTCTCTTGGCGCGCGAGGGCCAGCGCGGCGCCGCGGGCGAGAGGCACTTCGGAGTTGGCCGCAGCGACGTCGTCGCCACCGATATCGACGATGGGCGCTGCCGTGTCGGCGTCAACGCCCCACGAGTTGCGCGTGAGGGTGCTTGTCGCCTCCGATGGGCGAACCGTCACGATGTTTGTCAGCCCGAACTCGGTCAGCGTCGTCACCAGTTCACGGGCCTTCGGCTCGCTACCGGCACTCCAGGTGACGCCGACGGCGCGCAGCCGGTGACCCTTCGCGCTGACGCTGCCCTGAATGCCGAGCACCGCGGCCATCACATCGGTCATGGACGCGTGGGATCCGCTGAGGTCGATCGCGTCGCGGTCCACGGTGACGCCGTCGGGTATGCGCCCTTCGAGTAGGACAAGTCCTGCAGATATCCGCGTGATCGAAACGCCGAGCACGGTGTCCACGTCGTGCACCCTCCGTTGTACCGATGAGCCGGTTGCGGCGCGTGGTCCGTTGCGCTGCAACTCTCAACTCCGCGATCGCCGGAACCGGGGCGTTGTCGCACGTCAAGCTGCCCGACACAGCATCGCTGCTCGCGGTCGTACCCACGGATGGCTATGCCGAAACGTGGACCGCAGTCACCCGGGGGCAGCTCCAAGAATTCGCCAAGACAACGAGCAGATGCTCATGTCAACGGCTTCACCGCCGACGACCGGTCCACACAACGGCAAACGCATTGGGAGCAGCAAAATGACCGCACTGGCAGATTTCGACGTCGTCAGCGACGCGGAACTGGCCTTCGCCGCCGCGGCGGGAGATCGTGCGGCGTTCGCCGGGATCTATGACCGCTACGCCGACCGGCTCCACCACTACTGCGTGGGAATAGTGCGCGATCATCACGCCGCCGCCGACTGCGTGCAAGACGTCTTTTGCATCGCGGCGGCCGAATTGTCAAAGCTGCGCGACCGGGCCAAGCTGCGGCCGTGGCTGTATGCCATTGCCCGCAACGCCGCACTGCGCACCCTGCGCGAACAGCGCCGCGAGCCCGCCTCCGCCGAGCTGCCTGAGAAGGCATCCATCGGCCCCGGCCCGTTCACCCTGACCGCACAAAATGAACTGGCGCAACTGGTCGCCGCGGCGTCCGGCGGATTGTCCGACCGCGACCGCGAGGTGCTGGAGCTGGCCTATCGCCGCGGCCTGACCGGATCCGACCTCGCCGAAGCTCTCGGCGTCAGCGACGTCTCCGCAAAGAAGCTCATGCAGCGGCTGCGCGAGACCATCGAACGCTCGCTGGGCGCCCTGCTGGTGGCCCAACGCGCCGCCCAAAACGGATGCCGGGAGCTTGCCGGCACGCTGTCCGACTGGGATGGGCAGTTCACCATCCTGATGCGCAAACGCATTGCGCGCCACATCGACTCGTGCCCAACCTGCGACGCCGACCGCCGCACGCTCGTCACCTCCGTGGCGATGCTCGCCGGCGCGTTTCTCAAAAACCTGCCGTAGTCATCATCCCTGCTTGGCGTCGCGCCATCCTTCCCAAAAGAGGAAGTGCGCCCGAAACCCGGGATGGTTGATACCGTCCAACACTTTGAGCCCGGCGTTGGCGATCGCCGGTTTGCCGACCAGCTTGTGGAAGTACCGGCCGCGGCGATACTCCTTACCCCAGGCCGCATTTATGCGTTGCGCGTAGTTGGTGAAGTCGTCCGGCCCGCTATTGGTCAACGCCGCGATGGCGCATTCACCGGCCGCCAGCCCGGATTGCAGAGCCTTGGAAATGCCCGCGCCCGACACCGGCCTGGCCGCACCCAGCGAATCGCCGGCGAACAGCACGCCTGGCCGCCAGGGCGGCCAGGCGGTGAAGCCCATCGGCAGCCGCCACGCCTGCAGACCCTTCGATTTCTTGAGCTCGTCGATCGGCGGCAGCTCCCATTCCGCAGGCAGGGTGGCCAGGAATTCGCCGAGCAATTGGGTGGCGTTGATCTGCTGCCACTTCTTGTAGCTGTTGACGTAGCCGAGCCCGATGTTGACTCGGCCATCGCCGAGCGGGAACACCCAGCCGTAGCCCGGCAGCTGATCACCCCGGAACGCTAGCTTCAAATAGATGTCGAGCGAATCGGCGTCCGGCCGGTTCGCCGGCATCTCGGCGCGGATCGCTATCGCCGAGTAGCTGTTGTACGGCGAGTCCAGCCTGAGCGCCCGCTTGACCGGCGAGTAGGCGCCGTCTGCCGAGATCACCGCGTCGGCGAGCACCTGCTCACCGCTCTTGATCGTCACGCCGGTGACGCGGCCATCGTCGTCAACGATGGGACCGACGACCTCGGCGGACTGGCGCACCTCTGCGCCCGCCGACTCAGCGTTCTTGAGAAGCAACGCGTCCAGCTCGAGACGGCGTGCGACGTGTCCGTGGTCGGGCATGCCGGGGCGGTGCGGGAACGACAGCTCCCATTCACGCGGGCTGAACACCTTGGCACGATTGACGCGGTGGAACTTGGCGACCTCGCCGGCCAGGCCCATTTTCTGGAGGTAGCCGACGGCGCGGGGGGTCAGACCGTCGCCGCAGGGCTTATCACGCGGGAACTCGGCCTTGTCCACGAGGACCACCCGGGCCCCGGTCTGGGCGGCCTGCCATGCCGCCGCCGAGCCCGCTGGCCCGCCGCCGCTAATCGCCAGGTCGTATCGCTGCGCCACCCGGTCACATCCGGCTTCGTCGTGAGATTACTTCGCGTCCGATTTTATCGGACCCGAAAAATTTTACCCGGCGTTCAGCCACACGGGGTTGGTTAACGCCACCATGGCTCCGGGTCGGCCCCGAGCCCCTTCACGCACCTCCAGCCGGGCAAAGCGTGCCGCCGCGGGGTCGATTTCCCATCGCAACCGAGCCGGGTCTGACCTGCCGACCACCACCCGTCCCACCCGGCCCGCGGCAGTGATCAGTGCGGCACTGGCGCCGGGCGGGGCGCTGATTTCGGCGCTCACCGTCACCGGCGTTTGTCGCGGCACCCGCAAAGTCTGACCGGGTCCGGCGGCGTCCACGCCGTGGCTGGTTAGGCACGTTGCGGTGAACTGGAGCGCGACAGAACGTGATTGGGCGATGTACGAGCGACCGTGGCGCAAGCCCTCCAGGAGCGACGGTACTGAGAGATCCGCAGCGTGAACGACGGTCTGGGGCGAGCCGACCGGCTGGTGCGGGCCGTGGGAGTCACTACCGCCGACCGCCGCGACGCGTCGGCCCTGCCGAAGCAGCCGCTGCCAGATGCGCAGCGAGAGTTCGTCGTCGAGGTTCCACCGACCATTCCACACCTCAACGGCGTCCACGTGCGCAAATCCAAACTCCCAGGCCGATCCGGGCAGCGGCACGGCGGGATGAGCAGCGACCACCATGCCACCGCTCGCGCGGACTTCGTCGGCGAAGCGCGGGAAGGCGCCGTCGCGCGGCCCGTATCGCCAGTCGACCCAGCCGTGCGGGGGCAGGCCCACGGCGAGCCAGTGCCCGTGCCTGGTGGTGACCTCCTCTCCGGGGATCACCCGGAGTGCGTCGGTGCGGCAGGCGGCCCATGCCCGATTTGCCGCACTGGTGTTGTGGTCAGTGGAGACAATGAAATCCAGGCCGCCCGCGTGCGCGGCGGACACCAGTTCGCTGGGTCGATGCGCGCCGTCGGAGTGCACGGTGTGCAAATGCAGGTCGCCGCGGTACCAGCCGGCGCCGCGGACCACCGGCGACGACGGCATCTCGATGACTTTGCCGGCCGGCGCGGTCGCGGGACCGCGCTCCATGGTGACCTGCGCCTGCCACGCCATGCCCCACGGGTTGAGTACCACCGGACCGAGAGCAACGGCCCACACGCCCGGATCGATGGGGCCCGCCAGATAGCCTGGCGTGGCATCGGTCGTGGAGATCACAAAGCCGTCGCGGGCTCCCCCCGACCAGCCGCGAAACCCCGCCGCATTGCCCAGGCAGTGGCCGGCAGGGCCAAAGATGCCGAGATCCAACACATTTCGGGCCACCCCGCACAGCGCGAAATAGTCGTGTGAAGTGGCTACCCGGATCCGCTCCACGCCTACGGGCACCTCGAACGGCAAGTATGCCCAGCGGTCGATACCGAATCCGAAACGGCCGGCGAACATGACGTCTATCGGCCCATCCCCGCGCGGCTCGGTCCTTGCCGCTGGTGCGACCGCCGCAGTGCTCATGGCTGTCCTCTCCGTCGGTACCGCGAACAGCATGCGGCACGCGAAGGTAGCCACCCGTTACATCGACACGAACGCCCGGCATCAAGCCGCTGTCGCGCTGATGAGCCTGACCCACTTTGTGGTGGGCTCTAATCAGGACCGATCCCGCGACGCAAGTCCGGGATCCTCAGCCGTCCAAGCCGAGGATGCGGGCAGCATTGCCGTACAAGAACTTCGGCCATACATCATCTTTGAGATCTACGTTCGGTAGCTCACGGAAAATCCGCTCCAGCGACAAGCCCATCGGGAAGTAGCCGGCGTAGAGCACCTTGTCGGCTCCGCGAGTGTTTGCGTAATCGATGATGGCCTTCGGGTAGTACTTCGGAGCGAACGCCGACGTCGAGTAGTAGAGGTTGGGCCATTTGACCATCAGCTTCACTGCCAGCTGCTCCCACGGCTCGCAGCCATGGCGAGTGACGAACACCAGTTCCGGGAAATCAAACATGACAACGTCGATCCGGGCGACATCCTGCGGCGCGAACGGCAGCCTCGGACCCGGCACGCCCGCACAGACGAAGATCGGGATACCCAGTTCGACGCACGTCGAGTAGATCGGGTACATCTTGGGGTCATCGATCGGCACCTGCGGAAAGGTGCCGGACGGAAACACCGACGTCGCACGGATCCCGAATTCCTCGTGCTCGCGTCGGATTGCGCGCACCGACCCGACGACGTCGTTGGGATCAGCAACGGCCCCGGACGGCACAAACCTGTCGGGATGGTGCTTCAGCGCCAGGCGCGAAGTCTCGTCGGAAACCACGATCACGCCCTTCTCGATTCCGAAGCGATCCATCTCGTGCAGCGTCACCGCAACCGGGTCGTTCGTCGGCAGGTCCTTTGGCACCTGCTTGAACATGTACTCCACCGGGAATTCCATGTTTTCGCGCGAATCAGCGTCTTTCGCCTGTTTCTTGATGAAGTCGTACTGGGCGAAGCCTTCGCGAGGAAAGCCGATCATGGTGTCGATGACGGGCAGCCCGACCGAGCCGGCCATGAAATCCTCCGATCTCTCGCGCCAGTGAGGATGACGGCGGACGCGCGGCGAGGGTTGCCGCCGCCTAGATTTTGTCACTGCAACTATATTGCAACTATATAGTCATGATGATATAAATTTTTGGTGGAGCAGCCCCCCCACGATGACCGCCGCAGTGAGTCAATCGGCGAGACCCTCGACCAGGCGATGGACTTGACCGCGCGGTATCTGAGCGATCGGGCGGGCCTGAGCGCATCCGCCTCGTTCCTATTGAACAGGGTGAGCCGAGAAGGCCCTGCGCGGCTCACTTCGCTGGCTACCAAGGAAGGCGTCAGCCAGCCGTCGATGACTCAGCTGATCCAGAGGTTGGAGCGCCAGGGCTTGGTGACCAGACTCGCTGACCCCGACGACGGCCGCGTCGCCCTCGTTGCCATCACGCGGGGGGGTCAGGCGCTGCTTGATGAGCGGAGGCGGACCCGCCGAGAACGCCTGGCCGTGTTGCTCGCGACGCTGTCCTCGGAACAGGAATTCGCGTTGTGGCTTTCCGCGCAGGTCGCATTGCCGATCCTGCACCGACTTGTCGAGAATGCTGATTCGCTGGCCGACGAAGTCGCCACCGGACTAGTCGCGAGCGATCGGCACGCGACCGCTCGGTTGGCGGAAGGTGGTTAAGTGAAGGCGATTCCGATGACCCACATCGTCAAACGACTGTGGATACCTCTGGTTCTGGTGGTCGTGCTGGCCGTTTCGGGATTAGTCGTTTCGCGGCTGCACAAAATTTTTGCCTCCGAGGACCTCAACGCTGCTGCCGGCGCCGGCATAGAGATCGTGCAGTTCCACCCGAAGATCTTGGTGTATGACGTGTTTGGCCCTACAGGGTCCACCGCCAAGATCGACTACTTCGACGCCGATGCCAATACCCACGAAGTAAACGTGACCCTGCCGTGGTCAACCACGATATCAACGACGCTGCCGGCGGTCAGCGGCAACATCATCGTGCATCCCAACGCGCCGATAGAAGCGGATGCATTGGTGACATAATGTGCATCGGCCGCATTGACGGTTGAGTCGGCGCCTCAGGGCCGCCAAGCTAACTGCGCGCCGATGAGCGGCGCAATCTTGTCCGCAATGTAGGCATGCCCCGCATCGTTGGGGTGCACGCCATCCGCACCGATCAGGTCAGGCCTGCCTACGAACCAGCGTTCGGCAATCGGGTCGACGAACGCCGCACCCGCCGCCCGGGCCTGAGCGCTGACAACGTCGCGAACCCGCAGCACAGTCTCAGGGACATCGGCGGCTGGCCATGGCGGCCCGATCACCAGAATCCTCGCCGACGCCGCGGTGCGGCGCGCCAGATCAAAGGCCTCGCGGGCCATTTCGGCCAGCAGCGCGGGATCGACGTTTTGGTCATTGCGGGAACCGAAGAACACCACCAACGCATCGTCGGGGCGGACCGCCCGAGCCGTCAGATTCGCGAAGACGCTGCCGTGGTCGCCGCGCACGCCATAACCCGCTCTGCCCTCGGATGCCACATCAGGTGCGATGTACATCCCTTGGTGGTCCAGCGTCAGCCAAGTGCGAGCGGTCCATGCCTTCGGCCCCTGGCCGCCCTCATCGGTGCCGGTGGTATAGGAGTCGCCGATCACCGCGACGTGGTTCAGCCCGGAACCCCGGCTCAGGATGTCGTAGAGCCTTGGCGGTGCCGGGTGCTCGCTGAACACGCAGAACACGCCGAACACCACTGCTAGTGAAATGACGAACGTAGTTAGACGACTCACTGCCACCTCCACTGCCCACGATTCGTCGTGTGCCGCACTGATGTAACCGGCATCGTATGAGCAAACTGACGAAACTGCCCGTCGACGCGCTGCTCTACCGATGAGGCGTTGCCCACTCTCGTCAGCGTGGACAAAACTGCCGCGTTGTCATCGGGCAGCGGACGGCAAATGATCCTGCGCCGTCACACCGCGCGCGCGGCAGCCGGCTTCGGCCGGTCTTCCCCGGCACCGTCGATCGATCGAAGCTTGCCCTGCACCGGCTCGGCATCCGGCTCGGCGTCCGGCTCGATCTGCGGGTCCGACTTCGATTCGCCGATCTCAACCATCCGGCGCATCCATCGGCGGGCGGGCTCTTCAACGAGGTAGAACAGCAGCGCAGCCGCGCCGACCGCGATCGCGAACAGCCCGATGACGACCAACTTTCCTACGTAGCCCGCCAACGTGAGCTCAAACTGCGCCGCGACCCAATCCCAGGCCGTGTGCACCAACTCGTGGACCATGTACAGGCAGAACGAGATGCGCCCGCCGAACACCAACAGCCCGGTCGAGAGCAGCCACGGCAGGGTGCCCGCACCGACCGCCAATGTCGCCACCAGCGGCACGAACAGCACGTCGACCAGCCCGCCGCTGTCTACCATCCCGGGCACCGGATGCGCGGCGAACAGGTAGAGAACGCCGACGATGGCGACGATCAGCAGCACCGAAAGATACCCGGCGGCCCGGCGAGTCCGGTCGGTCTGCCGCAGCCGACGGGCCGCGGCAGCGACCAGCGCCCCGGCGATGAACTGCATCACGATCCGCGGCAGCCAGCTCCACGGCGTGTAGAAATGCCCACTCACCAGCAACATCAGCACAGGCGGCAGCGAGCAGATCAGCGCCAGCCCCATCAGGGTTCGCGCCCTTGTCACATGGGCGATCCGGAAGATGACGACCACGAGCAGTGCGAACATCAGGTAGGCCAACCACTCCGCGCTGATCGACCAGGCCGGCCCGTCCCAGCTCGACCCGTCGAAGTACGGCTGGAACCATAGCTGCACGAGCAGGAGCTGGCGCACGTAGCTGATCGCGGTGAGTTGGCTCACGTCCTGCGACGGCACGTGACCAACGTGCAGCGTGAAGATCACCCACAGGGCGGCCAGGTGCAGCGTGACCAGGTAGACCGGCCACACTCTGGCCAGCCGGAGCCACAGAAAGCGCAGGGCGGCGCGTCCCGACCATGACGGCCCCATCCGATCGAGGTAGTTCCAGGTCAGCACGAACCCGCTGAGAATGAAGAACAGGTCAACGCCCTGCGCGCCGCAGTTGAGCACCGGTGCGAGCGCATCGCCGAACCGCGGCGCGGCATCGTGCAGCATCGGCCGAAAGTGAAACAGCACAACCCATACGGCGGCAATGATGCGAAGTCCCGTGAGGGCCTTGATTTCTCCGCTGTGCACAAGGCTCTTTTCGTACAGAGTCGGCTGTTTCGTTCGTGCTACTGCTTCGGCTGCCCGGGGGCCGCCTCCCCGCGACCCGGCAACTGGCAGCCTTAGCAGGGTAACAGCGCGGTCGCCCGAATGGCGTGCGCGGGATGCTGTGTGGTTCCTGCGGATGCACGCTACGGTCCGGCATGGGGTTTGCTGGAGCTTCCTGTCACACCAACCGCGGCCGGCCGCCCAACACACTGGGTCGCCGACGGTGCACGCGTCGCCGCCGGGGCATTAGCGTCGAGGCACCCGGATGAACGACACTTGTCCGTGAGCCGTGTTGCAGTCGTACGAGACTCACGTTGCAGTCGTACGAGACTGAGAAGGTGGTGATGGCCGTGCGGCCTGGCGAGGATTCCGATAGCCCGAACGGGCACTCTGGCGATGACGAGCACTCTGGCGATGACGAGCACTCTGACGAGGGCGAGCACTCTGGTCAGGGCGCGCCGGACCGGTGGCTGAACCGGGCCACGTTGACCCGCAGGGGTGCGCTGATCGGGATGGCAGCGGTTGGCGGCGTCGCGGCGGTGGACGTTGGCGTGTTCGCGTACGCGGGCGGCTGGCTGACACCGGAGAAGCTGACGCCATCGCGATTCACCGACCGGTTCGAGCAGGTCGCCGGGCGCCACGACGGATTTCGTCGTAACCACGCCAAGGGCCTCAGCGCCACCGGAACGTTCGCTAGCAACGGGGCCGGGGCCGAAGTCTGCAGGGCGGCGGTGTTCGCACCAGGGACCGTGCCGGTGATCGGCAGGTTTTCGCTGTCCGGTGGCCTGCCCGACCAGGTCGACAAGCCCGACACGGTGCGCGGCATGGCGCTGGCCTTCTTGCTGCCCAACGGTCAGCAGTGGCGCACCGCGACGATCAATCTTCCGGTCTTTCCCGACAACACGCCGCAGGGCTTCTACGAGCGGTTGCTCGCCGGCAAGCCAGTGCCCGCCACCGGCCAACCGAACCCGGAGGCCATGGCAGCGTTTCTCGCCCGGCACCCCGAGACCGCGGCCGCGATGAAGATCATCAAACAATCGCCGCCCAGCGCGGCGTTCGCGGACAGCACCTTCCACGGCCTCAACGCATTTTTGGTCACCAACGCCGCCGGTGTCACCGTCCCGGTGCGCTGGACCCTGGTCCCGCAGCCGAGCACTACTCCCCTGATCCCCGCGCGCCCCGGCACCCGCGACTATCTGTTCGACGCGCTGATCGAGACGGCCGCGCGCGGGCCGTTGGCCTGGCGGCTGCTGCTGACGATCGGCGAGCGCGGCGACCCGACCAACGATGCCACTAGACCCTGGCCCGATTCACGGCGCTCGATCGACACCGGGACGGTGACCATCGACGCGGTGCAGACCGAGGCCCCCGGTAACGCGCGCGATATCAACTTCGACCCACTCGTGCTGCCCGACGGCATCGCCGCGTCAGACGATCCACTGCTCAGCGCGCGGTCGTCGGTTTACGCTCGATCGTTCACCCGCCGGGCCGGAGAACCCAAGCGGCCCAGCGCAGTTGATGTCGCGACGGTGCTCAATGAGCAATAAGACCAGCAATAAGACCTCAGCGCCGGCCGCGCGCTTCACCCTGTTCTCCCGGCTCTTGCATTGGTCGATGGCGGCGATGGTCATCGCCCAACTGCTCATCGGTGTGACGATGGTGGCGTCGTTGAGTTATTACCCGCTGCTGTTGGCAATCCACCGGCCGCTCGGCGTGGCGATCCTCGCCTTCGCGGTGATCCGACTCGCAAATCGCCTGACCCATCGACCGCCGCCGTTCCTGGCAACGATGAGCCCCGCCGAACGTCGCATCGCCACGTGGTCGGAGTACCTGCTGTATGCGCTGCTGTTATTGCAACCGTTGGTCGGCTGGGCGATGCTCTCAGCCGCGCGGTTCCCGATCACCCTCTACGGACCCGTCCACCTGCCCGGCATTGCGCCCCACAACATCACGCTCTACGCCGTGTTGAGGCAATCCCACAGCGTTCTGGCGCTGCTGCTGTTCGTCACCTTCACCGCCCACATGTGCGCGGTGTTGTTCCACACCCTCGTCCTTCGTGACGGACTCCTCGACCGCATGGCCATGTGGCCAACCAGACGCACACGGCGACAACGTCGTCCATAACCGAGCCCGGCACGACGGGCGGAGTACGGTACTGGACGGTACTACCGCGGCGGTTCTATGGTGGGCGCTGTGACTCGGATTGCCGATCGCGCCGCGGAGTGCTCACCATGGTCGCCGCGGGAGGCTGAGTTACTTGCGGTGACGTTGCGGCTGCTGCAGGAACACGGGTATGACCGGTTGACGTTGGACGCGGTCGCGACCACCGCCCGCGCCAGCAAGGCCACCGTCTACCGGCGCTGGCCGACGAAAGCCGAATTAGTGTTGGCCGCGTTCATCGAGGGCCTCCGCCCGGCCGAGGTCCCACCCGATACCGGTACGCTCCGCGGCGATTTGCTCGAGGTGGGGGAGCTGATATGCCGGCAGGCTCACCAGCACGCCGGCACCCTCCGCGCGGTGCTGGTCGAGCTGTCGCGCAACCCCGCACTCGACAACGCGTTTCATAACCAGTTCATCGAGCAGCGGAAAGCCGTGATCGACCACATCCTGCGGCAGGCCGTCGACCGCGGTGAGATCGACGATGCCGCGATCATCAGCGAACTCTGGGACCTGCTGCCCGGCTACCTGATATTCCGCTCCATCACGCCCAGCCGTCCCCCCACCCGTTCCACCGTGCGGGCCCTCGTCGATGACGTGATCATCCCCAGCCTGACCCGACCCACCGGCTGAGAATCCGGATACCACCGCCCCACCGGATGCGCACTACGCCAGCCCTTGATAGTGTCCGGTCCCGTACCGTACTGTTCATTGCAGTCGATACCCGCTCTGAGCGCAGGAAGGTTGATCTAGCGAAGCAATCGTGTCGCCGGTTATCGAAAGGCTAACGGGTGAGGAAGATTTCGGTTGGCAACCTCGTCAAACGATGGTGGGTGGTGCTGATCGCGGTGGCGGTGGTCGGGGTCGCGGCGTTCGCCGTCATTCGGCTGCACGGCATCTTCGGCTCTCACTACAGCACTTCGGCTGGCAATGCCTTCGCGAATGAGATCGTTCCTTTCAACCCTAAGCACGTGGTCCTTGACGTTTTCGGCCCGCCGGGCGCCGTGGCGACGATCAATTATCTGGATGTGAACGCTCAGCCGCAGCACGCTGACGGCGTAACCCTGCCGTGGTCCTACGACATCACGACGACCGAGCCCGCGGTCTTCGTTAACGTTGTGGCTCAAGGCAACAGCGATTCCATCGGCTGCCGGATCAGCATTGACGGCGTGGTCAAAGACGAGAGAACGGTCAACACGATGAACGCCTACGCCTACTGCCTGGACAAGTCTGGATGACCAACCATCACGTCGAACATCGGTCGTTGCCGCACGCCATCGCGCGGACGATCCGCTGGCTTGCGGTGCCGATCGTGCTGTTCTGGCTGGCCCTCGCCGCGATCACGAATGTTTTCGTTCCGCAATTGGAGGCGGTCGGCAAAGAACACAACGTGGCGTTGAGCTCCCCGGACGCGCCGTCGCTGAAGGCGTTCAAACACATCGGAAAGGTGTTCCAAGAGTTCGATTCCGACAGTGCGGCGATGATTGTGCTGGAAGGCGACAAGCCGCTCGGTCCCGACGCGCACCAGTTTTACGACACCATCGTCAAAAAGCTTTCCCAGGACACCAAGCATGTAGAGCACATCGACGATTTCTGGGGGGACCCGTTGACGGCGGCGGGCTCGCAGAGCAACGACGGCAAGGCCGCGTATGTCCAGGCGTTTCTCGCCGGTAATCAAGGCGAGGCGTTGTCCCTGGAGTCCGTCGACTCGGTCCGCGACATCGTGAACCACACGCAGGCGCCGCCCGGGGTTAAGGCTTATGTCAGCGGTGCGGCGCCCCAAGTCGCCGATCAATTCGAAGTGGGCAGCGGTGGTACCGCGAAGGTCACCTTGGTAACGGTCCTGGTGATTGCGGTGATGTTGCTAATTGTGTATCGCTCGCTGGTCACCATGATTCTGGTGCTCATCACGGTCCTCGTTGAGTTGGCCGCGGCCCGCGGCATCATCTCCTTTCTGGCAAACTCCGGGTTTATCGGGCTCTCGACGTACTCGACGAATCTGCTCACGCTACTGGTCATCGCCGCCGGAACCGACTACGCAATATTTGTTCTGGGCCGTTATCAAGAGGAGCGTCGCGTCGGCCAGGAGCGCGAGTCGGCCTACTACACCATGTTTCACGGGACCGCCCACGTTGTCTTGGGATCCGGGCTTACCGTCGCGGGCGCGGTGGCCTGCCTGACCTTTACCCGGACTGCGTATTTTCAGAGCCTGGGCATTCCGGCGGCGCTAGGCATTCTTGTGGCGCTGACGGCCGCGCTCACGCTGGCCCCCGCCGTGCTGACCCTGGCCAGTCAACTCGGTCTATTCGACCCCAAGCACAGGGCGAGGACTTTTGGATGGCGACGGATCGGCACGGCCATCGTGCGCTGGCCCGGACCCATTCTCGTGGTGACGGTCGCGATCGCCCTGATCGGTCTGCTCACCCTGCCCGGGTACAAGACCAGTTACGACCCCGGCCCCTACATGCCTGGCAGTGCCCCGTCCAATGTCGGTTACGCGGCCGCCGAGCGGCATTTTTCGAAGGCCCGGCTGAATCCCGAACTGCTGATGATCGAGGCCGATCATGATCTGCGGAATCCGGCCGACATGATCGTCTTGGAGAGAGTGGCCAAGGCCGTCTTCCACACCCCCGGTATCGCCCAGGTGCAATCCATCACCAGGCCGTTGGGCACACCGCTCGACCACACCTCGATACCGTTTCAGATCAGCGCGGGAAACTTCGGCCAGATCGAGAACCTGCAATACCAGCAAGACCGCGCGAACGACTTGCTCAAACAGGTCGCCGAGATTGACAAAACGATCGGCATTTTGCACCAGCAGTATTCCGCGCAGCAGGAACTCAACACCGCTACTAACGACGAGACCGAAAGATTTCACGAAACGGTCGCCACGGTGCAGGATCTGCGCGACAAGATCGCCAATTTCGACGACTTCTTCAGGCCGCTGCGCAATTACTTCTACTGGGAGCCGCACTGCTTCGACATTCCGGTGTGCTGGGCGGTGCGATCGCTGTTCGATGCCCTCGATGGCGTCGACGCGCTCACCGACGAGCTTGCAGGCGTCACGACGTCTTTGGACAAACTGAACGCGATCGAGCCAAGACTGCTGGCGCTGATCCCGCCCCAGATCAACGTCCAGCAGACCAATCGTGACCTGACGATGACGAACTACGCCACCACGTCGGGGATCTACAATCAGACCCAGGACGCATTGCAAAACGCGACCGCCCTGGGCCAAGCGTTCGACGCCGCCAAAAACGACGACTCCTTCTACCTGCCGCCGGAGGCGTTTTCCAACTCCGAATTCCTGCGCGGCCTGAAACTGTTCATGTCGCCCGACGGCAAGGCCGCCCGCATGATCATCACCCACGACGTCGATCCCGCCACGCCTGCAGGCATCTCGCACATCGACGCGATCAAGCACGCGGCGGAAGAAGCCGTCAAGGGAACCCCGTTGGCGAGCGCCAACCTCTACCTCGGCGGCACCGCGGCGACGTACAAGGACATCAAGGACAGCACCAAATACGACCTGATGATCGTTGCAATCTCCGCGCTCAGCCTGATTTTGCTCATCATGTTGATCATCACCCGAAGCCTGGTCGCCGCGCTGGTCATCGTCGGCACGGTGGCGCTTTCGTTGGGTGCCTCATTCGGCCTGTCGGTGCTTGTCTGGCAAGACATCCTGGGAATCCAGCTGTACTGGGTCGTGCTGCCGCTGGCCGTCATCCTGCTGCTGGCGGTGGGATCGGACTACAACCTGCTGCTGATCTCCCGATTCAAGGAGGAGATTCCCGCCGGATTGAACACGGGCATCATCCGCGCCATGGCCGGCACCGGTGCGGTGGTGACCGCCGCCGGCCTGGTGTTCGCCTTCACCATGGCTTCGTTCGTGACCGCCGATTTGCAGATTCTCGGTCAGATCGGGACCACCATCGCCCTCGGCCTGCTGTTCGACACGCTCGTGGTGCGCTCGTTCATGACACCGTCCATCGCAGCGCTTCTCGGGCGCTGGTTCTGGTGGCCGCAACGAGTGCGCCCGCGCCCGGCCAGCCAGATGCTGCGGCCCTACGGAACCCGTCCCGCGGTTCGTCAACTGCTCCTGTGGGATCCGGAGGACGACGAGGTGACTTCCCCGTTGCCGCCTCGGGCTCAAGAATGACCAAGAGTTGCGGATCTTGGAGGTCAGCCTCAGGGCTGCAATCGTCAGGGCTGCCCGAACAGCGCGAGCAGACCCACATAGGCAGCGAGTAGCGCCCGGCCGCATAGCGGCACAACGATTCCGTACCTTCGTGATCTGCAACGGACTCGTGGTCCGGCCGGTGCCTAGGTGTCACGGCTGGCCAGAGGTCGGAAAAGCCGCGATATCCAAATGATGGACACCAGCCATATCTCGATGCAAGCGGGAGCCGCCCTCGGCGCCGCCGCGGTGCGGCCGCGACTCCGAGTGCGGGCGTGCATACCCACACCGCGAGTACCTTTGAGTTAGTTAACCCAACTAAACGTTAGGTCGAGAACGATATGCCACGGACAGACAATGACACCTGGGACCTCGCCCACAGCGTGGGCGCGACGGCGACCGGCGTTGCGGTCGGGCGGGCCCTGGCCACCCAACGCCCCAACGCCCTGATCGACGACCCGTACGCTGCCCCCCTGGTACGTGCGGTCGGGGTGCCCTTCTTCACCCGGCTCGTCGACGGCGAGCTGAACCCCGGCGAGGTCGACGCCAACGCCGTGTTCGGAATGCAGCGGATGACCGACATGATGGCCGTGCGCACCCGCTTCTTTGACGAGTTCTTCCTCACCGCCACCGGAGGTGGCAATTCAGCAGAAGCCGCGGCTTCCGGAAATATCCGGCAAGCGGTGATTCTGGCCGCCGGGCTGGACGCGCGGGCCTACCGGCTGCCCTGGCCGCCGGAGACCACGGTGTTCGAGATCGACCAACCGCAAGTCATCGACTTCAAAAGCCAAACGATGCGCGAACTGGGCGCCGCGCCGACCGCCCATCGCCACGCGGTGGCCGTGGACCTGCGCCACGACTGGCCCGCGGCACTGCAACGCGCAGGCTTCGACCCGGACCAGCCGACGGCATGGAGCGCCGAAGGTCTGCTGGCGTTCCTGCCGTCGGATGCCCAGGACAGGCTGCTGGACGAGATCACCGCGCTCAGCGCTCCGGGCAGCCGCCTGGCAGCCGAGAACATGGACGGTGGCGGCGAGGGCGCGCAGATGATGCAAGACCGCATGCACCAGACCATCGACCACTGGCGCGAGCACGGCTTCGACCTCGACATGACCGACCTGTGGTATTTCGGCGAGCGCCATGACATCCCTGAATACCTCACCACCCGCGGCTGGACGACACGGTTGATCCCGATGACGGAGCTCTATGCGGCCAGCGGGGTGTCGCTGGACATCGACGACAACACCGACGTGCAGGCGTTTGCGTCGTTCGGATACGTCACCGCGACGCGCGCTTGACGCTGGTGTCGAAGATACTGCACCGGCGCGCCCACCCCGCGGACCCTCAGGTGCCCGCAGATGTTGCCTGCGGTTCCTCGACCACCTTGTAGGACGGGTCGGCCATGTAGACCGGCTTGTTGCCCGATCGGCGCGCCTTCCCGGTGACGTGCAGCAGCTGGCCCGGCGTGATGTCGGCGCCGCCGCGGCGGAAGTCGACCCGCAAGTCACCGCTGTCGTCGCCGACCGTGATGACGCGTCTGGTACGCCCGTTCCTGGTGACGTCGTCGACCTCCTTGACGCGTCCCTGCACCGTGCCGCGATGCCCGGGAATCAGGCCGTCGATCGGCACCACCGTGGCCGGTGGGTGCGGATTCTCATAACGGTCGACGAGCTTGTGCTCCCCCGCGGCGATGCGATCACGGATCTTCTCCGCGCCGCGGGCAAAGCGCTCCTCGAACAGATCCGGAAACGCCTCCCGGATCCGCGACTGCACGTCATAGGGCACGATCGTGGCTGCCGCGTCGGGCACTTGGCTGATCGCGCGCGAAATCTTATCGGCGGTGCGGTCATGCAGTAGCCGCCCGAGCAGCGGAGCGTAGCTGCGCCGCGGCAGCAACACGGTGACATTGGAGTTCTTGTACTGCTTCGCCACCGACGCGACGAGCTCCTGGGCGGCGCGGATCAGCCGACGGTCCGGGCAGTCGATGAGGCGCAGCGGGGTATTCAACTCGTAGTATTCCCAACGCTTCCGCAGCGCCTCGGCATGCGCGGAGTCGATCACGAAATGCACCGCGGTCAGCTCGTCGGCACGCAGCCCCCGCCCATAGCGCAGCGCCTCCAGCACAGCGAGATCAACGGAATTGACTAATACGAACACCAGGTGCCGGGCGTAGCGCACCATGTCGGGCCGGTCGGTGCGGAACTGTTCGAGGATCGCCGCCTCGGCGCGGTACTCCCGGTTCAGCCGGGTCAACAGCCCCACCAGCAGCGGGAACACGATCACCACCAGCCACGCGCCCTCGGTGAACTTGGCGACGGCGAAGATTCCCACCACGATCGTCGAGGTCACCGCCGCTGATAAGTTGATCGCCATCTTGGACCGCCACCCCGGCTCCTTTTGCACCAGGTGGTGTTTGGTCATGCCGTAGCCGGCCATCGCGAATCCGGTGAACACACCGATCGCATAGAACGGGACCAACGCGTTCACCGTGCCGCCGGTCGCGATCAACAGCACCACCGACAGCACGGTCAGCACCAGGATGCCGTTGGAGAACACCAGCCGTTGGCCGCGCTTCATCAACTGCCGCGGCAGGAACCGATCCTCGGCGACGAAACTGGCCAACGCCGGGAACCCGTTGAAGCTGGTGTTGGCGCCGGTGAACAGGATTGCGGCGGTGGAGATCTGCAACAGCACATACAGGACGTGCCCGATCGCCCCGCCGCCGAACACGGCGCGGCCCACCTCCGAGAGCACCGAGGGATACCCGGCCGCGTACGGCGTGGAGTGCGTGGCGTAGGCCAGGTAGGACACCCCTGCCACCAGGAACCCCAAGATGCAGGCCATCGCGGTGAGAACCTTGCGGGCGTTGGGGCCCTGGGGTTTACGGAAAAAGCCGACGGTGTTGGAGATCGCTTCCACACCGGTCAGCGAGGAGCCGCCGTTGGCGAAGGCGCGCAGCAGCACCAGAATCGATGCACCCATCACCAGCCCGCCGCCCTGGTGGATCTCCACCACCCCGGCCATGTGCAGCGGATCGTAGGCCGGTAGGCCCCAAAAGATTTCGCGAACAACGCCGGTGAGGATCATCGCCGCCATCATCGCGACGAAGAAGTACGTCGGCACCGCGAACGACCGCCCCGCCTCGCGCAGGCCGCGCAAGTTCGCAAAACACATGACGACGACGACGCCGACGGTGATCTCCAGGCTGTAGGGGCCCAGCACCGGCACCGCCGAGGCGACCGCTACCGTGCCCGCCGCCGCCTGCACCGCCACGGTCACCACGTAGTCGATGAGTAGCGCCGCCGCGGCGACCTGGGCCACCCGGGGCCCGAAGTTCTCCCGCGCGACGATGTATGACCCGCCGGCGCGGGTGTAGGCCATCACGACCTCGCGGTAGGAGGCCGCCACCAGGACCAGGATGAACAGGATCACCCCGGTGACCGGCAGCAGCAGGGTGAACGCGGCCAGCCCGGCGAATGGCAGCAGTTCGATCAGAATCTCTTCGGTGCCGTAGGCGCTGGAGGAGATCGCGTCCGGCGAGAGCACCCCCAACGCCACCGGGTTGGACAGCCGCTCCGTTTTCAGCTGCTCGGTGATCATCGGTTTGCCGAGGAACAAGCGCTTGAACGTGTACCCAATCGACTCAGGTACCGGCGAGGCGTTCGCTGGCGTGGAAGTGGTCACTTCGACGCCTCCCCTCCTGTCCCGGCATTGGTTGTCGGACGCACGCTACTCCAGCCGTCGGTGTGTGAGCGGCCAGGCCGGAACTTCACCCGCGGCGACATTCGCGGCCTCACTCCGGCTGGTACGCCGTTTCTGGTGGCGACTCGGGAAACTGCCACTCGTTTTCTGAGACGAACTCCGCTAGTGGCCTCCCGACCGTCCACTGGTCCAGCTCCAACGACGGCCGGTCCGGAAAGTCGGGAACCGGGCCCAGGCACAGGATGGCCACCGGCTCCGCATCGGCCGGAATGGTCAGCAGCCCGGCCAGCCGAGCAGGATCGAACAGCGAAACCCAGCCCATGCCTAGACCTTCCGCGCGCGCGGCCAGCCAGACATTCTGGATCGCGCACGACACCGAGGCGAGGTCCATGTGTGGCATGGTCCGTCGCCCGAAAACGTGGCGGTCTCGCCCGTTCGACAACGCCACCACGATGAGTTCGGCGCAGTCGAGAATGCCCTCAACCTTCAGCGCGAGGAACTCTCGGGCCCGCTCTCCGAGGGCATCGGCCGTTCTCAGCCGTTCTTCGTCGACCAGCGCGTGGATGCGCCGCCGCAGCGTCTCGTCGGTGATGCGGATGAATCGCCACGGCTGCATGAGACCCACGCTCGGAGCGGCATGCGCGGCCTGCAAGAGGCGCGCTAACACGTCCGCTGCGATCTCACTGCCGCCCAGGAAGCGACGCATATCCCGTCGCTCGTGGATCGCACGGTAGACCGCAGCGCGCTCAGGGGGGCTGAACATGTGGTCGGCCACCCCGTCACCCTAAAGAGACGGCAGGCGCGAGCGTTCCGCGCCCGCCCGTCGGCGATCAGTGCCGCCGCGACCTGATCACCAGCGCGACCAGCAGCAGCACGCACGACGCGACGATGATCGCGCTACCGGTGACGACCTCGGTCCGGCTATAAACCGGTAGATTCACCGCGACCACGGTCATGATCACCAGTTGCGTCGTTTCGCCAGGGACAGCGGATCAACGGAGTGACCACCCAGCGCTGCGGTGAAGATGGCCAGTGGTTGCCGATATGGCCGTAATTCGTTGCGTCCCTCGGCTATTTCGGCGCCACCACGGCGAAACACCAGCGCCGCCCTGAGTACTGCGCGCAGCGATGCAATGCGATGGCCCGGACCACGTTGGTGACGAGTAATCATGATGGATTAATCCCCGACAGTTGACAGCTCATGACGCCGCGGCGGCGGATGCGACCATGCCGTATTGGCGTTCGGCAGCCGCCAGCCTTGCCGTGCAGTTGCGGGCGAATTCGATGTTTCCGCCGATGCGGGCGCAGCGGGCCGAGAGGCGTAGCGCGGCGATGAGTTCTTCGTCGTCGTTTTCGACGTAGCTGGCGATCTGGAGCCAGAGCCGGGCGGCCCGGATGTAATGGCCATCGGCACACCGCAGCAACGGGGCGTACAGGGCTGGGTCGCTCGCTAATGCTGCAGCCCGCACTGCTAAGCCCCGAGTCGGCCAGGCACCGACGGTCAAAGTGTGCCTCAAGTCCGCCAGGGTGCCGCTGGCGTCGGAGACAACCGCGCCGGGCTGCGCCCCGGCCCGGGTCTCTTCGTCGGTCATGCTTTCGTACTACACCCGCGCAGAGCCTCGACGCGTGCCGTTAGCGCTCCCTTGACGCCACCGACGCAAACCTTGACGCCGTGTTGGCGCTGACCAAGGTGCTCCCTCAGACGACCCTCAGACGACCTCCGCCTCGGTCATGAGAACCGATGTCCGGGATGCGGGCTCCGACGTCGGCTCGGCATCGGGGATGCCTTCGAAGTCCAGGGGTAGCACAAGTTGTTCGGTCACTGGCGTGGCCACTTTCTACGAGGTTGACGGGCCGTTTCTCCGGCTTGACACCAGACTCCAATGAGGGACTTGGCGGATTCTTGGCGCCCGCCCGGTTGAGCCCTGAACTGCGGAGATAATCCGTTCCTCCGCTTAGTTTTTCACTGATGGACATCATCAACTCGCCGCGACGCCGGCATGTGGTAGGGATGACATGTCGGAGCCGTTGAGCATGGATGGAACCTCGGGTCAGAATTTCCTGATCGCGCGGCCCGATTTTCACGATCGACGAGTAGCGTTGAGTGTGCGCGGTCGGTCGGGCGTCCGGGTGCCTGACAGCTGCGGCAACGATGTTGGAGGGGAAATGGACATCGTTCTTGGTGTATCGATGACACCAACGACCGTCCACATGGTGGTCGTGGACGGCGAAAAGGCCGACGGCGCGACCGTTGAGCACGACACCTTCGACATCGGCTCCGCCGAGCGGACACCCACTTCGAGCGCCACCGACCATGTACTCGCCGCGATCATGGGCACCCGCGAGGGCGCCGTCGCCGGCGGTCACCGCTTAGTGTCGACCGGCGTGGCGTGGAGCGACCACGCCAACGCGGCCGAGTTGCGACAGGCGTTGGCCGACAGGCGAATTGACGGCGTCATATTTGTCTCGCAGCTGCAGGCCGCCGGAGCGCTCGCCCAGGCCGCGGGAAGCCTGTTCGGATACGACAAACCGGCGTTGCTGCTGGTGGAGCCCGACAGCGCGACGGTGGCAGTCGCCGACATGACCGACGCCGCCATCATCAAGGTGGACAGCCAGCCGTTGACCGACGCCGACACAACGCCGGTGCTCACCGAGATGCTCAGTGCGCTCAAGGGCCACCCGTCGTCGCCCGACGGGATGTTCGTGATCGGATCTCGTGACCTGTCGGCAGTGATCGAGCAGGCAAACGAGGTGCTGTCGATACCGGTCAGCGCACCGGCCGACGGAGAGCTAGCGCTGGCCCGCGGTGCCGCCCTGGCCGCGGCGGACCTCGGTGGACTCGACCCGCCGACCGCGGCCGACCTCAGCGGGCTTGAGCAGCCGACCGCGGCGCTGGCCTATTCGCAGGACACCGATGCCCTGAGCGCGACCGCGGCCGGAGCCGATGACGTTGCCTACGCGCAGGCTTCGGCGTACGGGCAGCGTGCGGGCAAGCCGTTCGTACTGGTCGGCAGCGCGATGGCGGCGATCTTCACGGTCGGCGTGATCAGCCTGGTCATCACGCTGGCCGTAAGCATCCGCCCGACGGCCGACACCCTGCCCGGCCCTGCCTTCGGTGCCGCGCCGCCATCCGTCGCGCCGCAGCAGGCGCCGGTGCCACCGTCCGCCATGCCGCCCGCGCCGCCGCCCGCCGCGGCGGTGCCAACGCCGGTGGTGCCCCCGCCCCCGCCGGCCCTCGAGGCCAACGTGGCCCCGCCCACGGCGGCCCAGGCGCCGGTTCCCAGGCACGCCGTGGTGCCGGCCCCCGCTCCAGAAGCAGCCCAGCCTCCTCCAGCAGCACCCCCGCCCGCCGACGCGGCGCCCGCCCCGCCTGTTGCCGCCGTGCCCGACAACCCGCAGGCGGGGTATCCGCCGGCGTACGGCCCGGGGCCGGCGTACGGCCCGGGGCCGGCGTACGGCCCGGGGCCCGGGTACGCACCCGCACCGGCATATGCACCCGGACCGGGTTACGGCCAGCAACCGGGGATCCCCCTCATCCCCGGAATCTTGTCGATCGGCCCGGCCCCGTCCTATCGCGGACCCGACCGATGGGAGCAGCCCCGATGGCCATCGGGACCTGGCTATGCGCCGAGTCGCCGCGGGGGCGGGGCGCCACCGTGGCTATGGCCGGGAGGCTGACGAGTAGACCCCTCGCGTTACCCGGTCACCAGATACAGCACGACGCTGGCCGCCACGAGCGTGACGGTAAACGCACCGATCATCCACACCGCGATGTTGGCGCGACGCTCCACCGCGACCGTCGCCGCGATGATCGCCACGACGATGCTGGCGACAACAATGGCAACCGCACCGCCGCCGTGCGGCAGCACGGCGAGCCCGAGCCATGTCGACATCGCGGCCACTCCGTCTACCCGACCAGGGCCAGCAGCTCGGGGACGGACCACTGGTCGTTGGCGTGGGTGCCGTGCTTGCACGCGATGACCCGACCAGCGGAGTTGATGAGAAAGTCAGCGGGCAACCCCAGTCGCCCACCTGTCGGACGAAGGTTCACCGGCGGTGAGCCGATCCCGGGCGGGTGGCGAAGGACGGGACCCAGCACCGGCAGCAACGCGCGAGGGTCGAGCAGCGCCCACCTCGACCACCCCACACCGAACTCGGCATAAAGCGCCTTGCCGGGATCGCCGATCACGTCGATCGGCAGCTCGTCGACGTGGCGGCGCAGCTCGTCAGCGGTCGAGTGGAACACGACAACCTCCTTGATCCCGGCCGCGGCAATCTCATCGTGTCGGCGCAGAACCGATTGCAGATGCACATTGCAGATCGGGCAACCCGCGTGCCGCCGAAACTGAAGGTGTACGCACAGATCGGGGTCGGGAATGCGCACCGCAGCACCGGAAACGGCGCGCAGCTGTCGCGGCACGACGAGGCTGCCCACGCCCACCGCGGCGCCCTCACTCATGACGGCGCCCCGCATCGAGGTTGTTTGATGACGACAGGATCGTTTCACAACTCACAGTGTTGGCGAGCGGACCACGACGATGAGCAGGCATCTGCATAATCGTTCTACCCATCTGAGAAAGAGCGAGGTTGTCCCCGGTGACGTCAACGCTAGGCCGTGGCACGGCGCTAGGAGCACCCAGTGCGTCCCGCACCTGAGCCGTTCAGTACCTACGGCGCGGGCGGCCTGCGCATCGTGGCTGACCGGCTTGGCGACCCACAGGCGCCGGCCGTGGTGTTCTTGCACGGCGGCGGCCAAACCCGCCGCTCCTGGGGCCGCGCGGCCGCCGCGGTGGCCGAACGCGGGTGGCAAGCGGTCACGGTCGACCTGCGTGGCCACGGAGAGTCGGATTGGTCCAAGGAGGGCGACTACCGCGTCACCAGCTTCGCCGGTGACATCCAAGAAGTGTTGCGCCACCTTCCGCCGCGACCGGTGTTGGTGGGCGCCTCCCTCGGTGGATTCACGGCCATGCTTCTTGCTGGGGAGCTTTCGCCGGCCGCGGTGCGCGCCGTCGTTCTGGTGGACATCGTGCCGAATATGGACCCATCCGGGGCGACCCGGATACACAGCTTCATGAGTGATCGCATGATGTCAGGGTTTGACTCACTCGATGAGGTCGCCGACATGATCCAGGAGTACAACCCGCATCGGCGCCGACCGACCGATCTGGACGGCCTGCGCGTAAATCTGCGCCGCCGTGATGGTCGCTGGTATTGGCATTGGGATCCAAAGTTCATCGATGGCACCTCGGCTCTTCCTCCCACTGAAGTGATCGAGACCGATCGTCTTCACGCGGCGGTTGACGCGATTCTCCGCAACGACGTGCCGATGCTTCTTGTGCGGGGCCAGATGAGCGATCTCGTCACCAAGGCGCGAGCAGACGAGTTTCTTTCACGCTTCCCGGAGATTGACTTCGTCGATGTCGGCGGCGCGGGACATATGGTCGCCGGTGATCGCAACGACGTCTTCGCCGGGGCGGTCGTGGAATTTCTCGCCCGGCATGCTTAGTTGCGCCAAACCACCGTTGCGAGTGGCGTTACTGCATCAATTACGCCGGATTAAATGACCTGGCCTGCGGTTCAGCAGCGGTCGTGATGGCGTAACTTGATGCTTACCGCCACACGCTGCAGAACTGGCAAGGTGGGCACATGCCCAGCCGGCCCCGGGTACCCCCGCCCGCGTTTCCGCGCCCGCCGGTCCGCGACTACGCGGGCAGCCGCGCCGACGCCGCACGCTGGGTCCGCGATGTGTTGCGCAGCCAGATCATGGAAGGCGCGTTCGGTGGCCTGGCAGCGGCCAGCCCGGCGCTACCCCCGGAATCGACGCTGGCCGCCGAGCTGGGTGTCAGCCGTAACGCGATTCGACAGGCGCTGGACCTGCTGCGGACCGAGGGCTTGGTCACCCGCGTGCAGGGTGCGGGCACCTTCGTCACCGGGGCAAAGCTGCGCCAGCACCTCGACCGGCTGGAGGGACTCGCCGAGTCGATGGCCGGCTATCACCTGCCGGTCGACAATCGTGTGCTGTCTGTTCGCGAGTCCGTCGCGACGCCATTCGTCGCCGGCAAGCTTGCGGTACCCGAAGGCAGCCCGATCGCGTTCGTGGAACGGTTGCGTTCGGTCGGCGGCCTTCCACTGTCGCTGGACACCAGCTCCCTTCGCCCCGAGGCGATCCCGGTGCTGTTGGACGCCGATCTGCACAGCGCTGATCTGTTCAGCCTGATCGAGCGTGAACTCGGCGTGAGGCTCGGGTGGGCCGAGGTCACCACGGAGGCGGTCGCCGCCGACGCGGAAACCGCGAAGCTACTGGCGATCCGACCCGGCGCACCGCTACTGCTCATGCACCGCCTCACCTTCCTCGAGGACGGAACCCCATTCGACTTGGAAGTCGTTCGCTACCGGGGTGATCGGTGCGCCCTGACGACGACGATTCCGCGTCCCCCACCGGACTCGAGCCCATGACAGGTTACGCAACCGCCCGTCCCGAACCCAACACACCCATCACGATTGCGAGGAACACGGTGACCAACCGACCGAATATCGTTTACTTTCATGTCGATAACCTCGGCCTTGGCGAGCTAGGATGCTTCGGCGGCGGCATGTTGCGCGGCGCCGACACCAAGCGCATCGACCAGTTCGCCGAAGAGGGACTGAGACTTTCCCACTTCGTCGTCGAACCTCAGTGCACGCCGACACGTTCGGCGCTCATGACCGGCCGCTATCCGATCCGCTCCGGCAATCACACCATCGCGCTTGGCGGAAATGACGGCGGTCTCGTCGCCTGGGAGCGCACGATGGGCGACATCTTGTCCGAGGCCGGTTACGCCACAGCGTGTTTCGGCAAGTGGCACATCGGGGCCGAGGACGGCCGCTGGCCCACCGACCACGGCTTCGACGAATGGTACGGCCCGTTACGCACGTACGACGAATGCCTGTGGCCGGACGACCCGTGGTACGACGGTGAGCGCGACGGCTACTCGTACATGCACGAAGGCACCCGCGAGCACGGAGTACGGGCCACCGATCAACAGCTGACCCAGGCCCTTAAAGGCGAGATGGACGCCGAGTATGACCGGCGGGCAAAGGCGTTCATGAAGCGCAGTGTGCAGGCCGACAAACCGTTCTACCTGTACCACAACCACTCACTGATGCACTTCCCGATGGTTCCCCGCAAGGAGTTCGTGGGCAAAAGCACCAATGGCGAGTGGGGTGACTGCCTGATGATGCTCGATCACGATTTCGGCAGCATCCTGGACTACCTGGACGAGCTAGGCGTATCCGACAACACCATCGTGGTCTTCGCCGGCGACAACGGTCCCGAGGACCACTTACTGGGCCGCGGCACCGCCGGCTTCTTCGACGGGTCCTATTTCAGCTCCGCCGAGGGTGGGATCCGCACACCGTGCCTGATCCGGTGGCCGGGCAAGGTGCCCGTTCGGGAGAGCAACGAGATGGTGCACGTGACCGACATGTTCCCGACGCTGCTGCGGTGGGCGGGATGCGAGCCACCCGCTGACCGCATCATCGACGGCGTCGACCAGCACCAGTTCTTCAGCGGTGGCGAGACCTCACCGCGCGAGGGATGCATGGTCTGGCTCAACGAGGAGCTGCACGCGGTCAAGTGGTCCCAGTTCAAGGTGAGCTTCAAACGCCAGCAGCACTTCCACGATCCGGAGATGCCGCTCGGGTTCGCCCGCATCATCAACCTGCTCGAGGACCCCAAGGAGCGCGAGCCCGTTAACCAGAAGCACGTTCGGTGGTGGGTGATGCAGCACGCGCGGCGGATAATCCGCCAGTTCGAAGACACCGTCGAAGAGGAACAACTCATCCCGTGCGGGGCCCCGATCGACTTCGTGCCTGCCCAGCCCGGCGCACGGTATGTGGTTGTACCGTCCCTTCGCTAGCCGTGCGAAGGGACCCGCTCGGCCTCGATGTCGACACCGATCGGCTCCCACCGAATGATGAGAACCACCGCTGCGATGATGATCGGCGCGATGGCCAGCAGCGCGAAGGTCGTGGTGAAGCCGGCCGCGGCCAACACCATCGGGAAGAACAGGAACCCCATGATGCTGCCGACCCGTAGCATGCCCTGCGTCCACCCCACCGCCGAGCCTCTGATCGGCGTCGGGAAGGACAACGCGGCGTAGGCCATGCCCTGCGGGCCGGGTCCGGTGGTGTGGCCGAGCATGAACACGCCGAGCATAATCCCCTGCAGCACAAGGCTTCCCAGTGCGTGGCCGAACGCGATCCCGAACAGCGCCACCGCGGTCACCACCGAACCACCCAGGGCCAGCGGACGTATCCCGGTGCGGTCGCAGACCCTGGCCTGCACCACGGACCCGACCAGACCTATCGCGTTGAACAGCGCCCCGCCCAGGATCGCGTTGAGCAGGCTCTGGCCGAAAATCATCTGGGAGATGATCGGCAGGTAAAAAATCACCGCATAATATTCGATGCTTTGCACACAACCGATGACCGCGGAGAGAATTGCACGCGGCCGGTAATGCGGGGAGAAGATGTTGCGGGCGGCGTGCACAAGGGATTTCGGTCGGTGCGGGGGCTCGGGGGCTGCGTCGGGGTGCACTTCGACATCAAGATTGCGGGTCTTGCGCAGGATCGCGGCCGCACTTTTCAGATCGCCCTGATGCGCCGCCCACAACGGGCTTTCGAGCATGTACCGGTAGCGCAAAATGAGCAGTATCAACGCCGGCACCGCGCCGAACCCGACGGCCACCCGCCACAGATTGTCCCCGGCGCCCAGCACATAGCCGATGTAGCTGGCGCCGAAGCCGACAAGTGCTGCCAGACACCAGTTTACGTAGCTACTGTTCACGAACAGGCCGCGACGGGCGCGGTCACAGAACTCGACGACGAAGCTCAACGCCACCGGGAAGTCCAGGCCGACGCCCAGCCCCATCAACAGCCGGAAAAAGATGAGGATCGCGAGATTGGGCGACAGCGCCGCGCCGATGGCGGAAATCACGAAGAACCACAGGTCCAGCAGGAACATGTCCTTGCGGCCGATTTTGTCGACGAAGTATCCGCCGAACAGCGCACCGAACATGGCACTGAACGCCATGCTGGCCGACAGCAGCCCGATCGCGGTGGCCGACAGGTGGAACTCATGGCGCAGCTGGATCGTGCCGATGCCCAGGCTGGTGAAGTCGTAGGCATCCACGAAGACACCGCCCAGGGCGATGGTCATCACCAGCAGTGTCTTGCGACGTGCCTGGCGTCGCGCGACGGGATCCGAATGATCAATGGCGGCGTCGACGATGTCGCTCACGTCGGCCGCGCTGCGAATAACGACCGGAGGCTTGGGCGCTGGCGGCGCACCGACGTCCGCCGAGACAGCCTTCCCCGGAGAACGCACGAACAGCTGGGCCATGTCCACGGACTACTCCCCACGTCACAGACGGAATCTGATGTGGGAGAGATTTACGCCGGTTCTGTTACCCCGGGTTACGCCAGCCGTCACAAGAAAGTTACGCCACCGGGGCTGGCACGAGGGGGCAGGTCATGCTACTGGCAACCCCGTCGGGCCGGCGAAACGCCCGTCGGTGACACGCCCTGGCTGGTGTCCCGTGGCCGATGACACCAGCACCCGCGCGGGCGAACACGGCGCCGACACCGTGGCCGAGGGCGAGCCCGACTACCGGTTCACCCTCGCCAACGAGCGGACCTTCCTGGCCTGGCACCGCACCGCGCTGGGGCTGCTCGCCGTCATGACCGCGATCGCCCAACTGAGTCACGGGGCTCCCGCGAACACCCCCGCGTCAGCATCGGCGGTGATGAGATCGCTGGCGGCGTCGTAATGGAAGAGTTCGCCGTAGCGGCCCCAGCCGATCGCGGTATTGAGCTGCTGCTGGGCGTGGTCGGGCCCGAAGCTGCGCTGCAACAAGTCCAAGAAGAAGCTGGCCCGCAGATCGCCGTCGGCGCTGGCGGCCAGCGCCTTGCAGATCGCCCGCACCAAGGGCGCCCGCTCCCGGGCCTGGCGAGCGAAGATCTGCTTGCTGGCCTGGATGTCGGCGGTGGTGAATTCCCTTCCCACCGGGGTCAATTCGATGTTACCGCCGGAGACGGTGACGAACCCGAGCAGTTCGGCCGCGTCCACCAGCGGCAGCAGGTCATCGATCGCGAAACTCAGGTCGAACGCGACGTCCCGCAAATCGGCACGTCCGCCCCGGGCATAGACGATCTCGACCAGACCGGCCAGACCGCCAACCGTAGCGCGCGGCAGCGGCCGATTGGTGGGCGTGGCCTCCGCCGGCTCGGGAGCCGTGACGCCCGGCTCGCCGCCGGTGAGCAGCTCATAGAGCTTGTCCACCAGCGCCTCAAAGCCCGCGGCGCGGCGGTCCCGGGGCCGCTCTAGGTCGATCGGCAGCTCCGCGCGGATGCGGCCGGGATTGGCGCCCAGCACAATCACCCGATCGGCCAGCAGCACCGCTTCCTCGATGTTGTGGGTGACAAGACAAATCGCGCGCGTCGGGAAATGCTCACCGGTCCACAAACTCATCAGCTCGGTGCGCAGGTTCTCGGCGGTCAGCACGTCCAGCGCCGAGAACGGCTCGTCCATCAGCAGCAAGTCGGGCTCCAGCACCAAAGCGCGCGCGAACCCCACCCGCTGACGCATGCCGCCCGAAAGCTCCTTGGGATAAGCGGATTCGAAGCCATCCAAACCGATCAGGTCGATCGCGTCCGTTGCCTGTGTGCGCCGCTCGGCCGGAGCAACCCCGCGCGCTGCCAATCCTAATTCGACGTTGTCCTGCACGGTCATCCACGGCATCAGAGCGAAGGTCTGAAACACCATCGCCGTACCCGGATTGGCGCCGTTGAGTTCGGTGCCGCGATAACACACCGACCCGCTGGTGGGTGCGATCAGACCGGCGATCGTGCGCAGCAGGGTCGACTTGCCCGAGCCCGAGCGGCCCAGCAGCGCAACGATTTCCCCCGCGGCCAGCTGCAGGCTGATGTCGTCCAGGACCAGCAGAGGGCCGCCACCGCCGCCGGTGAAACTCTTGCTGACATGGTCGAGCGTGACCAACAGCTCATCATTCGCCGCCATCAAAAGCCTCCATCCACACGTCAGGACAAGGAGTAGCGTCGTTCCGACAGGGCGTACAGCCGCCGCCAGAGTAACCGGTTCGTTGCCACCACATAGAAACTCATCACAATGACCCCGATCAGGATGCGCGCCGAATCGCCCACGGCGGTCGCGTGCTTGATGTAGGCGCCAAGCCCCACCGCGGTCAGCGTCATGCCCTGGTAGCTGACCACCTCGGCGACGATCGAGGCGTTCCACGCCCCGCCTGCCGCGGTGATGCCGCCGGTCACATAGCTGGGGAAGATCGCCGGCAGAACAAGTCTGCGCCACCACAGGATTCGCCGCAAGCCGAGATTGGTGGCGGCCTCGCGCAAATCGTTGGGAATGGCGCTGGCCCCGGCGATCACGTTGAACAGGATGTACCACTGCGACCCGAGCGCCATCAGCACGATGCCGCCCAGGTTCAGGCTGATCCCGGTGGCCAGTAGCACCGCGGTGAACAACGGGAACAAAAAGTTCGCCGGGAACGATGCCAGCACCTGCACCACCGGCTGAGCGAGCCGAGACACCTTGGGGCTCAAGCCGATCCACACCCCGACTGGCACCCAGACCAGCGTCGCCACCACCAGCACGGCCAGCACCCGGCCGAAGGTGACCAACCCCAGCAGCAACGCATGACCTACTTCACCGAAACCGACCGTGCCGCTGATGTACCCAACTACCCGGTAGACGCCGTAGCCGACGACGAGGATCACCGCGACCCCGAGCACCCAGTCCCCCAGTCGGCGGCGGGTCTCGGGGGTGCGCAGCGGATGCTCGGCGAGGCCGAACACGGACATCACTCGATCCATCGGATAGACCAGCCGCCCCAGCGGTTGACCGACCAGATGCGGGATGCGCGAGCGCCGCAACACATCGAGCATCAGGCTGCGCGGCACCTCTGCGGCCGCGGAGTCCCCCATCCGGAACCGCTCGGCCCACGCCGTTAACGGCCGCCAGAACAGCACATTGACCCCGACGACCAAGACGATCATCACCGCGATCGCCATCAGCACCTTCGCGAGGTCACCGGCATCGCTTGCCGCGGCGACGAAGGCGCCGATGCCCGGCAGCGCGAACTGGTGGTTGTTGACCGAAAGCGCCTCGGACGCGGTGAGGAAGAACCAGCCGCCGCCGAAGCTCATCATGCCGTTCCAGACCAGCGGAATCATCCCGCTGGGCACGTCGACGCGCCAGAACCGCTGCCAGCGCGACAACCGCAGCAGCCGCGACGCCTCGTCCAGCTCGCGCGGCTGGCTGATCAGCGAGTAGTAGAACGCGAAGGTCATGTTCCAGGCCTGCGAGGTGAAGATCGCGAAGATCGACGCGCACTCCAGGCCCAGCTGCGATCCGGGGAACAATGCAATGAACCCGGTGATCGTGATGGACAGGAAGCCCAGGATCGGCACCGACTGCAGCACATCCAGGATCGGGATCAGCACCTTCTCCGCGCGCCGCAGCCGCGCAGCCGCGGTCGCGTAGACGAACGTGAACAGCAGTGACAGGCCCAGCGCGATGAACATCCGCAGCAGCGACCGGCCCGCGTAATACGGAAGCAGCGCCGGATTGGTGGACACCGCCGACGGGGCGTTCTCGACCGTCCACGGCACCGTCGTGCCACGAGCCAGATGCACGATGAGCCACAGCGCCGCCGCCGCGCCCAAGAAGACCACCAGATCGGCCACCACGCTGCGCCGTGGGCCCCCCAACGCGGCGCGGCTGGGGAAGAAGGTGCCGATCACCGCCACGCCCTCACCTCACCTCGCCTCCCTCGCCCGGACCGGCCGCCCCGCCCGCCGCGGCGACAAAACTAAACGCGCGGCGCTACCAACAGTCAAACAGCTGTACAACTCCGCGCAACCACCTCGACGGACAACCCGCGCCTTCGGCCATGCGGCTGCTCGGGACGACCCAACGGCGCGGCTGGCGCTGCTACGTCGTCCTCGGATGAGCCCTTTCACCAGGCGCTTCGCATAAAACATCGGTGCGCGCGTTCAGGGTCTTGCCGCGGAAGAACTCGCGGCCGAAGGTCGCGGCGCCGATTGCCGCGACCGGTATTCCCAGCACGAGCAGACCCACGCCGAGGATGAACACACCGCCGACCGGGCCGAAGTGTGTCTTGCCATAGTCGGGCGCATACATGTCGATGGCGCTCTGGGTGAACGCCCACGTCATCGCGACCGCGCCAACGAGGGGAAACGCCCCGCGAAGCCAGAAGTTGCGCCCCGAGGCCAACAGCGTGCGCCGATAGGTCCAGACACACGCAAACGCGGTGACCGCGTAGTAGAAGGCGGTCGCCAAACCGAGCGAGGCCACCATGTCCGCCAGCGAGTTCTGGCTGACCACCATCATCACCAGGTAGATGCCGAACCCGCCAACGGCGATCACCAACGTGCCCACCCATGGCGTTCGGTATCGCTCATGCACACGGGCAAGCCGTTGCGGCAGGGCCCGATAAAACGCCAAGGCGAGCATGTTCCGCGCGGTAGGCGCCAAGCACGTCATCACCGACGCCAGCGACGACGAGCTGATTGCCAGGAGCAGCACCACAGCCAACGCGCTGCCGACCACGGGGTCGCCCAGGATGCTGAGTGTGTCGCTGGCGTTCTGCGGATTGTTCAGGCCGATTCCTGTCGTGCCGAACCCGGCGAACGCCTGAATCGCAAAGCTCACCAGCACATAGGTGCCGAGCACCAGGACCGTCGTCAGCACGGCGGCCTTACCGGGGTTCCGGTGCGGATCCTTAGTCTCCTCCGATACCGACAGGCACGCGTCCCATCCCCAGTAAACGAAGACACACAGGATGGCTCCGTGGGCGATTGCCGATGCGGACAGCCCGGACGGAGCCAACCAACTCCACTCGGGCATCACCGCCTGCGGGCCGGCGTGATGGCTGAACACCTTCCCCAGTGCGACAACGCTGACGAGCGCCAACATGGCGAACTGCACCGTCAGCAGCACGGCCTGGGTCCGCGCGGTGACGTCGATACCACGAATGCACAGCACCACCAGGACCACGACGGCCAGACCGCCCACCGCGATCTGTGCGGTCATCGAATTCGCGGCGGCATTCAGGTGCAGCGCCTCAAGCAGATAGATCGCCGCGATCTGCGCTCCGTTGCCGACCGCCACGATGGCGGCGATCATCGCTGCCCATCCCGCCAGCCAGCCGACCCAAGGTCCGAACGCGCGGGTGGTCCACGTGAAGGTCGTCCCACAGTCAGGTGTCTGATTGGCCAGTTCGCGAAATGCGAACGCGGTCAGCAGCATCGGTATAAATCCGATGATGAAGAGCGCGGGCGTCTTGGTCCCTACCGCCGCCACCATGCCCGCCAGGGCGGCGGCCAGGCTATACGCGGGGGCAACAGACGAGGCCGCGATGACCATGCTTCCGGTCAGGCCGATAACGCCCGACCGCAGTCCCTTTCCGCCGACCGTCGCGGCGGCCGCGGGGACAGTCGAGGCTGTGCTTTTCATGGCACCTCACTGCGCGAAGGGGTGACCGAGCGGCCGATCGGTCACCCGTCGGAGGAGTTGGACGGCCAGCGCCGGTCAAGACGCCGACTGTTTCTCCGATCTACCCGACGACTCTGCTTAAAGCCTGGCACGGACGTTAAAGTTTGCCGCGAACAAGCGCGAACAGGCGCGGACCGCGCGGATCGCGCACCCGAGGGCGCGGGTACACAAAACTGCCGGTGCGCATGACACCACGTGCGGGCGCAACACACCGCCGCACGCTGCCGTGACAATATCAGTGCATGACCGATCGCATCGAGGTCCAACGCACCATCGCCGCGCCACCCTCCGAGATCTTCGCGGTCCTCTGCGACCCCCAAGGACACGTCGCGATCGACTCGTCCGGCATGCTTCAAGCCGCCGACGGCGAGCCGGTGAAGGCCGTCGGCGAGAGCTTCGTGGTGCACATGGATCGCGAGTCGCTCAACGACTTTCCCGAACTCGGTAGGTACGACGTCACCGTCGAGATCCGCAACTTCGAGTCCGACCGGCTGATCTCGTGGACCGTGCTCGGCCAGCTCCGCCCGCAGATCGGTCACGTGTACGGCTACCGCCTCGAGCCGACCGACGACGGCACTGGCACGGTCGTGACGTCGTTCTACGACTGGACCGACATCCACCCACAGTGGCGTGAGGCCGACATCTTCCCGATCATCTCGGAAAACTACCTGCGCGCCACCCTGGGCATTCTCGACCGCACCGTCCGGCGCGGCTACCCCCACGGCGTGCGCCTGCTCTGAACTCCTGCCCACTACGCGAACCGCGGAAACAGCCGCAGCCCATTGTCGCGCTCTACCCCCCGCAGTTGATCGGGGGTCAAGCCGGCGAAGCTGGTGAGGTTTCTCGATGTTGTGCACCACAGGCGAACGCTAGACCAAGGATCGCCATGACACTGATCGCCTAGCAGAAATCGCCTAGCAGAAATCGCCTAGCAGAAGATGCGCACACTCAGCCGGTTCTGCGTCTGATGCCGATGCCGGCATCGGTCGCGCACCCAAACCGATGACGTTGCGCCGTAAGCGCAACCAGCTGACCAGGTTTTGGCGCGGTCGGCAGACGGTTGACCCGTGCCGTTTCCGGAACGCGGACCGAGTAGGGAACCAGATAGTCGTCAATGAGGAGATGAAGGTACCGCTCGTCCTTGTGCCCAACGTAGGCGTGCAGCCACGTTGTGCACAATTGCACCAAATCGGATGGCAGCGCGATTCGGTTGATGGCGACCGATTTGACCAGACCCCGAATCGCCGCGAATGTTTCACCAGCGCCGATTGCCATAAAGACGTGGTTGCGTTCAACGGTGCTCACGTAAGGCTTGACGGCTTCAGCGAGCGCCCACGCCAAGTCGGCTTCTTGCACGAGTAGCGCCACCGTCACCACCCGCCCATATTTATCCCTGGCCCAGGGATGCAGCCCAGCGCCGCCCCAATCCAGTTGCAGCTCACAGATTTTCGCAGCCCGCGAGCGGGAGTGCCGATCATCCGATGTTCAATCGTGACTGTCATGTCAGCCAAGAACCTTTACGAGTTCCCATGGGCAGACCACCCGCGATCTACCCTCGTCTGACTTGACCTGGATCAGTACGGTACCGATGTCTGTTATCGTGCCGACGCGCGTACCCACTTGCACCCTGTCGCCTATGTGGAATTTCACTTACATACCTCCTCGGCTTCTAAATCCATCACCATCAGGGGAACTCTTAGCCATAGGTACGTCATGGCCACCGGCGTCCGTAGTCAAGCCGGGGGACGGCCAACTCGCGGCGCGCGTGCCAAGAGAGCCTGCCTCTCCCATTGCGCCAATAGACCTTGTACCCAATCGCGTTCGTGTCGACAATGGTGCCGACACCGCGCCCATTGCTGGCCCGTAACAGCACGCTGTCGCCGATAACCGGAAGGCGCGGATTGCGTCCGACAATCATTGCCAACCGCCACCCGATCGATGGCTGATCTCGGCGATGAACCGATGCCCTTGGTTGTCTACAACGTCCCAGGAATAGGGGCCGCGTAATTGTGTAACGCCCAGTGTGTGGGCGGTACGGCGTGCGTCTATCTCCGAGCGGATATCGACCACCCGCTGACCGTCACTGGTGGTGAGTGTCCACATGGCTAACGCCGTGGATAGTTGTGAATGGTGCTCTTCATGGCAGGACTTCTCTTCTACGCATGATTTGTCATCGAGCGGGCGACCAGTCGCACACGAGATTGGTCATCCGGTGGGTTATTCGAAGTAGTTGTCGGTCTCTTTGGGCGGCCAACGCCTTGTTGTTGAAGGTCTTCGACGCTAGGCGCAGGCGCGTCCAAGTGGGATGCCGGCGGGCTGAGCCGGCTCATGCGCTCTGCCGGGTTCGGACATCACACTCCTTCGGTGTTCTACTTGAGCAACACCAGCAGCGGTAGCGCTGCGGTCAAGCAGGTCGACTGTGGTATCGACTGACGATTAACGTTTTTTGTCAGTCTGCACCTTACCGGGGCAGGTGTCAAGACCCCATCGCTGCCGAGATATATCATCAGACGATCGACGTATTTTGTAATATGTTTCACAAGGTGCGTGGTCAGCGTCGAGCTTCAGCCGATTCGTCAGATGCCTGGTGGTTCGTCATTCAACGAAGTGCTGGTCACCGACCTCACCGTCAGCGCCCCCTGCGCGCGTCGAGGATGTGGCCGCTTGGCGTTGGTCAGGCACCCGCCTGTGCGTTTGACCCGACGAAGGCAGGGGCGACGAAGCGATGCAGCATGGACCGGTAGCGCTTGAGGTCGCCGTCACCAACCTCTAGACCGCGCATCAGCATCTTCCCGACGTTGCCCAACCACAAGTGGATGTCCGCCCGGGGCAGCCCACGTGGCAGTTCGTTGTTGGCGACGGCGGCGTCGAGGTAGGGATCAAAGAGTTCGGCTCGGAGCATCTCCGACGTTCCCGAAGCGATCATTCGTTGGCCCAGGCTGGTGCCATCGGGGTCGATCACGTGCCGGGTCAGAGGGTCGCGGCGACCGTAATCGGCGACGTAGAGGAGCCCCTCGATGATCTGATCCGAAAAGCCGCTCTGCCGGGACATGGCCTTGTGTGTCCGGTTGACCAACGCCCGCGCGTGCCGGGCGATCAGCTCGATGAGCAGATCGTCGCGATCGGCGAAGTAGCGGTAGACGCTGGGCCGCGACAATCCGACCTCCCGCGCAACGTCGTCCATCGTGGTCTTGCGGATTCCGTGGCGATCGATGCAGCGTTCGGCGGCGGCCAGGATGCGCTCGCGGGCATCGTCGGTGCTCGCGGATGCGGTTGGCTGACTGCGTGATCCTCGAGGCATGAACGAGATATTACACGATACGTCAGACGTCCGGTGACGTGTGTCGCGCCCGTTATCCGAATGCCGCCAACTTGACACGTAGCGATCGAGGGTAGAAACTAACTGCTGACATTTTACGTTATCTGTCAGCCTCGCCGCTAGGCATTCGTAGAGCCCGAGGGAAGGACTGCAATGACTCGCCTTGTCAAGCGCGTATGGGTGCCGATGGTCATGGTGATCGTGGTCGCGGTCGGCGCGTTCACGGTGTCGCGGCTGCACAGGATTTTCGGCTCGGACCCATACGTTCCGGATTCCGGCAACGCCGATGCGATCGTGCAGTTCAACCCAAAACGGGTGTTGTATGAGATCTTCGGCCCGGCGGGCACGGTGGCCGACATCAACTATCTGGATGCGGACGCCCAGCCGCAGCGCGTCGATGCCGCGACATTGCCGTGGTCGTTGGAGCTGGTGACGACGCTGACCGCGGTGGCCGCGAACGTGGTGGCGCAGGGCGACAGCGACACCATTGGTTGCCGCATCACCGTCAACGGTGATGTCCGCGACGAACACTCGGTGGATTCACATGATGCTCAGACCTCTTGCCTGGTGAAGTCGGCATGAGCACTCGACACAGCTTGCCCTCCGACGCGGAGAAGCGCCCGTTCATTGCCCGCGTGATCCGCGCGCTGTCGGTGCCGATCATCCTGGGCTGGCTGGCGCTGACGGTGGTGGTCAATGTTGTTGCACCGCAGCTCGAAGAGGTTGGTGCGGCGCACTCGGTGGCGATGACCGCCAAGGATGCCCCGTCGACGATCGCGATGATGCGCATCGGCAAGGACTTTCAGCAGTTCGATTCCGACACCACGGCCATGGTGTTGTTGGAGGGCCAGGACAAGCTCGGTGATGACGCGCACCGCTTTTACGACACGCTGATCCAAAAGTTTTCAGAAGATACGACGCATATCGAGCACATCAACAACTTCTGGGGTGATCCGCTGACCGCGGCCGGCTCCCAAAGCAGTGACGGCAAGGCCGCCTATGTGCAGCTGAACCTGCGCGGCGATCAGGGCGGCACGGTAGCCAACGAGTCGGTGGCCGCGGTGCAGCGCATCGTCGACAGCGTGCCCCCGCCGCCGGGGGTCAAGGCCTATGTGACCGGTTCGGGGCCGCTTTCCGCCGATCGGCGCGTGTACGGCGACGAGGGCGCCAAGAAGATCACGGGCGTCACCCTGATCGTGATCACGGTGATGCTGTTGCTGGTCTACCGCTCCATCTTCACCACTGTGTTCATGTTTTTCTCGATCGCGATCGAGTTGCTGGCCGCCCGCGGCGTGATCGCGGTCCTGGGAAATAACAACCTCATCGGCCTGTCCACCTTTGCGGTCAATCTGCTCATCGCACTGGCGATTGCTGCATCGACCGACTACATGATCTTCTGGGTGGGCCGCTACCAGGAGGGCAGATCGCGGGGTCTGGATCGTAAAGCCGCCTATTACAACATGTTTTCCGGCACCGCCCATGTGATCCTGGGGTCGGGCCTGACCGTGGCCGGGGCGATGTATTGCATGAGCTTCACCCGGCTGCCCTACTTCCACAGCCTCGGCGCGCCGTGCGCGTTGGGTCTGCTGGTGGTGCTGGCCGCATCACTGACGCTGGGGCCGGCCATCGTTGTGATGGCCAGCCGGTTCGGGGTGTTCGACCCCAAACGAGCCCACCGCGACCGGGGCTGGCGCCGCATCGGCACCGTGGTGGTGCGCTGGCCCGGCCCGGTGTTGGTAGCCACCACCCTGGTCGCCCTGGTCGGGTTGCTGGCGTTACCGGGCTACACGACCAATTACAACGACCGCTACTACATCCCGGGCTACACCCCGGCCAACATCGGCTACCACGCCTCGGATCGGCACTTCCCCCAAGCCCGCATGGAACCCGAACTGCTGATGGTCGAGGCCGATCACGATCTGCGCAACCCGGCCGACATGCTGGTGCTGGACCGAATCGCCCGCGGCGTCTTCCACATTCCCGGTATCGCCCGGGTGCAGAACATCACCCGACCCCTGGGCACCCCGATCGACCACAGCTCGATCCCGTTTCAGATCAGCATGCAAAGCAGCCAAACCATCGAAAACTCGAAGTATCTTCATGACGCCATAGCCAATTTGGGCAAGATCAGCGATGAGCTTCTCGTCACCATCAACATCACCCAGCACATCTCAGACCTCACCCATCAACTCACCGGCGTCACTCACGATCTGGACAGCCAAACCCATCAGATCACAGCCGACACCAATGAACTGCGCGATCACATCGCCGACTTCGACGACTTCTGGCGACCGATTCGCAATTACTTCTACTGGGAACCGCACTGCTTCGACATCCCGATCTGCTGGTCGCTGCGCTCACTGTTCGACGGCCTCGACGGCATCGACAAGCTCACCGACGACATCGGCAACGTCACGGGGGACATCGACAAGCTCGACGTTCTGCTGCCGCAACTAGACGCTCAGTTACCGCAGTTGATCGCCACGCTGCAGACGGTACGAGGGTTGACGATGACAACGGCAAGCACCTTCTCCGGACTGATCAATCAAATGGACGCGTTTTCCCAGAACGCGACCGTCATGGGGCAAGCGTTTGACGCGGCCAAAAACGATGACTCCTTCTACCTGCCGCCCGAGGCGTTCCAGAACCCGGATTTCGTCCGGGGTCTGAAGTTGTTCCTATCCCCGGATGGAAAGTCCGCGCAGTACATCATCACCCACAAGGGCGATCCGGCCACCCCCGAAGGCATCTCACACATCAACCCGATCATGCAGGCCGCCAGCGAGGCGGTGAAGGGAACACCGTTGGAGAGCGCCAATCTGTACTTGGGCGGCACCGCGGCCACCTACAAGGACATGCATGACGGCTCCATGTACGACCTGATGATCGCCGTCACCGCGTCGATATGCCTGATCTTCATGGTCATGCTGGGCCTCACCCGAAGCCTGGTCGCCGCCGCGGTGATCGTCGGCACCGTCACCATTTCGCTGGCCTCTTCCTTTGGACTATCGGTGCTGATCTGGCAGCACCTCTTGCACATGCCACTGAACTGGCTGGTGCTGCCGATGGCCATCGTGATCATGTTGGCCGTCGGCTCCGACTACAACCTGCTGCTGGTCTCCCGGTTCCAGGAAGAGATCCACGCCGGGCTGAAGACCGGCATCATCCGGTCGATGGGTGGCACCGGCGGGGTGGTCACCGCCGCCGGGCTGGTGTTCGCCTTCACCATGGGCTCCATGATCTCCAGCGATCTACGCATCGCCGGCCAAATCGGTTCCACCATCATGCTCGGGCTACTGTTCGACACGCTCGTCGTGCGATCGTTCATGACGCCCGCCATAGCGGCGCTGCTGGGGCGCTGGTTCTGGTGGCCGCGACGAGTGCACACCCACGCCGCGCCACAGCCGACCGCTGGCTCCCCCGCTTCCGAGCCGGTGTCGGGCGACGCGGCCACCACTGCGCCACTCGGGCTGGGTGCGATGAGTCCCGAAGGACAACAATGAGATTGGGCAAACGACTCGGTGCGCTGACGACGATCACCGCAGCTGCCGTCGCGCTGGCCCCCCCGGTGCACGCCGACGTTGACACCGATTTCGCCAACCAGCTTCACGGCTACGGCATCTACGGCCCCCGTGACTACAATGCGTGGCTGGCCAAGATCACATGTGAGCGACTGGGCAACGGCTTGGACGTCAACGCCGAGAAGTCCGCTGAGTTCCTGTCGCACAACTTGCCACGGGGCACCACGACCGCGCAAACGTGGCAATTCCTTTCCGCCGCAATCGATACGTACTGTCCCGAGCAGATGCCGATGCTGACATCGGTCGCGGAACCAACCCACTGAGATCACAGGAGGCACGCATGCTCCGACCAACCCCCGCGCGACGAAACAGTAAACGCTCGGTTCTTCGAACCGGAATCGCCGTCCTCTCATGCACAACTGCCGCAGCGATGTTCCCGGGAACTGCAGCGGCCGACGCAACCGATGACTATCCCATCCCCCACCGGATGATCGTCACAACCTGCACCGCCGAGCAGATCCTCGCTGCCGCAAGGGACTTCATACCGATCTATTACGAGCGCTACATCATCGACAAGCACAACAAGTCGTCGCAGGTTCAACAGGCCGCGATCGATAACGCGCACTACTTCTACTCGCTCAGCCCTGCGGATCGCAGAGCCTACTCAGAACAGATGGCCACGAATTTCGCCGATCCAATGACGGCGTCGTGGCCCAACTGGGCGAAGATCTTCTTCAACAACAAAGGCGTCGTCGCAAAGGAAACCGATCACTGCGCCGACTACCCGCCCGATGACCAATCCGTGTGGGACGGCTGAGTGACCCCTCCCGGACCCTCGGAACAAGCGAAGAAAAGGAGCAAACTGTGCGAGTCATTACAGCGTCGGAATACGGTCCCGCCGAGGTGCTGCGCGTCGAAGAGCGGCCGGTTCCGAAACCGAAGCGCGACGAAGTCGTCGTCGAGGTGAAGGCGGCTGGGATCAACCTCATGGACAGCTACGCGCGTCGCGGTTTGGTGCCGACCTACAAGCTGCCGATCTCGGTGGGCGTCGAGGGGGCAGGGATCGTGGTCGCCGTCGGGGATCAGTCCACGGCGAAGGTCGGGGACCGAGTTGCGTGGGAGCACATCCCGGGAAGCTACGCGGAAATGGTGGCAGTTCCGAACGAACGCCTGATCCCGATCCCCGACGCCGTCACCTTCGAGGCGGCCGCGGGTGGCCTGATGCAGGGTTTGACAGCACATTACCTGTCGCACGTAGCTGTCCCCGTCCCGAATGGTGCGGTAGTACTTGTGCATTCGGCGGGCAGCGGCGTTGGCCGCATGCTGACCCAGCTGGCGACTCACCGGGGCGGGCGGGTGATCGCAACGGTATCGAAGGGACACAAAGCGCAACCGGCTATCGACGCCGGTGCCTGGCAGGTGCTGGTACGCGAGGAGATCGACGATCTTCAGGCAGCCATTCGCAAGCTCACCGACGGCAAGGGCGTGGACATCGCGTTCGACGGAACCGGAAAGACCCTCTTCGACACGAGCGTCGCCGCGCTGCGCGTCGGTGGCACGTTCGCCACCTACGGCTACGCGGGAGGACACATCCCTCCCATCAATTTGTGGGAGCAGCCTCACGGAGTACGTTTCGTCTCCATCCGTGGCGATGCGCCAGAGCAGTCGATCGATCAGTGGCGACAGCGCGCATTAGAGGTGACGCACTGGATCGAAGACGGCACGTTGGACGTCCTCATCGACCGCACCTACCCCCTCGAAGACGCGGTTAGTGCGCACCGCGATCTCGAATCCCAGGAGACGGTCGGCAAGCTCCTTCTCATTCCCTAACGTTCCAGTCGGGACGACGTCAGACGTTGGCACGCGTCGCCGACATCAACGATTTGTCGCTCAGAGGTGGGCAAAAGGTTCAATCGTCCCCCACCAGGATGCCGCTGGTTGAAGCGGAAGTCGCCGAAGTAGCATTGCGCCCCAGCGATCCCCCCGCGACACGGACGGAGCTGGCGAATGAGCACGGCAGCGCAGCTGATGGTCGAGTGCCTGGAATCCGAGGGAGTGCCGGTGGTCTTCGGGATCCCCGGCGAGGAGAACATCCGGTTCATTAAGGCGTTGGCCACCAGCAAGATACGGTACGTGCTAACCCGCCACGAGCAGGGCGCAGCGTTCATGGCCGAGATGTACGGGCGCGTCACCGGGCGCCCGGCGGTGGTGTCGGCCACGCTGGGCCCTGGCGCGATCAACATGCAGCTCGGTGTCGCCGACGCCAGCACCAACAGCACCCCGCTGGTCGCCATCTCCGCCCAGGTCGGCCAGGACCGCCAGTACAAAGAGTCCCACCAGTACGTGGACCTGGTGTCGATGTTCCGGCCCATCACCCGCTGGGCCGACGGGGTTCCGACAGTACGGGCGATCCCGGAGATGTTCCGTAAGGCGTTCAAAGTCGCAGAGACCGAACGCCCGGCCGCGGTGTACCTGGCCGTGCCCGAGCACATCGACGAAGACCTGTGCGACTATGAGCTCACGCCCCTGCCGCGCAACGTGGTTCGCGCCGAGGCGCCCTCGCCGGCGCAGGTGCAACGGGCGGCCGACGTCTTGCGCACCGCGCGGCGCCCTGTCGTGCTGGCCGGCCACGGCGCCGCCCGCGCCGACGCGACAGCCGCACTGGTCCGGCTCTCCGAAGCGCTCGGCGTACCGGTGGCCACCACCTTTCACGGCAAGGGCGTCATGCCCGACGACCACCCCAACGCCATGGGTGCGATTGGATTCATGCGCCACGACTACGTCAACTTCGGCTTCGACAACGCCGACGCCGTCATCGCCGTCGGCTATGAGCTGCAGGAATTCGACCCGGTGCACATCAACCCGACGTCGGACAAGAAGATCATCCACATCCATCGCTTCCCCGCCGAGGTGGACGTGCACTACCCAGTGGCGGTCGGCATCATCGGCGACATCAGCGCGTCGCTGGACGCGCTCACCGATGCCCTGGCCGGGTACCAGTGTGAGATCGGGGGCGAAATGCCCGGTCGCGCCCTGCTGGCCGAAGAGCTCGCCCGCGGGCAGGCCGACGCCCGGTTCCCGCTGGCGCCGCAGCGCATCGTCGCCGATACCCGCGCGGCCCTTGACCGCAGCGACATCGCGTTGGTCGACACCGGCGCCGCCAAGATGTGGATGGCGCGCCTGTACCCCACCTACGAACGCAACACCTGCCTGATCTCCAACGGCCTGTCCACGATGGCGTTTTCGCTGCCCGGAGCGATCGGCGTGAAGCTCGCACGCCCCGAGAACAAGGTGCTGGCGGTGATGGGCGATGGCGCGTTCCTGATGAACTCGCAGGAGATCGAGACCGCGGTGCGCGAACGCATCCCGCTGGTGGTGCTGATCTGGGAGGACGGCGGCTACGGGCTCATCGAATGGAAGATGGACCTCGAACTCGGCGACCACTACTACGTCGGGTTCACCAATCCCGACGTGGTTGCCTACGCGCAAAGCTTCGGCGCCAGGGGATATCGGATCAACGCCGCCGAGGAGTTGCTACCCGCGCTGAACACCGCACTCGACGACGACGGTGTGTCCATCATCTGCTGCCCCGTCGACTACTCCGAAAACCTGCGGCTGACCGACCGGCTCGGCCAACTCGACGCTCCCCTCTAAGCGTTCGAGGTCGTATCCCTCTTTTGGGGCACAAAGACACCCGGTTTCGGGTCTAACCGTTATCGACCTGCGGTGATTGCATGGGGACGCGCCCACCCCAGAGGAGAACGTCATGGTCATCCCCCATGCGACGGCAACAACACATCGATCAGTGGGAGTGACTCTCCAATGAGACGGATCATCGTAGGCATGACCGGAGCGAGCGGCTCGGTTTTTGGCGTGGAGTTGCTCCGTCAACTGCGGCAATTTCCCAACGTGCAAACCCATTTGGTGGTGTCGCGGTGGGCGCGGGCAACCATCCACCTGGAGACGGAATTGTCGGCACGCGATGTCGCCGGTTTAGCCGATGTCGTCTATTCGTGGGACGACCAAGCAGCGGCGATCTCGTCGGGTTCGTTTTTGGTCGACGGCATGGTGATCGTTCCGTGCAGCATGAAGACCCTGGCGGGTATCCGGACGGGTTATGCCGACGGCCTAATTGCCCGCGCGGCCGACGTCACCTTGAAGGAACGGCGGCGACTGGTGCTGGTGCCGCGCGAGACTCCGCTCAGCGAAGTTCATCTCGACAACATGCTGGCGCTGGCTCGGATGGGTGCGAGCATCGTGCCTCCGATGCCGGCGTTCTACAACCAACCGGCGTCCATCGACGACATCGTTGGTCACATCGTGACTCGAATTATGGACCAGCTCGGATTCGAATCACCCACCGCCACGCGGTGGAACGGTATGTCAGCCGAGAAGTCGTCGACCCTGAAGGCGGTGAATGAGTGATGGCCAGGATCAACGACCTTCGCGAATACCTGCAAGCACTGGAATCAATCGGCGATGTCGAGCACATCGATCGCCCCGTGAGTGCCGAACTAGAGGCCGCGGCGATCACCCGGCGCTCCACCGAACTGCGGCGCCCCGCGCCGTTGTTCGACATTATCGAGGGAGCCGCACCCGGGTTCCGGATGTTGGGTGCGGCGGGTGCACTGTCCAGCGATCGTGACCATCCGTTGGCGCGCGTGGCGCTTTCGCTGGGTTTGGGCCACGACGCGACAGCGCCGGAATTGGTCGAGCACCTGGTGGCGGCGCATGGAAAGACCCCGATTCCACCGAAGCTGATCTCGGCGGATTCGGCGCCGTGCAAGCAGAACATCCTGGTAGGTAAAGACGCAACGCTGGATCGGTTTCCGATTCCGCTGGTGCACCAAGACGATGGCGGCCGCTACCTCAACACGTGGGGGGTCATTGTCGCCACCACCCCCGACGGCCGGTGGACCAACTGGTCGATCTCGCGCATCATGACGATCGATAACCGCCACATGACCGGCTTGTTTTTGCCCCAGCAACACATCGGGATGATCTGGGCCGAATGGGTAAAGGTCGGCAAGCCGATGCCGTTCGCCGTCGTGCAGGGCGGCGATCCCGGAGTGCCGATGATCGGCGGGATGCCCATTCCGGCCGAGATGGATGAAGGATTGTTCCTCGGTACGCTCTGCGGCGAACCCGTCGAGGTCGTCAGATGCGAGACCGTCGAACTTGACGTGCCCGCGACTGCGGAAGTTGTCATCGAAGGGCATGTCTCGATCACCCGTGACGCCACCGAAGGTCCCTACGCCGAATTCCACGGGTACGCGCTTCCGGAGACCTCCCCGGAGCCGGTGTACACGATCGAGGCGATCACCTACCGCGACAACCCGATCTGGCCGGTGACCTCCACCGGGCGCCCGCCCGATGATTCGCAGATCGCCCCGGCGGTCGGAGTCTCGGCTGAGCTGGTCGCACTGCTACGCAACGCGGGCCTCCCCACCACCACGGCCTGGCTGCTGGTTGACACGGCCTGCCACTGGATGATCATCACCGTCCCGCGGAATTGGCGCGATGTCCTACCGCAAACCAGCACTGCCGAATTCGTCCACCGGGTCGGGGAGTTGATGAGCACCAGCCGGGTCGGTCACATGTGTCCGGTGACCTATGTGCTCGATGACGATATCGACCCGTCGAACATCTCGGATGTGCTGTGGGCGCTGGGTACTCGTATACATCCCAATCTCCGTCAAGAGCACTGGCCGGTCCCGATCCTGCCGTGGTATCAGTGCTACACGGAACAGGAACGACACACCGGCCAGGGGCCGATCGTCGTGCACGACGGTTTGCTTCCCCCAGTGGGAGACGGGCGAGCCCGCCCAGCGACATTCGACAATCTTTACCCGCAAGGAATCCGCGACCGGGTCCTGGCCGCCGAATCGAGTACAACGCCGACATCTGGGCGCTGAGCCCGCTTCTGGCTCCACCGGCGATCAGCGCTGGACGATTGGCGATAGCCAATGCGAGATCTGCTGATGCACAGTCTCATCGGTGCCAAACACCCGCTGCTTGATCGCGAGATTAGGCGCAAACCTGGTCGCAACCCACCGGCCCGCCATCGTGTCGACACGCAGCAGGTGTCCGTCGGGAGCAAATGCGTGCCCGGTCGCGTGAAGTGCGATCATGACGGTCTCCTTTAGCTGTCGAATGCGGCTCCGTCTATGACATCAGCGCGGGGTCGGCCGGTAAGCCCCCCAAGGTGGTGTCTTCTCCCCCCAAACGGGTGTGTCTTCACCTGTGCCAGGGCTTGACTCCAGAGCCGACTCCTCTACGTCGCAACCGACCGACCGGTTCGACCCGCGTGCGACCGGACGCGGAGTGAGTTTGCTCCTCCAAAATGGGGGATTCACCGCTCGGAAGGTATCGACGGGTTGGCTCTGGGGGCATCCTGATGCTGTCCGATGATCGTTGTGGATCGACACCAGCGAAGGCAGCCGGCATCGAAACGTCCCGAAGGAGTGGCCATTTCCGATCACCAGGTTTCCCTATTTGAGCCCTCTCAGCGAGCCGAGGGTTATCGAGCAGAGCTACTGGATTTTATGGCGGAACAGGTTTATCCGGCCGAGCTGGTGTACGAGGCTCAGATGCGCGAGTCAGGTAACCCGCATCATCACCCGCATGTCATCGAAGACCTCAAACGTGAGGCGCGTCGTCGGGGTTTGTGGAATCTGTTTCACCCGCATCCACAGTGGGGACCGGGGCTGTCAAATCTGGAGTACGCGCCGCTCGCAGAGGTCATGGGACGAAGTCCGCACCTGGCACCTGAGGCGTGCAACTGCAACGCCCCGGATACCGGGAACATCGAGGTGCTCACGCTCTTTGGCACCGAGGAACACAAGGAGCGGTGGTTGCGACCGCTGCTTGAGGGCACGATCCGCTCGGCGTTCGCCATGACTGAACCGGCGGTGGCGAGCTCGGATGCAACCAACATCGAATTGCGCATGGACCGCAACAGCGACGGTTATCTGCTCAACGGACGCAAGTGGTTTGCGTCCAATGCCCTGCATCCCAACTGTCGGGTGCTGATCGTGATGGGAAAGACCGATTCGGAAGCTGCGCCGCACCGACAGCAGTCCATGGTCATCGTTCCGATGGATGCGCCCGGTGTCCGGATCGTGCGAAATCTGCCGGTGTTCGGCTACCACGATCGGGAGGGCCACGCCGAGATCGAGTTCGAGAACGTGCACGTGCCGGCGAGCGACCTGCTCAAGGGTGAGGGGGAGGGTTTCGCCATTGGCCAGGCAAGGTTGGGGCCAGGTCGCATCCACCACTGCATGCGCGCCATCGGCATGGCCGAACGGGCGCTCGAATTGCTTTGTCAACGTGCCGATTCGCGAACTACCTTCGGGTCTGCGCTCAGTGAGCGCGACAACATCCGCGATTGGATCGCCGAAGCGCGCATTGAAATCGAGAAATCGCGGCTACTGATCCTCAAGACGGCCTGGCTGATGGACACGGCTGGCAACAAGGAAGCCAAAACCGAGATCGCGGCCATCAAGGTTGACGCGCCCAACGTCGCGCTCAGCGTGGTCGACCGCGCGATTCAAGTTCATGGTGGCCTGGGGGTGACCGAAGACGTGCCCCTCGCCGCATTCTGGGTGCACCTTCGTGCAATGCGCATCGCCGACGGCCCCGACGAGGTCCACAAACGGACGATCGCGCGCCAGGAACTGCGTAAGCAAAGACTGCGCCGTGATGACGCGGCCAGAGGCTCCTGACATGGATGGGATGGATCTGAAAGGCAAGACAGCGCTGGTTACCGGCGCCTCCCGCGGTATCGGCCAGGCCGCGGCACAGTGCTTGGCCGATCTGGGCGCCAACGTGATTCTGACCGCTCGCACTCAGGACGCCGCTGATGCTGCTGCAGAACAGCTCAGCGGCGCAGTGGGTTTCGCCGCGCACGCCGCCGATGAAGACGCCGCGCGCCGATGCGTTGACTTCGCACTCGAACGCTTCGGTCGCCTCGACATCCTTGTCAACAACGCCGGAACGAACGCCGCATATGGTCCACTCGTCGACCAACATTACGACGCCTTCCGCAAGACGATCGACGTCAACTTGTGGGCACCGATCATGTGGTCATCCCTGGCCGCGCGGGCATGGATGAGTCAACGCGGCGGAGCGATTGTGAACACCGCGTCGCTGGGGGGACTGACTACCGAGCCCAACCTCGGGGTCTACAACGCCACGAAAGCCGCGCTCATTCACCTCACCAAACAAAGCGCCGTGGAACTGGCACCCATGGTGCGGGTGAACGCGGTCGCACCCGGCGTGGTGCGCACCAAACTCTCTGAGCTCCTCTGGCGTGCGGACGAGCAATCAGTTGCCGACTCGCTGCCGCTGGCCCGTATCGGCGAACCCGAAGACATCGGCAGGGCCATCGCTTTCCTTGCCTCGGATGCCGCAGCTTGGATCACTGGTCAAACCCTGGTCATCGACGGAGGAGCATCTTGTGAATCGCCCAAATGACAATCCTTCTGCCACTTCAGAAAACGAGGGTCCGGACTCATCGGTGATAGTGCCGGGTGTCGATCGCGCGGAGCTTACGGCCTGGCTGAGCAAGCTCGAGTCAGACGTCACGCCGCCGTTGAACGCTCAGCGTATCGGTGTCGGTCAGTCAAACCTGACCTACGCACTCACCGACACTGGGGGCCGCCGCTGGGTGTTGCGCCGCCCACCGATGGGTCATCTACTGCGCTCGGCCCACGATGTTCTGCGCGAGGCACGGATACTTTCTGCGCTCGGGCCGACCGACGTCCCGGTGCCGCGCATCTACGGTGTCGCGCAGAGCGGCGAAGTCGCGGATGGACCACTGGTGCTCATGGAATTCGTAGACGGTGTGGTCATCAGTGACGCCGCAGCGTCACGCACGCTTCCCGCCCGCGCACGCCACAGCGCGGGTATCGCGTTGCCCGAGACGCTGGGCCGCATTCACGCGGTGAATCTGGACGCAGCCAACCTTGCCGATCTGGCCAGCCATTCGCCCTACGCGCAGCGTCAACTGAAACGGTGGTCTAGCCAGTGGGAACAATCCAAGACACGCGAACTGGCCGACCTCGAACTGCTCACCGATCGGCTCCGGGCCTCGGTTCCGCCCCCGCGCGAGCTGACGCTGGTCCACGGCGACATGCATCTACGCAACATCGTGGTGTCCGCCACTCACGGCGAGATCCTGGCCGCCCTGGACTGGGAACTCGCCACCCTGGGCGATCCGATCGCCGATCTGGGCACCACGCTGGCGTATTGGCCGGAAAACGGCGAAACCATCCTTCCCGAATTCCGCGCCCTGCTGCTATCGGGCTGTCCCCGCCGCGCCGATCTGGTCGAACGGTACTGTCTGACCACCGGTCGGGACCTCACCGACGCCGAGCTAGGCTTCTGGCACGCCCTGGCGCTGTGGAAGATCGCGATCATCGCCGAAGGCATCCTGCACCGAGCGCAACAGGATCCACGCAACCGCGCGGCATCCGGCATGCCCGTCCCGGCGACCGTGACCGATCTCGTCGCGCTGTCACATGACATCGCCAAACGTGCCGGAATCTAGCCGCCTGAGCCAAGCCAGGCAGGACAAGTGAGCACCCTCGGTCGCAACGACAGTGCCGACATCAGTGGCTATGTCGCGCAGGCCGCTGAACGGATGCATGAACGACTGGCGGAGGTTTCGTCGTTCATTCGCCGGTCCCTCGAGGACGAGATTCCCGAACTGCGCGGTGATGCGCGGATCATGGAACTGCACGGCGCTAGCGTCGAGGGAAACGTCGACACTCTGCTGCGCGCGTTGCGATACGACATTGCGGTGGAACGCGTCGAAGCGCCAACTGCGGCACTCGAGTTCGCGCGACGGCTGGCACAACACGACGTTCCCGTAAACGCACTCGTCCGCGCGTACCGGCTGGGTCAGCGCCGCATGAACGAGCTTGTTTTCCGGGAAGTTCGCGCGATCGACGTCGCCACATCAGTCCGGCTGCCGGTGCTCGAGGCGATTACGGCAACGTTGTTCGAGTACATCGACTGGATTTCCGGGCAAGTTGTCGCGGTGTATGAAGAGGAACGGGAGCGGTGGCTGGAAAACCAGAACAGCCTTCGAGGTCTGCGCGTCCGAGAACTGTTGACAAGCACAGAGATCATCGACGTCGATGGCGCGACCGCGTCGATCCAGTATCCACTGCGGTGGCACCACCTGGCCGTGGTGATGTGGTACCCGGAGCGCAGTGGTGCAGGCGATGAACTCTCACGGCTTCAACGCTTTCTGCGAGACCTCGCCCAATCGGCGAACGCCGACGCGACCCCACTGTTTGTGGCCGCGGATCAAACCAGCGCGTGGGCATGGCTGCCCTATCGGTCGGCGCCTTCGCATGCGGTTGAGACGGTCCGCGACTTCCCCTGGGGGCAGCCCAATTCTCCAAGCCTGGCGATCGGCCCGGCCCGTCCCGGCGTCGAGGGATTCCGCAGCTCCCACCGCCAGGCGGAGGCGGCCCGCGGAGTCGCCATCGCCGGCGGGCAGCGTGTGCCCACCGTCATATCTGCGACGGACCCCGGTTTGTCGGCGGCTGCGCTGCTCTGCGGTGACATCGACGACGCGCGGGAGTGGGTCACCGACGTGCTCGGGAACCTCGCGGCCGACAACGAAAACGATGCCCGCCTGCGGGAGACGCTGAGGGTCTTCCTGCGCTGCGGCGCCAGCTACAAACTTGCCGGCCAGGAGCTGGACCTGCATTTCAATAGCGTGAAATATCGGGTGAATCGCGCGGTCGTCCGACGTGGCCGCCCTATTACCGGCGACCGCCTCGACGTCGAAATGGCATTGCTGGTGACCCAGTGGTTCGGCGCGGCCGTCCTGCAACCCGGCGCCCGGGATTGACGTTTCGTCACCGGCGGCCAACCCGGGCACGTGAGCCACCTCGAGCGTTCGGCAGTGGGGATTTTCTCACTCGTTGGGGCCATTTAGCCGCCGACCCGATTGACGTCTGCAACGGGCTCCATGGACGCTTATGCCAGCGGATGTGTTACAGACCAACGCATTCGACGAAATCAGTTCAAGCAAGGAAAGGTGAGAAATGCAAGCATTGGACACGCTGGTTCGCGAATCCGCGATTAGCAGCGATGACTTCCGATTGGCGATGCGCCGGTTGGCTGGTGGGGTCAGCATCATCTCCGCTGCCGGCCTGGATGGCCCATTAGGGGTGACGGCGACCGCGGTGGTGTCGCTGACGGCCGAGCCGCCCAGCGTGCTGTGCTGCTTGAACCGCTCCCTGGCGTTGGAGACGGTGGTCAAGGACACCGGCAGGTTCGGGGTGAACATGCTGCGCGCTGATCATCAGGATCTGGCCGAGCGCTTCGCGGGCATGCACGGGGCGCGCGGATCGGCGAAGTTCGAGCAAGGGAACTGGGAAATTCTTCCGACCGATGTTCCCGCGTTGTCTGACAGCCTGGTGACGTTCGATTGCCGCGTCGATAGCGTCCTCGAGGTCGGGACGCATTCGGTTTTCGTCGGCCTGATCGATGACGTCTTCTTCGGTCAGTCCGGTGACCCGTTGGTGTACTGCAACGGCACCTTCTCCAGCCTGAATCCACTGTGAAAACCAGTGTCGGGTCGTTTTTGAGATATTTCGGGATAAGGAATTTGTGATGACTTCTGTACTGATTGTGGTCTCTGCTGCGGACGGTTGGACACTGAACGACGGCAGTAGCCATCCGACCGGCTATTGGGGCGAGGAGCTCGCCGAGCCGCACCGCATCTTTGCCGCCGCGGGCTGGGACATCACCCTCGCCACTCCCGGTGGCGTGGCGCCGACGGTGGACCGGCTCAGCCTGGGACTGGCCGGTGGGCTGCCGGCCAAGACCCGCGCGGTGGCTGACTATCTGCGCCGACACGAATCGGCACTCGCCGACCCGAAGGCGCTGGCCGATATCGATCCGAGCGACTACGACGTGGTGTTCTATCCGGGCGGTCACGGCCCGATGGAGGATTTGGCTGTCGACGCCGATTCGGGCCAGATCCTCACGGCGGTACTGGACTCCGGTAGGCCGCTGGCCCTGCTGTGCCATGCGCCCGCGGCCACCCTGGCGGCGCGGCGCGACGACGGGACTTGGCCGTTTGCCGGCTATCGGATGACGGCGCTGTCTAACACCGAGGAGCGCCTCAACCGGTTCGCCCGCAAGGCCAAGTGGCTGCTGCAGGACCGCTTGGTGGAGTCGGGGGCGATCTACCGAAAGGGCCGGTTACCGTTGCGGCCCTTCATGCAGATCGACCGCAACCTCTACACCGGACAAAACCCGGCGTCCTCGGCGATGCTGGCCCACAAACTGGTGGCCGATCACGGTTCACCGGCTCTGCACGTCTCGGTCAGCCGGGTGATCCCAGCAGATCCGCTGACCGTCCATGACGCCCTCAGCGATATCACCACCATCGGGCAACGCAGCCCCGAAACCCACGCCGCCAAGTGGATCACCCCCGGCAAGAAATTCAAGGGCTACAACCACATCGGCCCGCTGTACCGGTGGAGCACGGTGTGCACGGTCACCGAAGACGCGCCCGGACACACGTTCGCCTTCGAGGTCGCCTGGCCCTCGAAGACCTCGTGGCGCTACGACCTCACCGCTCTCGACGACGCCACCGAGGTCACCTTGACGATGACCAAGAACCAACCCCAGGCCGCACCGGTGGTGGCGATTCAACGAATGGTCGGCGTCCACGACCGCGCACAACACCTACGCACGGGAATGGACCAAACGCTACAACGCCTGGCCCAACAGGTGCAGCAGGGCACCCCGCGCCCCGCCACACGGACCAAATAGCCAGGGGCTAAACCATGCCCAATCTGGGTTTCTACCTGACCGAGTCGGCGGAAAGGTATCCGGGCGACGCGGCTCTGCGCTGCGACGGGGTGACCACCACCTATTCACAGCTGGCCGATAGCGTCTGCCGCTTTGCGGAATTCCTGGTCCGCCAAGGCATTACGCCCGGCGACCGCGTCGGGGTGATGGTGCCCAACCGGCCCGAATTTGTGGTGGTGTTTCATAGCGTGCTGCACGAGGGCGCGGTTGTAGTGCCGATGAACCCCCTGCAAAGCGCCCGGGAAGTCGCGTTTTTCCTGTCCAACACCGGCGCGAAGATGCTGTTCTTCGCACCCGAGTGCGCCGCTGCCGCAACTGCCGGTGCGCTAGCCGCGGGGGTGCGCGCCGTCGCCATCGACTCCGACGCGATCGCGGACCTAACGGCCGGCATTGCCGGATTCCGACGGCCGCTGCCCCGGGCCGCCGACGATAATGCGGTCATCCTGCACACTTCCGGCACGACCGGCGTGCCCAAGGGCGTCCAGCTCACCCACGCCAACCTTGCTCGCAATCAGGCGGTCGTGGCCGGTAGCCTGCTGTACCTCGAGCCCGACGACGTGGTTATGGGATGTCTGCCACTGTTTCACGTTTTCGGCATGACCTGCGGTCTGCTCGCCGCCATGTCCGTGGGTGCGACGTTGGCGCTACTGCCCCGGTTCGACCCCGCAGAAGCGCTGAGAATGATTGCAGCCGAGCGGGTCACAGTTTTCGAGGGCGTCCCGACGATGTACGTGGCGATGCTGGCCGCGGCTGACCGCTGCGACGTCGATGTCAGTACATTGCGGGTCTGCGTATCCGGCGGCGCGGCGATGCCCGTCGAGGTGCTGCGCGCGTTCGAGGACCGCTTCGGCTGCACAGTGCTGGAGGGCTACGGCCTGTCGGAAACGTCGCCGGCGGTCTGCTTCAACCATCCCGACACCGTGCGCAAGGTCGGATCCATCGGCACGCCCATCGACGGCGTGCAGGTACGGATAGTCGACGAGAACGGCAGCAACGTGCCCGTGGGCACTCCCGGCGAAATTCAGGTCCGCGGCCACAATGTCATGAAGGGCTATTGGAACCTGCCCGACGCGACCGAGGCGACTATCAAGGATGGGTGGTTGTGCACCGGTGACATCGGTCGCGTCGATGGCGATGGTTTCTACTACATCGTCGACCGCAAGAAAGATCTGATAATCCGTGGCGGATACAACGTGTACCCGCGCGAGGTGGAGGACGCGCTGCACGAGCATCCCGCTATCGCCACGGCCGTGGTGATCGGCATGCCCCACGACTCGCTCGGTGAAGAGGTGTGTGCCGCAGTGGTTTTGAAGCGCGGCGCATCGGCCGGCGCAGCGGAGTTACGTGACTTCGTTAAGCATCGCGTTGCCGCGTACAAATACCCCCGCCGGATCTGGTTCGTGGACAGCCTTCCAACCGGTCCGACCGGGAAGGTGCTGCGCCGCGAGGTCCAACCACCGGTTGAGGACGGCTAACACCGTGGTAACGGCAGTCGGCCCGCGCCGAAAGCGAGAGGCGATTTTCTCACCCTTTGTGGTCATCTTGTCGCCAAATCGATTGACTGGCACACACCCCAGGAACAGGCTGATGCATGCAAATGCGTTATTGCTCAATGCAATCCGCAACGCCAAAACCGATGACCGAGAGGGGCAAAGATGCAAACATCGGACGGTACGCTGCGTGGACCCGATTTGGCCCGGCGGATCGCAGTCCGCGATTTCCTGAACACGGCCATCACCGACCGCGGCATCTGCGTCTACGATTCGGCAGTCGTCGCGGGCAACGGCATCGGTGCGCTGGCGTTCGCCGGCTGGCTTGCCCAAAGCCCGCTGTTCGAAGGCAAGGTCACCGTCGTTGCACCCCCGGTTGTCGAGTCGCGGCGGCTGATCAACGGTGTAACCCTGCGCGGGCGCGGGATTGACTTCATGACCGCGGCGTTGAACACGACACTGGATGACATTCTCGAGGTGATGTCCGGATCTTCCGATGCGCCCCCGGTGGCGTATCGCCAGACCGCGGCTATGGCCTTACAGCAAGGGCGGTCATGGCGATTCAGCAGGCGGGGACAATGGCAGAACGGGTTGTCGGACAACCGACCGATTGCCTACGGTCTGCGCAACAGCAGGGTGGTCGGCGGCATGCGCGAACTGGCTTCCAAGCTGCCGATCGAGTTCGTGGACGAGCGGGTCGAGTCCGCCTCGCACCTTCGCAGCTTCGGGGCGGGGCGACATCCGTTGCTCGTCAATGCCACCACCGTGCCCACATTGATCGGTGGTGAAGCCACCGCCCCGAAACGGATGGTAGTGGGCGTGCAGGTCCCGTTTATCCTGTCGGAGCGCGGCGTGAGCTATCCGCTCGAAGCCGAGACCGCGTTCGCGCCTGTGGTGCGCCGCGGCGGAACGATCGACGTCGGGTACTTCACGCCCTTCCGCGACCCATTGTCGCCGCGCTCCAGTTGGTACGGGATCTACGCCCGTGTCGTCGACCGCGACGCCGCGTACAACAAAGATGCCGAGCAGCGGATCATGACCGAGCAGCTCTTCGGCGTCGGCGAGGCAATGGGGCTGACGCCTGACGACCCCGAGGAGACCCTCGGCCGGGCTCTGGTACCGGCCGCATCGTGGGGCTCCGTGGCACCCTCGGCACCGGGCACCCTAGAACTCAAACGCCACTACTCGGGTGGTGCGCCTGTGTTCTACGCCGACGGCATGGTGATGAGTCTCGTTGGCGGCGTGGTCGGGGCCGAAGCGGTGATTCGCGGCGTGAACCCCGACGACGCTATCCGCCGCGCCGTGCGGCCCTGGCGCCGCCACAACCTGCTGTGGTTCCTCGAGACCAACAAGATGCCAATCGTGTCCGAGATGCTTCTCCGCGCGAGCCCGGCAGCTGCGATGGCATACCCCCACACGGTCGGAATGAACCTATGGGCCTCGGCCGTTTGACACTTGCTCCCGCGGTGGGCGGTGGTGCCAGCGTGCACGGCCCGACCCTCGACGACGGCACTATCCATTCCACCGGCTAATGGGCCGAGGAGGTCCATAATCATGTCCATAATGTGCGCGGAGCTCTCAGCGCAGGCGCATATCGATGCGGTGCCGGAGCGTCGTCTCGACGAGCTTGTGCAGCGGGCGGCGTTGAGGAGGAGCGATGCCGGTTGATCTCTGGTCGACTTCCGGCCGGAGGCAGACGCGAGACACCTGGGAGTCCGCGTCTGCAGCCTTGGTCCGTCGCTACCAACGTGCGTTCGCCAAGGCGGGCAACGTGCAGCCGGTTCACGGACTCGACGGCGTCGACCCCCAGAGGGACCGATTCCTGACCGAGCTGGCTGCTCGCGCGGACGAACTCCACGGCCGACTGCTTCGCGCGATGCGTGATCGCGCCACCTCCGGCGATACACGGGAGCTGGCAAGATTATGTGAAGTGGCCATCGAGCTTCAGGACGTTCGGTCCAGCCATCGTGAGGCCGTCAACGACGAGCGACTGCACATGCTCACCACCAGCCAAGAGGTGAGCGCGCGGCTATCCCCCACGGCGGGGGTCAAGACCCTGCTCGAGCGCGTGGCCACGACGATGTGCGATCTCCCCGGACTCGAACGGTTCATGGTGTTCAAGCGTGAGGGTGGGGTGCTGCGCGCCGCCGCCACCGTTTTCGCCGACCACGACGAGTGGGCCAAGGACTGCCAGGCCTTCTCGGCCAGCACGAGGTACGATCTGGGGCCGAAACGTCCAGAGGCGCTGATCATTCGCCGCCGCTCCCCGGCGATCATCACCGACGCGCTGAACGACCCCGACGCGTTTCAGCCGATCGTCCAAAAGATGCAGGCGGCGAACTATGTCGGTGCGCCGGTGATCGCCTATGGCGAGGTCGTCGCGACGATACACGGTGATGCCTATTTCAGTGACCGCATGGTCGACGAGGTCGACCGCGACGTCATTGCCGCCTTCGCCGCCTCGTTGGGGCCGATCCTGGAACGGGCGATCCTCATCGAGCAATTGCAATTCCAGCAAAGGGTCGCCGAACAGCTCGCTCAGTCGGCAAGCGGCGTCCTGGGCGGCCTGGGCGGCGACATCCCGTTACTGGAATCCGATCAGCCGGCGCCGAAGGCGCCGTGGCAGAGTCGCAGCGAGGTCGTCTCCGATCTGACCCGACGCGAGTACGAGGTTCTGCAGCTGATGACCAAAGGGGCCACCAACCGAGAGATCGCGACGACGATCTTCCTGTCCGAGGAAACCGTAAAGTCGCATGTGAAACGCATTTTGCAAAAGTTCGGCGTGGCGAACCGAGGCCAAGCGGTGGCAACGTACTTGGAAAGTCTGGATAACCGTCCGGTGTCGAGTCGCGGCCATCTCGACGAGCGCAGCCTCGCGCCGCGCTCCTCCCGTCCGGGCGCGCCGCGGGTCTAGCTCGGTCGTCGCAGACTAGTAAGCCAACGAGTTGCCGTCAAAGTTGTCGACGTTGAAGTTGACGTTCGTGCCGTAGGGCACTTGCGGGTCGCCTCCGGTCGACGGCGCGGGCGCAGGGTTAGGCGAAACAGGGTCGGCGACGACTGCATTCTCGAGCGTTGGTGCGCCCGTGGTGGCCGTGGCGGCGAGGGCGGCGGGGGCGAGGCTAATCGCCGCACCGATGGCGGCTGTGGCCAATAGCATTGCGATCGTTTTGGTCATCACTGGGGTTCCTCCTAGTTGCCGAGAAGCGTTGCCTGGGCAGTGTCTAGTGTTGCGCCGCGGCGAGCCGGCGTCGTCGCTGATAACACCCATTCCCGATGCTTGCCAGCCCGACGTGTCGACCCCCTGCTGCCGGGAAGTTCTGGTTCAGCGTCTGTTGGCGATGCCCGACGACTGCCCGATGACGTTGAAGGTGGGACCGCGTCCTTTGTGACATCCTGTGCACGTAGCCAGACCTAACGTCGCACGGAGGAGCTTCGCCGAGGTGCCCAAGTCGCGCGGTGAGAACGGACGCGACGTCGGCGAACGCGCTCGTACGGTCGGATGACGATCTGGTGAGCGCTCCGGCCATCGACCCCGTCACCCCGACCAAGCCGACACCGCGAACCGGCTTGGCGAAGTGGATCCGCCGGTTGGCCATCCCGATCATCGTCGGCTGGATAACGCTCATCGCGCTGCTGAATGTCGCGGTGCCGCAGCTCGAAGTCGTTGGCCAGATGCGGTCGGTGTCGATGTCCCCCAAAGAGGCGCCGTCGGTGATTGCGATGACGCGTGTCGGCAAAGACTTCAAGGAGTTTGACTCCGACAGTTCGGCCATGATCGTGCTGGAGGGCGAACAGCCCCTCGGCGACGATGCGCACCGGTTCTACACCGACATGGTCAACAAGCTCAAGGCCGACACCACGCACGTCGAGCACGTTCAGGACTTCTGGGGCGATCCGCTGACCAGGGTCGGAGCACAGAGCCAGGACGGCAAGGCCGCATACGTGCAGGTGTATCTCGCCGGCAATATGGGTGAGGCCCTGGCCAACGAGTCGGTCAAGGCGGTCCAAAAACTTGTTGCCGGGCTTTCTCCCCCGGCCGGGGTCAAGGTTTTCGTGACCGGAGGGTCGGCGCTGCAGGCCGACCAGCAGATCGCCGGCGACCGAAGCGTCAGGATCATCGAGATGGTGACGATCGCGGTCATCATCGGGATGCTGTTGTTCTTCTACCGGTCGATCGCCACGGTCCTGATCGTGTTGGCGATGGTGGTGTTGGGGCTGTCGACGACGCGTGGCGTGGTGGCGTTCCTCGGCTACCACGATCTGATCGGGCTGTCGACCTTCGCGACGCAGCTTCTGGTCACTCTCGCGATCGCCGCAACGACCGACTACGCAATCTTCCTCATCGGGCGCTACCAG